>JACCEC011838504.1_pt1 | contig 35067 bp, 26 predicted proteins | sample 7450121 | NCBI WGS metagenome assembly JACCEC01 (sample SAMN15323455, study PRJNA562643) | freshwater metagenome | isolation source: river surface water | place: USA:Blue River Watershed | collected 2017-08-18 | reverse complement strand
TGAGCACTATGCAAAAAAATTACTGATTTCTTTATGGGTACGAAAAAATTTAAAATAAAGTGGAAAAGATGAGCTTTCCATAATGAGGAAATAACAATATCAAAAGGTGATTTCTTTTTTAGAATATAAATAAAATTAATTATTCTACTTATGGAATTTATTTCTAGTGTATTTTTTATTATTTCTGGACTTACTTTTGATAAGACAAGTGGTTTAATTGACCCAATACAAACAAGCGTAAAATCATAAGATTGATTAAGGGATTCTAAAGAAGAAAGTACAGCCGTTTCTACCCCACCTATTTCTAAATTATGAATTATATGTACTACTTTTTTTTTCATTAATCTTCAGTAGAACTGTATTTTGATAAAGTGCCAATATAAGTAATATAGGCACATATAAACCAATACCAAGGATACCAATAGTTGCTAATAAAAAAATAATGTATTAATCCTAAAATAAAAGAATAAAATAAGAAAAAATTTAGTGGAAAAATAATTTTTCTAATAAAAGCAAATATAAACCATAAAAACCCAGTAAAAAGGAGCATCCCGAGTATCCCTGACTCAAAAGTAAATGTTTGATAAAGTACTAAAAAGCTATCGGCATCTGCTTCCATTCCTGCCCTTAGGTATCCAGAAGGGCCATAACCGATAACTTTGTTTAGGATAGGAGCTTTTGAGTAATAGTTTTGAAAGAGATAAGAACGCATCGAACGGTCATCCATTGAGCCACTATTGCTTGTTTTTTGGTCAATATCAAGAGCTAATTGGGTAACAATGGGAAAATAACTATCTAAGACCAGCGCCGAACCAAATAGGAGTATGCCTGCTATAACGATTTGTGGCAGATAAGAAACCAGGTGCTTTCGAAAGTAGGCAAAGGCTATAAAAAGCCCAATTGGTAAGGCAAAAAAGGCTGCTGTACTGAATGTCAAGATGATGGTTACTACAAAAATTGCGACTATGGCTATTTTTAGGCCTCGTTTCAATAAGCATACGCCTGAAAAAAAAAGATAATGGATAGCTAAAGGTAAAAATAGGTCAATCATAAAAGCAAAGTGCCCAGGTTCTTCAGATAATCCCCGCGCGCGTATTGACTTAAAAATGTCACCCAAAGCAAGGGCGTTCATTTGTTCAACCGAAGGGTGAGGAACAATGCGGTCGAAATCAATGAAAAAAATATTTTTGGCAATAAACTCTACAATGGCAAAAATGCAAGAAAAGAGCAATACCCACGTAATTCGTTCTTCAATTTTTTCAGGAATAAAGTAGTCACCGTTTAAATAAAATAGTAGTAAGATACTTATATAAAAATTGATAAATGATGCAAAATAAGCAAGAAGATGATTGACAGTTTTGCTGAAAACTGTCGTATTTGTGGGAAATAATATATCGTTAATGAAAAAACTAAATGCAATAGAAAGGAGAAATAAAAATAGACTAAATAATGGCTTTCCTGATGGAATGTGAATTTTATTTCCTATTAATAAATAGAAAATCAAAAAAAGACTACAACAACTGCTAATTATTAATGGCCATGATAGACTACTACTAATGCAAAATGCACTAGTAAAAGGCATGGAAATAATATAAGCATTGAGGAGTGTTTTTTTCAAAATAAAATTATAGTTTTTTATATTAATGCGATTTTTTTAATTTCAAAAGTCTAGCAATTGGGAATCGCCTATTAATTAATAAATAATAAGCCCAACTGCAGTATTTGAATAGAAAAGAAAATAAAACAGGTTTTTCTTTTCTGTATTTTTGAATGATCTGAAGGCGTTCTTCATTCATTTTTGTTGCCAAACGGTTAGTAATTGACCCTTCGTGGTCTCTGAATATAGTAAAGTTAGTAGGAATATGTTTGATTTTGTAGTTGTATGCCACCCTCAAAAAATAATCATAGTCGGAGGCATATCGGTAATTTATGTCAAACATTCCTACCTTGTCGCTTACTTCTTTTAACAAAAAAGTAGAAGGTTGAGGCATAAAACTACAATGCTCAGAAGCCAGTAAAACCGAATAATTGGCTGTAAAAAGCCGAACAGGACGAAATATATTTCCTTTTTTTTTGATAATATTCCCGTAATAAGCCCCATAAGTCGAACCGTACCGCTTATAATAGGTAGCAACGATACTCACTACTTGGGATGATGCAAGGTAATCGTCAGAATTTAGAGACATCCAAAGCTGTCCTGATACCTTTCCTAGCCCTTTATTAATGGCATCGTACATGTTTTGGTCGGGACTACTCTGCCAATAACTCAAGTGAGATTCGTATTTTTTGATAATGTCAAGGGTACCATCTGTACTACCGCCGTCGATAATAATGTACTCAATAGTAGGGTAATCTTGCTCTACTACTGAGAGAATAGTTTCTTCAATTGTAGCGACACTATTGTAACTAACGGTAATTATACTTATTCGCGGTGGAATTGCCATTTATATGTATGCCATAACTTTAAGCTACAAAGTTATCACTTAACTCTCAAAAATTTATGTTTATTGACTATATACCTGTAATCATATTGATGGATTATGAGCGGACAAAAAAGCCCTCCACCTCATACATTTGCCCTGTATTGTAGTTACGGAACCCACTCATAATTGAATATAATGAAAAACCAGAAGCACGTAATTTGGTAATAATCTCCTCCAAATAAGGACTTTGTTCATACGATGGGATAACTGCTAGCTCAATTTGTACTACTTTAGCGCGTTTGAGTGCCTCACTAGCTCCTTGTAAAACTTCTCGTTCAAAGCCTTGAACATCTATTTTTAACCAAAGTTCGTCTTCCCACTGTTGTGTTTGAAGTAGGTTATCGAGGGTATTAATGTTTACCATTTCGGTCTTTATAATGGCCGTACCTGCTTCAGCTTTTACAGTATGTTCATTTACTTTATATAGAGAGCTACTTACCGAATTTTGAGAAATATTGATTGGTAAAGTACCTACCGACCCACCAACGGCACTTTGAATAACCACCCAATTGGGACTAATTTTACTATTTTTTGATAAAATTTCAAATGTTGACGAAACAGGTTCAAAGGAGATGATTTTTCCAGAATAGTTGTTTTTTTTGATGAGTTTCAGTGCGAATTGACCTTCGTTAGCACCTACATCCACGATTGTTTTGATGTTATTTTGACTTAATAAATAATCTACAAGGGCTATTTCTGAATTGGATGGGTTATAGTATTGAAGGTGTAATCCAAAAATACGAAAAACAGATTGTACTACCTCAATGAGTGTGCTACGAAAATTGCTTGAAAAGTTAGCCATAGAGCAGAGGGTCAATAATATTTATTTAAGCCGCAAGTTGGCGAAACGAAGTCGCATTTCAAGGATAAAAGGCGTATTTTTAATAATCCAAGCTAACCAACCGAGATAAATTACTAAATAACTACCTAAGACAAAGAGCCAATGAGTTGAATTGATAAAAAGTACATAATTAGAGATTGAGGCACCCGTTATTAAAATGATTAACGATGTAAAAAAACCGTAGTCGCCTTCGAAACGAAGTATATGAAAATCTAAGTGGTTTTTTTGGTGAAAAAGGTAAATTAGGATAGCTGAACTAGCTGCTAAACTCGTCGCCCAGGCACTTACAACTCCATACCCTTGAAGAAAATAACCTCCTAAAATCCCCAAAAAAACATTTAGGGCTGCTGTTGCAATGTGTTGAATGATATTGTGCCTTAGCTGCCCTATACCCATGTTGCTAATATAAGCGGGAACACTTAAGGTGTTGAGGTACCAACCTATGACCAAAGTATATAAACTTAGGACGAAGAAAGTTTCAATTTTACCTATCCAAAGCAAAGAGATAAAAGGAGCAAAGAAGAAAAATAAAAAGAGTAAAGGGGTACTTACGATGGTAAGTAAGCGAAACATCATCGTATAGAGCCGTTGATAATTATTGGTCGCAGTAATGGAGGTTTCAACAATCTTGGGTACCATTACTTGATTTGCTGTGACAATGATGCTTCGAATTTGAGTGACGAGCCGATTGGCCATTTCATAAAACCCTACGGCATCCAAAGAACTGTATTTGGCAAGAAAAAACTTTGTAATAGGGTCGTATAATAGCGTTGTGATGGAGGCAATTTGTGACTTAATCGAGTATTTGAAGAAATCAGAGAAAAGCTTACGGTCAAAAGAGAAGTTGAAGATAAATGGCGTTTTTAAGTAATAAATTACCAAAGCGATACTCCCCAGCAATATAAAAATGGTATAAATGATGTGGGCGAGCGCAATCCCCCAAAGCCCTTGATTTAGAAAGAAATAAGCCGAAATAAACAGACAAAAGCTCGCGGCAATATTGAGAATAGAGCGTAAATAATTTGCTTGGAAACCGTCTAAGGTAAATAAAAACACATTCGAGATATTTAACAGCCAAAAGGCTCCTAATGCGAATGGAAAAATTTTTTTGGCCGTAGAAGCTTCAGCAGGCGAAGAAATCAAAAAATGAAAAAGCCATGATGCGTTGAAATATAAGACGATACAAATAAGTAAGTTTAGTAGAGCTGTAATTCCAATCGACATTGTGATGATAGAGCGGGCTTTAAGCATATCTGATTGAACATGTGCTTCTGCAATAAATTTTACAATTCCAACAGGCACTCCACTATTGGCCATTGCTGCAAAATAAGTAGTTGTCCAAACTATAGACCAAATGCCAAGCTGTTTGGCCCCAAGTTCACGAACCCAAATTCCATACAGGAAAAAGTAAGTAAGTCCTGAGATAACAACCTGCCCGACCGTTGAGAGAGCATTAATAAGAAGTCGGTTATGCATGAATGACTTTGTTTAGTCCCAGATTTTTAAATGATTATTTTTAAAAATACTAATAGTAATCCCAACGATGATTCCAATTAGCCCAAACCCAATGACAATTAACGAACGTTTGGGTTCACTTCGTTTGAGTGGAATCGTTGCAGGTTCAAGGGTTTTAAAAACAGGAGTTTCTTCTTCTACCCTGATTTTTGCTTGTTCGTATTGCTGGGTTAAATTATTATACAAATTTTGGGCAAGAATGTACTCAGCTTGTAACCTTTGTTCGTCAATTTTGGCAGTTTGAAGTGACAAAAAACGATTTTGGTCTTTAAATTGAGCCAGTTTTGTTTCTGCATTTTGGTAACGACGTTTGGCATCTGCAACTTGCCCTCCTAAAAATTTAACTTGACTTCTTGCTTTATCAGTACGGTAGTTGGTCACGTATTCTTTTAAATAGTCAATAGCTTTTTGAGTAACGGCTGCGGCCACTACAGGATCTGGCATTTTGGAATTAATATATATTACCCCCGTTTTTCGGTCGAATGAAACATTGACTCGTTGTTGTACATCTATAACCAAATTTTGTTGTGCTTTGGTAAGTTCATACGCCTTGCTCGATTTTGTAGGATCTAGAAGGGTGGCAGTTGTACTTAATGGGTCTATTATTTTTGAAATCAGCGATTCATCTTTCAAGTTTAAATAATCTTCAAGTACCATTGTTTTTTGATACTCAGATACATAAACTTTTTCTTTGAGAATAAATAACGCAAAAGGAAGGCTCTGTAAAATATTGGGATACAAATCGGGTCTTACAGCATCGGTTGTACTCATTTGATTGAGGTCGATACCCGCAAGCCCTGCAAGAGCACTCAAGCCTCCCATTTTTCCTAATGCGCTAGTCGATTGTAGCTCAGGCATAAGTTGAGTTTTCGACTCAAACTCTTTTTGAGCAACTATGGCATAAACTAGGCCAATAATTGCTAACCCAATCCCCCAGACAGAAATGATCTTTCGGTTTTCTTTAAAAAAAGAAATTATATCAGCGATACTGATTTCAATATCTGCCGATGATTTAACAGGCTGACGTTCGTTGTTATTCATTTAAAGAATTAAAACGTTTTGATGCCACTTATCAATTACGGAGAATTGTAGCAAGGGCGATAATTAATGTACTTGCAAAAGATAAAATTACTGGAGCCGTAATGTCGGATTTTTTGTTGTCAACAGGCTTAAACGGAACGTAAATGTTAGAACCAGGTTCTACTTTAGGATACATTCTGAAAAATAGAAACTTACGCGTCCGTTGGGTAAATCCGTTGGCATAGGTAATAAATGCCCGTCCCCGTTGCGCTTGCTCGTCGTAGCCACCTGCTTGAGAAAGATAATCGTTGAAATCATAACCGCTCGTAAAGTTGATAGATGAAGGGTTAAGTACGGCACCACCTATGCTAACAATTTCAGAACGTTTTGGGACAATGAGGGTATCGCCATCTTCTAACGTAATGTTACCCTCTACCGATGGATTGTTCATAATTTGGGCAATATCAATTCCAATACGTTCGCCTTTTCTCTGAAACAAAGCTCCTGGTAAATAACCAGTGGCTTTAATACCTCCCGTCCGTTCTAAAAGATTTGAAATCTTTTCGTCAGAATTAATAATGGCATAAGTGCCAGGATAATTGACCTCTCCCATCACATAAACACTACGTTGCTTCTCATAATTAGGTGCCTTTCGGATATAGATAATGTCGAAAGGTTGCAATTTAAATTTAGAATCTTCAGCGGAAAGGTTAAGTTTTGTATCAATGTCTAATTTGATAATTTCAACTTTGTAGTCACGGTCAGAACTCAACTCTTTTACCCTTCGGGCAATTTCTATGCGCGACCCTATGGCTCCTTCAGTAAACCCACCTCCAATAAGTACAAGATCAGCGACGGTCATGTTTTCGGCATAAGGGGTATCTCCTGTGCTATTTACCTCCCCAAGAAGGGTTACGAAGGCTTCTTCGCGGAGTTCCTTAATGGATTTAACGACGATACTATCCTGCCGTTGAAGTTCAACATCAGGCACTTCCCCTTTAAGTATTTTATTCAAATCTAAGGAAACAATTTGTGGTTCTCCGTTTTCTTTTTCACGGAAAATGATTGCTCGGTTCCTAAATGCATTTTCCTTTAAACCATCGGCTTTTGTTAGAAGTTGACTAATTGTTTTTGTTTCGGGAGTAAGTGCATAATCACCAGGACGAAATACAGCACCCTGGATTTGGACACGATTCTGATAGCGGTCTAGTATTTTCCCTACCTCAATCCGATCTCCATTTTTAATTTTAAAGGTCTTAGTATCATTTTGAGAAATATTAAGCACTTCAATTTCTCTATCTGTAGGTCTACGTCCGGTGACATAGGCTTTATAAGCCATGCTTGTAAACCCGCCTGCAAATTGGAGTAGTTGTTCTAGCGATTCATTTTCTTTAATTTCATAGATGGCGGGACGCTTAACTTCACCGTCTAATTCTATGCGATTAGCGAAAAATGGAACTTGAATAATGTCTTGGTCTTGAAGCAAAATATTGTCAGATTGCTCTCCAGTCAACAAAAACTGATACAAGTCGATGGTTCTGACCAGTTTATTGTTGCGTAAAATTCGGATGTTTCGATACGTCCCATTTGAATCAGGGCCTCCACATAGATAAAGAGCATTAAAAGCCGTGGCAAGAGAAGAAACGGTGTAAGAACCAGGTTTAACTACTTCACCTATGATATTCACTTTGATACTTCGAATGTTTCCGAGATTGACAGCTGCATAAGTGCCTCCCCCTGAATTTAACCCAGAGTAGGCTTGACGAAGTCGAGACACAATGCGTTCTTTTGCTTCTTCTATTGTCAAACCACTGACATAAACAGGTGCTAGGTTGAGAATTTTGACTGTCCCTTCGGGTGTTACTTTAAGACGATAATTATCGGAAGCATTGCCAAAAATATCAACAATCAACTCATCATCAGGCCCTAACTGGTAATTTTTAGGAGTAGCTATACGTAGGTTTGGCTCAAAAGTTAAATCGTTACTTTGAAAAAGTTTACTTCCATAAATTTCAAGCTTTTTTGGCTTTACTTCCAATGAATCTTCTTCTTCTTCTTTGTTTTTTCGGATATCCCGTTTACTCAATTCTCCAATTTGCTTTCGACCACTAAGTTTGGTAGTGGAAGTTGTATCGGAAAGGTCTTTCTTATCGGTAGTAATTTTTTTGTTTTGAACTTCCGAAATGCGTTGGCGCATCCGAGCTATGTCTGAAAGAGTATAACCTCGTTCCAGGGCAGCTTGCTCAATTTGCATTTCTGTCAGTCCGCTCGCTTGAGCTCTTTTGTAAAATTCTAAGACTTGTTCGTCTGAGAGTTGATTTACACTGGTTGATTTCTGACTTTGGGCTAGAAGAGAAAAACCAGTGAAGAGAAGAAAAAAAGAGAGTAGCCAAATCCTCTCAATCACTTTCGTTAGTTGCATACCACTCGTAGTTTGGTCGTCATTAATGGAAGAATAATCGGAAAACTTCCAACGTTCAAAATTAGGTAAGTCAGACTGCATTGCCAAACTTATAGGTAAGATTTTGGATTTTACTAAGTTGAGTAAGCACCAAAGTTAATTATTTTTTTGAAATAGTTAATTTTAATATTTGTCTGACTATTTGAGATTTAAACCCAGAAATAGTTAAAAATATAGCAAAAGATTAGGGCATCCGACCTAAATTATCAATCTTTGAAAGATTGATGATTTAGGGAATACAAAAAATGAGAATAATACAGGTAATCACACTTGGGCATGAACTTTATGGGGCACAAAGGCATGTTATCGACCTCTGTGAGAGCTTAATTGAGGATGGGCATGAAGTATTTCTCATGACGGGTAGTAGTGGAAAGATGGTTAGTCAGGCACGTAGCCTTGGCCTTCAAACGATACAATTGCGGCATCTTGTTCGCTCAATTAACCCCTACCATGATTTATTAGGAATAATCGAACTTGTAAGCTATTTTAAATCAATAAAGCCAGATGTCGTTGCATCACATTCTAGCAAAGCGGGTATCTTGGTTCGTATAGCTGCTTGGTGGCTCAACATCCCTAATACGTTTACAGTACATGGTTGGGCTTTTGCGGAGGGAAGTGGTTTTGTGAGTAGAAAAATGTACCAATGGATTGAAAAAATCATTGGTTGGATTTCATGTAAAGTAATTGTTATTGCAGAATCAGACCGCCAATATGCTTTAAAACTGAAGGTGATTGATGCGGATAAAATGAGGCTCATTTATCATGGAATTGAAGCCCCTAAAGCTGACCAACAATCAACTAACCCTCGAAAAGAACCTTTTACGATGGTCATGTCAGCTAGGTTTCAGCTTCAGAAAGACCATGGTACACTTATTGAGGCCCTTTTGCCATTGAAGGAACTTCCTTGGAAGCTATATTTATTGGGCGACGGAGAGTTGCTGCCTAAAGTGAAACAAAAAGTGGCAGAGCTTGGATTGACCGAAAAAGTATTCTTTGAAGGTGCAGTTGATAACGTACCTGACTATTTGCAAAGAGCAGATGTGTTTCTATTAATTACTAATTGGGAAGGGCTGCCATTGTCTATTTTAGAAGCAATGTCGCATGGATTACCAGTTATAGCAACCGACGTAGCAGGTATCAAAGAAGAGGTTTGGTCGGGCGAAAATGGATTTTTAGTTCCAAGAAAAGGTGTCGCAGAAGTGACAGAAGCTATCCGAAATTTGTATTCAAGTCAACAACTAAGAGCGGTTATGGGACTTAAATCAAAAGAAATTTTTAACGCCAAGTTTAGAAAAGAACAAATGGCAAAACGGACTATTGAGCTGTACCAAGAAATTGCTCAATGAAGAATGAGAAAAACATAAAGGGGGGCGTTCTGACCAGAACGCCCCCCTTCTCAGTAGCTGAAAGAAATACTATTTCTTGATTTCTTTCTTTAATTGCTCGTTTTCCGCTTTAAGCGCTTTTACTTCTTTATTGAGTTCAATCATATAGAGGGTCAACTCTTCAATTTTTTCCATCAATTTAGCTGAAGTCTTCGAAACATCTAGACCATTGCTAGCCATTTCATCGGCCGAAGGCACATTTGGTAAATGGTTGTTAGCTTTGATAAACGTTTCAACTTCTTCCAAAGGAGCTAGTTTATAATCTGGTGCAAAAACGTAATCAGCCCAGTCAGATGAATTACGAAGAGCAACTTTGAGCTTTTCCGTTAAAATTCCATCTTGTACATACAAGCGGTAGGCGCCTCCCGTAAAGCTACTTGGAAGCCCTAAGCCCCCTGCACCAGCACCCGCTGGGGCAGTATCAAAATCGCCAATGGCCAAATAACCCGTCGTAGATGGGGTAGGAGAGCTAGGTGCTGCCTTTACATTAAATCTAACCCATGGAGCAGTTGAATGGAAACTACCTTTAATAAGAGGATTCGCAGTTTCGCTGTTAGAAATATAGAGCATATTACTATTTGTCTCAAACTCACCCGCTCTAAAACCAATAAAAATATTGCGATTCCCACTAATGTTCCCTGCTCCTGCGCGACCTCCAATCGCTATGTTTTCACTACCTACCTGATTGGTTACAAGTGCTTGACTACCAAGAGCTACGTTCCTATTTCCATTTATGTTTGCTTTCAAAGCTTCGAATCCAAGCGCTGCGTTTGCATCCCCTGTAGTATTACTTCTTAAAGCAAATGTACCATAGGCCATATTAAAGCTACCAGAAGTATTACTAAACATAGATTCTTGCCCCATTGTAGTATTAGATCCTCCTGTATCATTGGTATAGAGAGTAGAGGCTCCAATGGCAGTATTTCCGCCTCCCTTGTTGCTAAAAAGCGACGCAAAACCAATGGCAGTATTATTTGAACCACTAATGTTACTATATAGTGCTGCACCTCCAACGGCTACGTTATAAGAACCAGTAGTTGTAGCTTGTAAAGCTTGATTACCTTGTGCTAAGTTGTTAACACCATCATTGCCAGTAGGATTAAGTGCTACCCCTGCACGATAACCAAATAAAGTATTTCCAAAATTGAAATCAATTAGACCCGATCGTATGTTGTTTACTTTGAAAACAAGTGAAATGCCGTTTGTACTTCCAATAAAGTCTGAGCCATCAATCGAGTTCCCTTGTTTATCCCACGCACCTGCTACTAATGCCTCGCTTACACGGGCACCAGAGCTTGGTAGCCAAGCTGTACCATTATATACATAGGTACCGATTGCTTTGTCTGTTTGGAATACAATCAAACCAGCCACAGGATTTTTGATGGCATCACGTTGAGATTGAGTCATGCGCGGTAACAAAAGACCTTTGTTGGTTGAATTCAAATCAAGGATAGCAGAAGGGTCTGGACTTTTGGTCCCAATACCTACATTGCCCGTTTGCTGGGCCAAAGCTCCCAAAGAGCCCATCGCCAATGCTAAAGTAAGCAGTCTTTTCATATTAGTATATTCAGTTAAATGTATTAATTGCTGTTTTTCGAGACGAAAGTTAGGACATTATATGTGAATTAAAAAGGTGTTTGTTCAAAAATTATCTAACGGTCGTTTCCTAAATTTGAAAAGTGCCCCATCATTAAATAGTTAAATGCTACTCGATTACTTTAATATTAACACATAAGATTTGGAGAAATAGCTCGTTGACGAGTATTCTACTTGGTTTCTTGTAAAAAGTGACCGTTAGATAATTTTTGAAAGAGTATGTAGGTAAGCTCAGAAATCTAGCTTATTTTTGGCTAATTGATTCCTCAATTAAATTCTTGAAACCAATTATGAAAAAAAAATCTATAATTGTTGTATGGTGCTTAGCGGCCTTAGCAGCGCAAGCACAAATGGTTTCGTCGACAGATGTGACGGTTACCTCTGGGGTAATAATGACTGTAAACGAAGAACTGATAAATACAGGAACTTTGAACCTTGAAGGCGACTTACACCTCCGTAAAGGATTGCTCAATCAAGGCCAAATGAACTTGAATGGCCAAGTGGTTTTAAACGGAAGCGGAACACAGTCCCTTCAAAGCCTAACACCCATGTATGTTGGTTCTCTAGTGTTGGGTCAAAGTGGAAAAATACTCCTTAATTCACCGCTTCAAGTTACTAACCAATTGATTTTGGGCGATGGAATTTTGGAAAATTCGGAGGCAAATCCCTTAACAGTGGGGGCTTTCGCGCAAGTTTTGGGTGGCTCAGATAGGTCACATGTTAAAGGCTTTATACAGAAACTAGGTGCAAGTGCTTTTCTGTTTCCAGTTGGGGATGGAAATCGTCTTCAGGAATTTTCTATCTCGCAGCCAGCATCTTATGATGAAATTCAAGTAGGATACGTTCGGCAACGTCCTGAACGATTGTCCCCTAAGCGCTCTGCTGAGGTTGAGGAATTTAGTAGTGATAGTTATTGGTCGGTAAAAAATACAGCTAAAACTAATATACAAGTCACTATTTCTGCTGATGATAGCCGCTCCCAAGTATTACAGTTAGCCAATAATCAATGGGGAGTAAATCCAAGTACAAACACGGCTAATTTGGTGACATCTAGTGCATTATTAAATGGTACAAACTATTTTGCAGTAGGTACTCAACGTGCTGAAATGGTTGGTAAACCAGAAGTAGGGGTTTTCCCAAATCCAAGCAATGGAGCATTTGAAGTAAGGCTTAAAGGTTTTGGTTTCGATGAAAACGTAGCTCTAGATATTGTTGATGTAACTGGTAAAACAATACTTAAACAAGAAGGCCAAGTTAAAAATTTGAAAACGAATTATGTTTTGGATAAAGATACCGCAGGGACAGGGAATTATTTCTTGCGGGTAGTGAGGCAGGAGAAAAACCAAGTGTTTAACCAAAAAGTGTCTATCAATCGTTAGTCATAAAATACTAATTAGCTTTACAAAAGGGCCTCTTATCCTAATAGATGAGAGGCCCTTTTTTATGGAAAAGTCATTTAAGCATGGTATTTTTCGTTAGTTTTGGGGCAAATTTTAGTGAGTAGTCATGCCCCTAACACTTCCCATTTTCTTAATCATGACCCTTTCCTCAGTAGTTGTAGGGGTCTATCTAGAGCGTAAAATATCCGCTTTTATTCAAGATCGTATGGGGCCTATGGAAGTAGGCAAGTGGGGGCTTTTACAGCTAGTTGCTGACCTGATTAAGCTACTCCAAAAGGAAGATATCGTTCCAGCTGCAGCCGACCGTAAACTCTTTTTAGTAGCGCCGTTGGTGATTTTTACCGCTATTTTTGCGGGTTACGCCGTTCTTCCTTTAACCCCTGACTTACAAGGTTCAACAACGGCGGTGGGAGTGTTTTTCTTGATGACCGTCATTTCTGTCGATGTTATTGGAATTTTGATGGCGGGGTGGGGGTCAAATAACAAATTTGCGCTTTTTGGAGCGATGCGTTCAGTAGCTCAGATAGTATCGTACGAAATACCCTTGGGTTTGGTTGTATTGTGTGTAGTGATGACAGCTCAAACACTCGATTTACAGGCAATTAGCTTTCAACAAGGTATTTATGCCGACGAACCCGTTTATTTATTTGGACTTAAGTCAATGGGGATAGATATATCGGCGGTTGGCGGATTTTTGAGTTGGAATATCATTCGTAGCCCCTTCTTATTTTTAGCCTATATCGTTTTTTTTATTACAACTTTGGCAGAATGTAACCGCGCACCCTTTGACATACCCGAAGGTGAGTCAGAACTAGTGGGAGGTTTCCATACGGAGTATTCGGGGATGCGTTGGGCATTGTTATTCTTGTCCGAATATGCTTTGATGCTTCTTGTGTCTTTACTTGGAGCGATTCTGTTTTTAGGAAGCTGGAATACCCCTTTACCCAATATAGGCCCCCTTCGATTGGCAGATTGGACAAGCGGAACACCTGGGACACTCTGGGGAAACTTGACAGGCGCTTTTTGGTTAATTGTAAAAGCTGGATTTGCAATACTTATTCAGATGTGGGTGCGTTGGACTTTTCCCCGATTACGGGTAGACCAGCTCATGTTTTTGTGCTGGAAAGTTCTAACCCCCGTTGCGCTACTTCTCTTCTTTATTTGTGGAGTTTGGCGCCTATTAATGATATAACATGGTGAAACTCTTTGCAACTTAACGCCTTTGGTGGCTTTGACAACAGGCTGGATTTGAGCTAATTGTCAAATCCAGCCTGTTGTCATTATCTAATCTTCCCAATCAAAAGAACGTTCAACCGCTTTTTGCCAGCCTTTATAAAGTTTAGTTCGGCGGTCGTCGCCCATTTGTGGTGTCCACGTTTGAGCAATACCCCAATTTTGACGTAAATCATCAAAATTTTGCCAATAGCCAACCGCCAAGCCAGCCGCATATGCAGCCCCCAAAGCAGTAGTTTCAGTTACAGCAGGGCAAACAACTGGAACATCGAGCATGTCGGCTTGGAATTGCATCAGGGTATTATTAGCTACCATTCCACCGTCTACCCGAAGTGATTTTAGTTCGATATCTGCGTCTTTTTCCATGGCCTGCATCACGTCCAGGGTTTGGTAGGCTGTGGCTTCCAGTACCGCCCGTGCTATGTGATTTTTGTTTACATAACGGGTCAAACCAGCAATAACTCCGCGTGCATCGGCTTTCCAGTAGGGGGCATACAAGCCCGAAAAAGCAGGGACAATGTAAGCACCTCCATTGTCTTCAACGGCCTGTGCTAGCTCTTCCACATCGCTACTTTTTTGAATCATTCCGAGGTTATCACGAAGCCATTGAACAAGGGCCCCCGCAATGGCCACACTTCCTTCGAGCGCATAACAAACAGGTTGATTCCCAAATTGATACGCTACCGTTGTGAGCAACCCTTGAGTGGAGGCTTTTAATTCGGTTCCCGTATTGAGAAGCATGAAACAGCCTGTTCCGTAGGTGTTTTTGGCCTGCCCAGGTTCAAAACACGTTTGACCTACCAAAGCCGCATGTTGGTCCCCAAGGTCGCCAGCAATAGGTACATTAGGCAAAACATCCAAAACTACATTTCCGTAGATTTCACTACTGCTCTTAATGGCAGGAAGCATCGATTTAGGAATTTCAAAAATAGCCAACAACTCGTCGTCCCACTGGAGAGTTTCGAGGTTCATCAGCTGAGTGCGGCTAGCATTCGTAACGTCCGTGACATGAGTGCCGCCATTGGCGCCTCCCGTAAGGTGCCAAATTAAGAAAGTGTCCATGTTTCCAAATATGGCATCACCGCGTTCGGCATCTTCCCTCAAGCCAGCAACGTTGTCGAGTAACCAACGAAGTTTTAAGCCACTAAAATAAGTGGCCAACGGCAAACCAGTTTTTGCTCGGAAACGGTCTTGTCCACCATCTTGGGAAAATTGGTTAACTAGTTCGCCCGTACGAGTATCTTGCCAAACAAGTGCATTGTAATAAGGCTTACCTGTGCGACGATTCCAAACGGCAGTTGTTTCGCGCTGGTTGGTAATGCCCACAGCCACTATGTCACTGGCTAAAATCGAAGCTTTAATGCGGGCTTGAGCAATAACTTCTAAGGTATTTTGGCGAATTTCTTCAAGGTCGTGTTCTACCCAACCTGGTTGAGGATAAATTTGTTGATGTTCTTTTTGTCCCACTGAAATGATATTTCCTTGGCGGTCAAAAATAATACAGCGAGTACTTGTTGTACCTTGGTCTATTGCAGCTACGTATTTTGACATTTGATTAAAGGTTTGAGCCCATAAACTTATACAAACTTTCAATACCTAAATAAAAAGCATATAAAAAAGCTAAACAAATCATCTACCTCATTAAAATTTCTGAAGAAATGTACAGCCCGTGTACACAAAACTAATAGACTCAGTAGAATTAAGAACGTGGGGATAGGTGTAAACAGGGAAATAATACTTCCGATATATTTAAAATTAGTTTTTACTCCTAAACACCAATTCCCAATCAAAAAAGATAGACTATCGTCAGATTGGAAGTGTCAAAAGCAAAAAAATGCTGATTAGTTTTGAACTTACTAAATGTAGGGGGGGCAGAAGTAAAAGATTAGCCGTAGGCTTTTGCACTTTTTTCTTGCAAAACCCGTTATTTTCCTAGAATTTCGCAGGCTTTTTGCACATGTTTCACCAAACACCCTTTTTATGCTTCCAAGGCACGATGAAAAGCACTTACACAAATCTGATTGAGCAGACGTTCGAATTTCCAACGCTGGAGTTTAACGTCCAAAACGATGAATTATCGTTTAACAATGTACCCTTAATGGACATTATTCGCCAGTATGGCACGCCACTGAAGGTTACTTACTTGCCCAAAATCGGCGAACACATCGGAAACGCCAAACAGTTTTTTAAAAACGCTTTTAAACGTTTCAATTACAAAGGGTCGTATACCTATTGTTATTGCACCAAGTCCTCACACTTTAGTTTTGTACTCGAAGAAGCTCTCAAACATAATATTCATTTAGAGACCTCCTCGGCATTTGATATTCCGATTGTACGAAATTTGTACAAAGCAGGTAAAATATCAAAAAACACCTACGTCATCTGTAATGGCTATAAGTTACCTAATTACCAAAAAGCTATTACAGAATTGATTAATGAAGGTTTTAACGTGATGCCTGTTCTCGACAATTTGCGCGAGATTGAGTATTATGAGAAAAACGTTACGGCCGAATCGGTGAACTTTGGTATTCGAATTGCCACGGATGAAGAACCTAATTTCGCATTTTATACCTCTCGCTTGGGGGTAAGATATGCGGATATCAACGAACTATACAAAGAAAAAATACATGCCAATCCGAAGTTTAAGCTTAAAATGTTGCACTTCTTTATTAATACAGGTATGAAAGATACTGCCTATTATTGGAGTGAGTTGACTCGTTTTATGTTTAAATACTGTGAGTTGAAAAAAATCTGCCCTGATCTCGATTCGATTGATATTGGGGGAGGGCTGCCGATTCAAACCTCATTGCAGTTCAACTACGATTATCAGCAAATGATTGACGAAATCGTAGAAAACATTCAGTGGATTTGTAATAAAAACAACGTACCTGTTCCGCACTTGTTTACAGAATTTGGAAGTTATACAGTAGGAGAAAGCGGGGCTGTGATTTACCAAATTATTGACCAAAAACTCCAAAACGATAAAGAAATGTGGTACATGATTGATGGCTCGTTCATTACTCATTTGCCAGATTCGTGGGGAATGAACCAAAAGTACATCATGTTGGCTATTAATAATTGGGATAACCCTTATCAAAAGGTCAATATCGGTGGACTTACCTGCGATTCTCAGGATTTTTACAATACTGAGGCGCATAGTGCAGATTTATACTTGCCTGTGTTTGATCTTGAAAACGAAGAACAATTTGTAGGCTTTTTTCACACGGGCGCCTATCAAGAGTCGTTGGGAGGATACGGTGGTATTCAACACTGTTTGATACCAGCCCCTAAACACGTTTTAGTCGATCGCGATGAACAGGGAAATATTGTTACTCGCCTTTTTGCAGGACAGCAAGATAGCGACAGTATGATGTCGATTTTGGGTTATACCAACAAAGATGAGGCTGCACTAGAAAACGTATCAATTATGGATATGGAAGCTGTTGAAGAGATGGCACATAGCTAATAATAAATTTGGCACAATTTTCGTAACAAGCTACATAAAAAACACCACGAGCAACTTTTACGAAAGTTGCTCGTGGATAACGGCACAAAAATTCATGAAAAAATTATTTTCTTTCGTTCTTATTTTATTTGTATTAGGTGCAGCAAGTTGCAACCGCAAAGGCTATTGCCCTGCCTATGATAGTTCAGCAAAAGCTCAGAAAAAAGCCTAAGACGCTGAACTTAACACCAATTGGGTTGCTGCTAAAAAATTGGTAGCATACTGATCACCTGCTGATTCTTGAAGATTCGTACCTAAATGTATGGTGCGAACACCGGCGCGTTTGCCTGCTTGCATATCGCGTGGTCGGTCGCCTACTAGCCAAGAAAGGTGGGCATCAATATCATACTTTGCCATTGCTTTTTCTAACATCAACGAACCAGGTTTACGCATAAGCGAGCGGCTATCGAAGTCGGGGTGATGAGAGCAATAGTACAAGTCGTCTAATAAATGTCCGCATTGATTTTGGAAAAAATCATGACATTGCCATACAGCCTCTTTGGTGTATAGCCCTTTCGCAATACCCGCTTGATTAGTAACAACAATCAGCAGATAGCCAGCTTGTTTCATTTGTTGTAAACCTTCAATTACTCCATCTGGAATAATCATTTCTTCGGGACGATATAAGTAACCATCTAAGTCTTGGTTGAGAACTCCGTCTCTGTCCAAAAAAACGCACTTTTTTTTCATAATATCTCTAATATATCAGCGCTTAAAAATAACACTATTTGGTGATTTTTTTGTAAAAATCATAGCCATTTTTTTGTAAAAATTTATCTAACGGTTATTGATAATTTTTTAAAAGTTGTTTTTTGTTTGGTTTTATAGAATATAATTTGCCATTTATTAGAAAATACTTCCGTAAAATCATTATATTTGCAGTATATTATTTGTTTGCCTTTTTTTATTAAATTAACTTCACACATGAAATTAGACCAGATAGACCGCAAGGTTTTGGATATTTTGCAAGCGAATGCAAAAATTACCAATGCCCAACTTTCTAAGGAAATTGGTCTTTCCCCTGCGCCTACCCTTGAGCGTGTTAAAAAACTTGAACAACACGGAATTATCCAGAGCTACCACGCTCAGTTAGATCGTGAAAAAGTAGGCCTTGGAGTAACTACGTTTATTCAAGTGACGTTGGTAGGGCATAAAAGAGATGTGACAGAATCGTTTGTGAAGAGGGTAAATGAAATTCCAGAAATCATAGAATGTCACCACATTACGGGTTCGGGCGACTTTTTGTTGAAAGTCATTTCAAAAGACATTGCATCGTACCAAAAACTACTTCTTGAGTGTATCAATGAAATTGAAGAAGTAGCCAATACCCAAACTATGGTGATTTTATCGACCTTCAAGGAAAGCAAAGTTTTGCCAATTCCGTACTAGTATCTCTCTTTTTAAGGTATTGTATTTCAAGAAGCGTGACTTGAGAGTCACGCTTCTTGTGTTTTATGTAACCTAAATCAGTAATTTATGGCATTGAAAGATTTTAATGCGCTGCTTATCAGGCTTCTTTGGGGTATTTGTTTACTTCTTTGGGCTTATGTAAACTCACCGAAGGGCATTTTGGTCAATTAATCGGGCCTCCCTTGTTGATGGAACGACAATAAAATGCACGCTGGGTAATTCAGCGTGCATTTGAGATATTTTTGCCTGTGTAGGCGTTAGACGCGAATAAATACTGATTAATTAGCGCTAACTGACTATCGTCTGACCTTTAGCTGAGACGAGCCAATGCTTCTTGAATAGTGACAATTTTAGCGTAGGCATCGGCTAGTTTTTGACGTTCTTTTTCAACGATATCTGCTTTGGCATTTTGTACAAAACGTTCATTGGAAAGTTTCGCTTCTACCGATTTTTTGAAACCGAGCGTATATTCGAGTTCCTTCTGAAGGTTTTCGCGTTCGGCTTCTACGTCAAGTTCGCCTTCCAAGTTGACAAAAAACTCGTCTGCTTTTACCAAGAACGACATTCCTTCTGCTTTGCCCGTAGTGTAACTGATGTCCGAAATGTTTGCTAACTTCACAAGCAGGCTTTCAAATGGTTGATAAAGTGCTTGATTTTCAGTTTTTATGGTCAACGGCAGCTCTGTTTTAGGGCTGATGTTTTTGGTGCTACGTAGGTTACGAACGTTAGTAACAATCTCAAAGAAAATCTCGAAATTAGCCAACATCGTTGCATCAAACGGCGCAACTTTCGGGAATTCGGCTACGCAAAGGCTTTCTTTTTTGCCGCGCGGACGAATATCTTGCCAAATTTCTTCGGTAATAAACGGCATGAACGGGTGGGTCAAGGCCATCAATTTATCAAAAAAGCCGATGGTTGCCTCAAACGTCGATTGGTCGATGGGTTGTTCAAAACCAGGCTTAATCATTTCGAGGTACTGTGAGCAGAAGTCGTCCCAAATGAGTTTATAAATCACATTGAGTGCATCTGACAAACGATATTTGCTGAATAAATCGTGTACTTCGGCGATGGTTTGGTTCAATTTTGCCTCAAACCACGCAATGGGGAGAGCCGCTACTTGATTTCCTTTATTGGAAGTAACTGTCCATCCTTTCACCAAACGGAAGGCGTTCCAAACTTTATTACAAAAATTGCGCCCTTGCTCACATAATTTTTCGTCAAAAAGAAGGTCGTTTCCTGCTGGTGAACTAAACAACATCCCCGTACGCACCCCATCCGCTCCGTATTTATCAATCAAATCTAACGGGTCGGGTGAGTTTCCTAATGATTTTGACATCTTGCGACCTTTAGCATCACGAACGATACCTGTTAAGTACACATTACGGAATGGTAATTCTCCTTTAAACTCATACCCTGCGATAATCATCCTTGCTACCCAGAAGAATAAAATCTCTGGAGCAGTAACGAGGTCGTTGGTAGGGTAGTAGTAATTGATATCTTCGTTGTCAGGGTCTTTCAAGCCATCGAAAACAGTTATTGGCCATAACCACGAACTGAACCACGTATCTACTACGTCGGGGTCTTGTGTCAAATCCTCTTCCGTAAGGGCAAACAATTGGTATTCTTGTTGCGCTTTGCGTAAAGCTTCGCGTTTGGTTTTGGCCACAATCACCGTACCATCTTGGAGGTAATACGCAGGAATTTGTTGGCCCCACCACAACTGACGGCTGATGTTCCAGTCGCGAACGTTTTCCATCCACACTCGGTAAGTATTCTTAAACTTAGGTGGTACCAGTTGGATGTTGTCGTTCATGACGTTTTCGAGGGCAGGTTGGCAAAGCTCTTTCATCTTTACAAACCATTGTAGCGACAAACGAGGCTCGATAACGGCGTTGGTACGTTCAGAATGCCCTACATTACTTTTATAGTCTTCGATTTTTTCAATAAAGCCTGCTTCATCAAGAAGTTTGATGATTTTTTTGCGTGCAATAAAACGATCTTCACCTACTAAAATCTGTGCTTTTTCATTAAGTGTCCCATCTTCGTTCAAAATATCAATGATGGGTAAATTATGCTTTAGCCCCAATTCATAGTCATTTTGGTCGTGCGCGGGAGTTACTTTCAAACCACCCGTTCCGAAATCCATCGTAACGTATTCGTCGGTAATAATAGGAATCTCACGGTTGATGAGCGGAATCAATGCTTTTTTGCCGTGAAGGTGTTTGTAGCGTTCATCGTCGGGGTGAACACAAATGGCTGCGTCTGCCATGATGGTTTCAGGGCGAACTGTTGCGATGATGATATATTGCTCTTCCTCCGCTTCTGCTAAGCCCCCATCGGGGGTTTGGGGGCTGATTTTATATTTTAAATAACACAATTTGGTCATTACCTCCTTGGTCAATACCTCTTCGTCCGAAACGGTTGTTTTGGCTTGAGGGTCCCAATTGACCATGCGGTGACCGCGGTAAATGTATCCTTTATTATAAAGGTCGATAAATGTATCAATAACGGCATCGTACAAAGAGGGTTCCATTGTGAAACGCGTACGATCCCAATCGCATGATGCGCCCAATTTTCGCAACTGCTGGAGGATGATGCCACCGTATTTGTGTGTCCATTCCCACGCATATTCGTAAAATTGGTCGCGGGTCAAGTCGCGTTTTTGAATCCCTTTTTCTTTGAGCATAGCTACCACTTTGGCTTCGGTCGCAATCGAAGCGTGGTCAGTGCCAGGAACCCAGCAAGCCTCTTTGCCTTCCATGCGCGCTTTACGGACAAGGACATCCTGAATGGTGTTGTTGAGCATGTGCCCCATGTGTAACACCCCTGTTACGTTAGGCGGAGGGATAACGATGGTATAAGGCTCTTTGTCAGGATTGGGCTTCGAATTGAAATAGCGGTTTTCAATCCAATAGCTGTACCATTTGTCTTCGATGTCGCGCGGATTGTAGGTTTTTGAAATCATGTTTATTGGTTTATAAGTAACCCCACTTAGATTGTTCCTAAAAAAGGGAGATTTTAGTAATGATAATAGTTAGTTTTAAAGCGTTTCTATTGTGGTAAAGGGAAGACCTGTGGCACAATGGCAATCTGTTCATCCGTTCCTTGCCCTAAATCAGAATAAACGATATTGATTGAATATACTTTTTTGATTCGACTGTATCTTTCGCCCAGTCCAAGGTACTCGGTGATTACTTTAATTTGCTCAATGATGATGTCTTCTTTGATAAGTTCAGACAAAAATCCTTCCAAAATCACAAAATTGGATTTTTGACAAAGGAGGCGTTTCATGGCCCAGTCAAAACGAATCAGTGGTTTGGTTGTCATTCTATTTTTTTTGCAAAAGTACGGAAAAATCCCCTTCCCCTTATCCCTGCTGGCGCCTTAAACGCTGACAGGGTGCTTTTTTAATCCTCTCGACCCTCTTTTTGGTTGGCGTCGGCCATTCGGACGATTCTAGTGCTGAATTTAGCCAAAACCTTCACTGGTCTGCAATCACCGTTTCAATGTTTTTATAGACCATCGGTGCTTCGTCCAAGTCTCCTTCAATTGTTCAAAGACTTCCACAACGCCCCATTCGACAAAGTGATTGCTCGTACCCGACGTACCTAACTGACGGTAAGCTTTGTCTTTATTTGAAATTTGTCTTGCCAGTTATTCTAAACAGGAGAAGTGAAGTTGTAGTGAAAAAGTGGCATAAAAAAAGCCCGACTGGTAAGAGTCAGGATTTGGGGGATTTATTTTTTGAAATATTATTTTTGTTCTGTTAACTATCAGAAAATCAGAGGTTTTTTAAATTGCTAAGATGACTTTCTGCTTGCTCCAAGATGGCCTGTTTTTCGGCGTTGGATATTTTATTGAGCAATTGATACATCATCCCAATCCTCGGATTTTTTTCCAACAGCGCCCGATTTCGTTCATAAAAATGCCAGTAAAGGCTATTGAATGGGCACGCTTTTTCGCCAATTTTTGCTTTTTTATCGTAAAAACAGGTTCCGCAATAATTGCTCATTTTGTCGACGTAGTTGGCCGATGAAACGTAGGGCTTGGAACCAACTATTCCCCCATCGGCATACTGGCTCATGCCTCGGGTATTGGTGATTTCTACCCATTCGATGGCGTCGACGTAGATGCCCAAATACCATTTATCTACTTCGTCGGGATGGATGCCTGCCAAAAGCGCAAAGTTGCCGGTAACCATCAGTCGTTGAATATGGTGTGCATAGGCAAACTGTAGGCTTTGGCCAATGGAATGACGGAGGCAGTTCATCTTTGTTTCACCTGTCCAAAACCAATCAGGAAGCGGACGTTCATGCCCAAAAAAATTGAGTTGCTGGTAATTGGGCATCTTGGCCCAATAAATCCCGCGCATGTACTCGCGCCAACCTAAAATTTGGCGAACAAACCCCTCACATTGCTCAATGCTTACGCGTTCGGGGTGCTTTTCCCAGTACGCAACGGCGGCGTTGACTACTTCCGCAGGGCTAATCATTTTGGTGTTGAGCGAAAACGAAAGCTTGGAATGAAACAACGACCAGTGCCCAGTGTGCATGGCATCTTGGTAATTTCCGAAATGGGCAAAAAGAAAGGTTAGAAAAAAATTGAGGACTTCGAGCGACTGTTTTCGGGTGGTAGGCCAAGGAAAGCGGTCGGCGAGGGGAGTCCCCAAATACCGAACGCCTGCGCGGTCAATTTCCTCCAATATATCGCGATAATCATGCGAAAACTGATGGGTTGGAATCTGAATGAGGCTGCCTTTGAAGGGTTTACGGTTGTTGCTATCAAAATTCCAACGCCCCCCAACAGGCTCAGCACCTTCTATGAGCACCTTGTGTTTTTTGCGCATGGTTCGGTAAAAACTTTCCATAAGGTACGTTTTTTTTGAACTAAAAAGCTGCGCTACTTCCTCGCGGGAGGTGTAGAAATGTTCGGTATCGTAGGCTTTACTCTGAATTCTAAGTTGCTGACAGTAAGATATTAACTGTTGGTCGAGGCGGTATTCGTCGGGGAGTTGGTACTCAAAACATTCAATGCCGTTTTGTTCAATGAGCCTGTCAAGATTTTGGGTCAAACTTTGCGTATTGTTGGGGTCATTGATGCGCAGATGAACAACACGGTGTCCTCGTTTTTGTAAGTAAGCCGCAAAATTGTACATGGCCGCAAAAAAGCCAATAATCTTTTGGATGTGATGCACGACATAATCCGTTTCTTGCCGTAGCTCCATCAACACATACAGCGTATTGGGCGAGGTCTGAGAGTACCAACTGTGCTGATAATTAAGTTGGTCGCCTAAAATAAGTCTAAGTGTTTTCAATGGCTTTTTTGTTTCGTTGACTGCGGCATCGGTCGCTGCAATACTTGACCTCTTCCCATACTTTCTCCCACTTTTTTCGCCACGTAAATGGCCGGCCGCACACAAGGCAGGTTTTGGTAGGTAGGTGCTGTTTTTTCAAAGCAAAATCAGTTTTTGAAAATTGAACCTTCGTGAGAGAAAATTGTTTAGAAGAACCCCAAAAAAGAACGGCAGAAGGAAAACCCCTGCCGTTGCTTTGATTAATTAGAACGTAAGAACATACTTTACCCACATTATACTTTCACTCTTACGATAATATGAAAAAAAAATCTTAAAAAGTGCCGTTAGGTTAGATGGAAAATATTACACAAACACTTGAAAAAACCGACGTTCAACAAACGGACGTCGGTTTTGTTTTTTTCAACTATTCTTACTGTATAAGAAAACCATTACATCACAAATGTACGTTGTCAATCCTTAAAAACTCGTTAAGAACTTACTAAATTGTCGTTAGATTTTGAATAGGGTATTAAAATAGTGAAAATAGTTGTATGGGTAGTAGCATCGGACGAGACATGTAATTTGCTTTCGTGCAGTTTTATAATGCGTTCTACCAACGATAAACCTACCCCGTATCCTTTGATATGAGAGGCGCCATCACGGCGGTAAAAAGGTCGAAAAATGAGCTTTATCTCTTCTGAGGCGATGGAGTCTCCTGTGTTTTGGAATTCAATTTGAATGCCTTCTTTTTGAAAAAACACCCATACGTTTACGTGGGAGTTATCAGAAAATTTACAGCCATTTTCCATTAAATTGACAAAGGCTGTTTTTAACAAATGGGGATTCCCATTGGCCAATAACTGTTGTTCACTGTTGATATTTTCGTCGAATTGTACGGTAATTAAGTAGTTAGGCTCGGCCGACAACAATAAACTTCGGGCGTCCCAAAGTACCTCATCAATACGAACCTCTCCATAAAAAATTCGCTGCGATTCGTCGTTGACTTTGGCGAGTTCTAGTAAAGTTTCAGCCAGTTGACTTAATTCCCGAATATCTTGCCGAACAGAGACAACAAGTGTTTGATAATCAGAGGGACTTCGCTCTTTTAGCATCGCGACGTCTAGCTGTGTTCCCATGCGCATAAGTGGGTTTTTTAGCTCGTGCGATACGTTTGAAATGAACAAGTTTTGAAGACGAAATGCTTCCGAAAGTCGGCTTAGCAAATCGTTAAAGGTAAGCGTCAGCTGCCCAATTTCATCGTGGTGGTTTTCAATGGTAAGTGGTTGGTCGAGCTGATTGGGGAACAATTTTTTTACTTGATTGATGATGCGAATGATGGGAGCCAAAGCCCTGCCTGAAAAGTACCAGCCTGCAAATCCAAACAAGATAACTTCAAGCAGATAAAGCCAAATCAAGATTTGACGAAGACTATCTAAATTTTCTCTTCCCCACAAGTCATCAGCACCTACGATGGTGATGACGCCTCCATAAGAATCTGCGAAAAATAGCCCCATCGCCATTTTATCATTGAGGCGGAATCGTACTTTTTTTTCTTGGCGAATCTGATTTAGTAGCTCGGGCGTAATGTTGTAAGTAACGGTATCGTTGTTAGTATAAATTTCTTGATTTTTGGAGTTATAAACGACTAATTTTTCGTTAATAAATACGTCATAATTTGATTTATCAATGATTTTAAGAAGGTCTGAACTTACTTCATTTACTTTTACTAAAAGTTCGGTCGTTGTTTGGGCTTTTTTTTCTAATCGGTCAAAAAATTCTTCTTCTACGTATTCGACCCGCAAAAGATAAATAGCCACAAAGGTCATTAGTAAAATACTCGATACCAAAACGGTGAATTGAACGGTGAGTCGGGTTCTGATATTCATTATTGGTCAAGTTTTAAGACGTAGCCAACTCCGTAAATGGTATGAATCAGTTTTTCGGTGAAGTCTTTGTCAATTTTTTTACGAAGAAGCGTGATATACACCTCAATAACATTGGTTCCTGTATCGAAACGGATGTCCCAAATTTTCTCGGCGATATCAACTTTAGTCAAGACACGTCCTGGGTGTTTGAGGAGGTATTCGAGCAATGAAAACTCCTTGGCAGTAAGGTCGATACGTTTTCCGCCTCGTTTCACAAGGCGTGACTCAAGGTTCATTTCTAGGTCGTGATACGTGAGCGTAGTCGATGAAGTTTGGGGAAAAAAATCGGACGTTCGGTTGAGCAATGCCCGAATGCGTGCAATCAATTCCAAAAAATCGAAGGGTTTTACAAGATAATCGTCGGCACCAGCGTCGAACCCCATTAGTTTTTCCTCAATCGCGCCTAAAGCAGTAAGCATCACGATGGGGGTACGAACCCCTTCTTGACGAAGAAGTTTACAAAAATCGACACCATTAAGTTCGGGGATAATTACGTCCGTAATAATGAGGTCGTAATTATTTCGCTTTGCTAAAATATGCCCAATTTTGCCATCATAGGCAATGTCTACATCGTATCCATTTTCTTCTAATCCTTGACGAATCGACTGAACGGTTTTGACGTCATCTTCAACTAGCAATAGCTTCATAAATAATTATGATGTGTGGTAAATAAGCATGCAAGAAAATAAAGAATGCTTAAAAAGTCATTAACCTACGAAAGAGCTTGATGATGAGCATTAGGCGACTAGACGATAACCTGACCTTCGTGAGCATCTCCGACGGTGAGGTGCTGGTGCTGCATAAAACGGTAGCCTGATAGCCACGCAAGTAGTGAGTCAAACTGATGTTGGTGCTGTGGGTACTCGTTAAATTGTAAACTTGGGTATTGATTTTTTAACAGCTCACAGAGGCTTTGAAAATCATTTTTAGTTAATTTTCTATGATATTGATTTTTTAAATCGAGTTGAGCAATAGCTTTGGGATAAACTTCGTATACTGAAATGCTGTACTTTCTGATGAGTGTTTGCTGTAGCTCCATCGCCCGTGCTGTAAGACCTCCAAGGAACATAGGAGACATGGCATTGAGGGCGATATCGCATAGGCGATAGTGGAAATTAGTGCAGTTTTCTAGACCTAGATATACCCCAGGTAATGACAGGGGAGCGTCAATAAATACTTGTTGTACAGGATACTGATGAGCGTGCTCAATAAACTGTAAAATGAAATTATCGGCATCACGACGGTCAGCATCATAAAACCGTAATACCTGCCCATCGTGCTGGCAAATAACGGTATTTCCGGAAGTTTTTGAGCCATAATCTATTCCAATCCAATGAGTTAGATTCATCGTTTTGAGACTTTGTTGAGGCTTATGGTACGCTGACGCGAACAGTGGAAACGGTCGATGTCGTCGGTACGTAATGATTGATGTTTGGTGCTGCGACCGTTCATTCGTTTTCGCCACATTTCAAAACTGCTGCGTTTCATGTGGGTGCGCATGGTCGCAATCACTTCCTTTTCTTTTAATCCAAACTGGGCTTCAATGGCCTCGAAGGGGGTTCTGTCTTCCCAGGCCATCTGGATTATTCTATCAATATCTTGTAGGGTAAGCATTGAGGAGAATGTTTCTATTTGGTATTATTTTGTTTTAAAAATTTGTCTTAATAGGGTGTTTGTAAGTATAAGGGCTATTAAAATAAAATAATTGGTATGTTTTTGTGTTGAAATGTGTGAAAAGCGTCTAGTGAAATCGATATTTTATAAAGCTGTTTTTTTGATAATTTGTTTTATATTCTTTTAAAAAAAAGGTATGCTCACAACTTGGCCATAGTTTTATGAGCGAGAGCCAATCCGACGGCAGTGGTTACTTTTATTCCTTTTTTTCAGATAAAAAACTTCAAAGAAATGATTATCCATAACTTCGCGTCTCATTCATAATGTCCTTGTTAAACGTGAAAAATAACCTCTCTTCTTTCTCTTTAGGTTTACTTAGTATGTTGTTTGCGGCATTTTGCTTCTCGGTTTCGGGGGCGTGTACGCGAGTGTTAGGCAAGCATATTAGCTCCGTCGAGCTGGTTTTTTTTCGGAACATCATTGGCGTTCTTTTTGTGTTGTTTAGCGTTTTGCAACGGCCATTGGTACAGGCGGGGGGAAGGCTGGGATTACTTGTTTTTCGAGGAATTATCGGAACTTTGGCACTGTATTTATTCTTCTTTGCCGTGACCAAAATCGGCTTGGCCGAAGCCATTACCTATCAGCAATCGTATCCCGTCTTTTTGGCGCTAGTTGGCGTTGTATTCTTAAAAGAAAAACTTTCAACTCCCGTTTGGTGGGCTATTTTTATCGGCTTTTCGGGCATTTGTTTCATCTTTTTGCCGCAGTTTCACACCGATTTTCTGAGCCTCAAACACCACGCACTCGGCCTCACCAATGCCATTATGACGGCTTTGGCGTACATGAGTATTGCGCAGCTGGCGGGGTATTACGACTCCCGCAGCATTGTGCTTTCTTTTATGCTTTCTGGGATTGTTATGCCGATGCTTTCACTCGGATTGGGGGAGGTAGTAGAGGCTCCCGAATGGTCGTTCCTCATTGCGAAATACGTGCAACCCGCAGGTACCGATTGGCTTTGGATTGCGTTGCTGGCCATTTCGGCACTGTTAGGGCAAATTTTTTTGACCAAAGCCTTTACATTTGGTAAATCTGCTGAAGTGGCGGCAATTGGCTATTCTAATATCGTTTTCTCGGTTATCTTCGGCATTTTTTTGGGCGATGCGCTTCCTGCCACCTTGAGTTGGTTTGGGATTGTGCTAATTATCGTGTCAGGGGTGTTGATAGCGTTTCAGAAAGGAAGAAAAGAGACACGCTAGAATTTGTCTTATTTAAGTTCAGTAAGGGAGTTCATTGGATTGAAGATTGTGTTTCCAATGTTGCGTCAACAAAGGCGCAAAGCCGCTAAGGTTATGACGGTGGTGTGCCTTTTTTGATAGAAACGACGGGCAAATGTATGTGATACTTTTGGGCAATAATTCGGACAAAAATCACTACTATTGCCGCGATAAGTTGGGTAAAACTGGTAGAAAAACCCACTTGCAACCCCGCATAATAGACTAATCCCCCCGCAATGCAGGCCAAGGCATAGATGTCTTTGCGCAGCAAAAGGGGTACTTCATTGAGTAATACATCGCGAATGACACCGCCAATCGACCCTGTGATGGTGCCCATAACGATGCACACCCAAAACGGTAATTCCATCGCAAGGCTTTTACTAATACCCACCGTGGTGAACAGCCCCAACCCAATGGCATCGAATAAAAACAATGCTCGCTGCCACTGGAATATTCTGTCCTTAAACAAAAGGGCTGCCACCAACGCCACGCCAGTAACGATAAAATAGTGACTTTCCTGCATCCAAAACGGCCGAATATCAAGCAAAACATCCCTGACCGTACCGCCTCCAATGGCCGTAACTAGCCCAATTAGATACGCCCCGAACCAATCCACTTTTTTGTTGGAAGCAAGTTCAATACCACTCAGGGCAAAAACAAAGGTCCCGATGAGGTCGATGGAAGTGAGGAGAAGAGTGTTTGGGAAAAGCATTTTTAGTGGTATAAACAACTTCGCTTTTTTTAGGGTTCATTTTCGCAGTCGTCAAACGTAAAATCGAGAATTTAATTTAGCCATGCAACAAAGCCAATAGCTTCTAATACTTTTAAGGATTACAATAGTCGCAATAGGCTGGGTCTTCGGTTGTTTTTTTATTAGGATACATCTCTTCTTTTGTGAATTTACAATGTTGACAAACATAAATATAACTTAATGTTGAGCTTGTTGGTGAACCGCATAAATTACATTCAAGTCCTTTCCTTGCCTCTGTTATTCCAAAACCTGGCATTTGGCATTGGGGACAAGTAGATTTAATTTTTTGAACCAATTTTTGTGTTGCTTTTTCAATGACACTCATTCGTGTAGGGTTATACATTGCCCTCATATCAGTTTCGACATAAACAGAATTGTATCTTGAATGGAGGTATTCAAATGTTCTTTTTAAAACTTCAACATTTGTTATTCCTTTATAAATATCTATATTTTCATCTTTTGATTTACGAAGAATTAAACCGTGTTTAGGAAACTCCGTTTGATTAGCAAATTCTAATAACTCTCTTTGATTCTGTATTTGTCTCCCATTAAAATTAGTAGAGGTGCTTAATTCTCTAACTATCACTTCAATGCCATTTTTGTTATCTATAAAAATCAAAAATTCATCATCGGCATTTACGAAAAACATAGAAGGGTGTGGGCCAAATGAACCTTCACTAGCAACGCCTAAATCGCAGTTGTTCAACTCCATTGCCCGTAAACATTTTTCTCTGGCGGTTGAAATAGGGTCAAGTGCTCTTTCAATTTCACCTGTAAAGGTGCCTAATATATCAGTATCGAAAGCTGTATCTATAAAACAACATACACCCAATTCTTTTTCAAGAATCGGAGCAATGACGCTTTCCTTTTTGTGCTTTGTTGCAATAATTAATTTTCGTTCTTGAAACATAACAGAACTGACTTATTACAAATGTATGGGTCACTTTTGTTTGAAATGTGGTTCCGTCTATTGGTGACGAACCACATTTGGATAAAATATTTTCCTGACTAACTGCCCAATTCGGAGTGTATAGCGATGATTGATTTGCAGTTCGCAAATAATTTTTCCATTATTTGCGAACTGTCAGCGAGTAGATTCCCTGCTTATGTTTTTGATTAGAGTTCTTGCTGTCATTGTAAGTTTCTCTTTGTTTCGGGTCGTTGGTTATTTAAACCAATATTTTCGTAACTTTAAATCTGATACTTTCCTTTCCTACGAAGCACAAAACTCCTGTTTGCGTACAGGTGTGTGACTGCTGCGTGGGGTCATTAATTCTGATTCTTCTTAAAATTCTCTGCCTGTTCAAAAATCTCAACATATACTTCGTCTCTCTCAACAGGTGGATAACCAAACTCGTCAAGTAAGAGAATGAGTCCAACTTTCAAAGCTGATTTGATGTCATCACGTTTGTTCCAGTCAGGAAATTTGGCTTGTCCATCAACAAGGTCTTTTACGGCTTTTGCCAATTCAATCATTTTGTCCTCAGGATATTTAAAGTCATATTTTACACACAAGGTGCGTAGAATATCGTAAAAGGCTTTTTCTTCAAAGTCAATACCTAGGGCATCGCCAGCTTTAAATTCTTTGTGCACCTCCCAAATTAGCTTGGTAATTTCTTCTGCAAAATCATCTAACACTTGGCCTGAGAGTATATCGTTTGCATCACGGTTATTGTATCGTTCAACCAAGGCTTGCATTTTCTTTGAAAAGTCAATGCCTTTTACCTTGTTTACTTTTCTGATTTCGCCAATTACTTTGGATAATAGCTGTTGGAGCAATTTGATTTTCGTGTTTGGCAATTTAATTTTCTCAATCTTAGCCAAATAATCCTCAGCAAAAATGTCTTGTTCGGTTTCTGCTTCGTCACCGAGTTTAAAAATTTCTTCTACTCCGTCACTTTCTAATGCTTCTTTAATCATTTCCCTAACTTTAGCGTTCATCTGTGCCGTGTCGGGTGCGTTGCCTTTGGTGAGTTTGAAAACGATGGAACGAACTGCCAAATAAAAATGGGTGTAATCTCTTTCGGTATGCGTTAACTGTTCGCTTCCTGCACAAATATCATAAGCGGCTTTTAATCGCTTTACCAATGCCATGAAACGGGTCTCAAGTTCTTTGGTTTGCTGCACATATTCCGCAGCTAAATTCAAAGTATTTAATTGCTGAATGGTTGTGCCTCTGAAATATTTTGAGCTATCAAAAGTGTGAAACAGTTTAGCCAACAGGTCTAAATGATTTCTTACGATGATGATTGATTCAGCAATGTCTTCAAAATTGTCTTTGTCGCCTTCGCTGTATTGTTTCAAGGCCATATTCATTTGGTTTTTGATGCCGATATAATCCACAACCAAACCTTTGTTCTTTCCTTCAAACTTTCGGTTTACTCTTGATATGGTCTGAATTAAATTGTGTCGCTGAATTGGCTTATCAATATAAATGCTATCCAAGAAAGGCACATCAAAACCAGTGAGCCACATATCTACCACGATGGCAATTTTAAAATTCGATTTTTCGTTTTTGAATTGTCGGTCCAATTCTTTGCGTTGCTCTTTGGTGCCTAACAAATCATACATTTCTTTCGGGTCGTCTTGTCCTCTGGTGGCAATGAGTTTGACTCGCTCAATAGGTTTAAGTTCTCTTTTGTCTCTATCCGTTAGTATTGCTCCTTCTTCGGCTGCTCGTATTTCGTTCCATTCAGGTCGTAATTCCAAAATGTTTTTATACAACTCATAAGCAATTTCACGAGTGCTGCACACAAACATTGCTTTGCCTTTTACGGTTGAGCCTTCTGAAACTCTTTTTTCATAATGGTTTACGAAATCTTCTGCAACGGCTTTCAAACGGTCAGGGTCGCCAATAATGGCATACATCTGAGCCATTTCTTTTTTGCTTTGCTCAATCTGATTTTCGTTGCTTCCAATTTCAGCGCACTTGGCGTAGTAATTTTCAATCTCTTTTAGTTTGGAATTATTCAATAACACTTTGGCGGCTCTGCCTTCATACACTATTCTAACCGTGATTTCATCTTTCACCGACTCGGTCATTGTGTAGGCATCAACCACTTTACCAAAAACATCTAGCGTTGCATCTATTGGCGTTCCTGTAAAGCCAACAAATGTAGCATTGGGTAATGAATCGTGTAAATATTTAGCAAAGCCATAAGTTTTGGTAACGCCTTTCTCGTTAACTTTAACCTTTTGGTCAAGGTTTACTTGGCTTCTGTGGGCTTCGTCCGAAATACAAATCACATTACTTCTGCCTGTTAACAGTTGGGTATCTTCTGTAAACTTGTGAATGGTGGTTAAGAAAACGCCTCCGCTTTGCCTGCCTTGAATTAACGCTCTCAAATGTGCTCTGCTTTCAACGCTCACCACTGTATTGTCGCCTATGAAATTTTTGGCATTGGTAAATTGCCCTGCCAATTGGTCGTCTAAGTCGGTGCGGTCTGTTATTAATACAATGGTCGGACTTTCAAAGTATTCGCTTTTCATTAAAAGCCTTGCCAGATAAAGCATTGTAAAGCTTTTTCCGCAACCTGTGGCACCAAAGTACGTTCCGCCTTTTCCGTTCCCTTCGGGCTTTTGGGCTTTCTTGATATTATCGTATAATGCCCGTGCTGCGTAGTATTGCGGATATCGACAAACAATTTTCTCATTTTTCTTGGAGCTGTCGGGAATGTAAATAAAGTTGCGGATAATATCACGCAAACGGTTTTTATGAAGCATTCCCTGAATCAGCGTGAACATTGAATCTATGCCGTCCACATCTTTTGCTAATCCTGCTACTCTACGCCAGGCATAGAAAAACTCATACGGAGCAAAGAAAGATCCTGCTTTGTTGTTTATACCATCGCTGATGACGCAAAAAGCATTGTATTTGAAAAGTTCCGGAATGTCTCTGCGGTAACGAACCGTTAATTGCTTGTAAGCATCATAAATAGTAGATTCCTCACGTATCGCAGATTTGAACTCAAAAACCACCAAAGGCAAACCGTTGATATACACAATGCCGTCTGGTATGCGTTTTTCTGAACCAAATATTTCTAATTGGTTTACAAACTTGTAAATATTATTGTCGGTTGAATATTGCTCTTCGGGTTCTGCTGCTATGGTTATTACTTCATCTTCGTTGGGTTGGCGGTGTTTGTTTAACCCAGCGTAATTGATTAACTGAATGTAAATGTCTTTTTGATTGCGGTCTTCCCGTTTGAGAATGAAACCGTCAGACAGCATTTTTAAGAATGTTTTGTTGCTCTCGTAAAGGTCAGAAGCAGAAAGCGATTTGAGTTGAAGAATGATAGATTTGATTTCGTTTACCGTTATGCCTTGCCCTGCGTATTGATTTAACAAAAAGTTTTGCAAATCTTCTTCAATCAATACTTCTTCGGGCTTACGACTTATCGTAATGCCCAAATGGTGGGAATATCCTTCTTGCCCCAACAACTCGGTGAACGCCTTCTCTAATTTTTCTTCGGTGAATTTCATTATGCATAAAATTTATCGTCTGCCCATTTTGCAGGATTGTTTACAATGTATTCCGAAATGCGTTGATAGGATTGTTCATTGCGGATAATGTGTTCATAATAATTGCGTTGCCATAATTTCCCCATTGTTTCATTTTTGGATTCATAAATATCCAAACATCCATTGGCCACCAATGATTTATATGCACCCACAATATCCGAAACCGTAGGGGCGACCCTTGCGGTCGCCCTTTTATCATCATTGGGTTGCCCATCATTTGGGGCGTTTAAATCATTTGGGGCAGGGGTGAACCCTGCCCCTACGGGTATATCGTTCAATAAAATAATGCCGTGGATATGGTTGGGCATTATTTGGAATACATCCAATTCAAAATTCGAAAAACGTTCCGTTAATTTTATCCATTCCATATATGCCACTGTTCCCAATTCATTCAACACCATTTCGCCATCCACAACCTCCCCAAACCGACAAACCCTATCCTGACAACATATCGTAACAAAATACAAACCTGCCTGCGCATAATCGTATCCTTTTAATCGGATAGACCTACGGTGATGGATATTTGGATTGTATTTATTCATTTTTTCTTTTTTAGGGGCGACCGCAAGGGTACGCCCTTACGCGACTGTGGCTAATTTTGAAAGCAGCAATTCTTTCAGTTCCGTTAGCTTTTCGTTTTCTTGTTTTTTTATTTTAATGTTTTGTGTAATCGACCGACTGACTTTTTGATAGAACTTTAGCAAATTAATATCAGGTAAAATTATCTTGTATGCAGAAATATCAGGAATCGTTAACTGCCCTTGTGCTGAACCAGAACCTTCATATGCGAAATTTCTTATTGTTTCATAGAGATAATTCAAGTGATTTTCGTCTTTTGGA
>JACCEC012531448.1_pt1 | contig 35140 bp, 35 predicted proteins | sample 7450121 | NCBI WGS metagenome assembly JACCEC01 (sample SAMN15323455, study PRJNA562643) | freshwater metagenome | isolation source: river surface water | place: USA:Blue River Watershed | collected 2017-08-18 | reverse complement strand
CATCCGAACCTACAAACAATTTGCTGTTTGCAGATATATCCGACCGAGCAACCATTAATCCAACAGCAGTAGTTGTTCCACCAATTGCCAGATTGCTGTTAAGAGAAGCATCGCCAACAACATACAATTTGCTACCCAACGAGGCATCCGAACCGACAAACAGTTTGCTATTAAGAGAAGCATCTCCAACCAAATTCAATTTGCTACCCAATGAGACATCAGAACCCACAAACAGTTTGCTGTTTGCAGATATATCCGATCGGGCAACCATCAATCCAACAGTAGTAGTTGTTCCGCCAATTGCCAGATTGCTATTAAGAGAAGCATCACCAACAACATACAATTTGCTACCCAACGAGGTATCCGAACCGACAAACAGTTTGCTGTTTGCAGATATATCAGACCGTGCAACCATTAATCCAACAGTAGTTGTTGTTCCACCAATTGCCAGATTACTGTTAAGAGAAGCATCGCCAACAACATACAATTTGCTACCCAACGAGGCATCCGAACCGACAAACAGTTTGCTATTAAGAGAAGCATCTCCAACAACATACAATTTGCTACCCAACGAGACATCCGAACCTACAAACAATTTGCTGTTTGCAGATATATCCGACCGAGCAACCATTAATCCAACAGCAGTAGTTGTTCCACCAATTGCCAGATTGCTGTTAAGAGAAACATCTCCAACAACATACAATTTGCTACCCAATGAGGCATCCGAACCGACAAACAGTTTGCTGTTTGCAGATATGTCCGACCGAGCAACCATTAATCCAACAGCAGTAGTTGTTCCACCAATTGCCAGATTGCTATTAAGAGAAGCATCTCCAACAACATACAATTTGCTACCTAATGAGGTATCCGAACCGACAAACAGTTTGCTATTAAGAGATGCATCACTCAAAATAGTTGTTTTTGAACTAGAATTAGACAATGTCACTGTTCCATCAATGGTAGTTACACCACCACTGTATCCATAAGGGGTCAACCGGGTTCTCAATTCATTGACAGAAACATCGGTTCTATCAACACGAGTTGCAGTCACAATAGTATCATCAGATATATCACTTGGATTCTTAATTGACCATTTATTCTGGGCATTGAGTTTCACATAAGCAGCAATACTGCCATTATTCTCAATTTCAATACCTGAACCGGCAGAGACAACGCCACCTTTATTAAGACGAATCAAATTGTCACAAATATCCAAATTGGTAACATTCAAATATGTCATAGAACCAGTTACAGAGAATGTATCAGCAACGATGTCACTGACAAATAATTTCTTTCCGATAACAACATTTCCACCGACAGACAAGTTGGCATTCATAGAAGAATCCGAAGAAACATAGAGTTTGGCATTTAATGATGCATCATTTGTCACAAAGAGTTTATTATTCAAGGTTGTGATGCCATCCACAGACAAAGTGCCTTTATCAACAATGTTCTTTCCCACAGACAAATTTCCATTAAGAGAAGAATCCTGTGCAACATAGAGTGTGGAATTTAACGAAACATCGCCGGACACCAGCAACTCATTGTTTAAAGTAGTTACGCCATCAACAGACAAGGTTCCTTTATCAACAATATTCTTTCCAACAGACAAGTTGCCATTAAGCGAAGAATCCTCTGCAACATAGAGTGCAGAATTTAATGAAACATCGCCTGAAACAAGCAACTCATTATTTAAAGTGGTTACACCATCAACAGACAAGGTGCCTTTATCAACAATATTCTTTCCAACAGACAAGTTGCCATTAAGCGAAGAATCCTGTGAAACATAGAGTTTAGAATTCAATGAAACATCTCCGCCTACATACAATTTGCTATTGAATGTTGCGTCTCCAACTAAACGAATTTTGCCTCCAAAAGACACATCACTGCCCACAGAAAATCTACTATTGAAAGAAACATCCCCAACAACAGTCAATTTGTCATTTATAGTTGTTTGACCCTTAACCAAAATGACATTTGAAGAATTGGTTCCTATTATTAAATTATTTCCAATAGTAGTTGTCACAGTGCCTTCATCATAAGTCTGCTGTGTCGTTTTTAATCTTAAATAATTAATACTTAAATCAACATCATCAATTCGCAAATCGATAACCTCGGCAAAACTCGGGTCAAAATCGGAAATTATTTCTGCCAATTCTTGCAAATAAGATAAAGTGCTGCCACTGATTAAAGAAAGTGATTCGTCCACATAATCAATTGTGGCAACACGACTGCCATCTTCATAGATTTCCAATGCATTGAAATCGCCACTCACATCCATCAAATAACCCGTGTATTGAGAGGCACCAGTTAAAACAATGTTGCCACTAATAATTGAGTTGGTTAATTGTGTGGTTCCGTTAAAAACCACATTGGTTTTGCCAAGTTCGTTCAATATGGGTATTGAACCATCCTCACTGTTTACCTTGAACAGTGAAGAAACCAAGTTGCTATTTCTATTCAAAGAGTTTTTGAACTGATTTCCTCTGCTTCCCCACATTGGCATTTTTTATATATATGAATGATAAAATAATACTATTATTTTACCATATTGCGCCATTTTTACATTTTTTCAACACAACAGATATCATCATAGTATGAATCAGTAAGAATTTCCATTATTTCTTCTGTTGTGTAATTTGTTACATTTTTGGTTTTTTCTCTATCAACACTTCTTAATTTATCTGTTTCTGAAATATATTTTCTTAAAGGTGTCAAATAGGTCTTTCTTAATTCCATTACTGGCATTTTCATCTTTTTGGCAAGTTCTATATTGAATTCCTTGTGATTATGTCCATTGCTTTTGTCTGATGGTATCCATTTTGCAACATCCGATGTATTTCCCCTTCTTTTCATATTTTCTAAATCTGTGTGCAATTGTGTGCATAATAGAGTTAAGTATTTATCTGACGTCTTTGACCCCAACGGCAAATATATCATATCATCTCATCTTCCATATTTTTTTATAAATATTTCCATATTCTCTATTATTTGCCTTTCATCATTTCTTTCTAACCATCTGTAGATTTTTTTTGACAAATCTCTTTCTCCTCTGCCTACATTATCATCACGAATGTATCCTAAATATTTTAATGTGTATAATGGTGTTTCTTCATACGATTTTTTTAATAAAATGTCCAAATCTTCATACAGAATATTTCTGTGTGATTTATTAAACAATTCTGTTAAATTTTTTAATTCTTTGCATTCTTGTGTAGGTTGCACATGTTGCACGGGTTCTTGAACAGGGTCTTGCACATGTTGCACTGGGTCTTGAACAGGGTCTTGCACATGTTGCACGGGGTTTTGAACAGGGTCTTGAACATGTTGCACGGGATCTTGCACGGGTTCTTGAACAGGGTCTTGCACAGGGTCTTGCACGGGTTCTTGAACAGGTTGCACAGGGTCTTGAACAGGTTGCCCAGATTTAAAAAAATAACTAAATAATCCAGAAAACATACTGTATTATTTATAATCACAATAATTTTTATATAATTTTTTCCAAATTGTTTCTTAATTGTTTGCAACCATAATTTCACAAATAATAGTAAAAGACCAATTGCCTCCATTTAAATTCACAACATCGCCCTTATCATTCATCAGTTTCACCGACAATTTCTGTATTCTAACAGGACCAAAATATTTCCTATCTTGATTCTGCAATGTTCCACCAAACTCCATATATGTGCTTCCAAATGCCAACCCCGATAATTTTAATGGAACCAATGCAAAAACATCTCTCAATACTGGTCCTACAGCATAACTCTTCTCTTTTGTCCGTTTTGCTTCCAATACCTGATTCATCGCATACAATTGTTTTGATGTCAAATTCATACTTTCTTTATTTGATGCCGAAACTGCGACTTTTTTGCCGGAAACAGGGTCGCATTGGTATGATACACGCGATGCATATGTCGGCAATGCCACATCCTTTTCCAAAGATGATATTGTCACCAAACCATCATTAACATGATTCTGAATATAATCATCCAACACAATCAGAAAATAATTATACAAATTGGTATTTAAAATGGAATCACCCACAACACTGATTTTTCCTGTAGATGCCTGATAAGAATATGAATAAGGGTCATTTCGGTCTATTGAATTGTACAAATTAAATCTGTAGTTTTCATCATCCACATTTTGCGCATTTATCTGTGTAAAGTCATACAGTAAATATTCAGTGTATGTATGAAATCCCATTAACCATCCCAATGTGGAGTCCCAAGTAATTGTGCGCACACTCCTTCCACCTGTAGTTCCCACCCCACAATAACTAAAACTAACGGCATCATAAAATACCAGTTTGTAATCCTTTGGCATAAATGTTTTATTAATATTAATTTTGAATTTGGAATATTGTTTGCCGCCAATACTTGCTAGAGACATTTTTGAATTTCTAGTTAATTCATTGATGCTCAATTGATGATTAATTTCGGAAATTAACTGGTCTCTTGTGTAATTTGACCCAATTGTTAAACTAGTCGGAATTGTTATTGTTATAGTATTCAATCCATCAAAATCATACACACCATCATAATAGGGAATGAACTGAAATTTATTGTAGTTTTCTCTCACCTCTATCGTGTTTTGATACACTTCGGCATCTCCACCCACAACAGCATAATTATTGACACCATCAATATAATTTATTAAATTGTATGAAGAATCAAAATTCAATTTATTCCAAGGACTTACAACAGAATTGGTTTGCAGAATCATTTTGTAATCATCTTCTTTTAAATTTTTTGAAATGCGGAAATTCAAACTCACATCAATATTACTTGTATTAATTGCATTTGTTTGAAACAGAAAATCCGTATTTATCATTATATTTTCGCCGGTTTCTGGGTCAATCACATCTTCAAATATATTATTTAAATGTGCTGCCAATTGCTGTATTGAACCTGCAAATGTTGAATTTGGACTCAAATATATGGTCACTTGCGCCTGATTCTGATTTCCATATCCGTTTCCATATGGTCCCCCAGTTGTTTTTGGATAAAGAACTATTTTTTCTGTCAAATCTATTGAATATGTTCCCGAAACAGGAAATGTATTTGAAATTGTGTAATTTGTTTCCGTTAAATTGCTAATTGTATTTGGAAAATTAAATGGCGGATTACTCAAAAAACAACCCGATAAATCTATTATGTATGTGGATTGATTGAATTCCTTTAAAATATCCACTTGAAAGGTCGGGATTGCTTCCAAAATAGAGAAATGTGTGCGTTTAATATTTTCTGCCAAATTTATACTAAAAATTCCATTTGGTTTTGTGGTTGTTATTGTTGCTTCATTCATCGCCACTAAAGCATCATTGATTTTATCTGTGTAAACATCCAACAAATATCCTGCTATTGAAGATTCGTCTATTTTTGCAGAATAATTGTTTTCCGGCACATCAAATAGAGGTTTTGTGCAATTAAATCGCACATAATCTGCATTTCCCACAATGTAATTTGTGAATAATGTCTCGGTCTCTGAAACGATTTCGCTTATTTCATTATAACTATTGTCAAAACGGAAACACGATTCCACACCTGTCCAAATAAAATTGTTGCCATAAAATCCATTGCCAATGTCCTCTATTTCTTGTGGCAATTTTATCACAATCTTTGTATTCGGCAAATTCACTGTTTTTTTCCGATTCAGTTTGACCGACAATTCATAATGATTGTATCCATTCCATTCATATATTGGGTTTTCCACCACAGACAAACTAATGTCCGAATATTCCGCATCAATGTATTGGTTTGCTGCTATTTGCGTTTTCAAATTGGAATACAACTGATTTCTGCTGTAAAATGCATCATATGCCAATCCACTGAATTTCACATCAAACTGTTTTAACTCTGCGCCAGACACATATGATGTCGGTCCTTCATATTGTATTACAGTGAAAAAATCATTCACACCTTCTATTAATTTATATTGCGGCACATTATATTCGCTATCAAATGTGGTTCCAACAAATGAATATAAATTTCCATATGCAACCCGAGGATAATATGTTTCAAAATTGAAACCCAGAAAACTTGCCAATGAATCGTTTTTTGCCGCGCCGTTTACATTCGGCGAACTCCAATTTGGAAAATACAATTGATAATCCGCATCTGTAAATGTTTTTTTTAAATCCACGGCAATTCTCACTTTGGCATTTGTGCTATTATAAAATGCTCGGGTATTTCCAAAACTCACATCTGTTATTTGTTCATCGCTTGTTGCCACATTTGTGATTGATTGATTTATTGCTGCAATTAATTCGGTTTGTGTGTAATTTCCCGAATCAATCATTATTTGTATATCGTGGTTGCCATTATTGATTCCGGCACTTTGCCCTTTTATGTAAAAAAAATTACTACCAAATCCGTCATTTACCATGTACCAAGTGTATGGTATCTGTATTGAATACAGTTTGATAGATATCACATTCTCTATGCTGCTCGACAAATTCATTGTGAAATTAGTGGCGCTCGTCACTTTTGGGTCATCTCTAAATTGACTATCTATTGATATCATCTTAAACATTGTCTCCCGTTTGATTGGATTCAATTTGTCTTTCACATAATCTAAATTGTGTGTTGTGATAGAGGTGTCGGCATTTCCTTTCAGAATTTCCACATTTCCTTTTAAATCTGTGCCATTATTATCTTTTATTGTTATTTGCTGGGTTTCCTGCAATTGCTGTTGTGCCCCCGCCAAATTCGCATTTGAATCTACTAATTTCTTCACCGAATTTTCTACACTATTTATGTTGAAGGTTTTTTTATTTTTTATAGTGGCATCTTTGATGGGATCTACTACAGGTGTTAATGTGAAATTGGGTGATAATACTGCAAATCCTTCTTCGTCGTCTTCTTCTTCTTCGTCCGACGACGACGACTCCACATCAAAAAACTTTTTATACATATCATTAAAAAAACGATAGAGTTTTGCCGATTTGGGATTCTCTTTTCTATCTGTTTCATAATGTCTCACATTCTTTAATATGCTGCTCTCCAATTCTCTATCGGTCGGATTATTTATATCCAATATTTCAAACAATTCGCGCTCTGTGTAGTTTTCTATATTATATATTTCGGATTCATCCATTTATAAACTATATCAGGAAACTTGTTTATTCTCTATTTACAAATAAACCAATATTTTTATTGTAACGATTTTTAAACATATTATATGTAAATTCTTGCAAATCCATCACTGCTTTACATTTCTCTATCACATCCATCGGAAATATCATTATTCCGTGACCCCTTTTTTGATGATTATACCCCCTGAAACATATTACATCAAATGCCGCAAATACCTCTTCCTCCTCTTTTGTCATCTCGCTTCGTTTTATGTGTTTTGACCCCATATATATAAACCGATTCAAATTTCCATCATCGTGCATTGCAACTCTACTCATATTCTCTTGCACCGTATTTCGCACCATTCCGATTCCCTCTATTCTATTCTCATCATTGTTCATTTCCAACACCATCATTATTGAGTCTTTTATTACACAATTTGACACCATTTTAGGACATCCATATATGCATTTCACACCACGAGGTGCGCCCGTTTCACAATAATTCTGCATTTCCTTTAATGTTTCATTGTTATAACGAATTGTCATCAAATAATAACGGCGTGGTATCAGTTTCATATGTTCCACTAAACGATACCGCTTGTTTTTTATTATGCGATGTTCTCTTTTATCATTCATTTTTGATTTTCCTTGTTTCTCTATCGTCAAACAAGGAAAATCAAAATCAATTTTCACAACCATAATATATAATGCAATCCTCTTATTCATTGTCTATTGATGAAGATAATAAATTTTCAGACAGACTGAATATTGAACTCGATTCTCTCTTGCAAAAACAATACAAAAGTGATAGTCCACTCACTATGTCTCCCGACAATAGTGATTGTGATGATTGTGATGATTGTGATGATAGTGATAGCAATAGCAATAGCAATAGCAACAGCAATAGCAACAGCAATAGCAATTCTTCCACAAATGTGAATTCTTACAAAAAACTCACCTACAAGGAAGTAGAAGACAATGTTAACCGCTACTATAATACAGATAAATCTGTCGGCGAATTGGACACTTTAATTGCCCACATCAAGTGTCAAAAAATCCTCTACACAGAAGCAAAAAATTACACCGAACAACAACTTAATATGCTCATCATTCCTTCTGTTTTCATCACCACTCTCATTACTGTCATCACACCCTTTATTAGCACCATTCCCAAAGGAAGTTATATCATCACTGCTATGAATGCCATCACCACTCTATTGCTCTCTATCATCAATCGTCTCAAATTGGAAACAAATGCGAAAAACTATGAACAAATTGCCATTCGCTACGACAAAATCCAGTCGTCACTTGAATTATTTTCCACCAAAATCATATTTTCAAACACGAGTTCCGATTACAAATCAATCCTGTATGAAAAAATCAACTTTGCCGAAGACAAATTGCAAGAAATCAAAGAACAAAATGACATGCTCTTGCCCGAAGAAGTCAAACGCATCTTTCCGATTATTAGCAACATCAACATATTTTCCACAATCAATTCGATAGAGATGCACCGCAAAACAAGTGTTGAAAAATTATTGTCTATTAAAAATGAAATCCGCTATATTTATGCAAAATGGGATAAAGAAAAATCCACATCGGCAAATCGCAAAAAAGAAGAATCGCGATTAAATTTCCTGTGTGAAAAGAAAGAACTTCTCAAACACGAACTTATGCAACATTTCAATGCCTTTTCTTACATTAATGAAATTCTTGAAACAGAATTAGAAAAAAAACCATTCTTGCGCAAAAAATGGTTCTGGCAATCTCTGCCTCCATCACCCACTATCAATTCTAAACTCATCAAATTTGTCTAAGTATCATTCCATTTTGTTACCACCCAATACCACGGATTTGAATACACTAATTTGATGTCTTTTCCCGCATCCAAACGCGCCATTATCTTTATTGATGTGGGTGTTTCAACCCAAGTCCGGAATTTTATCAATATCCGTTTTCCTGTGTCATCATTTCTTAATGGTATTTCAGTGATGCGATCTATAAAACCAATTTTCAATGCACTAAATGCCTCAAATATTTGCTGTTTTTTTATAGTCATCTCAACTCTTGGAATGCATAATGTTAAATCTGTTTTTTTATGTTGCATCTTGTTTGGGATTAAAATTGATTTTGAACTCACCAAAATCAATTTTCTGCTGTCTCCATTAAACGAGTTTCCCCGTGTTTTCATTGTATTACTATTTGGATTATTTATTTAATAAAAAAATATTATTTGCTGTTTAGAGACACTTTATTTCCATTCTTTTCTCTATGTTATTTTCCTGCAACTATATATAATTAATTACCAATGTCTGCCGGCGATTATATTTCTTTGAAAAAATCCAGAATGCTCTATAATTATGCCCCCATATTATCCACAGGCAACAAAGCAATTGCCAACTATGACCATTATGTCCGCAAACTCTCTTTGAACTGTGTTGCAAATTCTTCTTCCAAAGATATTTATGGATTTGATGAAATACAGAAATTAAATGACATTCCCGTGAATCCGTGCACATATGGTGAAAACACTTTTGATGGTGTCCTTGATGTTATTTTATTGAATCCTGTTGAACCCACTTTGCCATTAAAAAGCACACCGTCTGTGCCTGCCAAATTACAAGTGCCTTGTTATAAAGGCGCGCAACCTTGCACCAGATTTTTCCAAGCAAATCGTGCAACATATATTTCCAATTCACGCAGACGACAATGGAATGTTAAGAAACCGTCCATTTTGCAAATTACAGATTCCACCACTTTTCGTATGTAAAGCGTAAAAAATTCCACTCATAATATCTCTCTTTCTAACAAAGATATTATGGATACCGATGATGATCTGGACATTTCCTGGATTGACACGCAAAAACGCATTCTCGCCATAGACCAAAATTATCAACGCGAACCCTTAGAAAGCATTATGTTCCACTTCTTTTACACATATGAAGACACTATTAAAAAAGTATTAACTGAAAAATATATGTTTAGAGACAATAATTCCACTGTTCCTCTATCTGACCTCTCCAAAATCATTGAAGAAAAATCCAAAATGGATTCCACACATTATGATTTCTCCGAATACGCCACCTTTGTTGTTGATTTAGAACCCGAAAATATTCAGTCTTATGTCAAAACCAATGCACCCATCAATTTCCTTTCTGAAAAAAAAAATGTCATCAATGATATTGTTTGCCCCCAATCCATATTCATTTTTCATTCCCTGAATGCTGTCATTATCGTCTTCAAAGAACGCGTCATCCCCCCCATTACTGTTCCAAAATCCATTTTAAAAAAAAATTCCAAAATCACCAAAAAAATGGTGAAATTCTACAAAGACCATTCCAAAACTAAAAAAACAGCAGAAACAAAATAGAGATTTGAAAACATAATTATTATTATGTGTGACTCAAATTCCTCTATTGATTCTCAAATTGAATACATCAAATATTTTGAAACTGATTACGATAGAGAAACCGGAATAAATCATAAAATACATTCTGTCGTTAGAGTCATACAGGAAACCAATGACTTCACTTATTTGCAACAATTGATTGATGCCATCAAATTCATTCGTTCATCCAAATCGTCGCGTTCCATCAATGGATTGCGCGATTTGTCTTATTCGGCATTATTCACGATTCATTCTTATTATCCCAACATTGCCATTTCTGTGTTGAAATCCTTTGTTTTACACGATTCGTGCAACGCCTCTATCGGTAGTTGGAAAGATGTGCGAAATTATGCGAATTTTTGCAAAAAATACAATGCCGACATCTATGCCAATTCCGCATTGTGTTTATATAATCAACAGTTGCGCATTGATTATGAACTCTATATGAAATACAAAACAGATGATATTTGCCCCCGCAATTATTTATCATTTGCTGCCAAATATGCGCCTAGAGAAAGCAAAGATGCCGAATCATTTAATGCTCTTGTGTGTGATTGGTTTTCATTAAAAATGGCAGTGCAACTGACAAATTGGCACAAAATGTCATACAGGAAAATTGTATCTACTCTCAACAAGGCAATTGACACATTGGAAATTCATCTGTGTGATAGAGATTTGACAAATGTGTATGGCAGCAAGATACCTTATGTGGCATTTGAATTGAATCGCGAGAATTTGACAGAAAAAACGGAATCATTGCGCAAATATTACAATGATTCCAATATTTCCCATTATTTTTTGCAGAATCCGTGGAAAATTATTAAAACCGTGTTTTGTGCCAAGAACAATAGAGAAACAATTGACAAGATGAATCACTATTGGAAATTGAGGGTTCCCACAGATATAATTGCCAACTATTATATTCCGATTTTGAATTTGTCACCATCAATGTGTGTGACGCAGAGACGACTGTGCAATGCGATCGCGATTGCGATGAAGTATGCCGAAAAGTCGTATTTTGGCAATCGAATTCTTACATTTTCACAAAAGGTAGTGTGGACGGATTTGACAGATTGTGATTTGAATATTGCGTTGGAGAGATTGATGAGCGCAACAATGAATATACAGGGGTGTGTGTGTTGTGTGATGAATTTGTTGTTGGGAGCAATGAAAGAATCGGGAATGATAGAGGATGATTTGGAGAAAATCAAAATAATTATGATAACAAATGCGACAACGAGTGAAACCGAATTTGCAGAATTTCAAAAATTATGGTCCTCTGTTGGAAAATTAAACAATGACAATTTCATACAAATTGTTTTGTGAGAAAACTATTTAGAAAAAAATATACACATATATTGAACCACCCTTCCACTTCCCGGGGTTGTGTTCAAAATAAGTGTGCTTCGCACACTTTGTCTCATTAACTCAGTCCGGTAGAGTCCCTGTAAAACTGTTAGCGTGTAATTTTTTAGCATTCATTTGCAGAATTAGTACATAATGATTTAGCATTCATTTGCAGAATTAGCATATAATGGTTCAGGAAGGTCATAGGTTCAAATCCTGTATGAGACACATCCAACTTTAGCTCAGTTGGCAGAGCGTTTGACTGTAGATGTGCAATGGTAATCAAAATGTCGCTGGTTCGATTCCGGCAAGTTGGAAAAAGGGAATACGGGGTTTCCCACTGAATTTCTTTTTTATTAAAACACGAAGTTCTAATAAAAACATTTGCCTTATAAAAAGGAATAATCACAAAAAGGAAGGATCATAAGGAAACCTAGGTTTCCTTATTTGGTTATACCACACTGTTTGACAACTTTTTTCGCCACTTGTTCATTTAATACATCAATATCTTGACCTCCACCCGAAGTTGCTTTCACCAACAAAATGTATTCAACACCACTTTTGGTATCAATATCATTGCAATCGGGATGTTTTTGAATCCACAATTTCTTGTTGCGATAAGTCTTGTTGCATAACCGATTTACTGCATTTGAGGTTTGTTGCAATCCGTCCGAGTCCTTTTCCCATTTGCCTTTGCTCTTTAAATAAACAACGTGTCGTTTCACATCACTGCATTGTATGGGTCGCTCATTATGTTTAATTGAATTTAAATATTTTATTATAACTTCGGCATTGCCTTCAACATAACCGTGTTGTCCAACGCAAACCACATCATCATATGTAGGGTCAATTTTATCCACAAATTCCTCAATATTCATAGCATTCTTACAGGTATTATTGAGATAATTGTCAAGATTAAATTTTTCTTTTTTTTCAGCGCGATTTTTGCCTATGGTCACACAGGCGTTAATGACGGTTTCAATTGTTGATTTATTGCTCTCTATCATTTTGTTTTGAAATTGGGCGTTTGATTCCACGAAACTTTCTGTGAAAGTTTCTACAAATTTTTCTACAAAATTTCCCATCATATTTTTATTTTCCTCTATCATTTTGGTTTGGAATTGATTGTTTGTCTCGACAACAGTTGTAATAATATTAGTTATATCATCAATTGGTCTTTCAGAATTATCAGATTTTTGAATTGTGCAATTGCGTTTATGCCTATAAAGACTTGAATCCTGTTTATAATAGTTACCACAATTATTACATTTGTATTCTGTATTTTCTTTGTGTTTTTGTGTTTCTAAGTGTTGTTGGTAATTAAATTTTCTGTCTGTTGTAAAATTGCACGCATTGCATTCAAATCCAATTGCATCCATTGTTTTGCAATATTATTAATTTTGTTTTTATATTCATTTAAAAATGTCCATTCAAAAATGTCCTTTGGACATTTTTTTATGCAGCAGCAAAATATCCGACAAAAAATGTCTTATCGAGTGGGTTGTGGTGCTAATGTAAATTCATAGCATAACCTAGCATAACCTAGCATTTTTACAATTACGAGTGGAGCACAAAAATATATTTTAAATTATCAAAGCAAATATGGTTTGACAATTTATTTTGTAAAAATTGTGCTGGAAATACTGGAAATACTGGAAAAACATAGCATTGGACAAAAATGTCCATCGGACATTTTTAAGGGGTCCGCAAAAATCCCAAAAAACCACCATTTTGCATTTTTCAATTGCCGCACCATAAATGGTGCGACTTTTTCAAACCGCATTTTCACTATTTTTGAAAACCACAAAAACCCCTCAAAAACAAAACTTCCTCGATAAAATGCAAAATGGACATTTTTGTTTTTTAAGAATGTCTATTCTGAAAATATTTTGAAGTCTTTTATTTTGAATCCAAGAGAGGCAATTAAAATATGATGATTTTCTAATAAAAACCGTTTACAACAATTTTTGATAATCAAACAATTCGGAATTGGTGACTTGTCCTTTTTCCATTTTCGCCATCATTTGCGTCATTGTGTCAATATCTTGTTTGCGTTTGTTGAGCATATTTGCGCCAATCGTGCGGACATTCAAATTTTCTGTATGATTTACCAAATTCTGCGACAAAAGCACATCACGGGAACTTGCCTCTATCATTTGGCGCAAATAATCCTTGTCAGAAACGCCCATTTGGGTTTTATAGGCGTGAGCAAATCCGTAAATTGCCATTCCAAGACCAATGTAATAAAACAAGGACACCGTGTTATGATATGAGTCGTAAATAATTACTTCTAAAATGCCCATCACAGATGCTGCAAATAGAGAAATATATAATTTGCAACGATTGTGTTGGACAAATTTAACATTGGTGGTGGTGACAATACTAATAATCCAATATTGTAGGACAAATGCAACTGTAAATGTAATTATTAAATAAGTGAATAATTTCATTTTTATAAAATATGGATATAGAATTATAAATAGATAAAAAGCATTGCAAAATGTCACCAATCGTATTGGGATATATTGGATTTACGTTGAATCCAGGATTTCCAAAAACAGACATCATAACGAGGTTTTTCAAAGATGGCGATAGAGTGTGCACGGAATTTTCTGAAATCAATGTTCTTGTAATGGGTGATTTTATAACAATTGAAGAAATGAATGTGATTAATTCATACAGAGGCATAAAGATATTGTATGTTGCCGAACCAATCATTAATTTGTATGTGTGTGAATTTGCAAAAACCATATTTGAAACACGAAAATGCACCGCGGTATTGGGATGTGTGAGCAATAGAGCAGATGGAACAAATTGGGTAAAGTATCCATTGTATAGATATAGCACAAATATCACACCGACCCTATTTGAAGAGACAAATGCTTATGTGAGAAATGCAAATATAAGAGACAAACAATTTTGCACATTAATAAATAGACACGATTGGGGAAATACGCGGACACCAATATATGAATTGATGAAACAAATGGGTGAAATAGTGTGTCCTGGCAAACTGCACAACAATTGCTCCAATGAAGAATTAAATGCCATTGGAAATGTAGAATATATAAAAAAATTCTTATTCAACATATGCAGTGAGAATTTTGGCGCGGACCATCCAGGATATGTGACGGAGAAAATAATGAATGCGTGTTTGGGCGGGGCAATACCGATATATTATGGCGAATTGGATGCAATAGATGAGAAGATATTTAATAGAGAGCGAATAATATTTATAAATGAGGAAACAGAGGGAGCAATGAAGAAGGTGGAATCATTGTGTATGAATGAGGACGAATTGATAAAACATTATAGACAACCAGTGTTTTGCGAGGGGGCATATGAAGAAATAATGGCAATGGATGCGAATGCAATGGGGTTTTTTGACACACTGAGAGAATATCTAAGAAGAACATGATTTTATTTGTGCAGTTCCTCTTGTAATGAATTCTGCATCCGAAATTTTTTCCACCTCTTGATATTTGCCTTGCAATAGAGAAACCACAATAAAATCTAGGTATTTTTTGTCGGCAACTAATTTTTGGATTTCGCCAGTGCGAATATTGAAAATTTTGAAACAGTGTTGTTGAGTGTCGCCTCTCAACATTTCATATAACCAAGCATAAATGACAACTTGCAATTGATGGTCCATAGTGATTTCGCGGACACATTTGATTTCCCAAATGGTCTGTGTGGTGACAACATCGAGTCGCGCAGTGAAACGGAATTTGATATTATCTTCAAAATATTCATTAAGAAATTGGTCTATTTTTTCGTGGTCAATCTCTTGAGATTGGTGGATGAGCGTTTTCTCTATCAGGGGTTTGGCAGTTTCGCATTCGGAACCGATGAATTTATCGAGTCGTTTTTTGCATTGGTTCATCAATTCATCTGTAATCCAATTATAATCGTTCGGCATAATCTGTTTTAATTTGAAATATAATTTTTCTTGAAAGGCAGTGTAGACATTGGCGAGATAGAGATAATCGGCAGGTTTTGTAAATGTTGTGGGCATTTTGGAGGCAATTTCTTTCAAGAATTTATGTTCGTGGTCTTTCATTTCGTCCAATATGAGCAGCACAGTTTCATACAATACATTTTGTGTAACATCATTAGACCATTTGGAATTGAGAAAATCATAATACATTGCGGGAATGGCGAGACCATTTAAATCGCTAATTTCTTCAAAAAATCCATCAGCAGTCTCTATTGTGGTGGGAATATCAAGTTCAACACCTTTTTCTCTTTCTATAACAAATATGGATTCCAAAATGGGTGTAATGGATTCAAGCACAAATTCGGGTATGAATTTAATGAGTTCTGTGGGAGTGACAAAATGTTTAAAAACGATTTCATCAATAGGTGCATCGGGTGTTTGAAATAGAGGATAATAAGGCGCGCCCTTGAAATCAATATAATCCTGTTTTTTCATATCAAATTGGGACATTTTTAAGAAATCGAGAGGGCGGTCGGTTTCGAAATCGCAGTGTTCCAAAACGGCGAGACCTTCGGTGGCGCGGGTGCAAGCAACATACAAGGTGCTGGGACACAAATCTTGAGACCAATTGCGTCCATAAAAGCGCATATAACTCTGGTCAAAACCGAGGACAAACACATATTTGCGTTGGCGTCCTTTGACACTATGAAAAGTGGAAAACACCAATTTCTTCTGTATGACTTTTTCGTCCACATTGTCGGATTCAAACATAGGAACGTGACACGGAATGCCTTTGTTCACCAATACATTTTCCATCTTTCTGACTGCACTATTGGGTCCTTTGACGGATGCACCAAGAATAAAGATGTCGCTTGGTTTTGCGCCTGCTGCCAATAGAGAATTGATGTGAAAAATGACAGTATTCTCTATGTTTCTTTGGGTATTTCGAATATAAACAACGCGAATGGGACCGTTTCGGCAGGCAATAAGTCGTTGTTCATCCAACATAGCATTGTTTATGAAGGATGCCATTTGATTGGTGATGCGATACGAGGTTTTAAGAGTGAATTTGTGGAAGATTTTGGATTTAAGTTTGGGATGATTTTGCCAAATCTCTATTGCCAAGGTGAGAAAACGGGTGTCAGCACCTTTGAATTCGTAGAGACCTTGCATATAATCACCCAACACAATGAGTTGAAAAGGACAATTCATATCCATTGTGTATTTAATGATGAATTGAAAATAGAGAAAGGTCATATCTTGCGCCTCGTCAATTACAACCACATCCTTTTTGGGAATGTGAATGCGGGGTGGCATATTTCGCGCCAAAATGTGGCGGATGCCGGTGTCCGTGTAGGCAGACGAATTGTAATATTTGACGGCAAGACTGTGATAAGTGTGGATGTCTAAGTTGTGAATGGCGAGTTGTTCGGTTTTTTCTTTGATTTCGCAGCGCAACATAGAGTTGTAGGTGAATTGTATGAATTTTTTGCTGGGCATTTTGGTGGCAATAGAGAGAATGGTGGTGGATTTGCCGGAACCGGCAACGGCATCCACAATGGAATTATGCCCGGATTTTGTATTATTAAAGACGATGAGTTGCTCGTCACTAAGAGTGTTCATAAAGATATTATAAATAAATATAATATCTTTGTATTATTTTCTGGGAACAAAGTTGGGATTAGACTCAATGGCGCGTAAGAGACGGATTTGTTTTTTTGCTTTTGTTTTTGTGGTGCATTTGGCAAATACACGGCGACTGCGACCTTTGCGTTTAATGGCGCTTTTGACACTGTAACAATTGCGTTTGGGGACCTTTCTGATGGTGTATGGCATTGTGAAATCTATATAATATGACGAGAGGGTTTCACCCCCTCGGCTCCCCCATAGGCGTGCTCTATGACATCTATAGGGAAACTTGCAGTTTATCCTCTTAGATAATTAGCGACACTAAAAAGGGAAGGGGTCATAGGGGAAACCGTAGGTTTCCCTATAGGTCATAAACAACCTTGAACGAAAGACAAAAAGAAAAATTGGCGCCATTTAAATCTATCACGCGTCCCATATCATCATACACCTGTATGTGCAGTCTTTGAATATCAACCGGACCAAAATATTTGCGCGGTTCACTAACCATATTTAATTCATTTCCAATAAACAATCCAAAACATTCCGTGTTTAATGATATTCGCGCCAATATATTGGGACTCAGTATTGATTTGTGAAATGCCGATGTAAAATTATTATTCACAGAATTGTTGTAATCATCAATTGCTAAATAGAGATAATGCACACGGTTGCTGTCTGGCATAGTTTCCGACACATAGGTTGTGGCACCATTATAGATTTTCTGTGTGAATCCCAGATGCCAACCCAATTTATGCAAAATATCAGTTTGTTTCCCAGCATCGCGAATGAAATCCAATTTCACATTTGTCACCACATTTCCAGATTTGCCAATAGAGGTCATTATAACTTTGCCAGTTCCGGACCCATTGGCATTCAAATCTCTATTGAAACTCAGGTCAAATAGACTGGAATCAATCTGAGAATTTATCACCTGCAACAGGTCGGCATTAGTATAATTGCCGTCAGGCACAAGCACCTGTATGACAGAAGTATTGGTGGGTGCAGTCGTAACTTCTATGTAAAAATGATTATTTCCATATTTTTGCGAAATGTTATAGAAGGTGAGCGGGAGTTCGAGTGCCGACAATTGCATACTAACTACTTTTTGAACCTTTTGGGGCAATGCCAATATAAAATCGGAAGAATTGACAGAAGTATTATAATCGCGGAATTTGGTATCAACATTTACATTTTTTGTGATAATCCGGGTTTTCAAGGGATTCATAGAACCGGCAAAATACTCGCCGTTAAAGGCGTTCACAAAGGGGGTCTCGACACGCACATTAAGTTCATCGGTGCGCGGGGGCACGGGTGCTAAACGAGGCAAATCGGGATATGGGTCCAGCATTCCCATACTAGTTTTGTTTTGAAAAATAGTGGGACTTGGTTCTTTTGCGCATTTTTTCTCTATTAACAGGGTTTTTGCTTCGGTCAAAAAAGAAATCAGGTCGCGTTTAAACCGTTTATTAATGTGTCCGGTGGAAAGCAACAATTCGCGGGTCTCGGTTTCGCGGAGTTCAACAATAGAGGGAGTCAGCACATCTGTAGTATTAAATCGGAAGAATTTCATCAAATCATCCACACTATAATTGTTTATATCTAAATCAATGGAATCCATTATAATATAGGAAAATCTATAGTTTGGTTGGATAATAATGCAAGGGGAATTTTGGTTTTAAAGAATAGCGTTTCAAATATTCCCTGTGTGATTCATTTTTAATGTAGGTCAATTCTTCCTGTGTGAAAGAGGCGTCCGAGTCGGTATCAGACTCGCAATCCGAATCAGAATCCGATTCTGAATCACTAACAAAATCATCAATGTTTTGCAAAATCTCTATCAGATGGGTTTTTAAAGTGTCGACATTTTCTGTTTTCTGGGTTTGACTGTGTTTCATTGTTTGAACAATAGAGATTGCCTTGTGCAATTCCTTTTCAATTAATTCCAAATTCATTTTGTGTGTTCTATATGAATAGACACAATCTATCTATATGTTTGAATAAAATATATAAACCTTTGCGTCCTCTGGAGCGCAAAGTGACAGTTACTTCACATATTCAAAGATGCCGACCCTTTTGGTCGGCGTTTAGAATATATGAAGGTGTAAATATATGTGCAATACTGTATAGAAATGTTATATGATGCAATAATAATTGGTGCTGGAATAGCAGGATTATATGCAGCAACCATACTGCGCAAGCAAATGGGACCCAATGCGCGCATATTGGTATTGGAAAAATACAAGCGCAAATGGTTGGGGGGTCGCACTGGCAATGAAATGTTCCAAGACGTCAATGTGGTAAATGGCGCGGGTATCGGGCGCAAAGCAAAAGACCATCTATTGATGAAATTATTGACCGAATATAAGATTCCACACAACATATTCACTGTTTCGAAACAATATGCGCGCACGATTACAAACCCAATAAACACAAAAGGGGTCGTGGCACATTTGCGCCGAGAGTTTTCCAAGGACCCCGAAAGGTGGCAGGGCAAATCATTTAAACAATTTGCAGTAGCAGTGTTGGGCGAGCGCGCCTATAATAATTATATGGTATGCGCGGAATACACAGATTATGAACACGCGGATGTGTATGAAACCTTGTATATGTATGGATTGGAAGACAACGAATCCGGATGGAAAGGCGTGCTCATTCCGTGGCAGACCCTGATAGAGAAAATGGCGAAAAATGTGGAAATCGAATACGGGCGAAATGTGGATAAAATTGTGCCCATTGAAAAGGATTATTTTATAGTGGAAACCGAGAATAATCACAGATATGATTGCAAACAAGTGATAATAGCAACCACCATTGAAAGCATTCGAAAACTGTTGCCGAAACACAAAATCTACAAGGAAGTGGAAGGGCAGACATTTTTGCGCCTGTATGGAAAATTCGACAAAAACAGTGCCGAAATTATGAGTCGCGTAGTGCCGAAAATGACAATAGTGCCGGGACCTTTAAAGAAAATCATACCGATGGGTCAAGGAGTTTATATGATAGGATATAGCGACAATAAATCGGCAGATGTTTTCAAAGATGTGACAAACAATATGGAGAATCGCGAGGTGCTGTGTAGGATGCTGGAGAAGGTGCTTGGTATAGAGGCGCACAGTTTGAAGATGACGGCAATAAAACAGTATTATTGGAAAATCGGAACACATTATTACAAACCGCGTGCATATATTGATTATCCCTATGAGAGATTTTTGCATGAATTGCAACATCCGATGGATGGAATCACAGTGGTGGGCGAGGCAGTAAGTGCAACGCACGGATGGGTAGAGGGGGCATTAGAAAGCGTGGAAAATTTGAAAAATTGATCGCAATACACTTGTTTGAAAACTGCGGCAAGAAATAAGAATCTTATAAGTAAAATGTTTGCCAGCAATAAAATCACTTTTACCCCGTTATCTCAGGAAGAGGATAAAACACGCAACACAAAATGTGTGATGTTTGGAATATTATCATTGGAAGTGGGAAAAACCGAAATCACGCGAAAACCGCAGGAAATCAACATTATGTTGGACGAATCGGGTTCAATGAATGATTGCGGAGAAGAAGGCGAAACAAGTAAAGAATTAAAGAGCAAAATGGATCTAACAAAACATATTATTAAAAATATATTGGAGTTTGTATTAAATGAATGCAAGGATGCAGATATTAAAATCGGCGTACATTCATTCAACAATTATGTGAGACAAATATTTGAACACACAAAAATCACACAAGAAAATGTGAAAATGCTTACAAAAATGGTGCAAAACATTTGTGCAACAGATGGCACAAATATAGAGAAGGCACTTTTGACATTGCAAAGTATCACACCTATTTGTGACTTTTGCGAAAAAACCAATATATTAATGAGTGATGGAGATGCCAATTTGGGAATAAGGAACCCGAAAGAACTTGCAACACGAGTGGATTCGGGCGCGACCAATTATTTTATAGGATTTGGATTGCAACATAATCCCAAATTGTTTGAAACGCTGAGTGCGTGCGAAAACAGCAATTATTATTTTGTAGATAAGATGGAGAAATCCGGATTTATTTATGGTGAAATCTTGTACAACATTTTGTATAACAAATACAACAGTGTGAAATTGGAAATAATGAATCCAAATGGACAAACATTCCTGTATGACTATGTGAACAATGATTGGAAAACGCAGATACATATTGGAAAAATGTCGGGGGAAATGAAGAAACTGGTGCACATCAAGACAAATGATAGGGAGACTATTCAAATAAGAGCAACAGGATATGATGCGGAGACTGATGAAAAAGTGGAACAAATAATAATGTGGGACGGTAATGTTGATGATTTGACGAAGTATATTTACAGACAGCGCACATTGGAATTGATTCACAGAGCAAAAATAGTTGATAGAAGACGATTTCCAAATAAACCATACGAAGACGACGAAGACGAAGATGTTGAAAAGATGAGAGATGAATTAAAATCCTTCATGGCAGAAATGAAGGATTTTATGAAGAGTCACAATTATTTGGAAGACAAATTAATGATGAGTTTATGCGATGATATTGTGGTAATTTATCGCACAATAGGCACAGAATATGGATTGATGTATTCTTGTTCGAGACAGTATTCGCAAGGTGCGCAGCGCTTAAATGCAAATTGCGATACACCTGTGAGACCAAATAATCATACAGTGTATAGTTTTGCGCAAAAAGATGAGGACGAAATGATGATGGATGAACATACAATGGGGCAAATAGAACACACCGAGACGCAAAGCAGATTGTTAAATGTTCTTAGTAAAACCGATGATGACGAGGGCAACTAGGGTGCAATCATAGGGCAACCGTAGGTTGAGGCGCCCTTCGGGCGCCGGTCGGACGCAAAGCGTCCTTTCCCCCACGTGTAACTTCCGAAGGAAGTTATACCCTCTTGCTTCGCCTTACCGATTAGCGACGCAATTCAAATATCATATAAACACATAACTTCAACTTGAAAGGAGTCAATTATTCAGACAATAACCCTTTTATAAAGTAGAACCCATTGTATCCGAGTGTGGCAAAGGCGAGCAACAGAAGCAATTCAAAATATTTGCGTTCGGTATTTTTTCCTGTATGACCGATGTAAATCAATAGAGGACCGATAATCAAAACGTGTATTAAATACAACCACGCTCTATCGGGGTTGACATACACCTTGTATGAATGATGCCAAATGATGATGATGCCGACACCAAGAATGATGGGAAACAAGGATTCGGAGATATTTGTGCGGACAGTTCCAATATAGATGAAAAGTGAGGCAACTATTAAAATGTGAAATAACTGAATTATTTGAGTTTTAGTCATTGTAATATATATAATGAACAGTTTTACATTTACGGAGGCATTATTTAATGAAAAAATGGATAAAATGAGAAATGATTATGAGGCAAAATTGCAAAAGTGTCATAGGCAGTTAGACAGAATGACAAATAATTATGAACAAATGCGCATTATGAAAACCGAAAAAATGCAAAATGAGAATTCGCCGCAATCAGAGTCATATGTGTCATATAATAGAAAAATAAGACAAGGAAATAAAGAGGGACCCATTTTTATTGGTGGTTCTAAATCTCAGAGACAATACAGAAATGTGGAATACAAGAAACATCGTCGGGGGCATCACACAATAAGACGCGTGCATATTGTGGGTGGAAAGGGGCATAAATCGGTGACAACACAGATGGGAAAGACGCGCCGCACAGTAAAGAAAGTGTTAACAAAGGATGAAATAGAGAAAATATGCAATCGCGAATTCATACCAGGACTGTTTGATGATTGTGTGTCAAGACCGAAAAATTGATTCACAAACGAATGAAATCAAAAGAAATCACTACAAAATAAATTAAATAAATTAAATAAATTAAATAAATTAAATAAATTAAATAAATTAATATGAACAGCAGTTTAATGTTAAGCACTATGAACAGCAGTTTAATGTTAAGTTCAATTAACGGATGCATTCATGCTAGATACTTGCCAATTATATATTCAGAATTAAGACCCACCGAAGAAGAGCAAAATAGCAGAGAATGGTGGCAAAATACTTTTATCAAAGAAGCAGTGGATGGTGATAATTACAACTTTGCGGAATATTGGACTGAGGTCGAAGAAACGATTTGTCAGGACGTGATTTTTGTGATTGAACTCATAAATAAAATTAACGAATGGTGTGTGAATAATACTGGAACAAAATGGGATTGGGGTGATAATCTCGATTATATTAAATTATACAAAATGTATGCCTACACTTATGTAATGGACAAAGGCGTGGATTTTTGGATGACACAAAAGGATGTATTTTATGAGGAACTGGGTAATATTTTGGTAGAAGAAGAGGTACAAGAAGAAGACGTAGAAAGTGTCGAAGAAGAATATAATGGGAGTAAGGACTTCCCTCCCAATGAGACGGACGATGTGTGTCCTATATGTTTTGAAGAATACACTGCTAGAAAACAAAGAGATGGAATACGAAACAGCGAATACAAAAGTAGATGTCCTCATTATTGCTGTGTGGATTGTTGGATAAGTATTTATAATGATCAAAATATTGCAAAAAAACGCTGTCCTATATGTAGAGCAAATGTTACAAATTGGTTGGAAGATAATCATCATAGTCATTTAGGTGATTGGGGTTATCCTTAGATGCTGCATTATTGCAGTTGGGGGGGTTTTTTTCTTGAATGATCAAAAAAATTGATCCAAAAACAATTGTATGTTTGAAAATAACATAAAAACAAAAACAGTAAAACAGTAACAGCAAAACAGTAACACAGCAAAATGTCCAAAAAACAGTCTATTGCGCGATCTTTGGTTGAACTTAAGACCATTGATGCCAGAATAAACAAGACAATAGAGAATGGTGTGTTTATCATCTTTAAGACCAAGTATAAGAACACGAGATATACCGAGGAGGATTTCAGAAAGAGTGCGACGGCAGATTATCAGTCAATTGCCGATTTGATAAATAGACGCGACAAGATTAAGAATGCAATAGTGTTGTCAAATGCAAAGACGATGGTAGAAATAGCGGGCGAAATGATGACAGTATCACAGGCGATCGAGTATAAAAAAACGGTTGGGTATCAGAAGGCGATGTTGGCAAATATGAAGTATCAGCGCCAGATGGTGACAATCGAGGTGGATGCACACAGACAGAAGGTGCAAAATAAGGTGGATGAGAATATCAGAATTGTCTGTGGGAAAGATGCGAAACCAGATGCGGCAACACTGAAGATGATTACAGATGGAATTGCGGCAGGCGACCCAATTGATGTGTATGACCCACTTAATCTGGATAAGGTAATAGAGAATATGGAACGCAATATAGAGGACTTTACTGCAAATGTGGATTTTGCATTGTCAGAGTCGAATGCGATAACTTTGATAGAGATTTAAAGAGAAAAGTCTAGGACAGTCGGGTCCTTCGGATAGAGCACCATAGGTGCTCAACTTGTAACTGCTGCCCGAAGGGAAGCAGTTATTCCCTTCCCCCAATATAGCGAAATTCCTGTAATTGCAGAGGCGCGTGATGCTTTCGCTCATAAGCATTATCTAAACATTTTACAAAAGTTATTAGCATTATAATAATTTTCTTGGAAAAAATTAAAGATTAAAGTTGAAAGATGAAAGATGAAAACTTAGCACTCAGAGATTAAATATATTAAAATTAAAGGATTATATACCTGCACGAAATAAAAATTAAATGCGTTTAATACATTTCACATTCGCAGGTTTAAAGATTATGAAATCCACGGTCAAGGTCCAATACTGTGTTCAATGCATAAACAGATGGAATACCTCGTGGCTGCTATATTGGGGGACCCCCTTTTTTTCATATTTCCTGTATGAAACAAAGAAAAATATATAGAAAAAAGAGCACAAAACAATATAAAAGATGAAACAGCATTTAATATTAAATTTGCCGGTTGAATATGAAGTTCCGGAGGAAATAAAAAAATTATCATTGCACGAAACAGTGATATTATTGGAAACGGGAATAAATGGAATAAGAACAAGTAAGAAGATGGCAGAGCAGGTGTCAAATGAGGATATATTAAGAGAAATGAGAGAGACACATCAAAAAGAATTAAATGCAATGAAGATGGAGATGCAGGCAATAGAGAAGACGCACAAAATGATGAGCGAACGAGAACAAGGATTCTATATGAAACAAATCGAGGCAACTAAACAGGCGTGCGAGGCGCAAATACGCGCAATGGAAACGGAAATAGGCAAAAAGAGTTTGGTGTATGATGAGCGAACGCGGGAAATAGAGAAAAACCGAACATCATTAGAATTGGCGTTGGAAACCATTAATCGATTGACGGGGAAGACGGCATCATCGACGGACCAGGGCATAGTAGGCGAGATGATGTTTGAGGATTTGGCAAAACGGACATTTGAGGACATTAAATGCGACATTGTATATGTGGGGAAGGTGCCTATGAAGGGCGATTTTCATATGTTGTTTAAGGAATTCTCTATCATTGTGGATGTGAAGAATTATCCTGTGAAAAATGTGAATTTGGATGATCGCAAGAAGTTGATGCGCGATTTCGAGTGCAATCCCGAATTCAATTTTGGACTAATGATTTCGCTGCATTCGGGGGTGGACCGCTTTGACAATGGCGTCATCACTTTCGAGAAGTTACGCAATGGCAAGTACATTTACTACATCAATGGTCTGTTTAAGAGCAATGAACCGCGCCGATTGTTGAAATCCGTGTATTTAATGATGAAGGATATGAAGGAGCGCGAAGATGCAAAGACAGAAGAGGAAAAACTGCGCCAGAATATAGAGGAAGATGAATTGCGGCGTCAAGAACATATTGCAAATTTGAAGAAGGAAATCGAGGAAATGAAGGGACTGTTGGATACGCAGGAGCGGGCGTGTGGAAGTATGCGCATTGTGTATGAAAAACTAAAGAAGGAATTGCATCTGTTGGAAAATAGAGATGCCGATGAAAATGCGAATTTCACATTATTCAGGTCGTGGTGGAGTAAACATATGGTAGAGGTGCCTGAAACAGAGAATCAGAAGATATCAACAAAGACATTGTGGAATATATTCAAGACCGCGCACGACACTAAGGCACTCAATATAGAGTGCAATGAGTTTAAGGGATACATTGTGGATATGTTGAAACACAATCAGATGACAAGGGCAACATCAAAAAATGGCGGATTTGATGTATTGAATTTCCGTTTACAGGATAAATAAAATTCAAAATATATATAAATGAAACACCAAAATTGGATTATAGCACTTGTGGTGATTCTTATTTTATGCATTATTTGGAATGTGAAAAAAAATGAGGGGTTTGAAACAACAAATCCATTTAATAAAGTGGATGTAATATACTATATAAATTTAGACCACAGGAAAGACCGAGACGAAGAAATGTTGAATGAATTTAAAAAAATGGAAATACCCGAAGACAAAATAGTGAGAATATCAGCAATAAAAGACAGCACATATGGAGATCTCGGTTGCAGCAAAAGTCATATAAAAACAATGAAAACATTTATTGAATCGGGCAAAACAAATTGCATAGTATTTGAAGACGATTTTGAATTTAGTCAATCCAAAAATGAGGTGTATGAATTAATGAATTCCCTGTTTGACCAAAAAGTAAAATATGATGTGTGTATGTTGTCGGCAAACACAATAGAGAAAAAGGATTCCGAATATCCTTTTTTAAAGAAAGTTGTAAATTCACAAACAACATCGGGATATATGGTGAATCGCACCTATGCGGATAAATTGTTGCAGAATTTTGAAGAAGGTGCGCGGATTTTGGAAACAAAGAAAAATAAGAATGACCCAGATAGAGGTAATTATTGTGTGGACCAATATTGGAAGCGTTTAATGCCTGAAAGCAGATGGTATGAATTTAGTCCAAGATTGGGGAAACAGAGAAAATCGCATTCCGATATTCAGGGTGGTGTGGTTGAATATGGAGTGTAATCAGAAGAATAAAAAGTGAAATATTGATAGGACACATTGGAATTTTTAGAAACAAGTATGTCGGATTTATCAACAAGTTTATAAAGGGTGTCATCGAAGAGCATATTGGTATTGCGGGGGAACATAACATCACTGTTTGAATTAACATAAATGATGGACAAATGGACAATTTTGCACATATCAAAAAACATATCATAGATTTCTCTGCCGCCGATGATGAAAAGACGATGTGTCTTGTATTTTTCAAACAAATATGGTATGTTGCTATAATCGGCAAAATGGACATCGCGAAAATTGCCTCTATGGAGTGCGGGATTTTTCGTGAGCACAATATGAATGCGGTCTTTGAGTGGTTTGCCACCGAAACTTTCAAATGTTTTCCTGCCCATAACAAGAACGGAATTGGGTGTTTCGGTGGTTATTTGTCTAAAATGTGCGAGGTCTTCGGGAACGTGCCAAGGAATAGAATTGGTGGCAGATGTGCCAATTAATCCATCTTTATCACAGGCAACAATGAGTTCACAACAGGGATGCATTATATTATGTATAATAGAATGTATTAATATTTTATATGATTTGGTGATAACAAAATAGAGATGAAAGTGTATAGGATTCTATGAAGGAAATAGATAAAATATTAATGGGAATAATGATAACTATGGGAAGCGGATTTGTAATAGCAATTTTATATGTTTGCAAGACAACTGTATGTGAACGAAACATTGAATTAGATGTGGTGAGCGCGATGGACATTACATACAATGATATTTATCGCAAGGTCTAGGTATAACACAGTTGCCGAATGACAATATCCGAATCTTTTGCCAATGTGACGACCATTTCATCATTGTTGTAATTTTGTTGGTAGATGATTTCTTTGATATTTGACGCGGCAATGGCGCGAAAACAGTGCAAACATGGATAATGAGTTATGTAAATTTTGGAATGAGACAATGATGCACCTCTTTTGGCGCAATCAGTGATGGCATTTATTTCGCTGTGTATGATGGATTGTTCGTGATTGTCTTTTACGCGGGATACGTGTGGAGCACCGGATATGTATCCATTGTATCCCATAGATATTAGACGACCATCTTTTACGATGACGGAACCGACTTTGAGACGTTCACACGGACTGCGTTGGGAGGCAATTAAAGCAATAGACATAAAATAGTCGTCCCATTCAAGTCGTTCTTTATTTGATTTAACAAGTGTGTTAATTTGCGAAAGCATTATATTAGAATTGATAAAAATATTTATATTACTTTTTATGAAGTGCATATAATGAATGATGGTGTTCTTATTTATCCATAATATATATAATGAACAAAAGACACACAAGCAGAAAAAGCAGAAAGAATAGAAAAAGCAGAAAGAATCTCTATCGCAAATGCTCAATCAAGGGTGGAATGATTAAAAAAATGGCAACTGCTGCAGGCAAAGGAATTTTAACAATGAGCAAAGGAGTTGGAGAAGTGAGTAAGGAAGTTGGAAAGGATGCAGTTAAGCGTGAAATATCAAATGAGGAATATAGCAAAAAAAGTGGGAATCCAAATGAAAATGTAAAACCAAAAATTGGAGAAAATAATAATCCAAATGTAAATTTTGAAAGTATTGCAGCACAAGTGGGAATGCCCACAAAAACATACAGAGGAAGTCCCTTGACAACTCGTATAGTAAGTCCTTTAACAACTCGTATAGTAAGTCCTTTAACAACTCGTGTGGCAAGTCCAATCCAAATGGGAATCACAAATCCTTATGAAAATGAAAAAATAAAAAAACCGGAACCAAAAATGGCAATGCCAAAAATGAAACTCTAATTATTCCTGTGGAATTTTCCAAGAGATTTGATTAATAAAGGGAATATCATTTTCAATATAACCAACCCAAATGCCGGCAATATTTTCATCTGTGTGCCATTCGTTTTTAATCCAGCAATGAGGATAATTGTTGAGTGCATTACATAACCAATTGAGAGGTGGATTCCAGTGAGAAACAAATGTGCCAATAATTTTAGTATTCGTTTTGTGGGAGATTTCAATATTAAAATATTCTAAAAGATGATTGTAAAAAATAGTGTCAAGGGAATCCACATTTTTAGAAATAATAGTGATCATATTATAGCAATGAATGGACATAATACTATATAAACATAATTAAACATCGATTTAATTATTTTCACGGACAAATCATTTTCAACAAAGTGGAATTGAAGGTGTTTTCAATTTTAAAAATAACACTGGGGTCATTTAAAGAAACGGTGAGCAATAGAGGTTCACCATAATTTTCATTATTTTCCATAAATTCCAATTCTTCAGAAGAGGTGAGTTCATCTGTATTGGGTTCTTGTTGAAATTCTTTAATTTGGTCTAAAGTTATTTCATCTCTATTGTAATTATTATCTTTTATGAACTTGTCCAAATCTTTATTTTTTGCCCCGAAATATTTGACAAGCAATAGAGAAGAAATGGGATTGATAGACCTAGATATAATTTGTGTGATATTGTTGGAAACACGCCGTCGACTTTTAGAGCGAGACCGTGTCCGAGACCGAGACCTAGACCGAGTGACAGATCGGGATGAAGTATTATATTTAATGAGGGGTGCAACTAACATAATAGCAGAACGGAGCAGAGTATTATATTTTTTGCCTTCGTGTGTTTTTGAGGAGATTTCCATAGATTTATTTTTTTTATTAATTTTACAAACAATGCTAGAAATGCAGTTGTCGTCATAATTCAAACAGAGGACAAACTGAGGATTAATCATATCTGTATTAATGGAGAGATTTTCGCGATTTTTGAAGGCATTAAAATAATCCAATTCAAGTGAGAGTTGGGGACATTTTTTTTAATTTCAACATTTAATAATTTAATTTTGTTTTGTGCCGAAAGCAATTGAATCATTAATATAATATTTGCATATAATAAAATGGACGAGGGATGGTTTTCAATGATAATGCATTCAGCAATAATCACAATAGTTCTGTATGTGATAATGCTGTATGAGTTTAGACAGACATCTGATAGAGCAATTCACCGAAGTGTATTAATTGGTGCCATTGCATTGGTGTATATGTTAATGTTTGGTCACGGTCTTCCAACAAGATTGCACCCAAATTTATAATTTGTGCGAAAAAGGGCATAAAGAAAATTAACAAACTAATGTGGGTGCTCCTTTAGCTCAGTGGTAGAGCATTGCACTTGTAATGCAAAGGTCTTGGGTTCAATCCCCAAAGGGAGCTGTGAATAATAACAAATGTGCGGGTTTGATATTATTCCTGTGGGAAAATTTGGTGAATGTGCATATTTGCGATTCTTCTGCCAATAAAAATGATAAGGCAAAAAGAAGCACCTATGAGTGAAGCAATGATAGTTGCCAACATTGTAGATATAATAATATTATTTGTAATATAGTTAAAAATAAAATAATAAATTTGGTGTGTGAATCATCATAAATAATAAAGTGTGCGGATATACATAAAAGCGCGCCATTGCTATGCTTTGCCATGCAAAGGCGTGAAAAAATTGATTCAAATTGCAAAAACATTGTGAATCAATCAAAAGAAATAAATCAATCAAAATGAGTTCAAACAATAATAACTGCACCATCTGTTTAGAAAATAACAAAATACAGCACACAAAGTGGAATGATGATGGCAACCACACATACATTTGTGTGGAATGCTGCAAAAAACCAGCGTGTTCACAATGCAAAGAAAATAAAAGAATTAGATACAATTATTGGGATGATGATAATTCTGCCACACACTTGTGTGATGACTGTTTTAAAGACCAACTGAATGTGCACATTTGCACCTATTGTGATATAGAAAAGACAATAATTTACACAAATTTAAATCTGAATAATGACGACCCAATAATTCGTTTGTGCAAAGACTGCTGGAATATGGGTGAAGATGACAAATAAAAGTGCAAAAGTCTATACCTTTCGTGGAAAGGCATAGACACTCGATCGGGGCTCGAACCCCGGACCACCAGATTAAAAGTCTGGCGCTCTACCAACTGAGCTAACCAAGTACAATATATAACACGCGCATTTCTTTATATTAATTTAAACAAATATATTTTTTTCCCGAAAGTGTGAAGAAAAATTGACCAGATTTGGCGAAACATATCGAGACCCCCAAAAGACAAAAATGTTTACATATTTATTTTATTTATTGATTTTGCAACGATTGATGTGCGCATACAATGTGTGCGCCGGATTAAACCCAAACAAAGTGTGCAATTCACTGTATTATGGGGAACAAGAAAAAAATATGATAAATTCACAAACTCGGAGAACTAAGATTGTATTGGAAAATATGTATAAAAGACGCGCAATGCAAAGTGGTATGACATTTGAACAAGTGAAATTGTGTTATGAAAATAAAAAAAAATCATCAAAACCTCAGATGCCTTTGAAAACAATATCACTGTGAGAGCAAATTTGGTTGGCAATAAGAAAATCCACAATCTTTTTTTTATGGTCGCCGGTGAGTTGTAAGACTTCGCCGTATTCTTCCGTGATTTCAATGCTTCCAGTGCAGTGTAAAAGTTCGTGTTTCCAATAACTGAGAATTTTTTCCAAATCATATATTTTGTCAAAACCATAAACAGAAGTTGTCATTTTTTTATTTGTGCGTTTCAATACAGAAATTGTTATTTTATTTGAATTCATTATAGTATTTTTATGAATTGTTTTCTTTGTATTTATTTGATATATAAATATTTGAAGTAAGGTGCTGAAAATTGATGGTTTAAACAGCATTTGCAAAGATAAAGACACAATAAACAATGAGTTATCAAAATATTGAAGAATATTTCACCCAATTTAATGATAATGCGGAAACAATAATTGTTATATTTATTTCCGATCATCTTCCTGATTTATCGCGGTTTTGCAAATTAAAAAAATTGACTTGTCAACATAATAATCTAACATATTTACCATTCTTGCCATCTACTTTGGAAATATTGCATTGTTCTGATAATAAACTGACGTGTTTGCCACCTTTGCCATCAAATTTAAAAGAATTGTGGTGTTCTGAGAATATACTAACGCATTTGCCTTCCTTGCCATCATCATTAGAAAATTTGGAATGTAATCATAATCAACTTGTGTGTTTGCCTCCCCTGCCATTATCTTTGAAAATATTGTCTTGTTGGAATAATAAACTGACGCATTTGCCTTTACTGCCATCTTCTTTGGCAAAAATGACTTGTCATAATAATAAACTGACGCATTTGCCTCCCCTACCATCTGAATTGAAAGAATTATATTGCATTGATAATGAACTGACATGTTTGCCGCCTTTGCCATCTATTTTGGAAAATTTGGAATGCGATCGTAATCAATTGACGGAGTTGCCACCTTTGCCATCATCATTAAAAAATTTGGAATGCAATTATAATAAACTGATATGTTTGCCGCCTTTGCCATCATCTTTGAAAACATTGCGTTGTTATAATAATCAACTGACGCGTTTGCCTTTGCTACCAGATACTTTGAAAGATTTTGATTGTCATGATAATAAACTGTCGTGTTTGCCTCCATTGCCGTCTAGTTTTAAAGTGTTGTTTTGTTATAATAATAATTTGTCGTGTTTGCCTCCATTGCCATCATCTTTGAAAATATTGTTTTGTTATAATAATGAACTGACGTGTTTGCCTCCATTGCCATCATCTTTGACAAAATTGAATTGTAAAAATAATCAACTGACTTGTTTGCCTTCTTTGCCATCATCTTTGAAAACATTAGTTTGTCATAATAATAAACTAACATGTTTGCCTGCACTACCATCATATTTGGAGGAAATTCATTGTTATAATAATCTATTTATGGATTTTTATATTGAACGCGAAAATTATTTATTTATGAGTGATTATATTGCAAAACTTAGGAATCAAATAAATATAATAAATCAGTTCAGAGAATTGTTTTATGCTTTAAAATATAAAAAAAAATTTCAACAGTTATTGTGGGTGCATATCAGAGAACCAAAAATAAGAAATAAATATCATCCTAATAATTTAATAGCAATATTAGAAGGAAAAGAAGATATGACATTGGATAAGTTGGATGAATTGTTGGATGAATGGTAAATATAAAATTGACAAAAAATTGATTTTGAAACACAGCAAAATAAAGCAAACAAAAAAGAAAAAATGGTAGATTGCACCCCCGACAGAACATATGAAGGCGATGATTATTATATCAACCGCACAATAATGATAATGGACAAAGATAAACAACATTATAGTTTTTACAAGGTGAATAGATACACAGCAAAAATGTTTTGGTTAGACCGTTTAAAATGTGAATCGCACTTGGTGCGTGAGAAAGACGGGGTTAAAACATATGAAGCAAAGATGACACAGGAGATAGATGAAGGAAAAAAAAAGAGAATAATGAAGAAGAATATTGTGAATTGTCCATTAATGATATGTTCGATTGCGCAATATGAAATTTAAACCGGTGAACATTTAAACCTGTATGAAGGTTTAAATTTATTTTACAATATTTTTTTTATTATATTATATATGGAAGAACTTACATCTGAAGAAATAAAAAAAAATAAACAACGCGAGCGTGCAAGAAAATCGATGGCAAAATTGAGAGAACGAGATCCGGAATTAGCGCGACTAAAAGCAAGAAAATCGATGGCAAAATTGAGAGAACAAGATCCGGAATTGGCAAACGCAAAAACACGAAAATGGAAAGAACAACATAGCGATAGAGCACGAGAATTAGCAGAAAATTGGAAACAAATGAATCCAGATTATCAGAAAAATTATTACCAAAAATGGAAAGAAGAAAAGGGTGAAATTACAAATGCGAAGCGCCGAGAATCGCGAAAACAAAAAAAACTCGAGAAAGATGCGCAATTGTTGTCAGAACAAAATGCAGATTTAGTTAATAGTAATATTTCTACTGTATTAGAAAAAATAAAGCACCCTGATGAACACAGTTTTTCTGAAAGAAAAAGGAGAAAAACACAAAAGGTTTCTGCATTAAAACAAATAGAGAATTTGGATGCACAAGAAATCGGTCAGTTAGAAGAATTTGATGGCGGAAGAAAACCCCGAAAGTGTAGAAACAGAAAAACATCTAAAAGGCGCGCGCGCAAATAATTATATATGTTGATTCTATATGGAACAAATAGAACCAGTAAAAAGCAAAGAGGGCACAAAGAAAAATAAACCACAACTTACACCCGAAGAAAAAAAAAAGAGACAACAAATGTATTCAAGAACAGCATATGACAAACATCTAGCAACTCATGGAAGAGTGCGCAAACATAAAAAAACAGCAAAGCAACTACAAACACAACAACAAAAATTGGAGGAAAAACAACTTGAGGAAGAAAATCAATTTTTGATAGAAGCATTGCTATCAGAAGAAACAGATAGTTTAAGTGAAAATGAAGACCATTCTGCACCTGTATTAGGAAAAAAAAGAGGTAAACAATCAGTTAAACAATCAGTGACAGCGAAAAAAAGAGCAAAACCGACACCAGAAGAAAAACTACGTCAAGAAGAATTAAAAAAAACACTTTCACCCGAAGAATATCGAAAAACAATAAAACGAATGTGGAAAGACAAAAATAAACTCACTATTGCAGCAAATGCTGCAAAGTTTTATGAAGAAAATAAGGAAATTTTAAACAAAGAAAGAGTCGAAAGAGGACGAAGACAAAGACAATTTGCGCAAAATATGATAGAGGTGAGTGAAGCATTAGGACCAAATAATATGAATGCGGGTCCT
>JACCEC010655217.1_pt1 | contig 35153 bp, 27 predicted proteins | sample 7450121 | NCBI WGS metagenome assembly JACCEC01 (sample SAMN15323455, study PRJNA562643) | freshwater metagenome | isolation source: river surface water | place: USA:Blue River Watershed | collected 2017-08-18 | reverse complement strand
CGTCCTCGCCTCCCTCGTCCCGCTGCTTGCCGGCCCGCTGGCCGCCCAGGTGGCGCCGACTCCCTCGCCGACCGCGTCTGCGTCGGCGACAAGCGAAACCAAAGTGCTCGAGGCCTTCGAAGTCACCGGCTCCCGCGTGAAGCGTCTCGACTACGAGACCACCTCGCCGGTCGTCACGTTCACCTCCGCGGCCATCGAGGACAAAGGCTTCCCTTCGTTGGGTGAGTTCGTCCAGAGCCTGCCCTACAACAACAGCACCGCCATTTCGGAGTTTACGACGGGCACCTTCATTCCCGGCGCCACGACGATTAATCCGCGCGGCCTGGGTTCGAACCGCCTGCTCACGCTGGTCAACGGCCGCCGCGGGGTTCCGTATGCACTGACCAATAGTTCAAGCGGGACGCCCCAGACCCAGTTCAACTTCAACAGCATTCCGCAATCCGCGGTCGACCGGCTGGAGTTTCTCAAGGACGGCGCGTCCGCGATTTACGGCTCCGATGCGATCACGGGCGTGATGAACATCATCCTGAAGAAAAACTACGAGGGCTCCTCCGTGGAGTTGAGCTTCACGTCGCCCTTCAAGCACGACGTAATGCGGAAAAGCATCAGCGTGTTTTCGGGTCTTTCCCGCAACGGCTGGGAGATCAGCGCCGGTTTTACCCTCCAGACGCGAAACGACAGCTACATCACCGACTATGGGGTGACCACCACCGACTACCGCTACCTCGGTCAGAAGGGCGCCAACCAGAACAGCACCATCTTCATGCCCTCGTATCTGGGCCTGACGGCGGCGCAGGCGGCGGCGGCCGGGTTCGGCGCCTCCGGGTTCTATGTCATTCCCGGCGGCGTGCCGACCGCCAATCCCACGCGCGCCAGCTTCAGCTACGTCGGCACATCCACGGCGGGCATCCCGACGGCGAATCGCTACGATTTCGCGAAAGCGACCCAGCTGATTCCGGAAAACGACGGCGGTGCCGGTTACGCCAGCGTGCAGCGCACCCTGATGCCGAATCTCACCGCTTTCGGAAACGTGATGTTCAGCCGGAACATCATCGAATACATCGGCTCCACCGGTCTCGGCACGAGCCTCGCCGGATTGGTTTTCCCGGCCGGTAATCCCTATAATCCGACGGGTCAGACGATCACCCTCGGAACCTCGACCCTTTCCTATCGGCCCAGTTATCTGCCGAAGCGGGTGGTTTCGACCAGCACCGTGTCTGCCGTGGCTGGACTGCGCGGGACGGTGCTGGGGAAGTGGAATTGGGAGAGCGCCGTGAACTATGGCAACAACGTTGCGCGTCGTGATAATGAGGGAATCAAGCCCGCGGACATGCAGGCCGCGTTGAATGGAACGACGCTGGCGACGGCGCTCAATCCCTTCGGACCTTCCGGCGATCCCAATCTGGAAAGCCGTCTCCATTCCCGCTCGCGCGGCATGGACGGAGATTTGAACAGCATAAGCTTCGACGCCTCTGTGAATGGCAACCTGCTGCAGATTCCGTTTCCGGGCGCTGGCGAGCTTGGGGTCGCCACGGGCTATGAACACCGGCGCGACGATCTCTCCGCGGATCCGGAGCCCAACGAATTCCTCGGGTTTTCCGCTACCACGAGGTTTACGGGCGAGCGGAATGCGGACGCCCTCTACCTTGAAGTGACTGCCCCGGTGCAGAAATGGCTCGAGTTTCAGTTTGCCGGCCGCCACGAGCGCTACAGCGACTTCGGCAATACCACCAAGCCGAAGGTCGGCGCCAAAATCCGCCTGCCGAACAATCGCTTCGTCAACGCGATTTTCCGCGCCTCCTATTCCGAGTCGTTCAAGGCACCCGATCTCGGCCAGCTCTACCAGCCGCAGTCCAATGCCATTACCTCGGCGAGTTATCTCGATCCGCTGCGACCTCAGGATGCGGCCCGCCAGCTGCCCACGCGCGTGGGCGGCAATCCGAACCTGAAGCCGGAAGAGGGCAAGGTGCAGTATGCCGGCGCCGTCTTCGAGATTCCGTCGGTCAAGGGCCTGAGCTTCACGGTCGACTACTTCGATACCAAGGTGACCAATGTCATCAGCACGTTGAGTGCGACCTATCTGCTATCCGCCGAGGGTCGACGTCTCTACCCGAACGCAGTCGAGCGCGATAACTCGGTCACGAACCCGGGCCCGATCGTCCGCATCGCGACCATCTCGAACAACCTCGGGATGCAACTCTACCGCGGCATCGACTACGGAGCCCGCTACACGCTCCGCAATACCCGCACGGGCACCTACATCTTCACCGCGGACGTCATGCAAGTCCTCAAGGCCGGCCGCGATCCGGGCACGGGCACCGGCTTCTTCAACAACACCGGTTTGGCGTTCGATATCGAGTGGCGCTACAACTACGCCGTCAGCTGGAGCTACAAGGACTGGGGTGCCCGGGTGGGCGTCGATGTCGTTGGAAAGTTCTTCAACGACAATTGGACCGCGGCCGGCTGGGGTGAAAACGTTTTCGCCCTCGTGAATCCGTCCGTGACCTACCGCGGCATCAAGCGAACCACGATCACTCTCGGCGTCTCCAATGTCCTCGACAGCAAGCCGCCGCCCAACGGTTACCGCATCCTCGGCTTCGACGATCGTGTTTACGGCGCCGGAGCCCTCGGCATCGCCGGGTCGCTCCGCATCCGGCGGGCGTTCTGATCCCCCGGCCCACGGCCGTTTCCGTCACCCGCGCTCCCTCGGCTCTCCGACGGAGCGCGTTTTTCTTGCCCACTCCGACCCACCACTCCGCCCTGTCGCTCATGTTCTCCCGCCGCTGCCTGCCGCTGCTGTTGATCGCTTTCGTGGCGCCCGCCGCTCTCCGCGCCGCTCCGCCGCCGGAACTCCCCGTCGAGACGTTCTTCAAAAAGTCCAACATCGCCCAGCTCACCTTCTCGCCCGACGGCAAACGCATCGCCTGCCTCGTGCCCTTCGAACGGCGGATGAACCTCGCCGTCATCGATCTCGAGAAGAAAACCAAAAATCTCCTCACCAACTTCAAGGACAACGACGTCGGCTCCCTGCTCTGGGCCAGCAACGACCGCATCATCTTCACCCGCGACACCGACGGCCAGGAGTGGGCCTCCGTTTACGCCATCAACCGCGACGGTTCCAACGGCGTGATTCTCGCGGGCGGCGCCGGCGAACAGGACACCACCCGCGCGACCGACGGCCGTTTCCGCGGGTTTCTCACCCGGCTGCCCAAAGATCCCGACCACATCCTCGTGCTCGGCTCGATGTCCGGCGCGCAGGGCCCCGATGTCTGCCGGATGAATCTCAAGACCGGCCGCCTCACGCTCGAGGTTGAGAATCCCGGCTGGATCCGCCGCTGGGTGCTCGACCGGCAGCGCGTTCCCCGCCTCGGCGTCGCGCAAAAGGGCGGCGTGATCTCCGTGCATCTCCGCGACCCGCAGAACAAGACCTGGACCGAGATACACCGGCATGCGGTCGACTCGCCCGGCTGGTCGCCCCTCGGCTTCGATGCCGATGACCGCACGCTCTATGTCGCCTCGACGATCGGGCACGACCGCACCGCCGTCTACCGCTACGACACGCAGACGCAGAAACTCGGCGAACTCGTGTGCGCCGATCCGGTTTACGACGTCGGCGGGATTGTCTGGGACGAAGCCCGCCGGAAGGTGATCGCGATCTCGATCAACGCCGACAAGCCGCGCTTCCACTGGCTCGATGCCGAGGCCGAGGCGCTGCAGCAACGCATCGACCTCTCCCTGAAGGGCACGTTCAACCGCATGCTCAATGCGTCGCCCGACGGCGGCCGCCGCGTGATCTTTGCGGCGAGCGACCGAGATCCCGGCGTCTACTATCTCTTCGATCAGGCCACGAAACGCATCGAGGAACTCGCGGTCGCCAAGCCCGGCATCGATCCCGATCTGATGGCGCCCATGCAGCCCGTGAGTTTCCAGGCCCGCGACGGCCTTACGATCCACGCCTATCTCACGCTGCCGGTCGGTCGCGCGCCGAAGCAGCTGCCGCTGATCATTCACCCGCACGGTGGTCCCTACGGCATCCGCGACAGCTGGGGCTTCAATCCCGAGGTCCAGTTCTACGCCAACCGCGGCTTCGCCGTCCTGCAGGTCAACTACCGCGGCTCGGGCGGCTACGGCGACAAGTTCGAGCGCGCCGGCTGGAAGAAATGGGGCCTCGAGATGCAGCACGACCTCAGCGACGCCGTCCAGTGGGCGATCGCGCAGGGCGTGGCGGATCCCGATCGCGTCGTCATCTCGGGCGCGAGCTACGGTGGCTATGCGACGATGGCCGGCCTCGCCTTCACGCCTGAGCTGTATTGCGCCGGCATCAATTACGTCGGCGTGGTCGACATCAACGAACTCATCCCCCGCGGCGACACGCCCTCTCCCGAGCTCCTGCGGTGGTTCAACACCCGCATCGGCGACCTCGGCAACGCCGCCGACCGCAAGCGGATCTACGACACCTCGCCCGTGAATTTCGCCGACCGCATCCGTGCGCCGGTGCTCATGGCCTACGGCCGCAACGATCCGCGCGTGCGCATCTCGCAGGGACACGACATGGAAGCCGCGCTCAAGAAGGCGGGCAAAACCTACGAGATGATCATCGAGGACAAGGAGGGCCACGGCTTCCGCAAGGAGGAGCTGAGCATCGCGTTTCACACCCGCATCGATGCGTTCCTCAAGCGCCACGTCACCAAAGCCACCGTGAAGGTCGGTCCCACGGAAGTGGTCGATCTGCCCGCCAAGCCGAAGAGCTGACGCTCCGGGCGGGTATGCCGTCCCCGGTGCGCAGGGAGCCCTGATCCCGCTTTCGCTGCCCGCGCCCGCCCCGCGCTTATCCCGCCGCGAGCGCCGCCAGCGCTTCCCGCGCGCGCGTGTGCGCCTCGAGGTCGATTTTCGCCCGCGGCGTCAGCGCGAGGCCGCGTTCCAGCGCGGAACGGGCGCGGTCCGCGTCGCCCCGCGCGCGGTAGGCGAGGCCGAGCTCGATGTGGTGCTGCAGCTCATCGGGCTCGAGGGCCACGGCTTTTTCGAAATGTTTCAGGCCTTCCTCCACCGAGGCCCCGGGCAACCCGCCGTAGACCAGCGCGACCACGGCGCGCGCGGCGATGCCGAGGCGCGCGATTTCGAGATGCCAGCGGCCGAGGATGTGGTGCGCCCAGGCGTAGCCCGGATCGAGCGCGAGCGCGCGCTCCGTCTCGCTGCGCACGAGCCGCGAGTAGCGCACTTTGTCCCGCGTGTCGCTCACCCAGGCGAGCTTGCCGTAGGAAATGGCGATCGAGAGCACGTTGACGGGATTGTTCGGCTCGAGGGCCGCGGCGCGGCGCGAATACTCCAGCGCCAGCTCGGCAAACCGCCGCTGCGCCGGCCGGTCCGGCTGCTCGGTGACCAGATCGGAGTATTGCCGCGCGATCCGCTGGAGCGTGAAGGCATCGCCGCGCCCGGCGCGTTCGGCCTGCAGCAGAAGATCGAGCGCGCGGGGAATTTCAAAACGTTGCTCCGCCGTCAGCGCCTCCTGCACCAGTCGATCACCGTCCGCGCTCCGCCCGTCGGGCAGGGTCGCGAAAAGGGCGAGGACGAGGAGGAGGGGGCGCATGACGGCGGGGTTTGAGGGTTACTACGGGTGAGAAGCTCCGGTGGACGGCACAGTTTTGGCCGGGCGCATTTTGGCAATCGCTACTCGTCTACTGCTGCGGGCTTGCGACGTGCTGAGGAGGTTTGCTGTTTTGCCCATTATGCGTCCCAAAAAAGTCGCCCTTCTCACGGCCGGCGGCCTCGCCCCGTGCCTCAACACCGCGATCGCCGGGCTGATCGAGCGTTACACCCAGGTCGCGCCTGAGATTCAGATCATCTGCTATCGCGGCGGCTACAAGGGCTTGCTGCTGGGCGACAGCCTGCCGGTCGGCCCCGCCGAGCGCGGCGCCGCCGGCGCCCTGCGTCACCATGGCGGCAGCGCCATCGGCAACAGCCGCGTGAAACTCACCAACGTGAAGGACTGCCTGAAGCGCGGGCTCGTCCAGGAAGGGCAGAATCCCCTGCAGGTCGCCGCCGAGCAGCTCGTGCGCGATGGCGTCGATGTGCTCCACACGATCGGAGGCGACGACACCAACACCACCGCCGCCGACCTCGCCGCGTATCTCGCGAAGAACAACTACCAGCTCACCGTCATCGGTTTGCCCAAGACCATCGACAACGACGTCGTGCCCATCCGCCAGAGCCTCGGCGCCTGGACCGCCGCGGAGCAGGGCGCCCGCTTCTTCTCGCAGGTCGTCGCCGAGCACGGCGCCAATCCCCGCATGCTCATCATCCACGAGGTGATGGGGCGCAACTGCGGCTGGCTCACCGCCGCCACCGCCCAAGCCTACCAGCAGAGCCTCGATAAACTCGCTTTCGTCCCCGGCCTCGGCCTCTCGCGCGACCGCCTCGCCGTGCACGGCGTTTACCTGCCCGAGCTGTCGATCGACATCGCCGGCGAAGCCGCGCGCCTCAAGGCCGTCATGGACAAGGTCGGCAATGTGAACCTCTTCATCAGCGAAGGCGCCGGCGTCGAAAGCATCGTGGCCGAGATGACCGCGCGCGGTCAGGAGGTGCCCCGCGATGCCTTCGGCCACATCAAGCTCGATGCCGTCAACCCCGGCAAATGGTTCGGCGACCAGTTCTCCAAGATGCTCGGCGCCGAAAAGGTCCTCGTGCAGAAGAGCGGCTACTTTGCTCGTGCCGCGGCCTCCAATCCCGCCGACCTCGCCCTGATCCAGACGTGCGTCGAGCACTCCGTCGATTGCTCCCTGCGCCGCGAAAGCGGCGTGGTCGGCCAGGACGAAGAACGTGGCGACGTGTTGCGCGCCATCGAGTTCCCGCGGATCAAGGGCGGAAAGCCGTTCAATGTCGCCGAGCCGTGGTTCGGCGCCCTGCTGGCCGCGATCGGCCAGCCCAAAGGCGCACTCGCCCACGTGGGCGGACATTGAGCCAAGTCGGGTTCCGCCTTGTTTCCCGAACCGGCTAACTTGCCGGCCCGATCCTGCCTTGCCGAATTTCGGTAGGTATTTACCTACCGTTTGCAACGGCATGCTGGACTTTGGCGTCTCCATTGGCCGAAGTTCAGGTAAATCCCCCACACCTGATTTAGGCTGCGTTACCCACCGTCCGATCCCGTTTCGTCCGATGAAATCCACCCTTCGGCTGGCCCTCGCTGCGATTACGTGCGCCACCGTCCTCCCCCTGCTCCCCGCCGCCCAATACAACCAGCGGCTCGCCAACCTCTCCACCCGCGCCCAAGTCGGCACGGGCGGCAACGTCATGATCACGGGCTTCGTCGTCCAGGACGGCGCGCCCAAGACCGTCCTCATCCGGGCGGTCGGCGCCCGCCTCTCGACGACGCCGTTCAACGTCTCCGGCGCGCTGGCCAACCCGCAGATCCAGTTGTTCAACTCGGCCGGCACCCTCGTCCACTATAACGACAACTGGAGTGCCGACACGCAGCCTACGATGGACGCCGTCGGCGCGTTCCGCCTGACGACCAACAGCGCGGACGCTGCCCTCGTCGCCACGCTCTCGCCCGGTTCCTACACCGCTCAGGTCAGCGGCGTGAACAACACGTCCGGCATCGCGATCCTCGAGATCTACGACGTCTCCGGCTCGGCCCGCCTCCTCAATCTCTCCACCCGCGCGCTGGTCGGCAGCGGCGCCGAGACCTTCTTCTCCGGCCTCGTGGTCGCCCCGGGTGGCGGCGCCCGGCGCGTGCTGGTCCGCGCCGCCGGCCCGGCCCTCGGCAATCTCGGCGTCTCCGGCGCGGTCGCCGATCCCGCGATCGCGGTCGTCGATTCCGCCGGCCGCCAGGTCGCCAACGGCGCCAACGACAACTGGAGCTCCGGCACCGCCGCCGCGACCGCCGCCCTCTCCGCCGCGTTTACGCAGGCCGGAGCGTTTCCCTTCCCCGCCGGCAGCCGCGACGCCGCGCTGCTGCTCGACCTCCTGCCCGGCAATTACGTGATCCAGGTCAACGGCGTCGCCGGTGCCACCGGCGCCGCGCTCGTCGAAGTCTACGATCTTTCGCCCGAGACGCTCGCCACCGTCAACGTCGTCGCCTCCACGCCGACCACCGACACCGCCACCGGCGCGCCCGCCGAGTTCACCTTCACGCGCGTCGGCTCCGTCGCCGAGGCTGTCACCGTCAGCTACTCCATCAGCGGCACCGCCGTCGCCGGCACCGACTACAACGCTTTGCCCGGCACCATCACGATCCCCGCCGGCGCCACCAGCGCCAAGCTGTCGTTCGTCCCACGCAAGAACCCCGACAACACCAACAACCGCACCGCCACGCTCACGCTCAACGCCCTCCCGGCCTACGGCGTCGGCACCGGCGATCGCGCCAGCGTCACCATCTTCGCCAACTCCGGCACGCTGTTCGTCTCGACGATGCGCGCCCTGCCCGGCGCCGCCGCCTCCACCGCCTACGGCAGCAGCACGATCCAGCTCGCGCCCGACGAGTCCTACGCGCTGATCAACGTCTCGTTCTCCAATCTCAGCTCCCCGCAGGTCGTCGCGCACCTCGCCATCGACGGCAACTACGTCTTCAACCTCCCGCAGGGCCAGGTGAACAACGCCCTCTGGTCCCTCGCCCCGATCGGCACCTATTCGCGCGCCGACCTCCTCGCGGCGCTCAAGGCCGGCAAGGTCACCGTCAGCATCGACACCGCCACGTTCCCCGCCGGCGAACTCGGCGGCGGCTTCGTCCGCAGCAGCGGCAGCGCCGCCTTCAATCCCCCCGCCGCTCCGCCTGCGATCGACCTGTCCCGCCCCACGCGGATCGACGCCGCCCGCTTCCTCACGCAGGCGACCTTCGGTCCCACCGAAGCCGATATCAACGCGATCACCGCCCGCGGCTACAATGCGTGGCTCGCCGAGCAGTTCGCCCATCCCGCCTCGTCGCACCGCCGCGAGACCATCGACGAGTTCAACCGCAACGCCACCAACGGCGGCGTCGGCAACCGCGATCCCATCACGCTCGCCTATTCGCTTCCCGGTGGCCCGCACCGTCAGTCCGCGTGGTGGAACGTCGTCGTCGGCCGCCCCGACCAACTCCGCCAACGCGTCGCGTTCGCCCTCAGCCAGATCCTCGTGATCTCCGACACCAACGGCACGATCTCCCAGTGGCAGGAAGGCGCCGCCAACTACTACGACATCCTCGTCCAGGAAGCCTTCGGCAACTTCCGCACCCTCCTCGAGCGGGTGACGCTCAGCCCGATGATGGGCATCTACCTCAGCTCGCTGCGCAACGCCAAGGCCGCCGGCGGCACCACGCCCGACGAGAACTACGCCCGCGAGATCATGCAGCTGTTCACCATCGGCCTGCATGAACTCAACGCCGACGGCACGCTGCGCCTCGATCCCAACGGCCAGCCGATCCCGACCTACACGCAGGACACCATCGTCCAGACCGCGAAGGTTTTCACCGGCTGGGGCTACGCCAACAGCTCCCTCAACGCCACCGCCAACCCCAACCTCTTCCGCGGCAGCCCCGCCAACTACATCGACCCGATGATGCTCTGGCCCGCGTTTCACGACGACACGGTCAAGACCATCGTCGGCGGCCGGCAGCTCGCCGCCAGCCAGGGCGGCATCAAGGATCTCAAGGACACGCTCGATGCCCTCTTCGAGCACCCCAACACCGGCCCGTTCATCGTGCGGCAGCTCATCCAGCGCCTCGTGACCAGCAACCCGAGCCCCGGCTACATCTACCGCGCCTCGCAGGTGTTCGCCAACAACGGCGCCGGCGTCCGCGGCGATCTCGGCGCCGTCGTCCGCGCCATCCTTCTCGATTACGAGGCCCGCTCACCCTCCGTCGCCGCGACCGCCACCTTCGGCAAGATGAAGGAACCGCTCCTCCGGGCCACCGCGCTCTTCCGCGCCTTCGGCGGCACGTCCAACTCCGGCCGCCTCGCCATCTCCAATCCCGAGGGCAGCCTCGCCCAGGCCGCTCTCCGCGCCCCCACGGTGTTCAACTTCTTCGAGCCGAACTTCGTGCTCCCCGGTGCCGTCGCCGCCGCCGGCCTCTACGCGCCGGAGTATCAGATTCTCAACGACACCACGGCGATCACGCAGCCCAACTTCTACTACAACTACATCTACACCACCCGGTCCACGACGGACATGGCCCAGCAGGCGGTCGGCCTCACGCTCGATTCGTGGCTCCCGCTCGCGCGCACGCCCGCGCAGCTCGTCGATACGCTCAATCTGCAGCTCGCCGGCGGCATGATGACCAAAGCGACCACCGACCGTATCACCGCCGCCGTCACCGCGATGCCCGCCGGCACACCCACCAGCACCGCCAACGATCTCGAGCGCGTGCGCTCGGCCATCTACCTGGTCCTCACCTCCCCTCAGGCCACGATTCAGAAGTAACCTGCTGCGCCCATGAATCCGAAGAATCCCACGTTCGACCCCAATCGCCGCAAGTTCATCGGTCAGTGCTGCGCCGCGGTGAGCGCCACCGGCATGCTCTCCACGCTCGCCCAGCTCCGCATGCTCGGCGCCGTGGCCAACCCCGACAACGGCTCTTTGCCCCCGGCCCGTGCCGGCGCGCTGCCCCCCGACTACAAGGCCCTCGTGTGCCTGTTCCTCGCGGGCGGCAACGATGCCAACAACATGATCGTGCCGTTCGGTAGCGCGTCCTACAACGACTACGCGTCGCTGGCCGGCCGCGGCGCGATCGCCCTGCCGCGCACCCAGCTGCTCGGCATCACTCCCAAGCGCTCGGACGGACGCGAATGGGCGCTGCACTCCAGCCTCAACGCCGATGTCGCCGGCACCAACAACTCCGGCCTCAAATCCCTCTTCGACGAGGGCAAGATGGCCGTCATCGGCAACGTCGGCACCCTCGTCGTCCCCACGACGAAGGCGCAATACACCTCCCGCTCCGTGCCGCTGCCGCCGCAGCTCTTCTCGCACAACGACCAGCAGGTCGAGTGGCAGAGCAGCATCCCCGACAAGCCGTTCTCCACCGGCTGGGGCGGCCGCACCGCCGATCTGCTCGATGCGCTCAACACCAGCGGCAGCATCTCGATGTCGATCAGCCTCAACGGCCAAAACTCGTTTCAGGTCGGCCGCCGCGTCGTGCAGTTCGCCGTCAATCCCGGCGGCGCCATCTCCCTGACCGGTTCCTCCACGAGCGCCACGTCCGCCGCCGGCCTGCGCACCCGCGCCCAGAACGATCTCCTCGCGGCCAAGAACGGCAATCTGTTCGAGACCGCCTTCGCCGGCCTCACCGAAAACGCCATCTCCGACAGCGCCATGCTCTCGACCATCCTGAGCGGCAACCCGCCGTTCACGACGGCGTTCTCCACCTCCGGACTGGGCCAGCAGCTGCGCACCATCGCCCGCCTCATCGCCGCCGCCCCGCAGCTCGGCCTCAAACGCCAGATCTTTTTCGCCCGCATCGGTGGCTGGGATCTGCACGACGCGCAGCTCGGCGCGCATGCCAACCTCTTCGCCGATGTCAGCCGCAACGTCGCTGCCTTCTACCGCGCCACGGTCGAGCTCGGCTGCGCCGATCAGGTCACGACCTTCACCGCGTCCGACTTCGGCCGCACCTACAACACCAACGGCGACGGCTCCGACCACGGCTGGGGCTCCAATCACTTCGTCGTCGGCGGTGCCGTGAAGGGAGGCGACATCTACGGCAAGATGGCGGACCTCACCATCCGCGGCCCCGACGATGCCGGCACGCGCGGTTCGTGGATCCCCACGACCAGCGTCGACGAATACTCCTCCACGCTCGCCGCGTGGTTCGGCGTCAGCGCCACCAATCTCCCCGTCGTCTTCCCGAACATCGGCCGCTTCGCCTCGCCCACTCTCGGCTTCATGGCGTGAGCCGGCGGTCGGCCGCGCCGCGCCTTCGCCGTCCCGCATGCGTCGCGTAGTTCCCGTCGCGGTTTTCCTGCTGCTGGTCGCGGCGGGCTGGTGGCTGTGGCCGCGTCCCGCGGTGGTCCCTCCGCCCCCTCGGGCGACACCGCCCGCCGCCGCCTCCGGCTCGGCCACGCCGGCGTCTGCCCCCGCCGCGGCCACCGACCCGCGCGCCTCGCTCGAGACCGATTATCCGATCGTGGCCCCGCTCAACCGCCCCGACTCCACGATCGCGCGCGACCTCGAGACGATCACGCATGTGCTGGATGCGTGGCGCAGCAACTTCCCGCACGAGGGCAATCCCGTCGGCGAGAATGCCGACATCACCGCCGCGCTCACCGGCGCCAACCGCCTCGGTCTCGTGCTGATTCCGAAGTGGCACCCGGCGATCAATCCTCAGGGCGAACTCAGCGACCGGTGGGGCGTGCCGTTCCGTTTCCATCAGCTCAGCGGCTCGCGCATGGAGCTGCGCAGTGCCGGGCCCGACCGGAAGTTTGCCACCGCCGACGACGCGATCTGGCACCCGCCCGAGTGAGCATGGCCCTGCGGGTCCCCGGCGGCGCGCCGCGCGCTTCCTGCAACCTTTCCGCCCGAGCCCGCGTCTCGACAACGCCCTCCCGGTAAACATCGTGCCCACCATGTCTTTTTCCCGCCTCCGGTCCTCCGCGCCCCGCCGTGTCCTCCGGCCCGCCCGCGCGGCGTTCACCCTGCTCGAGATCCTCGTCGTGCTCGCCATCATCGGCCTGCTCGCCGGCCTCGCGATCACCAACGTCGACAAGATCTTCGGCGGCGCGCAGGGCACCACCGCGCAGCTCTTCGTGCGCGAGAGCATGAAGACCTCGCTCACCACCTACCGCATCCACATGGGCGACTACCCGAGCACGAGCGAGGGCCTCCAGGCGCTCATCGCGCGCCCCGCCAACAAGGCCGATCGCTGGCACGGCCCCTACATCGAGGGCGGCAAGCTCCCGCAGGATCCCTGGGGCGAGACTTACCAATACGCCTACCCCGGCACGCGCAACAAGGGCGGCTACGATCTCTGGTCCAAGGGCCCCGACAAGCAGTCCGGCACCGAGGACGACATCGGCAATTGGGACAGCGGCTCGGCGGAAAAATAATCTCCGCAGTCCGACGGACCCGTCGGCCGGGCCGGTTGTCGCTCCCTTCCCACCGTGCAGTTGTCCACCGCCCGCCCTTCCTGCCACCGCCCCGCTCCCGGAGATCGGGCTACCCGGCGTGACGTGCCGCGCGGGTTCACGCTGCTCGAGATCCTGCTCTCGCTCGCGATCATCGCTCTGCTCGGCGGTGTGATGATCGGGGGCGGCGCGCACCTGATGACCGAGAAGCCGGTGTCGACGCAGGAGGTTTTCTGGAAAGCCGTGCAGGAGGCCCGCAAGGCCGCGCTCAAGGCCGAGCACGAGATGCGCCTCAAGTTCGACAAGGAGAAGGCCCAGTTCGTGATCCTCGATGGCCTCGCGCCCGCGCGCATCGCCGCCGACGGCTTCACGCGCGAGGAGGTGCCGCTCAAGGTCTTTCCCGTGCCCGCCGCCGGCGGCTCCGGCGCCGGCCGCGAACTCGAGGTGAGCTTCCTCTCGGCCCAGAAGGGCGGCCCGACGATTCTCCTCGGCGGTGTGCTCGTGGAGTCGCAGCCGATCCCGCACGTCACGTTCTACTCCGACGGCACGTGCAGCGCGTTCCGCGCGCAGTTCATGCGCAACGGCGCCGTGAGCACGCTCGCCGTCGATCCCTGGACGTGCGCCCCCATGCTCACGCCCGCCGACGCCAACGCCCTGCCGCTGTGAACGCGCCTCCGCCCCACGTCCCGCCGCGCGGCGCCGCCGCGGTTGCCCGCTCCGGTGCGTTCACCCTGCTCGAGGTGCTGGTCTCGCTCTCGATCTTCGCGTTCGCGGCCGTCGTCCTCGGCTCCGCCTATCTCAACATCCTCAACAGCTACGAGGCCGTCACCCGCGGCGCCCGCGTCGGCGAGGATTACGCGTTTGCCCGGCAGATCATCCTCACCGAACCGGACCGGAAGAAACTCGAGTCCGGCGGCGAGTTCCAGACCGCCAACGGCCGCCAGGCCCGCTGGAGCGTCGAGATCAATTCCACCAATCTCCCCAACCTCTTCGACGTCGCTTTCACCTGCGACATCGACGAGCCCGGCCAGCCGGAGCCCGCGCGGCTCGCGCAGCGGTTCCGTGTGCTGCGGCCCACGTGGGTCGTCGACGCCGGCGAACAGGGCAAAATCAAGGAGGAGATCCGCACCCGGATCACCGAGATCCAGGGCAAGCTGAAGGAGCAGCAACGCCGATGACGCCGCGCCGCCCGTCCCGCCGCCGCCGCCGCGGCTTCACGCTGCTCGAGATCCTGCTCTCGCTCGCGCTCGTCGGCCTCCTGCTCACCGCGATGAACACCTTCGTGTTCTCGATGGGTGAACTCTGGGGCCAGCGCGCGGACCACCGGCTCTTCGACCAGCACGTGCGCGCCGTCTGCCGCTTCCTCGAGCGCGAATTGCGCACCGCCTCGCTGCCGCCGCACGCGCGCACCAATGCCTCCGCCGTGACGCTCGAGGAGATCCGGCCGCAGAACGGCATGATGGAGAAGATGCTCACCTTCGAGCTCCCCGCCGGCAGCCGGCTCTTCACCTGGCCCGAGCGGCCGCTCCCCGAGGTGATCTGCTCCTTCCAGGTCCGACCCAACGAGGGCCTCGTCATGCTCTGGCATTCCCGCCTCGAGCGCGACTTCGAGACCGCGCCCCCGCGCGAGACCGTCATCACGCCGCTCGCGACCGCGCTCAGCTACGAATACTACGACGCCGACGTCAGCCGCTGGACCATCGAGACCGCGGTGAAAAACGACCGCGACGGCAAGCCGATGACGCCGCAGCGGCTCCGCCTCAAGTTCACCTACAACAAGATGACGCGCGAGAGCGTCATCACCCTCCCGACGCCCGGCGAGGCCCTGCCGATGTTCTGACGATGTCGCGCTGCGCCTCCTTGTTCACCCGGGCCCGCGCTGCCGGCCGCCGCGGCTCCGTGGTCGTGATCGTGATGCTCACGCTGCTCTTCGCGACGTTTGCCCTAGTCGTCTTCATGGAGAAGGCGAGCGTCGACCTCCTGGTCGAGCAGCGGGAATCGGTGACGCGCCGGCTGCGCCTCGAAGCCTACTCTGCGCTCGAGACCACGCTCGCGGTGCTCGAGGAATTCCGCGAGGTGGGGCAGGGGCTGCGCAGCCCGGCGGAGGGCTGGTCCGATCCGCTCGGTTTCGCCGGCTACGAACCTTCGGAGGGCCGGGTCGTGACGGTCGCGTTCGATGACGAGAGCGGCAAAATCTCCCTGCCGCGCGCCAATGCCCAGATCCTCGTGAATCTCTTCAAGAACTGGGGCGTCATCCAGGCCGAGGCGGAGACGCTCGCCGATGCCCTGCTCGGCTGGATGCGCCGCGATCACGTCTACACCTCCGCCGTGCAGCCGAACTACGAGCAGGGCCCGCTGCCCTACGAGGCGCCGCGCCGGCCGCTGCGTTCGTTTCAGGAGCTCGCGGCGATCGAGAAGGTCCGCGACTTCTTCTACGACACCGACGGCCGGCCCAACGAATACTGGCGTCGCTTCACCGAGGCCGTGTCGCTGCTGGACTTCCAGAAATCCAACCTCAACTCCGCGCGGGGCGACACGCTCGCCGCGGTCGGCGGCTTCGATGCGCAGCAGCAGCAGAGCCTCTCGGACTATCTGCGCGGCTCCGGTATCTACCAGTATTCCGGTCCCGGCTATTTCCAGAACCCGGCCGACGCCCAGCGCGTCTCCGGTCCCGCCGGCGACACCGGCCAGTTTGGCACCACGATCAGTGCCCTCCGGATTACGATCACCGTGCGCGACGGCCGGACCGAGTTTCGCATGGCGACCGTCGTCGGCCCGCAGGGCAGCAGCGCGCAACCCGTGCAGCAGATTGCCACCTCGACCCGCACCGATGCCTCGAAGAGCGCGCAGAAAACACCCGCGCAACCAAACCCCGCTCCCGCCGTCCAAAACCCACGCGCCGCCGGGGCCGCCGCCACCGGTCAGGGCGCCAATGCCCGCAGCCTAAAATATCCGTTTACGATCTTGGAAATCCGCGAGAATGATGAGATTCCACCCGCTCCGGCGCCGCCGGCCGATTCCTCTCTGATCTGACATGTCTGCCTCGCCTCTTCGCTTCTTTCGAGCCGGCCCACCGCCGCAAAAGGTGGCGCTGTTGCCGGACGCGATGTTCTTCACCCGGGCGGTGGCGGTCACGGCGGGAGCCACGCCTGCGGAGGCGGCGGGGCAGGTGGAGTTGGCGCTCGAGGCCGTGTCGCCGTTCCCGCTCTCCCAGCTCTACTACGCGTGGTATTGGCTGCCCGGGTCCGAGCGGGCCCTGGTCTTCGCCGCCTACCGGCGCCGTTTCACGTCCGATCAGGTCGCGGCCTGGGAAGGCTCCGAGCTCGTGCTGCCCGCTTTCGCCGCGGTGCTCGGTGCGACGGTCGAGCCCGCCACCACCATTCTGCTTACGGCGGCGGACGGACTGACCGCGGTGCATTGGGAGACTGCCGGCGTGCCCGCCCGCGTGCTGTTTGCCGCGCTGCCCGCGGAACCGACCGACGACGACCGCGCCCGGGCCCGCGACCACCTGCTCCGCGCAATCGGGGGCAGCAAAAACGTCGTCGAGCTCGTCTCCCCGCTCGCGGTCGAGTCTTCGCTGCGCGACGGCGAGGTCGCGTTTCGCTCCGGCGACTTCATCGCCCGCCTCGCGGCGCCGGTTTCCACGGCGATGGATGTGCGCGACAAGGCCGAGCTCGCGGCGATCCGCGCCGCCCGGCGGCGCGATGTGTTTCTGTGGCGCGTGGCCCTCGGCTCCGCGGCGGCGCTGCTGCTGCTCGGCGTCGCCGAACTCGCCCTCGTCGGCGGCCGCCAGTGGCAGCGGGTCCGCACCCGCGAGATCGCCGCGCAGAAGCCGCTGGTCGACAAGATCACCGCCCAGCACGAGCTCGCGAACCGCATCGACGAGATCACGACCAAGCGCCTGCTCCCGATCGAAATGGTCATCGCCTCCGCCGGGGCCAAGCCCGACGACATCACCTTCACCCAGGCCGTCGCCGACCGCTCGCGCGGGCTGCATACGCTGATCGTCCAGGGCACCACCGCCAACGCCGGCCAGATCAACGCCTACGAGGCCGCCCTGCGCGCGCAGCCCGGCGTCGAGAGCGCCGTCGCCAGCATCCAGCAGATGCAGAACGACCGCACCCGGTTCCAACTCACGGTCGTCTTCAAGCCCGAGGCGTTGAAGCCGATGCAGGCGCAACCCGCCAATACCGCCGCCAAATGATCCGCAGCCTCCGCGCCTACTTCCTCAGCCGCGCCTTGCGCGAGAAGCTGCTGCTCGTGTGCTTCATCGCCATCGGTCTGCTCTGGTGGCTCTCCGCCTATTCCACCCGCGCCAACGCCTTCTGGCGCTCCTACAAGTCCGACAGCAGCCGGCTCGCGGAGCAGGAGCAGTGGATCCGCAACCGCACGCAGATCGAGAAGGCGATGCACACCGCGGCCGGGAAGCTCGACCCCACGCACACCCTCAACGCCAACCAGCTCGCCACGACCCTCCAGCAGCTCGCCAACGAGGCCGGGCTGAAAAACGCCCAGCTCTCCGGCACCCCCACCACCTCGCGCAGCGGCCAGTTCGCCATCCACACCGCCAACTACCTCATCCGCGCCGCCGAATGGGAATCGCTGGTGAAGTTCTACGAGGCGCTCCAGCAGCGCGCGCCTTACATCGCCGTCGACCAGTTCAATCTCACCGCCGCCGCCAACAACCCCGCGCAACTCACGCTCGGCCTCCGCGCCGAGTCGGTGGAGATTGTGCGCTGAGGCGCCCCGGCTGCCGCCGGCCGCGCCCGACGGAACTTTTTTCCCGCGCCGCCGACCCAACCGGCCGTCCCGATCGCGGTTTCAACTTAATGAGCTGTTACCATTCTCCGGTTGCGCGGGCGGAAGGCGTGAATCCTCTGGCCGCCGCCATTCGTTTCCTTTGCCGATGACGTCTTCGCTTCCTCCCCGGCTCCGGGCGTGCGCGCTCTCCGGCATCTTCCTTCTGCTGCAGGCCCGCTCCGCGCGCGGCGAGAGCTCCATCTCCTACAAGCATGAGGATTACCGCGAGTCCGCCGGCCGCATCGTCGTAAAGACCGACGGCGCCTACGTGCTGCACGATCTCACCCCCACGACACAGCTGAAGGTCGAGGGCATCCTCGATTCCATCGTGGGCGCCACACCCAACGGCCAGCCGGCCCCCGCGGGCAGCGACCAGGTGCCGTTGGCGCGCCTCACCGAGCGGCGCGAAGCCTGGGCCGCCGCGATGGCCACGCAGTTCACGGCCTTGAAACTGACGGCGGGTCTCGCGAACAGCCGCGAGAGCGATTACGTCTCCACCGGCGTCTCCCTGAACGGCACCTTCGAGTTCAACCAGAAGAACACCACGCTGCTCGCCGGGATCGCCGGCACCGGCGACGATGTGCGCGTCTTTTACCAGCGCGACTGGGCCCGCAAACGCACGCACGACGTCATGCTCGGCGTCACCCAGCTGCTCGATCCGCGCACCTCGGTGACGGCGAACGTCTCCTGGGGCCGCCAGCGCGGCTATCTCTCCGATCCCTACAAGCTCGTGCAGAAGGACGTCGAGATCCTGCCGGGCTTCTTTCTCACCCGCACGTTTGCGGAAAACCGGCCGGGCGAGCGCGACAAGTTCGTCTTGCTCGCCGCCGTCAACCGCGCCGTCCCCGCCGCGAACGGCGCGCTCGATGCCGCGTATCGTTTCTATCACGACACCTTCGGCACCGATGCCCACACGCTCGATCTCGCGTGGTTCCAGCGGCTCGGCGAGCGGCTGATCCTCAAGCCCTCCGTCCGCTACTACCAGCAGACCGCGGCCGATTTCTACCGCTACCGCTGGGATGGCACGGCCGTCGTCCCCACCGACGGTCCGCCGCGGCCGCAGGGGCCGTTCTACTCCTCCGACTACCGGCTCTCCGCGATGCGCACGACCACGCTCGGGCTGAAACTCGTGTGGGAGGCCACGGCGGCGCTCCATTTCGACGCCTCCTACGAACGCTACGAGATGCGTGGGCGGGACGGCGTGACGGCGCGCAGCGCCTATCCGCGCGCCAACATCTGGACTCTCGGCGCGAAGTTCATCTGGTGATTGCCGATGGGCATCGTCTCGCAGTCGCAACGCCTCCCGCTGCCCGCCACCCGCGGGCCCGCGGGCGATGCGCCGCTGCGCAAGGTGGTGTTTCCGGCGTTGGGCACGAGCTGCGAGGTGCAGTATGTGGCGCCCGGCGGCGACGAGCAGGCCGCCCGCTTCGAGCGCGCGGTCACGGGCTGGGTGGCCGGCTTTGAGCAGAAATACTCGCGCTACCTGCCCACGAGCCTGCTCAGCCGGATCAACGACGCCGCGGGTCGCGAATGGGTGGAGGTCGATGCCGAGACCGAGGCGATGTTCAAGCTGTGCGACACGCTGCTGTTCATGACCCAGGGCGTGCTCGATCCGACCGCGCTGCCGCTGCTGCGGCTGTGGGACTACAAGGCCGCCACGCCCCGGATTCCCTCGGCCGCGGAGATCGCCGCCGCGCGCGCCAAGGTGGGCTGGCGCAAGGTCCAGCGCGCGCCCGGCCGGGTGTTTCTCCCCGAGGCCGGCATGGCGCTCGACTTCGGCGGCTTCGGCAAGGAATACGCCGTCGACATGGTCGCGCAGATCGCCACCGAGCACGGGCTCGCGTGCGCGCTGGTGGATTTCGGGCACGACCTCCGGGCGGTCGGCCTGCCGCCGGGCCGGCCCGCGTGGCACATCGGGCTCGAGGATCCCTTCAAGCCCGGCGCCACTGCGGGCAGCGTCGCCCTGATCTCCCGCGGCATCGCCTCGTCCGGCGACTACATCCGCAGCTTTACCCTCGAGGGCCGGCGCTACGGCCACATCGTCGATCCGCGCACCGGCGCGCCGGTCGCCAACGGCTGCCGGCAGGCGACGGTGATCGCCGGCACGTGCCTGCAGGCGGGGGTGCTGTCGACCGCGGCCTTCGTGTTCGGCGTGCCGAAAGGCATCGAGCTCATCCAAAGCTTCCCGGGCGCCGAGGGCCTGCTGGTCACGGACCGGGCGCGCGCCCAGACGCGCGGCTTCTTCAATTATGTCGTCCCGGCTTGAAATCTCCTCCTCCGGCGGCAGCCGTGCCCGCGGTCTGTTTGCCCTGCTGCTGACGTGCCTGGCTCTCGCGGTCGGCGTCCGCGCCGAGGTGAAGGTCGGCGAGGTGTTTCCCGACCTCGCCCGCGCCGGCCTCGTCAACCTCGCCGGCGGCGCGCTGCCGGACACCAAGGGCAAGGTCGTGCTGGTCGATTTCTGGGCCTCGTGGTGCGCGCCGTGCAAAGCGTCGTTTCCCGCTCTCGGCCGGCTGCATCGGGAACTCGGGCCCAAGGGGGTCGTGATCGTGGCCGTCGGCGTCGACGAGAAGCCCGCCGCGGCGGTGGCGTTTTGGAAGCGGATGAACCCGCCGTTCGCGACGCTGCACGACGTCACGCAGAAACTCGTGCCGCAGGTGGCTCCGCCCACGATGCCGACGTCCTACCTCGTCGGCCGCGACGGCCGCGTGCGCGCGGTGCACCAGGGCTTCCACGGCGAAGCCACCGAGAAAGAGCTGCGGCGGCAGCTGGAGGCGCTGCTGGCGGAGCCCAGGTGAATTTCGATCCCATGAAAACGCGCGTGTTGTTCCTTGTCGCCGCGCTGGCTGCGGCCGGCTTCCTCTCCGGTTGCGCCCAGACCAACCTCGTCCGCGTGAAGCCGTGGGAGCGCGCCACGCTGGCCGACTACACCATGCGCGCCGACCGCGATCCGCTGCATAACTCGATGGTCGAGCACCGCTACTTCTCGCGCGAGACCGCGACCGGCGGGCGTGGCGTCGGCGGGAGCGGCTGCGGTTGCAACTAGCCGCCGGGTCCGTCCGCCGCCGGCGGACCGTGCGAATCCTCGTCGCTTGACCGGCCGGGAGCCGCAGCGAATCCTCCGCCCCCAGCGGAATCCCCCCTGCTACTCCCCGGTGCCATGAGGATCCTCGTAATCGAAGACGAACGGCAGCTTGCCGGGCACATCGCCCGCGCGCTGGCCCGCTGCGGTCATTGCCTCTCGTCGCGGCACGACGGCCAGGAGGGGCTCGAGGCGGCGCTCGGCGACCCGCCCGACCTCATCGTGCTGGATCTCAACCTGCCCACGCTCGATGGCCTGACCGTGCTCGCGCGGCTCCGTGAGGCGCAGTGCGACTCGCGCGTGCTCGTGCTCACCGCGAAGAGCGAGGTCGAGCACCGCGTGAAGGGACTGCAGGCCGGCGCCGACGATTACCTCGCGAAACCCTTCGCGATGGACGAGCTCGTCGCCCGCGTGACCGCGCTCGGCCGCCGCGTCGGCGTGCCGGCCGCGTCGGAGCTGCTCAAGGTCGCCGATCTCCATCTCGACATCCGGCACCGGCGCGTGACGCGCGCGGGCAAGCCGATCGCGCTCTCGCCCCGCGAATTCGATGTGCTGCAGGTGCTGATGCAGGAGCCCGGCCGGCCCTTTTCGCGCACCGAGCTCTGCGAGCGCGTGTGGCAGCGCGACCACGAATACGATACCCGCACGGTGGAGATTTTCATCACGCGGCTGCGCAAGAAGGTCGATTCCAGCTTCGACTCGCCGCTGATCCATACCCTGCGTGGCATCGGCTATACCCTCCGCCCCGCCGAATGAACCTCCGCTCGCCGCCGTCCCCCGCGCTCCGTCTCCGCCGCCTCTCCGGCCTCCTCCTCGCGGCCGTGCTGCTCGGCGGCTCCGCCACCGCCGCGACCATCTCCGGCCGGGTGACGTTGCCGAAGACGCGCACCACGCCGGTGGTGAACCAGCGCTACGAGATCGTGGCCAAGGCCGGCGTGCTCTCGACCAACCCGCCCGTCGCCGTGGTCTACCTCGAGGGCGACTTCCCGCGGCCGGCGGTCGCACCGGTGGTCGAGATGAAGCAGAAGGATCTCACCTTCATCCCGTCCCTGCTGCCCGTGCAGCTGGGCACGCGGGTCGAGTTTCCCAACCTCGACGACGCCTACCACAACATCTTCTCATTCTCCCCGCCGAAGCGCTTCGACCTCGGCCGCTACCGCTCGGACGAGCGGCCCGTGCCCGCGCAGACCTTCGACGTCGCCGGGCTCGTGACGCTCCGCTGCGACATCCACGAACACATGCGCGCCCTCATCCTCGTGCTCGCGACGCCCCACTTCGTGCTCACCGACGCCGAGGGCCGCTTCGTGCTCAAGGATCTCCCGGCCGGCCGCTTCACCGTGAAGGCGTGGATCGACAGCACGACCACCCGCGCGCAGCCGGTCGAACTCACGGCCGGCGCCGCGCTCCAGGTCGACTTTCCGTGAGCGCCGCCGGCGAGTCGCAGGCCCCGCGCGTGGCCGGCTTCCGCGCGAAGCTCCTGCTCGCGATGATGCTGGTGGTGTCGGCGGTGACGCTCCTCGTGCTCACCCTCGCGCAGCGGCGCCTCGCCGATACGTTCGAGAACGAACTCCGGGCCGCGTTCGAGGCCGAGCTCGAGGCCCTGGAGCGCACGCAGGAGATGCGCCACGTGGCCCTCCTCGAGCGCTGCCGCTCGCTCGTCCGCCGGCCGCGCATCCAGCAGTCCCTCGAGGAAGCGCCCGACCTGCTGTATCCGAATGCCAATGACGAGCTGCGCGACCTCACGACCGTGCCCGCGGGGGCGGACGCGCTTGCGACCCGCGGGCTGCACGCGCAGTTCTACCGCTTTCTCGACCGCTCCGGCGCGGTGATCTCGCCGCCGCAGCCGCGCTCCGAAGGCACGCTGGCGCGCGAGGTGGAAGCGCGGCTGGCGCTGCCGCGGCTGCCGGAGCGCCCCCAGCTCGGCTACGTGGCCTACCGCGGTCCGGAAGGCGCGGCGATGGTCTCGGAGATCATCGCGATGCCGATCGTCTCCAGCGAGACGCAGGCGCCGGTCGGCGCGCTGGTGCTGGGCTTCAAGCCCTTCGAGCTCACCGGCCGGCCCGGCGGCATGCGCAACGCCGTCTGGCTCGACGGCCAGTTTCATTCGCGCGTGCTCCCGGCGTCGGCGCACGCCTCGCTCACGCAGGAAGTTCGCCGCGCCAGCACCGACCCGCAGCCGGTCGGGATCGATGGCGAGCCGCACCTGCTGCTCGCGAAACGGCTGAATCCCGACTCGCTCTATCCGGAGGCGTTCGACGTGTGGGCGTTTCCGCTCGCCGGGCTGCACGCGCGGCAATCCCGCCTGCGCTGGCAGATCCTGGGCGCCGGCGCGCTGCTCCTGCTGGTCGCGCTGGCGCTGAGCCACCTGCTGGCGGCCCGCCTGTCGGCCCCGGTCGAACAACTCGCCGTCGACTCCGAGGTGAACCGGACCCAGCGGCAGCGCGCGGAGGCCGCGTTGGAGTCGACGAGTGCGGAGCTGCAGCGTTCGGCCCGTTTTTCGGCCGACGCCTCGCACCAGCTCAAGACGCCCGTCACCGTGCTCCGCGCGGGCCTCGAGGAACTCCTCGCGCGGGAAAACCTCACGCCGGCGGAGTGCGAGCAGGTTTCCGCCCTCATCCACCAGACGTATCGCCTCTCGAGCCTCATCGAGGACCTGCTGCTGCTCTCGCGCATGGATGCGGGGCGGCTCAAGCTGACCCTCGACGTGGTCGACCTGCGGGCGATCATCGAGGGGTGCCTCGACGACCTGAGCGCGCTGCCCGACGAGCTCGGGGTGGGCGTCGAGACCGAGCTGCCGGCGGCGCTGCGCGTCGTGGGCGAGAAGCGCTACACCGCGATCATCCTCCAGAACCTCCTGGAAAACGCCCGGAAGTATAACCGGCCGGGCGGGCGGATCCGGATCGCCGCGCGGATCGACGGCGAGTGGGTGCGCGTCGTGATTGCCAACACCGGACGGGCGATCGCGCGGCAGACGCAGGAGCATATTTTCGAGCGCTTCCATCGCGGCGGCGTCGGCGAGAATGTGCCCGGCTACGGGCTGGGCTTGAACCTTGCCCGCGAGTTGGCGCGGCTGCATCAAGGCGAGCTGCAATTGGTGCGCTCCGACGAACAGTGGACCGAGTTCGAGATCCGGCTGCGGCTGGCCCGCGGACGGGTGGACGTGGAGGTGCCGGCGTGAAACGGCTGCGCGCGCTCGGCGTTGCCCTGGGACTCGCGTGGGCCGGATCTCCGGCCGGCGCCTCGGAGCAGTTCTTCGACCGGCTCGAGGATACGCTCACGTTCAGCGCCCGGGACGCGTGGTTCCGCGGCCGGCTCAGCGGGCTGCTCGACCTGGAGGCGTATGCGCTGCAGTTGCCGGCGCCCGGGGTGATCTTTGCGCGCGGCGAGACGCTCTTCACGCCGCGGCTGAACCTGTTTCTCGATGCCCAGCTGGGCCACAGGCTCTACGTCTTCGCGCAGGCGCGGGTGGACCGCGGCTTCGATCCGGCGCCGGAGCGGCTGCGCCCGCGGCTCGACGAGTATGCGCTGCGCTACTCGCCGCGGCCGGGCGCGATGGTGCAGGTGGGGAAGTTTGCCACCATCGTGGGCAACTGGGCGGTGCGCCACGCGTCGTGGGCAAATCCCTTCATCACCGCGCCGGTGCCCTACGAGTATCTCACGGGCGTGTGGGACACGGAGGCGGTGCGGACGAGCAACGTCCTGCTCCAGTGGTCCCACGTGCGCGGCGCGCCACCCGGACCCGACGAGGCGGCGCGGGAGAAATCGCTGCGGCTGCCGATCGTCTGGGGGCCGAGCTACGCGAGCGGCGTGGCGGCCGCGTTGGACATCGGCGCGCTGCGGCTCGCCGCGGAGGTGAAGTCCGGCTCGCTCTCGTCGCGGCCGGAGGCCTGGGATCATTCGCGCGAGCAACGGCATCATCCCACCGTGGCGGTGCGGGCCGGCTACCGGCCCAATCCGATGTGGGATCTCGGCGTCTCGGCCAGCGGCGGCGCCTACTTGCGGGAGTTTGCGGGGCCCTTGCTGCCGCCGGGACGGCACCGCGGCGACTACCGGCAACTCGTGCTCGCGCACGACCTGGCGTTTGCCTGGCGGCACTGGCAGGTGTGGGGCGAGGTGTTTGCCGCGCGGTTCGAGATCCCGGTCGTGGGGGATGCGGAGACGGTCGCCTATTACGTGGAGACAAAATACAAGTTCACGCCCCAGTTCTTCGGCGCGGTGCGCTGGAACGAACAGCTCTTCGGCCGTATCGCGGACCGCGGCCGGAGGACCGAGTGGGGGCACCAGATCTGGCGCCTCGATCTCGCCCCGGGTTACCGCTTCACGCCGCACACCCAGCTCAAGCTGCAATACAGCCTGCAGCGCGGCGACGCGCCGCGGCGGGAGCACTCGCGCACGCTGGCCGCACAGTTTTCCCTGCGATTCTGACGCCGCATTGCGCGGCGCGATTTGCGTCGCGGTAACAGCGCTGTTACCGATTCCCACTTTTGCCGGGTCTTCACCCCGCCACCGTATCACCTCCGGATTTTCCACGCGCATGAAACTTGTCCACGAAGTGCACCGCCGTCTGCCCTGGCTCAACGTCGCCGCGGGAATCCTGCTCGTCCTGCTGCAACGCACCCCTGCGCTGCGGACGCTGCTGCAGGTGAAAGATTATGCCCTGACCTCGCGGGCGGGCGAAGTCCTGCGCGCGGTCTTCACGGCGGCGACGCTCGGGGCGATGCAGTCGCGCGCGGGAGCGACGACCTTCCGGCCCTCCTCGCCCAGCCCGGTGTCCGGGACCGTGGGACAGCCGCTGCAGTATGGGTTCACCTACACGGGAACGCCGAGCGTGCCGGCGGTATGGCAGGTGTCGGGCACGCTGCCGCCGGGCCTGAGCTACTCGCCCGCCCCCATCGCCGGCAGCATCCGGTCCGCGTCGCCCGTCATCAGCGGCACGCCCACGACGGCGGGCACGTTCACGATCACGGTGCAGGCGTTCAATGCCCAGGGACTCACGAACAACGTGCGTCACCAGATCGTCTTTCAGATCGGCGGCGGTGCGTCCGTGGCGCCGGCCATCACCACGCCCCCGCAGTCGCAGACGGTCGTCGCGGGTTCCAACGTGACCTTCTCCGTCACCGCGACCGGCAGCCCGCCGCCGAGCTACCAGTGGACCGTGAACGGCGCGGCGATTCTCGGCGCCACCAACTCCACCCTGACGCTGGCCAACGTGCAGGCCGCCAACGCCGGCAGCTACGCGGTCAACGTGAGCAACTCGGCCGTCACCACGCCCGTCGTGAGCGCGGCGGCGATCCTCACGGTCAATCCCGCCGGCGGCCCGGCGCCCGTGATCGTGGCGCAGCCGCTGAGCATCACCGCTGCCGCCGGCGGCACGGCCGCGCTTTCGGTCGTGGCGAGCGGCACCGGCAACTCCTACCAATGGCGACGCGCGGGCGCCGACCTGCCGGGCGCCACGGATGCGACGCTGATTCTCCGCAATGTGACCGCGGCCAACGCCGGCGCTTACAGCGTCAACGTGAGCGCGGGCGGCGCGCCCGTGACGAGTGCGATCGGCACGCTTGCGGTGGCCGCCGGCGAAGCCCGGCTCGCGAATCTCTCGGTGCGCACGAACCTCGCCGCCAATGCGCGCCTGATCGTCGGTTTCTCCACGACGGGCGCGAAGAACGTGCTGCTGCGCGGCATCGGCCCGACGCTCGGAGTGTTCGGGGTGGGCGGAGCGCATCCCGATCCGCGGCTCGAGCTGTTCAACTCCGCGGCGGCCATCATCGGCGAGAACAACGACTGGGGCGGGGGCGCGGCGTTGAACTCCGCGTTCTCCCTCGTGGGCGCGTTTCCGCTCACCGGGACGAGCCGCGACGCCGCGCTGCAATCCGTGATTGCCGGAGCGCACAGCGTGCATGCGACGGGCGCGAGTGCCGGCGTGGTGCTCGTGGAAGTTTACGATGCCGGGGCGGGGACCGCGGTGCGGCTCAACAACGTGTCCGCCCGCAACATCGTGGGCACGGGCGACGATATCCTGATCGCCGGCTTCGTGGTCGAGGGCACGGTGGCGAAGACGCTGCTGATCCGCGCGGTGGGCCCGACGCTCGCAAGCTTCGGCGTCGGCGGCACGCTCGCGGACCCGAAGCTCGAGATCTATTCCGGGACGACGAAGATCGTGGAGAACGACAACTGGTCGGCGGCCATCGGCGGCACGTTCGGCAGCGTCGGGGCGTTTCCGCTGGTGAACGGTTCACGCGACGCCGCGCTGGTGGTCTCGCTGATGCCGGGTGCGTATTCGGCGCAGGTGTCCGGCATCGCCGGCGGCACGGGCGAGGCGCTGGTCGAAGTTTACGAGATTCCCTGACGCACCGACGGCGCGGCGGGCGCCGTCCGGCGGAACTCAGCCGGCTCCGAGCTTGAAGCTCGAGCTGACCTGGAAGACCGCGCTCACGATCGCAAAGGCGATGAAGCCGACGAAGATGAACACGGCCATGAGCACGCCGCTGGCGATGATCTTGGTGAACACGTTCAGCTGGTTGGAAATCGCCTTCTGATACGCGGTGGCGATCTGCTTGAGGCTGGGGACGACGTTGCCGGTGTTTTCGCCGACGGCGAGGCGGTCGAGCACGAGGTCGGGAAAGCAGCCGGTGCGCGCGAGGGCGACGGAGAGCGCCTCGCCCTCGAGCACGCGGCCGGTCGCGGTGTTGAACGCCGCGCGGTGGACGGTGTTGCCGATCTGTTTCTCCGTCATGCGCAGTGCCTCGGCGGCGGTGATGCCGTTTTCGAGGAGGACCGAGAGCGTCTGGGAAAATGCGAGCACGGTCTGCGCGACGATGAACTGGCCGGTGAGCGGGAGCCGGAGCAGGAGGGCATCGGTGGCGGCCTTGCCGGCGGCGGTCTGGCGCCAGCCGACGAAAGAGATGAGGGCGATGATGCCGAGGGCGAGGGTGGCGATGCCGTAGATGCTCAGGGCGAACTCCGAGGCGGAGATGAGCAGCGAAGTGGACGCGGGCATCTTGCCGCCGAGCGAGGTGAGCAGGGTCTTGAGCCGCGGCAGCAGGAACAGGAGGAAGAACAGAATCACGCCGCCCGCGACGGCGACCATGAAGATCGGATACGCGAGCGCGGCCATGAGCTGGCGGCGCAGCTCGCGCTGCTCGGTGAGGTGCTGGATGAGGCGCGCGAGGGTGTCGTTGAGCGAGCCGGTCGCCTCGCCGGCCTGGATCAGGTTGGTGATCGAGGGATCGAAGATGTGCCCGTAGCTCGCCATCGCACGCGAGAGCGGGGCGCCTTCGCTGATCTGCTCCCAGATGCCGGCGCAGAGGGTGCGCAGCCGGGGCTCCTTGATGCGGACCGACAGCAGGCGCACCGCCTCGCCGGCGGAAAGGCCGCTGGTGGCGAGGTCGTGGAGGGCCTCGAGGAAAGGCAGGCACTCCTGCTTGCGCGGCGCCGCCGGGCCGGTGCTGGCGCGCGAGCTGCGGCCGTTGCCCGGCGCGGCGGCGGCGGCTTTGGCTGCGGTTTTGGCACCGCCCTTTGTCGCCTTGGCTGCGGCGACTTCGTTGACCGCCGAAACCTGCAGGCCGCGGGCCGAGAGAATCCGCAGGGCGTCCTTGCGCGACGGCGCCTCGAGGTCGGCGGAAATGGCGCTGCCGGAGCGATCGCGGGCGGTGTAGGCGAAGCGGGGCATGGCTCAGCTCCGCCTACTTCTCGGTCACGGTGATCACGCGGAGCACTTCGTCGAAGGTCGTGTGGCCGGCCTTCACCTTTTCCCAGCCGCTCTGGCCGAGGGTGCGCATGCCGTGCTTGCGGGCACAGTCGGCGAGGGTGCGCGTGCTCTCCCGTTTCAGCACGAGCTCGTGCATCTCCTCGTTGAGGCGGAAGATCTCGAAAATGCCGATGCGGCCGCGGTAGCCGGTGCCGCGGCAGCGGTCGCAACCGACGGGCGACTTCAGCAGCTCGAGGCCCTCGGCCTCCTTCGGATCGCAGCCGAGGATCGCGAGATTTTCCTGCAGCTTGACCCGGGTGATCGGCGCGGGGCGGGAGCACTCGGGGCAGAGCCGGCGCACGAGGCGCTGGGCGATGACGAGCTCGATGGCCGAGGCGACGAGGAAGGGCTCGATGCCCATGTCGACGAGGCGCGTGATGGCGCCGGGCGCGTCGTTGGTGTGGAGCGTGGAAAACACCAGGTGGCCCGTGAGCGAGGCGCGGATCGCGATCTCGGCGGTGTCCTTGTCGCGGATTTCGCCGACCATGATCACATCGGGATCCTGCCGCAGCACGTGGCGCAGTGCGTCGGCAAACGTGAGTCCGATTTCCGGGCGGACCTGCATCTGGTTCACGCCGGGGACTTCGTATTCGATCGGGTCCTCGATGGTGATGATGCGCAGATCGGTGGAATTGATCTTCCGGAGAAACGCGTTGAGCGAGGTGCTCTTGCCGGAGCCGGTGGGGCCGGTGACCAGGATGATGCCGTGCGGGTAGTCGAGGATGTTGGTGATCTGCTTCTGCTCCTCGGCGCTCATGCCGAGACGGTCCATCGTGTAGGCTTCCTTCTTCTGGTTGAGGAGGCGGAGCGAGATGGACTCGGCGTAGATCGTGGGAACGGTCGAGACGCGGATATCGAGGACCACGCCGCCGGCCTTGAAATTGATGCGGCCGTCCTGCGGCAGGCGTTTCTCGGAGATGTTCATCCGCGCCATGATCTTGAGGCGGGAGATGATCGCGTCCTGGAAGCGGAGCAGATTCTCCGGCACGGGCACGGGCACGAGCAGGCCGTCGACGCGGTAGCGGATGCGGAGCTGGCCTTCCTGCGGTTCGAAATGGATGTCGGTCGCCTGGTCCTCGATGGCCTGCGAGATGACGTCGGTGACGAAACGCACGACTGCCGCATCCTCGTCGACGACTTCCTCCGCTTCCTTCTGGGCCTCGGGTGCGACGTAGCTCTCGTCGGAGTCGTCGAGGGAACCGGAGCCGACGCCGAAGTTTTCGATGATCAGCTGGTGCACGCGTTCGGCGACGGCGAGGTGCCAGACGAGCGGGCGCTGCGTGAACGTCCGGATCCAGTCCGTCATCACCGCGTCGGGCAGCCAGGCGGACGCGAGGTGGAGGGGAGAATCGGGGGTTGAGAGTTGAGAGTCGAGAGACGGGTCCGCCTCGGCGGCGCCGTCGGCGCTGCGGGGACGGATCGGGATGATCTGATACTCGTGGACGAGGCGGGCGGGCAGGAGGCCGCGGGCTTCGGCGTCGGTCTCGAGATTGCTCGCGACATCGAGGCCGGCGGCCTCGGCGAGTCGGACGAGCACCTCGGCTTCGGGTCGGCCGAGCGCGGCGGCGAGCGTCTCGAGCCGCTTCTCGCGCGCGGCTTCGGCGACGGCCTGGCGCTGCTCGTCGGAGAGGGCGGCAGCGAGCGACGCCGGCAAGGTTTCCTGGGCGAGAACGGTCATGGCGCGGGGAGGGAGCCGCGGACGCTCAGCGGCCGAGGAGGCGGTCGACGACGGAGTCGGGCACCGGTTTGTAATTCGGATCGAGCGTGCCGCGGATGGCGGGGCCGGGCGGGAGCCGGTCGATGCGCTTGAAGGCGTCGGCGTTGTCCACGGCGGGATCGTTTACGAGCACGGTGGGCCGGATGAAGAGGACGAGCTCGGCGCGGTTTTCGCTGCGTCTGCGCGAGCCGAAGATGTCGCCGAGGATCGGGATCGGGCCGAGGCGGTTGGACTCGCGGACGTTGGTGTTCTTCCGGAAGCCGGAGAGCACGAGCACGTCGCCGGACTTGGCGGTGACGTAGTTCGTCGATTCGCGGCGGCCGATGATGTATTGCTGGTTCTGGTCGACCTGGACGGTGCCGGTGACGTCCTCGATCGTCTGCTCCATCTCGAGCTGCACGGTGCCGTCGGGGCCGATGAACGGGGTGACGGTGAGGCGGGTGCCGATCTGCTGCTGGGTGACGGTGGAGCTGGAGGCGAGGCCGGTGGTGGCGCCGGCGGCGGACTGGATGGTGCCGGTGACGACGGGGCGGGTCTCGCCGCTGAAGAAGATGGCTTTCTTGCCGTGGCTCGTGGTGACCGAGGGCACGGTGATGATGGAGTTGTTGCGTTTGCGCGGCGTGGTCTTGATCGCGATCTCGGCGGCGAGATCCATGGGCGGGCTGACGGTGCCGGGGCGGCTGATGACGCCGTTGGTGATGGCGACGGTGGTCTCGCTGCCGGAGAAGCCGACGAGGCGGTCGCCCTCGACCTTGAGGCCGAGCGCGCTGATGCCGGACTCGTGGTTGTCGTCGAGCGTGACCTCGGCGATGACGACCTCGAGGCGCACCTGGCGGAGCACGATGTCGAGTTTCTCGATCAAGGCGCGGACGAGGCGGATATCGTCGGAGGTGCCGGAGACGACGACGGAGTTGGAGCGGTCGTCGTTCACGACGGTCATGAACGCGCTGAACTCGTTGGCGCCCTCGTTGCTGTTGCTGGCGGAGACGATGTTGGGCCCGGCGGGCTGGGCCGCGGCGCCGGGCGCGCCCGGCGCGGGCGTGGGCTGGGCGGGCTGGTTGGGCATGCCCGGGCGGACGCTGCCGGCGTTCTGGCGCTGGGCGGCGGTGGTCTGGCCGGTGATGATGCGGTTGAGGACGGTGACGACGTCGGCGGCCTTGGCGTTCTTGAGATAGATGACGTCGTTGCGCGTGTTGGGGTCGGCGCGCTGGTCGAGCCGCTTGATGAGGTCGTCGAAGAACTCGTGCTGGCGGGGATCGGTGACGAGGATGATCTGGTTGGTGCGGTCGTCGGCGCTGTAGGTCGTGGCGGAGCCGAGCTGGGTCTGGAGGGTGCCGGTGAGGATGGAGCGGAGTTTGCCGACGACGTCGGAGGCCTTGGATTCGGTGAGCTGGTAGAACTTGGGCTTCATGCCCGACATCACGGGGCGGTCGAGCTGCTGGAGCAGGCGTTCGACGCGTTGGAGGTTGCTGATGGAGTCGGTGATGAGGAGGGCGTTGGCGTTGGGCAGGATGACGGGGCCGCCGTAGAACGCGTTGAGGACCGGCTGGAGGAGGCCCTGGACCTCGTTGGCGCGGGCGAACTCGAGTTGGAACAGCTTGCTGGCGGCCTTGCCGCTGGCGGCGAGCCCGAGCGTGGAGCCGTCGATCATGAGCGGCGCCTCGGAGCGGACCTGGTTGGTGTTGACGACCTTGAGGAAGCGTTCGCCGAGCGGGGCGATGCCGATGTTGTTCAGGGCGAGGACGGTCTCGATGGCGAGGATGGCCTCGGATTTCGGCAGGGGCTTGGTGAGGCGGAGATTGTAGGTCGCGGTCTGGAGCTGCGCGGGGCGGAGGACGATCTTGCCGGTGAAGTTCTCGAGGGCGGTGAGGACGGTATCGATGTCGGCGTCGGGCAGCTTGAGCTGGACGAGCTCCTCATCGGGCTGGCCGGGGCGGCCGGGTTGCGCGGGGGAGTTGGCGGCCGACGGGGCGGGATTGGCCGGCAGCGGGGGCGGAGTCTGCGCAAACGCGGGGGTGGCGAGGGCGGAAACGAGCAGGGGCCACAGACGGGCGGAACGCGAAGTCATGCTGGAGTGGGAGATTGAGTGGGCGAACATCGCGCCGGAGCCGGGGAAGAGAAGCCAAAGCGCCGGGATTGTAAACGGTCTTGTCTGGCCGGTTGAGACGGCATTTTTCCGCAAAAGTTGCCGCGGAATTCCCGCGGAAATCGGGGCGTTTTGCGCGGCGGCGGGCGGGGTGGCGGCGCGGGGCGCGGGCGGATTTGCCGCTTGCGGGGGCGCGCGGCCGACGGCAACGCTGCCGCTTTACGATGCCGAACACGTTCGGGAAACTCTTCACGGTCACCACCTGGGGCGAAAGCCACGGGCCGGCCGTCGGTGCCGTGGTCGATGGTTGTCCGCCGCGGCTGCCGCTCGAGGTCGCGGAGATCCAGGCGGAGCTCGACCGGCGGCGGCCGGGGCAGAGCGACATCGTGACGCCGCGCAAGGAGGAGGATCGCGTGGAGATTTTGTCGGGCGTCTTCGAGGGCCGCACGACCGGGACGCCGATCTCGCTGCTGGTGCGCAATGCCGATCACCGGTCCGGCGCCTACGACGAGATGCGGGACAAGTTCCGGCCGTCGCACGCCGACTTCGCGTATCAGGCGAAGTATGGCATCCGCGACCATCGCGGCGGCGGGCGCAGTTCGGCCCGCGAGACCGTCGGCCGGGTGGCGGCGGGGGCGATCGCGAAGAAGATTCTGCAGCACGGCCTCGGCGGCGGCGGGACGGGAGGCGTGGAGATCCGGGCTTTTCTGACGCAGGTGCACGACATCGTGACGCCGGCGGAGGCGTTGGTGGAGTTCCCGACGCTGGCGCAGGTGGAGGCGACGCCGGTGCGTTGCCCGCATCCGGAGACGGCGGCGCGGATGATCGAGCGGATCAAGGCGGTGCGGAGCGAAGGCGACTCGGTGGGCGGCGTGATCGAGTGCCGCATCCGCGGCGTGCCGGCCGGGCTGGGCGAGCCGGTGTTTGACCGCCTCGAGGCGGATCTGGCGAAGGCGATGTTGTCGCTGCCGGCGACGAAGGCCTTCGAGCTCGGCAGCGGTTTCGCGGGCGCGCGGCTGCGCGGCAGCGAGCACAACGATCTTTTCGAGACCCGCGACGGCCGCGTGCGCACGCAGACGAACCGCAGCGGCGGCACGCAGGGCGGCATCAGCAACGGCGAGGAGATCGTGTTTCGCGTGGCGTTCAAACCGACCGCCACGATCCTGCAGCTGCAGAAGACGGTCGACGTGCACGGCGCGGAGACGGAGCTGATGGGCCGCGGACGGCACGACCCGTGCGTGGTGCCGCGGGCGGTGCCGATCGTCGAGGCGATGGCGGCGCTGGTGCTCGTCGATCACTGGCTGCGGCACGCGGCGCAGAACCGGACCTGCGCGTTCTGAGCGGCGGGGTTCGCCGGGGCGGTGTCTTGTCTTTGGCGGCGGCCTCGCTTCCTCTTCGCGGCATGTCAGCGGAGAACGCGAAACCTCTCGTCTATTTGATCCTCGGTGCGACCGGCACGGGCCGGCGCGACGTGGTGGCCGATCTCATCACGAGCGGACTGGAAGGCACGGACCGCGCGGCGGTGCTGCTGCCGGAAGCCGAGGCGCCGGATGCGGCCGATGCGCGCCTGCCGGCGGTGGCGCGGTGGCGGTGGATCGAGGAAGGGGCCATCGCGGCGACGCTGCCGGAGGGTGCGACGCATGTGTTTTTCCTCGTGGATGGCCGGCGCAATCCCGTCGACCAGATCGAGGTGTTCAAGCCCTGGCTCGAGGCGCAGGGCGCGGAGATCGGGCGCGTGATCTGTGTCGTGCACACGCAGCTCGCGGAGAAGCACCCGGCGCTGCTGGCGTGGTTTGAGGCCTGCGTGCATTTCGCCGATGTCGTGCTGCTGAACCGGCGTGAAGGCGTGGAGAACAAGGCGCTCAGCGACTTCCTGAATCATTTCAAGAAGCAGTATTATCCGTGTCACTTCGAGCTGCTGAAGGACAACCAGGTGAAAAACCCGGCGCTCGTGCTCGAGCCGCAGGCGCGGCGGATGTCGCACGTCTTCGACGAGGAGCAGGACTGGATCTTCACCAACGCCGAGGGCGAGGAGATCGACGAGCAGGAGGATACGGACGACGAGGAGATCGAGGCGAAGCCGGAGGAGGATCCGTATTTCGCGCGGCGCAACGGCGGCCGCCGGCTGAAGGAGATTCCGAATATCGCGGACTTCCTCTGAGCTGGATTCGGTCGACGGAGAACCGCGGATTTCGCGGATGGCGCGGATAAATCACCGACCCGCCCTGTGAGCTTGCGTCTCGAGCGTCTCCCCCAAGTCGAATGCCAGCTCGATCCGCAGTAGAACCATCTGCGGCATCCGTGAAATCCGCGGTTCAAAATGCCTTCCCGAGCGGCGCGCCGCGGGCGCCGTTCGGTCGGCCGCCGCTCACGCGGCGGGTCCGCGGCGGAAGTGGGCCTGAAATTCGGGCAGCTTCATCGCGGCCCAAAGCTGGAAGAACAGCCGCGGCCGCATCAGGTAGAACAAGGCGCAGAACCGGCTCAGCGCCTGGCCCGGTGGCACGCCCCACCACACGAGCGCGCCGGTCGTGCCGAACAAGGCGGCGAGCCCGAGCGTGACGACGTAGGCCTTCGGGCTGAAGGCGATCGGCAGGTCGCGCGTGGTGAAGTGCACGACCGCGACCGCCGCGCCGGTCGCGCCCGCCACGGCCCAATGGGCGCGGGCGAGCAGGACGACGGGCGGCGGCCGGGGCATG
>JACCEC010795197.1_pt1 | contig 35159 bp, 24 predicted proteins | sample 7450121 | NCBI WGS metagenome assembly JACCEC01 (sample SAMN15323455, study PRJNA562643) | freshwater metagenome | isolation source: river surface water | place: USA:Blue River Watershed | collected 2017-08-18 | reverse complement strand
GGCCTTCATCGGCGCCATCATCGAATATCCGGTGGCCTCCATCCTGCTGACGCAGCAGGACCAGTTGACCCTGGCCGTGGGGGCCAAGCTCTTCGTGCACGAACACAACTTCCGCTGGGGCGACTTCGCAGCGGCGGCCATTTTGTCGGGCCTGCCCATCACGGTGGTGTTCCTGGTGGCGCAACGCTGGTTGGTGTCGGGCCTGGCCGCCGGTGGCGTGAAGGGCTGAGATCCCATGTCCGTTCTTCATGCACATTGGGCCACCCGTGCCCCGATCTACCAGGTCAACCTGCGCCAGTACACGCCTCAGGGCACCTTGGCTGCGTTCGAGCCCCATCTGCCGCGCATCGCGCGGATGTTGGGCGGGCAGGGGATCCTGTGGTTCATGCCGCTGCAGCCCATCGGTGAATTGAACCGCAAGGGCGGCCTGGGCAGCTACTACTCGGTGCGCGACTACACGGCAGTGAACCCAGAGTTCGGCACCTTGAATGACTTCAACCGGGTGGTGGAGAAGGCACATGCCTTGGGGCTGCGCGTGATCATCGACTGGGTGGCCAACCACACGGCCTGGGATCACCAATGGACCACCGAACATCCCGACTGGTACCTCAAGGACGAACGCGGACAGATCCACTCCTATGTGTACCGCGCCAACCCGCAGGCCGAGCCCGAGTACTGGACCGATGTGGTGGGCCTGGACTGGGCCCAGCCCGCGGTGTGGAACGCGATGGAGCAGGCCATGCTGTGGTGGATGCACAAGACGCGCATCGACGGCTTCCGCTGCGATGTGGCCGCTCTGGTGCCGATCGAATTCTGGGAGCGTGTACGGCCACGCCTGGCCGTGCTGCGCGAGGTGTACCTGTTGGCCGAGGCGCACGAGCCCATCCACCATCGCGCGGCGTTTGATGGCACCTACGACTGGGGTTTGCTGGATGTGTTCAAGCGCATCGCGCGCGGGGAAGGCGACACGCGGGATTTGCAGGCGTGGTGGCAGCAGCGCGTTGAGCACTACGGGGCAGACGACTATCGGATGCTCTACACGGCCAACCACGATTCGAATTCATGGCAGGGATCGTGTGCCGATTTGTTTGGCGATGTGGAGGCCTTCAAGGCCATGGCCACGCTGGCCATGCTGCTGCCGGGTCAACCGCTGATATACGGCGGGCAGGAGGCCTTCTTTGAGAAGCGGCTGGCCTTCTTCGAAAAGGACCCGATCGATTGGAAGGACCGGCCGCTCGAAGGTTTCTACCGCGACCTGCTGGCCCTCAAGCGCACGCATGCGGCCTTGGGCAACGGCCATGCGGGCACTCGCCTTGAGTGGCTGGAAACCGGCAACCGACGCGTGGTGGCGTTTGAGCGGCAAGCGGGCTCAGCCGTGCTTCGCGTGGCCGTGAACCTCAGCGGCCGGGAGCAGCCTTGGACGCCGACTGGGGGCTTTGCGAGGTCTTCTTCGGTGTCGATTTCGACGATGAATTCGACGACGGCTTCGCACCCGACTTCGCTGCCGGCTTGGCATTGCCTGATCGAGACCTGACCGGCGCGTTCTGCTTGGCCGGCGCGGTGGGCGCGCCGATCTGCCAGCCCCAGGCGTGAAGGTTGATGCGGCCCAGGGCCTTCTGCGGTTGGTTCGTGAGATTCACGCTGATCTGCAGCCGTGCGCCAGACCCACCCCGTGGCCCCCGGCGCTTGAAGGTGACGACGTTGACGTTGGCGTCGGGCACCCACTCCAGGCCATCGAATGCGAGCGGTGCCTGCAAGGCGGCGTGGGTGCTGCGCCACTTGAGGAGGCGCGTGTAGAACTCGGCCTGTGAGCGTGAGCCCCAGTCGATGGGGTCCTTCTCAAAGAAGGCCAGGCGCTTGCGGCTGAAGGACTCCTGCCCCGAGTACAGCAGTGGGATACCCGGCAGGGTGGCCGTGAGCACGGCCATGGCCTGTGCGGCCTGTGGGGAGCGGTAGAGCTCTTCATCCGACCCGTGCCAGCTGTTGATGTCGTGGTTGGTGATGAAGTTCATGCCGATCGAACCCACCGGGTAGCGCTTCACCCGGTCGATCCACCAGTCCATCAGCAACTGCTGGGGTGTCTGCTCTTCCAGGCGCCCCTGTGCAATCTTTTGCAGGGTCTGCTGCAGCTTCCAGTCGTAGGTGGCGTCGAAACCCACACGGTGCATGTCGGGCGCATCGGCTTCGGCCAGCATGAACAGCGGGCCATCCTGCTGCAGCACCTGACGCGCCAATTCCCAGAAGCGGGGCGGGAGGTAGCCCGCCACATCGCAGCGGAACCCGTCGAAGCCCACTTCGCGGCGCCACCAGCGCATGGCCTCCATCATCGCCACCCACAACTCATGCTGGCTGTAGTCGAGTTGCGCCACATCTTCCCAATGCTCGGTGTCGTTGGGGTCGTTCGGGTTGGCCTTGACCGCTTGAATCTCGCCAGCTTCATTGCGCCGGTACCACTGAGGGTTCTGCGTGACCCAAGGGTGATCCCAGGCGGTGTGGTTGGCCACCCAGTCGAGGATGACCTTCAGGCCCAGACGGTGTGCCTGGCGGACGAGGTCTTTCAGGTCATCCAGCGTGCCGAACTCGGGGTTGACGGCGGTGTAGTCGCGGATGGCGTAGTAGCTGCCCAGCGTGCCCTTGCGCTTGAGCTCACCGATGGGTTGCAGCGGCATCAGCCATACGATGCCCACGCCCAGCGCGCGGATGCGCGGCAGGTCGGCGGTGACGGCGCGCAGTGACCCTTCGGGACTGTGCTGGCGGATGTTGACCTCGTAGAGGGCGCTGAAGGCGCTGCCTTCCAACGTGTGGCCCGCTGCTGCGCTGCTGCCGGTACCCGCGGATTGCGCAAAGACCGGCTTGGCGAGGGTGGAGAGCGCGGACAGGGCCGGCAGGGCGGCGCATGAGGTCAACAGTTGGCGTCGATGCATGGGGTCGGTTCAGCGCACCCGCTTGTAGGTGGTGTAGCCGCGTTCGGCCTGGGTGTTGGGCTGCAGCAGCCGCGTTTCCCAAGGTTGCAGGCTCACCTCCAACAGGCCCGCCAGGAAAGGCGTGTGGCCGCGTTCGGGGTGCAGGAGATCGTTCACCGGTGAATTGTTCATCAACTTGGAGTTGGCCACGAGCACGGTCTCGGTGACGGGCTCATTCGAGGGGTTGGCCAGCACGATCACAGTCTCGCCCACGCGGTCGGTGTGGCGCTCGAAGGCGAGCAGCCGCTCGCACTCGATGGCGCGCCAGTCGCCCACGCGCAGGGCGCGCTGACGGCGGCGCAAGGCAATGAGCTGCTTGGTCCACTGCAGGGTGGTGTTGTGTTCGTGGACCAGGTCCCAGCGCATGGGGGCGCGCATTTCCGGGTCGGCGCCACCTTCCATGCCGAGTTCACTGCCGTAGTAGAGGTTGGGCGCGCAGGGCAGGGTGAACTGCAGCACTTGCGCCATGCGGCGCGCACGCTCGTCGGGCAGGGCGTTGGCCAGGCGGATGGTGTCGTGGTTGTCCAGCATCAGCCAGGACTTCAGCAGCGGCTCCACACCGCACTCGGCGACCATGCGGCCGATCATGCGCAGCGCGAGCGTGGGGGTCATGCGCCCGCCCAGGCAGCGCAGGATCACTTCGCGCAGGCTGAAGTTCATCACGCCGTCCACTGCGGGGAACCACTCCTTGGGCCAGTTCCACAGTTCGCCCACCACCAGCGAGCCTGGTTTCTCCTCATGCGCGGCCTGGGTGAGCGCGTGCAGCAGATCCATGCCGATGTCGTGCGCCACGTCCAACCGCCAGCCGTCCACGCCGTCGCGCAGGTAGCCGCGCACCACGGAGTCCCGGTCACCCCACAGCCAGGCCTGCACCGCGGGGTGTTCCATGTTCAGTTCGGGCAGGTTCTCGGCCTGCATCCAGGAGCGCGCACCACCGGGCATGCCCTCGCCGAAGATGAACCAGTTCCGCCACGGGCTGGCGGGGTTCGCCTTCGCCTCCTGAAAGCGCGGCGCGTTGCGGCCCATGTGGTTGAACACGCCGTCCAGCACCAGCTTCATGCCGTGCCGGTGTAGGTCTTCGGCCAGGGCCTTGACATCCTGGCGCGTGCCGTATTCGGGCGAAACCTCGGCATAGTCCAGCGCGTCGTACTTGTGGTTGGTGTAGGCGTGGCAGATGGGATTGAGGTACAGCACATCGGCACCCAGGTCGATGATGTGCTGTAGGCGGGCTCGCAGGCTTGGCAGGTCGCCACCCCAGAAGTCCACTTCGTGGCTCCACACGCGGGCCTCTTCCAGGTAGTGACCCTGGCGCGGCAACTCGCTCCATTCGCGCAGGCGCTTGGGTGCGGGGTAGAGGTGTTGCTTGGCGCCGAGGTTGGCGGCAGGGGCATAGCGGTCCACGAGCACCTGGTAGGTGACGGCGCCGTTGCGCCAGTCGTCTTCGCGCGCTTCGAAGCGGCCTTCCAGATGGGTGTCGTAGCGGTTGGCAGGGGAGATTGGCGTCATGGAGGTTCAGCGCACGCGCTTGTAGACGGAGTAGCCTTTTGCAGCGTTGGGCACCACAGGGGCGAGCACCCGAACGCCCCAGGGCGGCAGGGTGACGGTGATGTAGCCCGCGCCCACCTTGATGGGGTCGGACGGCGCCAGCACATCCTTCAGCGGCGCGTCGTCCATCAGCAGGCCGTTGCGCAGCGCCACGGTTTCGGTGACGGCTTGATCGCTGGCGTTGGCCAGCACGATAACGGTGTCGGCCACGCGGTCGGTGTGGCGTTCGAAGGCGAGCAGGTGTTCGGTGGCCATCAGCCGGAAGTCGCCCACGCGCAGGGCGCGGTGCTGTTGGCGCGTGCGGGTGAGGGCGCGGGTCCACTGCAGTTCGGGGTGATCGTCACGCACGAGATCCCACCGCATGGGCCCGCGCTGGGCCGGGTCCCATCCCCCGGTCATGCCCACTTCGCTGCCGTAGTACAGATTGGGTGAGCCGGGCAGCGTGAATTGCAGAACCTGCGCGAGCTTGCGGCGGCCCTCGTGTGGAATCTCGGTGGCCACGCGCTGCACGTCGTGGTTGTCCAGCAGCACCCAGCTCTTGAGCAGGGGCTCGATGCCGACATCGGCGATGGTGCTTTCGATGAGCCGGCCGGCGTGCGCGGGGCGGATGTCGCCGGCCACCAACTTCAGCAGCAGGGTGCGCCAGTGGAAGTTCATCACCGCATCCATGGCGGGCATCCAACCCGCGGGGTGGTTCACGATCTCCCCCACCACGAGCGAGCCGGGCTTCTCCGCATGGGCGGCGCGCGTGAGTTCGGACAAGTACTGGTGCCCCAGTTCATAGGCCGTGTCCAGGCGCCAGCCGTCGGCCCCGTCGCGCAGGTAGCCCCGCACCACCGAGTCACGCGACAACCAGAGATGGTCGCGAACGGCGCGATGCTCGAGGTTGAGCTCCGGCAGGTTCTTCACGTCTTTCCAGGTGCGTGCGCCGCCGGCGTATTGAGGGCCCAACACGAACCAGCGCGCTGCTTCCGACTGGGGGTTCTGCTGGGCCTCGATGAAGCGGGGCGCCTTTCGGCCCATGTGGTTGAACACGCCATCCAGGACCAGTTTCATGCCGCGACCCTTCAGGTCGCGTGCCAGGGCCTTGAGGTCTTCGCGCGTGCCGAACTCGGGCGAGATGGCCTTGAAGTCCAGCGAGTCGTACTTGTGGTTGGTGTAGCCCAGATGGATGGGGTTGAGGTAGACCACCTGGGCGCCCAGACGCTGGATGTGGTCCAGCCGCGTGCGCAGGCTTTGCAGGTCGCCGCCCCAGAAGTCGATCTCGTGGCTCCACACCTGCGCCTGTTCCACGAAGTGCCCGGCCTTGGGCTGTTCGTCCCAGGTGCGCAGGGTCTTGGGTGGCGCGTAGAGATGCCGCTTGGCCTCGAGCTGGGTGCTGGGTGCGTAGCGATCGACCAGCACCTGGTAGACGATGGCGCCGTTGCGCCAGTCCTGTTCTCGCAGGGTGTAGCGGTCGGCCGATGCGGCGGCGGCTGGTGCGCACAGGCCCGAGGTGGAGAACGCGAGCCAGGCGGCAAGCGAGGACCACACGGCCCTGCGGAGGTTGGCCTTCATGGGCATGTGCGGCGAAGCCGCCTAGGCGGCGGCTGAGAGTGAGGGCGGTTCGTCCAACCGGCGCAAGGCGCGGCCTGATTCGTCGAAGGCATAGGTGAGGGCGGGGTTGACCTGCAGGCGCAGGCCTTGCCCGCCGTGCACGCGCACGAGCCCGTCGAGCTGCACGGTGGCCGGTGCGTCCTGGCCGGGCAGGGCGCAATAGGCCACGGTGGAGCCGCCCAGGGCTTCCACGAAGGTGACTTCGGCGGGGATGAGGTTGTCGCGGGCATCGGCCGGCGCCACGCTCAAGTGTTCAGGGCGCACGCCCAGCGTGAGGCGCTGCCCGGCTGGTGTGGAAGAGCCGTCGATGGCGCAGCGGATGAGGGAACCGTCGGCCAGGCGCACGGTGAGGTGCTGCGCGCTGCCATCGACGGCCACTGCCGGCAGGAAGTTCATCTGGGGTGAACCGATGAAGCCGGCCACGAATTGGTTACAGGGGTGGAAGTAGAGCTCCATGGGCGCACCCACCTGTTCCACTTTGCCCGCCGAGAGCACAACGATGCGGTCGGCCAGGGTCATGGCCTCCACCTGGTCGTGCGTGACGTAGACCATGGTGGTCTTCAATTGCTCGTGCAGCTTGGCGAATTCATAGCGCATCTGCACGCGCAGCGCCGTGTCCAGGTTGGAAAGCGGCTCATCGAACAGGAACACCGCGGGCTGGCGCACGATGGCGCGGCCGATGGCCACGCGCTGGCGCTGGCCACCCGAGAGATCTTTCGGCTTGCGGTCCAACAGGTGTTCGATGTGCAGGATGCGCGCGGCGTGGCGCACCGCCGACTCGATTTCGGCCTTGGGCACCTTGGCCAACTGCAGCCCGAAGGCCATGTTGTCGAACAGGTCCATGTGCGGGTAGAGCGCGTAGCTCTGGAACACCATGGCGACGCCCCGCTCGGAAGGTGTGGCCTCGTTCATGCGTTGACCGCCGATGAAGAGGTCGCCACCGGTAATCTCTTCCAGGCCCGCGATGCTGCGCAGCAGGGTGCTTTTGCCGCAGCCCGAGGGGCCGACGAACACCATGAATTCGCCGTCGCGGATCTCCAGGTTGATGCCGTGCAGGATGCGCGTGGTGCCGTAGGCCTTCTCGACATTGACGAGTTTCACATCCGCCACGGTGCGGTCTCCCAGCGTTGGTTTGCGATCTCTGGACTTGATTTTCTAGGAAATTTACATGACTACGCATTCGGGATGACATGGATGTAACCCGATTGATTCGATGAAACTCATTTGTAATCAATGATTTAGGTTAAATTCGGGTTAACCCGATGTAGTAAAACTACAGAAATTGACGACCCGTGGGCACAATTCGGGGGTGCCGAAACAGGGCTTCACCAGGCCCGCATACCTGACCATTTCAAGATGCTCAAGACCCTGCGCGAGACTCTGGCCTCCTGGGCTTCCGATTCCGCACCCCACGCCGTGCCCCCCGTGGTACCCCAGGCGGTATCGGAATGGGCCCCCCATTCCACGTCCGATCCGGCAGTACCTCTTCAAGCCCCATCCACCATGACGACTGCCATGACTGCTCAAACTCTCGATTCGACACGGTTGAATGCGGCCGTGGCCAGCGCGCAGGCGCGTGCCCGTGCCGAAGGGGTGGCGCTCTCGCCTGCGGCCGTGCTGCGTGCCGTGACGCAGGCCTGCCGAGGCCCGTTGGAGGAACGCTGGGCGCGCACGCAGGAAGAAGATGTGCAGCGGCTCGAATCGCTGATGAAGGCCGGGCGCGGCGCCGAGGCCTCGCGCCGGGTGCACTACCTGTCGATGGAGTTCCTGATGGGCCGCGCCCTGCACAACGCGCTGTCGGCCCTGGGCCTGCGCGATGGGCTGGAGGCTGCGCTGCAGGAAAGCGGCGCCACGCTGGCCGATGTGCTGGAAAGCGAAGGCGATGCGGCCCTGGGCAATGGCGGCCTGGGGCGCCTGGCGGCCTGCTTCCTGGATTCCTTTGCCGAGTTGGGCCTGCCCTCGTTCGGCTACGGGATGCGCTACCGCTACGGCATGTTCGCGCAGCGAATCGTGGACGGGCGGCAAAGCGAAGTGCCCGATGACTGGATGCGAGACGGCAACCCCTGGGAGATCCTGCGCCCGGATGTGCGCTACCCGGTGCACTTCGGTGGCCGCGTGGTGCAGGAGGGGGTGAAGCGCCGTTGGGTGCCGGGTGAAACCGTGATGGCCCAGGCCTATGACTTCATCGTGCCGGCGCATCACAGCCACCGCACCTCCACGCTTCGTCAGTGGCAGGCGGTGTCGCTGCAGGCGATCGATTTCGAGGCCTTCTGCCGAGGCGAATACGAGGCTGCTGGGCGTGCCCAGCATGAAGCCGATCTGCTGAACTGGGTGCTGTACCCTGACGACAGCACGCAACAGGGGCGTCGTCTGCGCCTGAAGCAAGAGGCCTTCCTGGTGAGCGCCTCGCTGCAGGATGTGATCGCACGGCATCTGCGCGAAGTGGGCAGCCTCGCCGGCCTTTCGCTGCGCAATGCGGTGCACCTGAACGACACCCACCCCGCGCTGGCGCCGGCTGAACTGATGCGCCTGTTGTTGGACGAGCAGGGCATGGCCTGGGCCGAAGCCTGGAAGATCACCTCGCAGGCGATCTCGTACACGAACCACACGCTGATGCCCGAAGCGCTGGAGACTTGGCCGGTGTGGATGTTCGAGGAACTGCTGCCGCGCCACCTGGAAATCATCTACGAGATCAACCACCACTTCCTAGAAGGCGTGCGCGCGCAATTCCCCGGCGACGGTGGACTCGCGCAGGCCTTGAGCATCGTGGCCGAGCATGGAGAGCGGCGCCTGCGCATGGCCAATTTGTCCATCATCGCCTCGCACCGTGTGAACGGCGTGTCGGCCCTGCATTCGGATCTGATGGTGCAAACCATTTTCAAGGACTTTGCGAGGCTGAGTCCGGAGAAGTTCCACAACGTCACCAATGGCGTGACGCCTCGACGTTGGCTGCAACAGGCCAACCCGGCCCTGTCGAGCGTTCTGGATGCGGAGCTGGGCCCGGTTTGGCGGCAAGACCTCATGGCCTTGCAGGGCTTGCGTTCGCGCGCGGAAGACCCGGCATTGCAGAAGTCCTTCGCCACAGCCAAGCTGGTCAACAAGCAGCGCCTGGCCGAGCGCATCCGACGTGATCTGGGGATCCATGTCGACCCGCACTCGTTGTTCGACGTACAGGTCAAACGCATCCACGAATACAAGCGGCAGTTGCTCAACATTCTGCAGGTGGTGGCGCGCTACCAGGCCATCCTTTCCCACCCGCAGGGCTTGGGTGGGCGGGCTTGGGTGCCGCGCACGGTGGTGATGGCGGGCAAAGCGGCTTCGGCATACCGCACCGCCAAACTCATCATCCAACTGGCGCACGACGTGGGACGCGTCATCAACAGTGACCCACGGGTGCAGGGCCTGCTGAAGTTCGTCTTCTTGCCGAACTACAGCGTGAGCCTGGCCGAGGTCATCATTCCGGCAGCGGACGTGTCGGAGCAGATTTCCACTGCGGGCACCGAGGCATCGGGCACGGGCAACATGAAGTTCTCGCTCAACGGCGCCCTGACCATCGGCACCTGGGATGGAGCCAACATCGAGATGGCACAGGCCATGGGTGTTCAGGAGATGTTCGTGTTCGGCTTGCGCACCGAGCAGGTCAACGAACTCAAGCGCCTGGGCTACGACCCTCGCCTGTATGCCGAGCAGAGCCTGGCCCTGCGTAAGGTGCTGGATGCGATTGCCGCGGGCGACTTCTCGCCCGGTGACCGTCAGCGCTATGTCGGCCTTGTGCAGGAACTGCTGACCCACGACCCGTATCTCTTGTTGGCAGACTTCGACGCCTATGTGGCCGCACAAGCCGAAGTGGATGCGCTGTATGCGCAGCCCAGTGCCTGGCAGGCGCGCGCCATTCGCAACGTGGCCGGTATGGGCACCTTCTCGTCGGACCGCACCATTGCCGAGTATGTGGAGCGGGTTTGGAGCGTGGGCAGCCTGTGATCGATACGGCTGCACGGGATGCACGGGGTGTGGCGGCCTCGGTTGAGGACGCCGATCTCGCATTGCTTGCAAAGGGAATCCACCCGGCGCCCTGGTCCGTGCTGGGTGCGCATCCACTGGCTGATGGGTCGGGCACGCGCTTTTCCGTTTGGGCGCCCAATGCGCATTCGGTGAGTGTGGTGGGGGCCTTCAATGGCTGGGACGGCCGCGTGAACCCCTTGCTCAACCGCGGCTGGAGCGGCGTATGGGAGGGCGTGGTGCCCGGTGTAAGCGCTGGTGCGCTGTACAAGTACGAACTTCATGATGCCAATGGGTACCTGCTGCCGCTGAAGGCCGACCCCATGGCGCGGCGGGCCCAACTGCGGCCTGACAACGCCAGCATCGTGGCGCCCGTGCCAGATCGCCATGCCTTGCCGGCTGAGCGTGCCGCAGCCAACGCGCGGCAGGCCCCAGTGTCCATTTACGAGGTGCACTTGGGGTCCTGGCGCAAGCGGGCCGATGGTGGGTTCCTGTCGTGGGACGAACTGGCTGCCGTGCTGCCCGCCTATGTGGCCGACATGGGCTTCACGCATCTGGAGCTGATGCCCATCACCGAGCATCCCTTTGATGGCAGCTGGGGCTACCAGACGCTGGGGGCCTATGCGCCTTCCGCGCGCTTTGGGCCCATGGAAGGGTTTCAGCGTTTCGTGCGGGCCTGCCACGCCCGTGGGGTGGGCGTGCTGCTGGATTGGGTGCCGGCGCACTTTCCCACCGACGCCTTCGGCTTGGCGCGCTTTGACGGCACGGCGCTCTACGAATACCAGGACCCGCGCGAGGGCTACCACCAGGACTGGAACACCTACATCTACAACTTCGGCCGCTGGGAGGTGCGCAACTTCCTGATCGGCAGTGCGCGCTATTGGATCGAGTGCGGCGGGGTGGATGGCTTACGAGTGGATGCGGTGGCTTCCATGCTCTACCGCGACTATTCGCGCAAGGACGGCCAATGGCTGCCCAATGTGCATGGGGGTCGTGAGAACCTGGAGGCCATCGATCTGTTTCGTGCGCTCAACAGCATCCTGGGAGCGGAATGCCCCGGTGCCATCACGGTGGCCGAGGAGAGCACAGCCTTTGCGGGCGTGAGCGCACCGGTGAGCCACGGCGGTTTAGGCTTTCACTACAAGTGGAACATGGGCTGGATGAACGACACCCTGCGCTACATGCAGGAAGACCCGGTTCACCGCCGCTGGCACCACGACAAGATGCGCTTTGGCCTGGTGTACGCCTTCAGCGAAAACTTCGTGTTGCCGCTTTCGCACGACGAGGTGGTGCATGGCAAGGGCTCGATCCTGGGCCGCATGCCCGGTGACGATTGGCAGCGCTTTGCGAACCTGCGCGCCTACTACGGCTTCATGTGGGGCCACCCGGGCAAGAAGCTGCTGTTCATGGGGCAGGAGTTTGCGCAGCCCTGGGAATGGCAGGACGCGCATGAATTGCCCTGGGGGCTGCTGGACGACATGAGACACCGCGGTGTGCAGCAGCTGGTGCGCGACCTCAATGGCCTGTACAAGGCGCAGCACGCGCTCCACCGCCTGGACTGTGTGGCCGAAGGATTCGAGTGGCTGGTGGTGGACGATGCCGAAAACAGCGTGTTCGCCTGGGCACGCCACGATGGGCAGGGTGGATCGGTGATCGTGGTTTGCAATTTCACGCCGGTGGTACGTCACGGCTATCGCATCGGCCTGCCCGAGCACCTGCAGGGCCGCTGGCGCGAGGCGCTCAATACCGACGCACAGGCCTATGGTGGGTCGGGCGTGGGAAATGCTGGCGTGCCCCTGGCTTCGGCCGGGGTGGGGGCACACGGCCAGATGGCCAGCCTGGAGCTGACCCTGCCTCCCCTGGGAACGTTGATGCTGGTGCGCGCGGAGTTGGCATGAGCAAGGCACCCTGGGCGCCCGAACAGGGCCGCAGCTTCCCCATGGGGGCGCATCCGCGCGATGGCGGCGTGAACTTCGCGGTGTTCTCCCAGCATGCGCAGGCCATCGAACTGTGCTTCTTTGACGAGCAAGCCAAGGTGGAGACCAGCCGCTATCGGCTGCACGGTCCTCACGACGGTGTCTTCCACGGCTTCATCCCTGGCGTGGCCGAGGGTCAGGTTTATGGTTTGCGCGCCCACGGGCCCCATGCGCCGGATCAAGGCCATCGTTTCAACCCGGCGAAGTTGCTGCTCGACCCGTGTGCGCGGTGCATCGTCGGCCGTTTTGAGCGGCGCGACGAGCACCACGGCCATGTCTCAGCACACCCGGATGGAATTCGCGTACTGGATGCGCGCGATAACGCTGCCCATGCGCTGAAGGCGCGTGTGGAGGGTGCCCTGGAACCTTTTCAACGTGAAGCCTTGAGCCGCGGAAGGCCTCGGCATCCGAAGGACCGCCTGGTTCTTTATGAAGTGCATGTGAAAGGCTTCAGCCGACAGCATCCGGGCATACCCACGGAGTTGCAGGGTACCTATGCAGGGCTTGCGCATCCGGCCAGCATCGAGCACTTCAAGCGCATGGGCATCACCACCCTTTCGCTGCTGCCGGTGCATTACGCCCTGGATGAGCCGCACTTGGTGAAGATGGGCAAGCCCAATTACTGGGGCTACAACACGCTGGGGTTCTTTTGTGTGGACCCACGCTGGTCGCGCACACCGCATGACACGGCCGCAGCCGCCGAGGAATTCCGGACCATGGTGCAGACCCTACATGCCGCTGGCCTGGAGGTGGTGATCGACGTGGTCTACAACCACACTGCCGAGGGTGGCGAGGACGGGGTCACGCTGTCCTTTCGAGGGCTGGACAACGCCAGCTGGTACCGGCTGATGCCTGAAGACCCCAGCCGCTGCGAAAACCTAACCGGCTGCGGCAACACCCTGGCGGTGTGGCAGCCGCGGGTCACGCAGTTCGTGCTGGACTCGTTGCGGCACTGGGTGCTGGAGATGGGCGTCGATGGTTTCCGCTTCGATCTGGCGGCCACACTGGGCCGCACCCGCGGCCAGTACTTCCACCCAGATGCCGCCTTCTTCACCGCGATGCGGCAAGACCCGGTTCTGGCCGATGTGCACTTGATTGCCGAGCCTTGGGACAGCGGTCCCGGTGGCTATCAGGTGGGCCGCTTCCCTGGGGCCTTCCTGGATTGGAACGATCGCTTCCGAGATGCCGTGCGTGGCTACTGGCTGCAGGACGCGCAGGGCCTCAACCACCGTGCCCACCTGGGAGTGGTGACGCGCGGGGAGTTCGCGCGGCGGCTGGCGGCTTCGAGCGATCTCTTCCACCATTCCCAGCGCCGCCCCTCGGCCAGTGTGAACTTCATCACCGCGCACGACGGATTCACCCTTCGCGATGTGGTGAGCTATCACCGCAAGCACAACCTGGCCAACGGCGAAGACAACCGCGATGGGCGTGACAATGAATTGAGTGCGAACTTCGGTGTGGAAGGCCCGACCGATGACGCTGCACTGAATGAACTGCGGGGCCGTGTCCAGCGGGCCATGATGGCCACGCTGCTGCTTTCGCAGGGTACGCCGATGCTGGCCGCGGGCGACGAGATCGGCAAGACGCAGCGGGGCAATAACAACGCGTATTGCCAGGATGCCCCGGTGAGCTGGCTTGACTGGCAGCAGGTGGACGAGTCGATGATGGCCTTGGTCCGCCAGGCCCTGGCGCTGCGTGCCGATCACGAGTGTCTGCGTCACGACCAGTGGTTTGCCGATCATGCCGACGAGGCGCAACTGCCCAAGGTGCGCTGGTTGCGGCTGGATGGACAAGCCTTGCAGGCTGAGGACTGGCACGATGCCCGGCATCGGTCCTTGGTCTGCCTGTTCAGTGCGCCGCAGTCGCCATCGCTGATGGCGGTGTTCCACCCGCACGAAGAACCGGCGTTCCTTCAATTGGATGGCGCATGGCGGGTGGTGTTGAATTCCACCTCCCCGGATGCGGGCCTGTCGGCTGGCGCCATGACGGTTACCGGAGCACTCGACCTGCCTGCGCGAGCCGTACTGGTTCTGCAGTCAGTACCACCCCCGCCCTGAGCTGAGCTTATTTGTCAACGATTTGAAGATGGACCTGACACAACGTACCAGCGGCATCCTGCTGCACATCACCTCACTGCCGGGGCCTCATGGCATCGGTGATTTCGGGCCCGATGCCCGGCGCTTCGTGGACTGGTTGCAGTCGGCCGGCCAAACGATCTGGCAGTGGCTGCCCACCACGCCGATCGGCCCGGGCAATTCGCCGTATCAGAGCGTGTCGGCCTTTGCGGGCAGCCCGCTGATGGTGGCCTTCGAACCCTTGGTGGCCGAGGGCTGGATCACGGCGGATGCCCTGCGCGATGCGCCTGTCCGCGATGGCGGTCTGAGGGTGGATTTCGAGGCGCTGGTGCCTTGGCGGCTTCAGCGGCTTCGCGCTGCGCATATCGGTTTCCTGCAATCGGCCCGTCCGGCACAACAGCAGGCGCTGGCGGCCTGGCGGGCCGAGCAGGCCTGGTGGCTGGACGACTATCTGCTGTTCATGGCGCTGGAGTCGGCCCACGGCGGACAGCCCTGGTGGGAATGGCCGGCCGGATGCCGCAATCGTGATGCGCAGGCCTTGGTGCAAGCGACCCGTGAACACGCGGCCGAGATGGACTTCTGGGCCTTCGTTCAATGGTGCTTCGACACGCAACTGGCCGAGTTGCGGGCCTATGCTGCTGAGCACGGTGTCCGCATCATGGGCGACCTGCCCATCTTCATCGCGCACCACAGCGCCGACTGCTGGGCGCGCCCTGACCTGTATGAGCTGGACGAGCACCATCAGCCCACCGTGGTGGCCGGCTGCCCGCCCGATGACTTCAGTGAGGACGGCCAGCGTTGGGGCAACCCCCTGTACCGCTGGGACCGCATGGCGGCTGAGGACTATGCGTGGTGGACAGCGCGCGTGCGGCGCGCGTTGGCGCAGGCCGATGTGTTCCGCATCGACCACTTCAGAGGCTTTGCGGGCTATTGGGAGATTCCGGCCTCGTGTCCCACCGCGCGCGAAGGGCGATGGGTGCCGGGACCGCGCAAGGCCTTGTTCGATGCGATCGAGAAGGCCCTGGGGCGACTGCCCATCGTGGCAGAGGACCTGGGCCTGATCACGCCCGATGTGCTGGAACTGCGCGACGGTTGTGGCTTTCCGGGCATGCGCATCCTCTCGCAAGCCTTTGGCGGTGATGGCGCGCACGACTTCCTGCCCCACAACTACGTGGTCAACACCCTGGTCTACACCGGCACCCACGACAACGACACGGTGCGCGGCTGGTGGGCCAAGGCCACGCCGGCCGAGCGCCACTTTGCAGCCAGCTATCTCAATGCCTGGGACCACGACATCCACTGGGGCATGATCCGCGCAGCCTCGCAGTCGGTGGCCTGCATGGCCATCTTTCCCTTGCAGGATGTGCTGGGCCTGGGGCCCGAGCACCGCATGAACCTTCCCGGGTCCATGGGTCCGCACAATTGGACCTGGCGCATGGATTGGTCCATGCTGAACGAAGAGGCCCGCCGCGTGCTGGGCCTGATCACCGCCGCCAGCGGGCGCGGGCCGTTCAGTTTGCTGGGCTGAGGCGCCACACCTGCACCGACTGGGGGGGCAGCAAGTGCCCGCTTGCGCGCAGCAGGGGTGTCGGTGCGTTGGGATTCATTCGGCCGGCCATATGGGGTTCTGAGGCCCACAGCAGTTCAGCTCTTGCCGACGCGGACAGGCCAGGCAAGGCGACCTCTCGACCAGACGGCCCGTAGTTGATCAGCACGAGGGTGCGTTCGGGCCCGAGCGCGCGCTGGAAGCCCATGATCAGCCCGTCGGCGAAGGCATGCTCCCAGCTTCCTCGGGCGATGGAGGCGTGCGCGTTGCGCAAGGCCAGCATGTCCCGGTAGTGGCGCAGGATGGAGCGTGTGCCGGCGCTTTGGGCCAGCACGTTGTGGCTGGCGGCGTTGGGTGCAGCGGCCCGGAACGGCGTGCCCTTGGTGAACCCGGCATGAGGTCGCGTGTCCCAACTCATGGGGCCGCGGATCGGCAGGTCACCCTTGAGGTCGGGCAGCCCTGCCTGGCCTACCTCTTCACCGTAGTAAATGAAGGGTGTGCCTGGCATCAGCAGGTAGGTGGAGGCGGCGAGCTTGTAAAGAGCCTCGTCGCCGCCGAACTGGTCCCAGGCGCGCCGGCCCGCGAAGATGTCATGGTTGGAGAGGAAGGTGGCCATGCCAGGCGGCGCAGTCTTCCAGTAGTCGACCATGGCACGCACCGCCGCTTCATCGCCCTTGGGTGCAGCCACGATGTGTGGGATCAGCCCGAAGGCAAACGCAGCGCCGCACACATCGGCACGGCCATAAACCTCGGGGCTGGCCGTGGCCTCGCACACCGTGTAGCGCTTGGGGTATGACTTCACCAGGTCCTGCAGTCGCTTGGTCAGCGCGCGGCTCTCGGGTTGGTCGTTCCAGTCCTGGGCGTTGTTTTCCACCATGTGCGGCACCGCATCCAGCCGCACGCCGTCCAGGCCCATGTTCATCCAGAAGCGCAGGCTGTCGAAGTGGTAGCGCAGGGCCGGCTCATGCCGAAGGTTGAAGTCGGGCATGTGGGCGCCGAAGGTGCCGAAATAGTGGTCCTTGGCGCCAGACGGCGGGGCTGGCAGGTCCTTCCATTCGCCCTTGAATTCCCAAGGCTTGGAGGCGGCGTGGTACCAGGGGTTCTTGCCCCAGATGTCCCAGCCGCGTGGGGCATCCGTGGACCACATGAACCAGTCGCGGTAGGGGCTGCGCGGGTTGGCCACGGCCTCGCGGAACGCAGGGAACTCGTGCGAAGCGTGGTTGATCACGTAGTCCATGATCACGCCGATGCCACGGCGGTGGGCTTGGCGCAGCAGTTCGCGCATGTCGTCGAGCGTGCCGTACTGCGGCTCGACCCGACGGAAGTCGGTGGTGGCGTAGCCGTGGTCGCGATCGGCACTCAAGGTGACGGGCATCAGCCAGATGCCCCGCACGCCCAGTTGCTGAAGGTGGTCCAGTCGGGAGATGAGGCCGCGCAGGTCGCCGATGCCGTCACCGTCGCTGTCCTGGTAGGCGCGCACGAAGATTTCCATGAAGGCGCCTTGGTGCCAGTGCTCGTCCAGGCCGTTGTCGCGTGGCATAGCAGCCACCGCCCGCTGGTCGAAGCTGCTGGCACCCTGTGGTGCCGGGCCCGTGCTTTGGCAGGCGCACATCAGTGCTGCGCCAAGGATGGCCAGTAACGCGTGCTTCAGTCGTGGCCTTTCGAGGGTTACGGTGTTCATGTCACTTCACGTCCAGCACCCGCACACTGCGAGGGGCCACTTCGATTTCAGCTTGCCCGGTGTTGGCGCTGGTGACCGCCATGCCTTGCGGCCACAGGGTGGTCAGCACGGCCGCTGACGGAAGGTCGGTGAGGGTGATGCGACCGGGTCGGTCTGCGTAATTGATCAGAACCTGCGTGCGTTCCTGACCCAGCGTACGTGTATAGGCCAGGACCGAGCCTTGCAGGAATGGCTTGTCATAGCTGCCGCGCGCGATGGACAGGCGCGAGTTGCGCAATCCGATCATGGCCTTGTAGAAGTTCAACAGGGAGTCGGGCTGCGCTTGCTGGGCCTGCACGTTCTGCGTACCCACATTGGCCGACAGTGCCCGGTATGGCGTGCCGGTGGTGAATCCCGCGCGTAACGAGTCGGCCGTCCAGCTCATGGGCGTGCGCAGCTTGGGATCGCCGGTGAGGCTGGCGGCCGCAGCCATGCCGATTTCTTCGCCGTAGTAGACGAAGGGCGTGCCCGGCAGAAGCAGGTAGGACGCCGCTGCGAGCTTGTAGGCCGCCACGTCACCGCCGAGCTGATTCCAGATGCGGTTGCCGGCAAACTCGTCGTGATTGGCCAAGAAGGTGGCCGTACCCGGAGCCGCCTGGGTGAAGTACCGGCGCAGCGCATCCAGATCATTGACGTTGCCGCGGATGGCGCCCAGGATGCGTCCGTTGAGGTCGAAGGCGAAAGCGCTGCCGCACACCGAGGCGAAGCCTTGAGAATCGTCGGGCGCTTCGCAGACCATGAACCGGCGGGGATAGGCGGCAAGCACTCCCTGAACGCGCTGCATGAAGGCGCGGCTTTCAGGTTGAACGTTGAAGGCGCTCGGTCCGTTCTCAATCAGCAGGCCCACGGCGTCGAAACGGAAGCCGGCGACGCCACGGTTGAGCCAGAAGCGGAGGTTGTCGTGGTGCCAGGCCTCCACCGCCGGGTTGCGCAGGTTCCAGTCGGGCATCTGGTCCCAGAAGGGCGCGTAGTACCAGCCGGTCGGGTCGCGCCGCCAGGGGTTGTTGCCGAACACTGTCCAGTTGGTGGGCGCGCTGGCCTGCCAGACATACCAGTTACGGAAAGCGTTGTCGGCTCCGGCCCGCGAATTGGTGAAGGCCGGGTGTTCACCCGCGCTGTGGTTGATGACGTAGTCGACGATCACGCCGATGCCACGAGCGGCCGCGGCGCTGATGAGCGCATCCAGGTCGGCTAGGGTGCCGTAGCGGGGATCGACATTTCGGTAGTCCTTGACCGCGTAGCCGTGATCCCCATCCTGGCTGGGGTGGATGGGCATCAGCCACAGGCCTCGGATGCCCAGATCCTTCAGGTAATCCAGACGCGAGATCAGGCCCTTGAGGTCTCCGACGCCGTCGCCGTCGCTGTCCTGGTAGCTGCGGACGAAGACCTGCATGAAGGCGCCGTTTTGCCAGCCCTCGGGCAGCGAGGTGGCGGCGCTATTGACGGTGACGGTGCTGGTATCGAAGGCCGGCAGATTGGTGGTGGGAGGCGTGACGGTTCCGCCGCCCCCGGAGACCGGGGGCGTGATGACGACCGCGCCGCCGCTGACGCCGCCACCGCCTCCGCAGGCCGAGAGTGCCAACAGGCATGAGAACGCGAAGGTGCTGAAGACACCGGCGATTCGGCTGATGGCTGGGTTGGGGTGAGGCCGGCAGTTGCCGCCTCTAAAGGTAGTTTTACTACTCAACATTGGGATGCGTCCGTCGATTTCAGTCGCCCAAACTTTGCTCGACCCGGTCAGTTTAGAGGTTTAAGTCCGGCCGAAATGTAGTAAAACTACCGTTCCTATGGAATTCACGCCGGCAATTCAGGCGCATTGATGATGTTCTACCGACCGTTCTTGGCCCGCGCCTTCCCTCGGTCTGCTCAAAGCTCGATGCGCAGCCACATGGTTGGCGGCTTGATCGCCGGTCTGTTGACCGGTCTGTTTGGTGCGGCGCCCGTACTGGCGGCACCTTCACCACCAGAGGCCGGGTCGATGGCGGCCGCTTGTATGGCAACGGCCCCATCGCGCGCCGTGGGGCCTGCCGTATCGGCCGATTGGCGAGCCACCACCGCGCAGGCGGCCTGGCTGGACGAACACACGATACGCGTGGGGCAAGGCGCTGCGCAAGCTGCTGTGAAATCGGCGGTGGCGCATTGGGTACTGGCACACGGCGATTCACTGGCCACCGACTGGCGAGCCGGGGGGGCCTTGCCGCCGGGGACTCGAGCGATCACCTTGGTTGAGGTGGTCGGCAATGTGCGGGATGCGGCCATGGCCACCGATGCCGCCCGCGCAACGTCGCACCTGGGGTCGGGCCCTGTGCTGCGTCTGCAGCCCACCAACCAAGGTTCGGTGATGGACACGGCCAGCCTGAAGGCCTTGCAGGTGGGGGCGTCGGCGCTCGTTGGGCTGGATGGGCAGGGCCGAGCAGTGGTGTTGGAGCGGCTGCAGGCGGCCCAGGCGCTGGACGCGCTGTACGCCCGCGCAGCCGAGCCATTGGACCTTGGTGTGAGGGCACCGGTGAATGCGCAGGGTCCGGCGGATTGGGCTCTGTGGGCGCCGACGGCGCGGCGCGTCTGGGTCTGCATGCACGGCCCGCGGGGTGTGGGTCTGAAAGCGGTGCTGAAGGCCGAGCTTGAGGATTCCACAGGGGTGTGGCGCGCTCAACATCCTGGGCCCCTGCGCGGCCACACCTACCGATACCTGGTGGAGGTATGGGCACCGCGAGACGGCTGGGTCATCAACCGGGTGACCGACCCATACTCCGTGAGCCTTACCGCCAATTCGCAGCACAGCTGGATCGGCGACCTGCAAGACCCAGCACTGGCACCACCGGGATGGGCCCGCCATGCTCGACCCGCGGCGCCTGCGCACGCCGTCGACATGGTGATCAGCGAACTGCATGTGCGTGACTTCTCTGCCGGTGACCGCAGTCTGCCGGCCGCGTACCGCGGCAAGTATTTGGCCTTCACCCATGCCCGAAGCGATGGGATGCGGCACTTGAGCGAGCTGGCACGCGCGGGGCTGACCGATGTGCATCTCTTGCCGGTATTCGACCTGGCCACGGTGCCGGAGAAGGGCTGTCAATCGCCCGATGAGAAGCGCCTGCGCGCGGCTGCACCGGATTCCGAGGAACCTCAGGCTCTGGTGATGGCGATGGCCTCCCGTGACTGCTTCAACTGGGGCTATGACCCATGGCACTTCAATGCGCCGGAGGGCAGTTTCGCCACCGATGCCGCAGATCCGGCGGTACGCATCCGGGAATTGCGGCAGATGGTGATGGCCCTGCACGGCCTGGGGCTGCGGGTGGGCATGGATGTTGTCTATAACCACATGTCGGCTGCGGGGCAGGACCCGCGTTCGGTGCTGGATCGGGTGGTGCCTGGGTACTACCACCGCCTGAACGCCCTTGGCGAAGTGGAGCGGTCCACCTGCTGCGACAACACGGCCACCGAACACCGCATGATGCGCAAGCTGATGATCGACTCGGCCGTACTGTGGGTGCGGCACCATGCGATTGACGGCTTCCGTTTCGACCTGATGGGCCATCAGCCCCGCGAGGCCATGGAAGCCCTGCAGCGCGCAGTGAACCGGGCCGCCGGCCGCTTCATTCCGCTGATTGGCGAAGGCTGGAACTTTGGCGAAATCGCCAACGGCGCGCGCTTTGTGCAGGCTTCTCAACTGTCGCTGGCCGGCAGTGGGATCGCGACCTTCAATGACCGCCTGCGCGATGCAGCCCGTGGGACGCGGCATGGCGATGATGTGGCCGCCACGGTCTCTCGCAAAGGTTGGCTCAATGGGGCACAAGGCCCAGATCGGGCGGAGGCGGCCGATCTCATTCGCGCTGGCCTTGTGGGGTCCCTCAGGGACTTCCGCATGGCCCTCAACGACGGTCGGGTGGTGGCGCTGGAGGACCTGCCCTACAGCGGCCAACCAGCGGGGTATGTGATTGAGCCAGGCGAAGTGGTGAACTATGTGGAGAACCACGACAACCCGACGCTTTTCGATCTCAACGCCTTCAAGCTGCCGCTTTCGGTAACGGCGCTGGAGCGGGCGCAGATCCAGGTGCTGGGATCGGCCTTGGTGGCCCTGTCGCAGGGCGTGGCCTATTGGCACGCAGGCCAGGAAATCCTTCGATCCAAGTCGATGGATCTCAACAGCTACGACTCGGGCGACTGGTTCAACCGCTTGGATTGGACCCTGCGCGACAACGGTTTTGCCGCGGGCTTGCCTCCCGGACAGGACAGCCGCGCGTTCTGGCCGGTCATGGCGCCGCGCCTGGTGCACCCGGGCATCAAGCCAAGCCCGGATGTGATCGCCTTCAGCAAGGCCGCGCACCTGGACCTTTTGCGCTTGCGTGCCTCCACGCCCTTGCTGCGTCTGCCCAGTGCCCAAGCCATTCGGCAACGCGTCAGTCTGCCTCTGCCCGCGCAGGGTCCGAACCCTTCGGTGATTGCCATGCAGATTGACGGCCAGGGCTGGCCGACTTCGCCCCACCGCGCGGTGTTGGTGGTCTTCAACAGCGATGAGCATGCGCAGCGGGTGGTGCTGGACAGCGTGCGGGGCGCGGGTACCTGGGAGCTTCATCCGGTTCATCGCGCGCCCCAGGCCGCAGACCGCCGGATCGCCGCGCAGGCACAGCTGGATTCGACCACCGGTGTGTTGCAGGTGCCGGCACGCAGCGCGGTGGTGTGGGTGGTACGCTGAGCAAACCTTCATTCTCAAATGGAAGAACCCTCTTGAGTTCGACCGTCATCGTCTGGGGTATCCCCAACTGCGACTCCGTCAAGCAGATGCGCGCGGCATTGACCGAGGCGGGCTGGACGGTTGACTTTCGGGACTTCAAGAAGCTGGGCGTTCCAGCCGATCGCCTCACGGCTTGGATGGCGGCCACCGGTTGGCCTGTCCTGCTGAACCGGCAGGGGACCACCTGGAGGAAGCTGGACACGGCGCTGCAGGCGCGGGTCTGCGATGCATCCTCGGCAGCTGTATTGATGGGGCAGCAGCCCAGCCTGATCAAGCGCCCGGTCACGGAATGGCCCGATGGCCGCATCACGGTGGGGCGCGTGCCGGTGCCTCGCGCAGGGTCTTAGTCGCCTGAGCGGACGGTGGCCTGCAGTGACGGGCGGCGCAAGCCGCTGCGCGACTGCTATTCTCAGCGCATGTTCACTGGAATCGTTCAAGGCGTGGCCACCGTGGCCGCGGTCACCGACCGCGCGGGCCTGCGCACCCTCACCATTGGCTTCCCACCCGGCTTCTTGAAGGCGGTGGAGTTGGGTGCCAGCATCGCACTGGACGGTGTGTGCCTCACGGTGACCGAATTCGACGAGGTGTCAGGTACCGCCCAGTTCGATGTGATGCAGCAAACGCTGGCGTTGACCACCTTGGGCGGGCTTTCGGTGGGCAGCCGCGTGAACGCGGAGCGGGCCGCACGTGAAGGCGCCGAGGTGGGCGGACATGTCTTGTCAGGACACGTGGATTTCTGCGCTCAGGTCGCGCAGATTCGCTACCCGGAGAACAACTGCGTGCTGCGGTTTTCCGTTCCCTCGCCCTGGATGCGCTATGTCTTCGCCAAGGGCTATATCGCCGTGAATGGCGCAAGCCTTACGGTGGCCGAGGCCGCTTTTGAGGAAGGCGGGCGGGGCTGGTTCGAGGTGTGGCTGATCCCCGAAACCCTGCGCATGACCACCTTTGCCGACAAGCGCGAAGGCGATGCGGTGCACATTGAAATCGAGCGATCCACACAGGTGATGGTGGACACAGTGCGTCGCGCGGTCGACGAGCGGCTGGGCCCCTTGTTGCCGACCCTGGAGGCCTGGGCTCGCAGCCAGGGGCTGAAGCTGCCGTGAGCCACACCTTCTTCTGGCACGACTACGAAACCTTCGGTATCGACACCCGGCGCGACGCGCCGGCCCAGTTCGCCGGCATTCGCACCGACGCCGATCTGAACGAGATTGGCGAGCCGGTGATGCTGTATTGCAAGCCGCCGCGCGATTCGCTGCCCGACCCTTCGTCCTGCCTGATCACGGGCATCACACCCCAGCGTTGCGAAGCCTTGGGCGTTTCCGAGGCTGAATTCGCCGCGCGGATTTTGGACGAGCTGGGTACCGAAGGCACGATCGGCGTGGGATACAACACGTTGGCCTTCGACGATGAGGTCACGCGACATCTCTTCTGGCGCAACCTGATCGACCCTTATGGTCGCGAGTGGCAGAACCGCTGCAGCCGATGGGACCTGTTCAACGTGGTGCGCTGTGCCTATGCCTTGCGGCCCGAGGGTATCGAGTGGCCGTTGAAGGAAGATGGGCGGCCGTCCCTGAAGTTGGAACATCTGAGCGCGGCCAATGGGCTGTTGCACGAGGCCGCACATGACGCCCTCAGCGATGTAAGGGCCACGATTGCGTTGGCCCGTTTGCTGCAGCAGCGCCAGCCCAGGCTGTTCGACTACTGCCTGAAGCTGCGCGATAAGCGGGAGGTTCAGTCGGTGATCGGCGCGCTGGACGCCCACCGTCAGCCCTTTCTGCACGTGTCGGGCAAATTCGACCCCCAACGTGGCTACACAGCGGTGGTGTGGCCCTTGGCGCGGCACCCGACCAACACCAACGAAGTGATCGTTTGGGACCTGGCCAGCGACCCTTGCGAGTTGCTGGGCCTTTCGGCATCGGATATTCGACAGCGCCTGTTCACGCGGCGCGAGGACTTGCCCCAGGGCACCAGCCGTTTGCCCATCAAGACGATCCACATCAACCAAAGCCCGGTGGTCATCAAGGGGCTGGCCACCCTGAGTGAAGCGCGTGCAGCCCATTGGGGGATCGACGTGGCGCAGGCCCTGGCGAATGCGCAGCGGGGTCTGGCGCACCTGCCTGCCTTGGACGCGCTGCCCTGGGCCGAGATTTTCCAGCGGGAGTCGGCCCCTGATCCGGGCTTGGATGCCGAGCAGACGCTGTATGGCGGCGCCTTCCTTTCACAGGCTGACCGCCGCACACTGGAGCGGCTGCGTACCTTGGACGGCAGCCGCCTTGCCCTGGAGCGCCCGAACTTTGAGGACGGACGGCTCGATGAGTTGCTGCTGCGTTACCGCGCGCGCAACTGGGCCGACACCCTGGATCCCACAGAGCAGGCGCAGTGGTTGGATCACTGTCGTGCTCGACTGATCGAAGGCAAGGGCGGACACCGCACCTTGGCGCAGGTGCTGGAAAGGATCGACGAGCTGGCCGAGCAGGCCATCGATGCCGGCGATGAGCGGGCACAGACCTTACTCGAGGCCTTGGTGGACTGGGTGGAGACGATCGCCCCGTGACGGCAGCAGCGCTCGGCATCGACGACCTGCGGCGATATGCCTTGGCGCGCTCGCTGTTTGCGCCGTCTGGCCTGGGCCGCGCCGTGGAGCGCCTGGGCTTCGTGCAGGCCGATCCCATTCGAAGCCCGGCCAGGGCGCAAGACCTCATCCTGCGCCACCGGGTCAAGGGCTACCTCGCGGGCGACCTGGAGCGGCACTACCCACGCCTGAAGCTCGAGGAGGACTTCTTCATCAACCATGGCTTCATGCCCGCGCGGCTGCATGCCTTGATGCACCCCCGACAGGGTTACCGCGCGTGGCCGAAGTCCCAATGGGATCAGGCCCATCGCCTGCTGGAGTTTGTCCGCTCGCGCGGTGTGGTGCATCCCCGGGATGTCGACGCCGCCCTGGCCATGGGCGGCGCACGTAATTTCTTTGGTGGCAATTCCCGGGCCAGCACGCAGTTGATGGATGGCCTGCTCTATCGGGGCTTGTTGCGGGTGGCTCGCCGCGAATCGGGCGTCCGGCTGTTCGAGGTTCGCACGCCGTGGCCTGATGCGGTTGACGCGGGGGCCGCCTACGACGAACTGGTGGATGTGGTGGTGGCTCAGTATGCGCCGGTGCCGAGGCCAACCCTGTCGATGCTCGTGGGGCGGCTGTTGTACGGTGCGCCCCAGTGGAAACCGCTGCGCTCAGCAGCTTTGGCGCGCGCAAAGAGGCGCCTGTCGCATGCCGTGGTGGACGGCATGGACTGGTATTGGCCGACCGGAGAAGCGCCGCGGTCGAGTCGGCATGCCGATCCGGAGGGTGTGCGCCTTCTGGCGCCCTTTGACCCCGTGGTGTGGGACCGCACCCGATTCGAGCGGTTCTGGGGCTGGCCGTACCGGTTCGAAGCCTATGTGCCGGCACCCAAGCGCGAGCGGGGCTACTACGCCATGCCGCTCCTTTGGCAGGGGCAGGTGATTGGTTGGGGCAACCTGTCCGTCAAGCCGGATCTGGCCGGCGTGAACCGACTGGAGGCCGACTTCGGTTACGTGCGCGGCGTACGTCCGAGGGGTCCTGCCTTCCGGCAAGCCTTGGAAGAGGAGCTGCAGCGCCTGCAGGTCTTTCTGAGGGTGGGGTCAGGCTGAAATGAACAAGGGGCCCATGGCGGGCCCCTTGAGGGTGAGGGGTCGGTGAACAACCCCTTGTGGCCATCAGACGGCCACGTCCTTGGCCACCTCCGCATACTCTTCGATCTGATCGAAGTTCATGTAGCGGTAGATGCTGGCGGAGTCCTGACCGATGATGCCCACGGCCTCGTGGTACTCGGCCAGGGTGGGGATGCGTCCCAACTTGGAGCACACGGCAGCCAGCTCGGCCGAACCCAGGAACACATTCGTGTTCTTGCCCAGACGGTTGGGGAAGTTGCGCGTGCTGGTGGACATCACCGTGGCACCTTCACGTACCTGCGCTTGGTTGCCCATGCACAGGCTGCAGCCAGGCATCTCGGTGCGGGCGCCGGCCGATCCGAAGGTGGCGTAGTGGCCTTCCTTGATCAGCTCGCTCTCATCCATCTTGGTCGGCGGGGCCACCCACAGCTTGACCGGGATGTCACGCGCACCACCCAGCACCTTGGCTGCGGCACGGAAGTGGCCGATGTTGGTCATGCACGAGCCGATGAAGGCTTCATCGATCTTGGTGCCGGCCACCTCGCTGAGGAACTTGGCATCGTCGGGGTCGTTGGGGCAGCAGACGATGGGTTCCTTGATGTCGGCCAAATCGATCTCGATCACCGCAGCGTACTCGGCATCCTTGTCCGCTTCGAGCAACTCGGGTTTATCCAACCAGGCCTGCACGGCCTTGATGCGACGCTCCAAAGCGCGCTTGTCGGCGTAACCGTTGGCGATCATGTTCTTCATCAGCACGATGTTGCTGGTGAGGTACTCCTTGATCGGCTCAGGGTTGAGCTTGATGGTGCAGCCGGCAGCGCTGCGCTCGGCGCTGGCATCGCTGAGCTCAAAGGCCTGCTCCACCTTCAGGTCGGGCAGACCCTCGATCTCGAGCACCCGGCCGCTGAAGATGTTCTTCTTGCCGGCCTTGGCCACCGTCAGCAGCCCCGCCTTGATGGCGTAAAGGGGAATGGCATGCACCAGGTCGCGCAGCGTCACGCCCGGCTGCATCTGGCCCTTGAAGCGAACCAGCACGCTTTCGGGCATGTCCAGCGGCATCACACCAGTGGCTGCACCGAAGGCCACCAGGCCTGATCCGGCGGGGAAGGAGATGCCGATGGGAAAGCGTGTGTGCGAATCACCGCCGGTGCCCACGGTGTCGGGCAGCAGCAGACGGTTCAACCATGAGTGAATCACGCCATCGCCCGGCCGAAGGGCCACGCCACCGCGGTTGCTGATGAACTGTGGAAGTTCGCGGTGCGTCTTCACGTCCACTGCCTTGGGGTAGGCGGCGGTGTGGCAGAAGCTTTGCATCACCATGTCGGCACTGAAGCCCAGACAGGCCAGGTCCTTGAGCTCATCGCGGGTCATCGGGCCCGTGGTGTCTTGCGAACCCACGGTGGTCATGCGCGGCTCGCAATAGGTGCCCGGTCGGATGCCCTGCTGGTTGCCGTTCACCACCGGCAGACCGCAGGCGCGGCCCACCATCTTCTGCGCCAGGGTGAACCCCTTGCCGCTGTCCTTGGGCGCCTGGGGCAGGCGGAAGGCGGTGGAGGCGGGAAGGCCCAGTAGCTCGCGGGCCTTGGCGGTCAGCGAGCGGCCGATGATCAGGTTGATGCGGCCGCCGGCCCGCACCTCGTCAAGGAGCACGTCGCTCTTGAGCTGGAACTCGGTGACCAGCGCTCCGTCCCGGAGAATCTTGCCCTCGTAGGGCAGCACCTCGATGACGTCACCCATCTCGAGCTTGCTCACATCCACTTCGATGGGCAGGGCGCCCGAATCTTCCTGCGTGTTGAAGAAGATGGGGGCGATCTTTCCGCCCAGGGTCACGCCGCCAAAGCGCTTGTTGGGCACGAAGGGAATGTCCTGACCGGTGGCCCAGATCACGCTGTTGGTGGCGCTCTTGCGCGAAGAGCCGGTGCCCACCACGTCGCCCACATAAGCCACCAGGTTGCCCTTCTTCTTCAGGTCCTCGATGAACTGCATCGGACCGCGCTTGCCGTCCTCTTCAGGCTTGAACGCCGCATCGGGCCGCGTGTTCTTGAGCATGGCCAGGTAATGCAGCGGAATGTCGGGCCGACTCCAGGCATCGGGCGCGGGGGAGAGGTCGTCGGTGTTGGTTTCACAGGGCACCTTGAACACGGTGACGGTGATCCTCTTGGGAACTTCAGGCCGGCCGGTGAACCATTCGGCATCGGCCCAGCTCTGCACAACGGCCTTGGCCCGTGGGTTGCCTGCCTTGGCCTTCTCGGCCACGTCGTTGAAGTAATCGAACATCAGCAGGGTCTTCTTCAGGCCCTCCGCGGCCGTGTTGGCCACGGCGGCATCAGCGTCGTCCAGGAGTTCGATCAGCGGGTGCACGTTGTAGCCACCCACCATGGTGCCCAGCAGTTCGGTGGCCTTAGCGCGGTTGATCAGCGCCACCTTTTCGTCCCCATGGGCCACGGCGGCCAGGAAGGAGGCCTTGACCTTGGCGGCGTCGTCCACACCCGGCGGCACGCGATGGGTCAGCAGGTCCATCAGGTAAGCCTCCTCGCCAGCCGGCGGTGCCTTGATCAGCTCGATCAGTGCGGCAACCTGCTTGGCGTCCAAGGGCAGGGGGGGGATGCCGAGGGCGGCGCGTTCGGCGACATGGGCTCGGTAGGCTTGCAGCATGTGACAACTCCGGTTCTGGGTTTACTCTGTTATTTTATGTCTTATATAAGACTTGGGCTACTAATTTGTGGGGCCCGGGCCGGTGATGCCCAAGCCTTCGGCCGGCGGAGCTTCGGCGGCCGCGCGTCGGGCATCGTGGTGGGCGTCATGCAGACACTCGTCGGCCACGCGTTGGCCGATCTTGGTGTCCATCAGCATGCTCTTGAAGGCGATCTGCACCATCAGGTATCGACCCTTGACGTCTTCCAGCCGGACGGCACCGGTGCTGGAGAGCACCGGCCGAGCGGTGACCACCTGCTTGTCGAAGTGCAGGTCCACATAGCCTTCCTGCCGCGGGTGTGCCAGCACCCGGATCATTCGCTTGAACTCGCACTGGTACTCGCCCAGATGCGCCAGGGTATAGGCGTGGCGCTGCTCGTCGCTGGCCAGCGCCAGGGTGGTGGCGGCTGCCGCGGCGGCGGCGCCGGCGGCTACCGTGGCCTTGCGTGCGGCTGCGCGCGCCTTGTCGGCGGCGGTAGCGGCCTTGCCGGGGTTCGCCGCCGCCGTGGTCGATGCCTTGCTGGTACTCGGCTTGGCTGGCGCGGGCAGCGCGGCCTGCGCAGCCTGAGGCGCCAGCACCGCCGGCACCATGAGCGTGGTCATGGCGATGGCCGTGGCGACCACGGCCATCGTTCGGCTGAGGGCAGCTCCGAGCTGCAGCACCGGCCTCACGTACGGGCTCCGTCAAACCAGCGCGCCCTGACATCGGCGGGGATGGTGTGTGCCCGCTCAGGGTTGGCCTGTGCCCGCTGCAGCACTTGCCAGAAGTAGCGGTAGCTGGCGCGGTCGTGCAGGGTGTCCCGGTGTCGTACCGGTGCCCAGTCCGCCGCCTGCGCGGCCAGCAGAATCTCCATTGCCTGCTCAACCTCGTCGACCGTCGGGGTGAAGGCCTGCACGATGGGCCGGATCTGATCGGGGTGAATGCTCCACATTCGCGCGTAGCCCAACTCCATCCGGGCACGCTGGGCGGCTGCGCTGAGCGCCTGAAGGTTCTTGAACTCCGTGACCACGCAGTGAGATGGCACCTTGGCATGCGCATGGCAGGCGGCGCTGATCTCGAGCTTGGCTCGGCGCACAAGGGGATGTGTGAATTGGCCCTCCACCCCCATGGCCGATTGGCCAATGGCGCCACGATGGGCACTGACGAAGTCCATCAATCCGAAGGACAGTGATTCGACTCGCGGATGTGCGGCCAGCTCGAACACCTCGCGCAAGGCGCCATGGGTCTCGACCAGCGCATGCAGCGGGACGTCGACGCCGCCCAGCGCGTCGATACTGTTTGCAGCCTGTTGGACATCAGCTGCCCCTCGTGGCTTGGGAATCATCAGGTAGGCGGGGCGCCGCGCAGCCGAGAACACCACCCGCACCACGTCTTCAAACCGTTTATGCGTGACGTCCAGCAGCCGCACACCGACTCGGCCCCAGCGGTTGTTCGATCCTCCCAGCAGTTCGGCGATCAGGTGCGCGTGTTCGACCTCGGCCCCAACGGGCGCGCCGTCCTCGTTGTCCAGGGTGACATCAAAGATTGGGCCCAGCTCGGCCTGCAGTGCCAGACTCTTGCGCATGCGGCTTTCGACGCCGCTGTAGTGGTCGCACACCGGCAGGCTGCTCGCAGGCTCGCCTTCCTCGAACAGCAGGGTGGCCGGGTGGGCAGACCGGGGGAACGCAGTGGGCACGACAACACCTAAAAAATAAGGGCCGGCGACCCGAGGGACGCCGGCCCTGTTGGTTCAGGCCCAACTGTAGTACGGCGCACGCCCGCCTGGTTGGCCGGCGGCGCACGACCGGGTCACAGCAGGTGCTTGACCCCGTCCTGCTCGCCCTGCAGTTCAGCCAGGGTCTTGTTGATGCACTCTTGGCTGAAGGCGTCGATGGGCAAGCCCTCGACGATCTTGTACTCGCCGCCCTCGCAGGTGACCGGGTAGCCGAACATGACTTCCTTGGGGATGCCGTACTCGCCCTTGGAGGGCACGCCCATGGTGACCCAACGGCCGTTGGTGCCCAAGGCCCAGTCGCGCATGTGGTCGATGGCGGCATTGGCCGCCGAGGCGGCCGATGACAGGCCGCGCGCGGCAATGATGGCCGCGCCTCGCTTGCCCACGGTCGGCAGGAACACGTTGGCGTTCCAGTCGTGGTCGTTGATGCTGTCCTTGACCGACTTGCCATTGACGGTGGCGAAGCGGTAGTCGGCGTACATCGTGGGAGAGTGGTTGCCCCAGACGGCCAACTTCTCGATGTCGCCTACGGCGATGCCCATCTTGGCGGCGATCTGACTGGCGGCACGGTTGTGGTCCAGGCGCAGCATGGCGGTGAAGTTCTTCGCCGGCAGGCTGGGCGCGCTCTTCATAGCAATGTAGGCGTTGGTGTTGGCCGGGTTGCCCACCACCAGCACCTTGACGTTGCGGCTGGCCACCTTGTCCAGGGCCTTGCCCTGTGCGGTGAAGATTTGGGCGTTTGCGGCCAACAGGTCGGCGCCCTCCATGCCGGGGCCGCGCGGGCGTGCGCCCCCCAGCAGGGCGTAGTCGGTGTCCTTGAACGCGTTCAGCGGGTCAGAGTGGGCCTCGACGCCAGCCAGCAGCGGGAAGGCGCAGTCTTCCAGTTCCATGATCACGCCCTTGAGCGCGTTCTGGGCCTTTTCGTCCGCAATTTCCAACAACTGCAGGATGACGGGCTGGTCCTTGCCCAGCATTTCGCCAGAGGCAATGCGGAACAGCAGGGCGTAACCGATTTGTCCGGCAGCGCCGGTGACGGCCACGCGAACGGGCTTCTTGCTCATGAGGACTCCAGGGATTGATACGCGGGTGGCGCCAGTTTAGGTCAGAAACCCGCTGACGGGGAGGGAAACCCCGTATCTTATGTCTTATATAAGACAAAGAGGTGGACGCCGAGTGGCGGTGTGTGATGCAATCCTTGCATGGGTTCCGCCAACACGATGCGCGACGACGCGGGTGATGCCGCTCCGGCGTTCAGCCCCCTTTATCAGCAGATCAAGGCCCTGATCACCCGCAGCCTCCAATCGGGCGACTGGAGGCCCGGCGAGGTCATTCCCAGCGAGATGGAGCTGGCGGTGCGCTACAAGGTCAGCCAGGGTACGGTGCGCAAGGCGATCGACGAACTGGCCACCGAGAACCGCCTGGTCCGCCGCCAGGGCAAGGGCACCTTCGTGGCCACCCATTCCGAGCAGCTGACCCAGTACCGTTTCCTGCGTCTGGTGCCCGATTCCCTTGAGGCGGCCGGCGTGGCTGGCCGCATGAGCCGCCGTGTGCTGGACTGCCGCCGCGTGCGTGCACCGGCCGATGTGGCGCGCGCGCTGGACATGAAGGGTGGGGAGTCGGCCGTCCAGATCCGGCGCACTTTGTCGGCACAGGGGCATCCAGTGGTGCTCGACGAAATCTGGCTGCCCGGCGGCCTGTTCAAGGGCCTGAGCGCCGAGCGACTGACACAGTATCGGGGGCCGATGTACGCCATGTTCGAAACCGAGTTCGGCGTGCACATGATCCGGGCAAGTGAGAAGCTGCGCGCCGTGGCGGCCGATGCGGCCGCGGCCCAGTGGCTGGAGGTGTCCGAGGGTGCTCCGCTTCTCAGCGTGGAGCGCTTGTCCTATTCGTATGACGACAAGCCGGTGGAGCTGCGCCGTGGCCTGTACCGTACCGAGGCCCACCATTACCGCAACGAGCTCAACTGATGGGCTCGCGCGAAGCCCCCGAACCGTCAGTCGAGCGTATGCTGCGCCGCAATAGAATGACCCGTTCGATTCGAAACAACCGGCCCTACCGGCGGGCGGTTGCCTGAAGTTGAGGAGTAAACCGATGGCCGAGGCCCTCAAACCGCGTCCCACCTATCGCAACATCCACGTCACGCAAATCCTGAAGTACCGGCTACCGCCGGCGGGCATTGTGTCTATCCTGCACCGCGTCAGTGGTGCGCTCATGTTCTTGCTGCTGCCCTTCATCGTGTGGCTGCTGGATGTGAGCTTGACGTCTGAGATCAGCTACGAACAGTTCACGGCCGCCTTCGGCGTGGGCATCGGATTCGTTCCGGGGTGGCTTGTCAAGCTGGTGGCCTTGGCCTTGATTGGGCCTACCTGCACCACTTCATCGCCGGTGTGCGCCACCTGTGGATGGACATGACCCACAGCGTGACCAAGGAGCAGGGTCATTCCTCGGCAATCGTCACGCTGGTTTCCAGCGTGGTGCTGACCGCGGCGCTTGGCGCAAAGTTGTTCGGTCTGTTCTGAGGGGTTTGGGCATGCAACAGAACTACGGATCCAAGCGCATCGTCGTGGGCGCGCACTATGGCATGCGCGACTGGCTTAGCCAGCGCGTGACGGCGGGTCTGATGGCCCTGTTCACGATCGTCCTGCTGGTGCAGGTGCTGTTCGGTGGGCCGCTGGGCTATGACCGTTGGGCAGCCATCTTTTCCGCGCAGTGGATGAAGGTGCTGACCTTCGTCGTCATCGTGGCCCTGGGCTGGCACGCTTGGGTGGGGGTGCGCGACATCTGGATGGATTACGTCAAGCCGGTGGGCACGCGGCTGTTGCTGCAGGTTTTCACGATCGTGTGGCTCGTGGGCTGCACGGGTTGGGCGGTTCAGGTTCTCTGGAGGCTTTGATCATGGCAGTAGGAAGTTCCTTGCCCAAGCGCAAGTTCGACGTGGTGATCATCGGGGCGGGTGGCTCCGGGATGCGGGCGTCGCTGCAGCTGGCGCGCGCGGGTTTGAATGTGGCGGTGCTGTCCAAGGTGTTTCCGACCCGTTCGCACACAGTGGCCGCACAGGGCGGCATCGGTGCGTCGCTGGGCAACATGAGCGAGGACAACTGGCACTACCACTTCTTCGACACCGTCAAGGGTTCGGATTGGCTGGGTGACCAGGACGCCATCGAGTTCATGTGCCGTGAGGCGCCCAAGGTCGTTTACGAACTCGAGCACTTCGGCATGCCGTTCGATCGCAACCCGGACGGCACCATCTACCAGCGACCCTTTGGTGGTCACACGGCCAACTACGGCGAAAAGCCGGTTCAGCGCGCCTGCGCGGCTGCAGACCGCACCGGCCACGCCATGCTGCACACGCTGTACCAGCAGAACGTCAAGGCACGCACGCAGTTCTTCGTCGAGTGGATGGCACTGGACTTGATTCGCGATGCCGACGGTGATGTGGTGGGCGTGACCGCGCTGGAGATGGAAACTGGCGATGTGCACATCCTCGAGGGCAAGACGGTGCTCCTGGCCACGGGTGGTGCGGGCCGCATCTTCGCGGCGTCCACCAACGCCTTCATCAACACCGGAGACGGCCTGGGGATGGCCGCCCGTGCCGGCATTCCCCTGGAAGACATGGAGTTCTGGCAGTTCCACCCCACCGGCGTGGCCGGCGCAGGTGTGCTGCTGACCGAAGGCTGCCGTGGCGAGGGCGCCATCCTGCGCAACAGCAACGGCGAGCGCTTCATGGAGCGCTACGCGCCCACCCTGAAGGATCTGGCGCCGCGTGACTTCGTCTCGCGCTGCATGGACCAGGAAATCAAGGAAGGCCGTGGTTGCGCGCCCAACAAGGACTATGTAGTGCTCGACATGACGCACCTGGGCGCCGACACCATCATGAAGCGGCTGCCCTCGGTGTATGAGATCGGACACAACTTCGCCAACGTGGACATCACCAAGGAGCCGATTCCCGTGGTGCCCACGATCCACTATCAGATGGGTGGCATTCCCACGAACATCCATGGTCAGGTGGTGGCCCCTGCAGCCGACGGTTCGCAAAAGATCATCAACGGTCTGTATGCGGTGGGTGAGTGCGCCTGCGTCAGCGTGCATGGCGCCAACCGCCTGGGCACGAATTCCCTGTTGGACCTTCTGGTGTTTGGCCGTGCTGCGGGCAACCACATCGTCGAGTTCACGAGCAAGTCGCGCAACCACAAGAACTTGCCGGCCGATGCGGCCGACCGTTCCCTGTCGCGTCTGGCACGCCTGGATACGGCCACCGACGGCGAGTACGCGCAGGATGTGGCCAACGACATCCGCAAGACCATGCAGCAGCATGCTGGCGTGTTCCGCACCCAGGCGAGCATGGACGAGGGCGTGGCCAAGATGGCGGCCATCACCGAGCGGGCCAAGTCGATTGGCCTGAAGGACAAGTCCAAGGTCTTCAACACCGCGCGCATCGAGGCGCTGGAGGTGGAGAACCTCATCGAGTCGGCCAATGCCACGATGGTGTCTGCCGCTGCCCGCAAGGAAAGCCGCGGGGCCCACACGGTGAACGACTACGGCGACTGCCCCGAGTTCCCCAATGGTCGCAACGACCGGGAGTGGATGAAGCACACCCTGTGGTTCAGCGATGGCAACCGACTCGATTACAAGCCGGTGAACCTGAAGCCGCTGACGGCACAGAGCATTCCGCCCAAGGTCAGGACATTCTGACGATATTGCGGGACAGACCGAGCAAAGCGAGCTCTGTCACCAACCGTTTAGATGAGAGTGAGAGGTACCCATGACCAAGCGCAGCTTCCAGATTTACCGCTACGACCCCGATACCGACGCCAAGCCTTACATGCAGACGCTCGAGGTGGAACTCGACGGTTCCGAGCGCATGCTGTTGGACGCTCTGATGAAGCTCAAGGCGGTGGACCCCACGCTGAG
>JACCEC011939981.1_pt1 | contig 35170 bp, 27 predicted proteins | sample 7450121 | NCBI WGS metagenome assembly JACCEC01 (sample SAMN15323455, study PRJNA562643) | freshwater metagenome | isolation source: river surface water | place: USA:Blue River Watershed | collected 2017-08-18 | reverse complement strand
TTCATGCGATTTTCTATAAGAAAATCTAATGATTATTTTAAAATTTCCAAAAAACTAAGGTGTGGAAAAACGTTAGAATTTTGGGTTTGTTTTTTGTTTACTTTTTGTGAAAATAAAGTTGACAATTGTGTACTAACCTTGATATTATTTATACAGAACTATTTGGCATAAAAATACAAACTTAAATAAAAATTTCTTTTTTAATACTTTAAACACTTTTACTAGCTTTAAGCTTTTTAAAATAAAATTAAAGTAATTTACTATAAAAACATTCATTTTATTCTGAAATTCAAAAAATTTCATTTAATAACTTTGAATTTTTTCAAATAAATAAAATTTGATATTTCTAAATATGAAATATTAATATTCAAAAATTTAAAAAACACAAACTATTGCATTTCTAAAGATAGAAAAATGTTTTAAATTATTTTAGATAAAAAATAATTTCAGACCATTCACTATAAGATGATGTTTATAAATTGTTTCTATTCAAAGAAAACAAATTATAAACCTTGAAATGTTTAACCAAAAACGGAGTTTTTTGGAAAATAACTCAACTTTAATTAAATGACTTGACTGTTTTAGTTTTAGTTAAAAAAAAGTTTTATTATCTAATAATTGTGGGTTTTTTTAAATTTCTTTCAATAAAAAACAGATTGAAAAGGAGGATTAATAAATGTTAACTTTTCTTTCTTTAATGACTTCAATTAAAGATTATGTAGAAGTTGTTCATAAATTTATTGAAACAGATCCTAATTCACTAATTTCAAGTTACGAAAATTTTGGTTCAATTGTCACGTACTTAATTTTAAGTACAAAAAATTGTTTAATTGATATTATTTCACTAAATTGGCTAAATAACTTATGGTCATTGCCAATTATTATCCCAGAAGTAGCATCTTCAATGATTAGTGAAATTTCAGTATTAAACAATTATTTCCACAATATTTTTACATTTTTAGAAACACCATTATCTTATGGTGAACAAAATTCTGTATTATATTGTTTAGAAAAATTCTCAATTGGATTAATTAATAGTTTCTTCTTATTTTTACCAACTTCTACTTCGCATTTAATTATGTTACGTCGTTTTGTAATGCAAGGATTAGAAGCAGGTTATATTGCTGGCTTAGGTACAATCTGTGGAAATGTTTTATGGATTGCTTCAATGGTATTTGGATGGCGTTTTATCATCATTCCATGGATTTCATTTGACATTTTACGTTATTTTTTAGGATTTATTTTGTTAGTAAAATATATGTGGGATACATATAATGAGAAAAAATTAGCATTAGAAGATTTATCAAAAGTGAAAATCTTTTTATTAAGTTTTCTTTTAGCTTTTACAGAACAAACTACAATTTATCCTTTTATTGCAAATTTATCCATTGGATCTGAAACTACAGTTTTAGAAACATTCCCAGTAGATAACTTAGCAGGTTTTATTACAACTCATTTAAGTTATTTAAGTGGTATTTTAATCGGAAGTTTAAGTTTATTACATTTAAGTTGTTGGTTCTTTGAAAATCCTGCATTTAATATTTATATGTGGATTATTTCTTCATTCAAAGTAACAACAAGTGCTTATTCAAAATTCTTAAATTTCTTCTTTTTATATTTAACAATGATTTGTGCTGTTTCAAATTTTGCTTATTTTGGATTAGATTATACTATTACGAATCCATTAGGATTTGTTCAAGATGATCGATTAATTGATCAAAAAAGCTTATTAGAAACATCTTTCTTAAGTACAAAAGCATCAGATCGAAATACGCGAAGAAATCGAGGTCGTCATGGCCGTAGAGAACGATGGAAACGTCGTATTCGTAAATATCGAACATTTGATGCATCCTTATATGACCAAGGTATTTATGATTTATTCACAGTTGAAAATTTAAATTATGGTTTTGATCGATTCTGGTTAAGAAGAAAAATGAGAAATCACCGTGTTCGTTTTAGATTTTTCCCAGGACCTTGGATGCGTTCATTTAAAAAACAATTAGCAACACCACGTTTAGAATCATTTACTGGTCCGCGTGTTGAATTCTTTAGAATGCTTTTTGAACAAGTTTACCACCCAAGCTTCCATGAAAAAAGTTTAAATACAAATGTGAAAACATCCAATGGGTCACCTACAAATTTATCACAAAATTTCTTAATTAATGGACAAACTAGTTCAACGAATGAAAATATTGGAAAAGTTACAGATTCAAGTAAAAATGAATTTTCAGCTATCCGAAAATTTGTTCGTAAATTCCAAACACGTATTCAATTAGAAAAAATTAAAAATTCTTCAAATTTTGAAACAAACGAAGAAATTCATTCAAAACGTTGGAAAAATTTAAATTCTAAATATTTGAAAACAGATGGTTTAAAATCCGATTTAATTAGAAATAATTTAAATCCACAATTCTCAACATTTAAAGATTCTCAAAATCCAAAAAATGTTTCAAAATTAAATTTCAATAAAAAAGATGTTGATTTGATGCTTTATCGTAATTTTTTACAAGAAAATGATCCGAAAAATACTAGCTATCAACCAGCATCATTATTACATCCAGCAAAATTTTATTTACAACGTGAAAAAGCTTTCCGTCAAAAATTAAGATACTATGGAATTCAACTTTTCCGAAATTTTGGAATCGAAAATAATGCACCCTATTTCCGTGTTTTAATGAGAAAATATTTCTATTATTATAAACCAACATTACGTTGGAAACGTACAATGCATAATGCATCATTACGAAAAGCTTTAAGAAAAGGGATTCGTAAACCTCGTCGTTTTAAAACAAATCTGGAACAAACAAAATCAGTAAATGATTCAATTTTATTATCTCAATCTCAAACAAAAGAAAATGCAGCTGTGTCAATGTTGAAAAATCAACGATCAGATAATTGGAATAATGTTCAAAAGCCAACACATTGGTATTCGGTTATTGGAAAACGCGCAAGTCGTTATCGTGCACAAATTTATAAAGATGTTTTACAACATTGGTATTATAGTCCATTTAATCGTTTCTTCTTAAAAGTTGATATTGATTCATTTATTCGTCGTCAACCAGTTTCTCATTTTTTAACTAAAAAAGAGGAATATTTATTACATTTAAGACGTTTTTTACTATCTGAACATTATGATAGTTTAAGATGGTATACGTATATGCAACATTATCAAACAATGAAAAAAGAAATTGGTGGAACAAAAAGTTTTTCAAGCCGTGTTTATAACCAACAATTTCAAGGAACTTTTAAACAAGTTCGACATTTATTTGCTTTAACACCAAATGAAGGAAATAAAACAATTTTAAAATTTGATCAACCGTTATTTAATGAATACTCAAATAAATTAACAAATTCTATGGTTGCTGAATCATTCTTACATGAAGAACTTTTACCTTTAAAAGATTTAAAATTTAATCCAGAAAATAATTCTATGGATCCAAATTTTGATTTAGGTCAAAATCTAGTTACTGATTCAAAAATGCGATTAAAAAATTACATGCTTGCAGCAAAACCAGTAAGACAAAAAATTATTCAACAATTATTATTGGATAAAAATTATCCAGAATTATCAAAATTTTTACTAAAAGGTGAAAAAACTCGAGGTGAAAAAGCTGTTACAGGTGAAAAAAATTTCTTAAATCAAGAATCTCAATATTTATTAACGGACAAAGAAAAAACTGAATTATCAACTCTTCAAAAAGAAAAATTAAAAGCATTATTGAAAAAAGAATTTAATAAAGATTTCTTATGGATTTTATTATTAAAAAAAGCACAAACACAAATGTATGATCCTGAGAGTTTAAAATTTTTCTATTTACGTCGCTTAGAAAAACGTGAAAGACGTCAAGAACGTTTTGAAAAAAATTTAAAAGTACGTATTGAACGTTTACAAACTTGGTTTAAAAATCACCAAACACAATTAAAAACAACTCAATTAGGAACAACACCGCTAAATGGAACTATGAGTTTAGCAAAAATTAATTCGTCAAATCTTTTTGAAAATGAATTAAAAACAGGTATTCAAAAAGCTTTTAAAGAAGCTTTAAATTATCAAAATTCATCGAAAAAATCAGATCGATTTGCTTGGTCATTAGCGCATTCAAAACTTCGTTTTAAAAGTTCTGATTTAAAAGAGCATTTGAAAAAAAATCTGAAAGAAAATATTAATAATCTTGAGCAAATTCAAGACAATATTTCAATCAAACTTTCAACACTTGAAAACGATTCTAAACTTTCATCTTCGATGTTATCAAAAACAAAACAACTGTCTATTCACTTACAACGTGTAGTTTCAAATAAGTTAAGTAGCTTCTTGAATGTTTCAGGACTTTCTTCATTAACTAATCAAAAGAAAACGTTAAGTGTGGCAAACTGGCGTCAACAAGAAATTGCTTTAACAAAACGTAAACGAAGTCGTAAACGTTTTAAACGTTTAAAGAAAAAACAAGTTTTAAATTTAATGTTGAATCAGGAAAGTAGTCCTTTTAAAGATGTACAATTACAAGCAACAAAAACATCTTCAAAAATGCCAAGTTTTAAATTAGATGAATCTAAACCAAAAACTTTTTCAACAAAAATTTGGAATCAATGGATTAAAAAATTAGATCAAAATTGGAGTTCAGAAAAAAATGCTATTTTAGATGAAAAAACTTCCTTAACAGGTTCATTTACAAAATTCCAGAATTATTTTGAGAAAAAATTCAAAATTAAACGTAGTCGTCGACGTGGTTATTCAAAAATGCGTCAACGTAGTGCAATTCGAAAATCAACGTTAAAAGAAAATTTTAGACGTCGCCGTTCAAAAAAATATAGTGCAAATAAAATTGAGAAAGGAAATGCACTAGAAAAATTAGCTAGCGATTCACTTCTAAATTCAACAGATCCTTTTGTTGAAAAAACTCCAAAATATCGCCGTCTAAGACAACGTAAAAATCGTTTCTGGAAAAAAGCAAAACGTCCTAAATATGCTCAAAATAAACGTAGATTAAAAAAACATAAACGTTCAGCCCTTAATCGTTTAAGAGACTTGAATAAACAATTAAAACGAATTGAATCAAGTTCTCAAGTCGAAAATTGGTGGTCAAATGTTTTCTTACCGCGTTATCAATCATCAATTAATATTGAACTTCAAAATCAAAAAACACAATATCTAAAAGAAAAACTTGGAAATCTTTCTTCAAGTGATCTATTAAATCGTGATACTTTTTCACAGAAAAAATCTTATGAAATTGTAAAAGGTGATCATATTTTAGAAATTGGAAATCTTGATTATAAACCTTTAGCAACTCCAAATGCATTAAAAAATGCTCCAACTCTTGAAAAATTTGACGACCGTTCTGAACAAAATAAGAATTCACAATCTTCTAATTTAAACAAAACAGATGGTATTCAGAATTTTTATGAAAATTTATTAATCAATAAGCAAACTCAATCTAGTAGTGGAGATCAAAACCGTCAATTTATGGTTAATGTTAATCCAACACCTTTTTATGCAGGTTGGGATGAAACATTAAGAAAATTTGTGGTTACAAATCGCTTCTTATCACGTCAAGAAGCTAGTTTTGAAATGAATTTACAAAATCTTAAATCAACTAAAAATTCAATTTTCCAAAATTTACCAAATCAATTTGAATTTACTAAAGCTCCTTTACAAGGAATGAATGCAGCTACTACATTATACTGGCAAATTCCATTTACAACATATGATCCAGATCAATTCTTTGCTTTAGGTATGGATGGTTTTTCTCCATTAGCTTGGAAACGTTTTAATTTCCGTCATATGAAACAAACAACAAAACCAATTTTAGTGAAAACATTAAGTTATGAAAAATCGATTTCTGGAAACAATCCTGATCAGAAAACTGATTTATTCCGTAAATTAAATCAACGACTAGTTGAACAAAAATATGGAACTAATCAATTAAATATGGAAACAAATTCTGGAAATTTAATTTCTGAGAATCTAAAATTTGCTAAAGAATTTAAAAAAGCACGTTCTCGCCGTTTGATTAAACGTTACCGACGTGTTAAAAAACATCCAAAAGCGCCTGTATGGTTCCCAGCAGGACCATTAAGTCAAGAAATTTTACCTGTTCACTACATTTATGTTTTCTATAAACGATTTAGATTACCTAGAGATCGTTATATTAGACGTAGACTACGTAAAAATAAAGATGGAATCCCATTAGGACTTCAAGATAATAATTCAAAACGTTTTGATTATACACTACGCCGACGTATTAAAGCTCGACGTAGATATCATAGAAGTCGTCCTATCCGAACTGGCGAAATTTTATTACCTCGTCGTAAACCTTTACAAACTTCTTCAATGCGACCAATTCCAACAAATCGTTTAGATTCACCAATTCAAGATTTCCAATTTTCGAAATCTAAATTTGAACGTCGCCGTAAACTTTCTAATCGTAAAGATCAACGAATGAACATGAGAATTCGTCAATTAAGACGACGTGTTCAACGTCAAGTTATTCGTCCAATTAATTGGCGTTATCGACCTCGTCCAGGTGGAATTGTATGGCCAGGTGACTATTTACGCCTTGAATCTGTAAATGCACCTAAATTAAATTCAAATGCAACATTACGTAAACTTCAACAAACGATTGAAAATGTTCAACAAAAGAAAACAAAACGTAAAAAGAAAAGAGTTATTCAAGAATGGCAAATTCAACCTAAGAAATATTTAATTCAAAAACATAATTTGAAAGTCTTAAAAAAACGTTTAGAAAAATCACAGAATCAAGCTCAATTATTCCAAAAAATTGAAAATATGAAAGTACTTTTAAATCAATAATATTTCTATATTTTACTTGAGTCTTAATTTGACTTAGTCTTAAATCTTTAAGCTAATTTGAATTAAGACTCTATTTAATTTGTTTTAATAATTTAAAGATATTTCATTTCTTTTAAAACTACGTTTTAAGTTCTATATTAATTTTTTGGAGATTTTTGATGTTTCATTAAATTGTTTTTCTAGAAACAATTTACAATTAAATTTCTAAAAAATTGAATACAATTTAGCAATTACAAGAGAAAACTTCTAAAAAAGTTTTCTCTTGTATTCCTAGTTTTTAAATTGTTTACTATGAAAACAACCGAAAAATCGATTTTTTTTATCTATGCAAAAAAAAATTCTATCTTTTATATAAAACCGTTTTTTCTTGTTAAAAAGTTACGTCTGTTTTTTAGTCTAGATTATTTTTATTTTTTGTGGTATGTTATTTGTTATTGATATTTAAAATAAAATGAGTTGGCGGCATAGCCAAGCGGTAAGGCAGAGGTTTGCAAAACCTTTATTCCCCAGTTCGAATCCGGGTGCCGCCTATTAACAAAATAATACACGAAGTTGCGAGTTTATCTAACTTAGATAAGTTAGAGTCAGTAAAATTTTATTACTTCTATTCAAAAAGCTTTTTGCTTAAAAATAATGTATTTCTAATAAAATTTTTATCGATTTTTAAATTTCATTGAAATTTGCTTAAAATTTAATTTCTCAAAAATTTTTTATTCCAAATTCATGAACTAAAAATCCCATCATTTCAATTTATTTCTTAATTTCGAAAAAAAATTTAAGAATAATTATCTAGTAATTAAAATTATGTTAAGTCCTAAAAGAACAAAATATCGTAGACATCACCGTGGAAGATTAAACGGGAAAGCAACACGTGGTACACAATTAGTTTTTGGTGAATTTGGTCTTCAAGCTTTAGAAGCTTGTTGGCTTACATCACGTCAAATTGAAGCTGGTCGTCGTGTATTAACACGTTATGTAAAACGTGGAGGTAAATTATGGATTCGTTTATTCCCAGATAAACCGGTTACAGCACGAGCTGCTGGTTCTCGTATGGGATCTGGTAAAGGTGCACCTGAATATTGGGTGGCCGTTGTTCAACCAGGTAAATTAATTTATGAACTAAAAGGAATTTCAGAAGAAATGGCAAAACAAGCTTTACGAATTGCTTCTTACAAAATGCCAATTAAAACAAAATTTGTAAAAGTAATGCCTCAAGGTTAATTTAAACAATTTATTTAGAACAAAACTGAAGAAATTTATAAGCATATAGATTTTTGAAATTTGTTCGATTCAAATATCCTTAAATACAATATTGAAAATTACCTTTAATCGAATTTTAAAGTCATTAGATTGCTTGCACTACTAAAGACGAATGAAAAAAAATAATCTTTTTAAATAAAATCTAAAAAACTGCGGTTTTTAGTATCGATTGAATAATTATTTTTAAATCCGAATTTAGTTTAGTGTGTATTCAAAATACAAAAGAAAACTTTGTTTTCTCGGAGAGGGCATTTAATACAGTATTCGAAATTGTAAAAAAAAGCTATAAAAAACTAGCTAAATTCTAAATTTATTTAGACTAAAAAGATGAAAATAAAAAAATTTTTAACAAAAACGTAAAATGATCCAACCTCAATCTTATCTAAATGTTGCAGATAATAGTGGTGCAAAAAAATTAATGTGTATTCGTGTATTAGGATGTGAAAATCAATCTGGAAATATTGGTGATATTATTATCGCAGTAGTTAAAGATGCACTTCCAAATATGCCTACAAAACGTTCTGATGTGGTACGAGCAGTAATTGTACGTACTTCAAAAGGACTTCGTCGTGAAAATGGTATGCAAATTCGTTTTGATGATAATGCTGCTGTTATTATTAATAAAGAAGGAAATCCTCGTGGTACACGTGTATTTGGCCCAATTGCTCGTGAACTTCGTGACCGTAATTTTACAAAAATTATTTCTTTAGCACCTGAAGTTATTTAATTGTTTCATCAATAACAATACTTAAATTGGTTCTTTCATCCAATTTACTTTGAGAAAAAATAGGTTTTTTTCTGTTTGTTCTTGTATCTAAGTTGTTTTCTAAGAAAACAACTTGAAAAAAAGCAAAAATTTTCGATTAATTGAGTCTTCCAATTTTTGTCTTTTTTTCTATTAAAAGTTCCATAGTGAAAACTTCATTTTCATTAGGTGCCTTTGTTCAAAAATAAAACTTTGTTTTATTTTTATTTAGCTTAAATTTGTTTTTCTAGTCAGAAAAAACCAAATTCATCACAATTTGTTTCATTAAAAATTATTTGACATCAAAAATATGGCTCAACGTTTAAAAAAACATTATATTGAAAAAATTTTACCTAAATTCGTAAAAGAATGGAATTACAAAAATGTACAAGAAGTTCCAAAAATTGAAAAAATCGTAATTAACCGAGGTATTGGGGATGCTTCTCAAAATACAAAAGTAGTGGAATCTTCATTAAAAGAATTAAGTACAATTGCTGGTCAAAAAGGTGTTATTACAAAATCTAAAAAAGCAATTGCTGGTTTTAAACTAAGAGAAGCAATGCCAGTAGGAGTTTCTGTTACATTACGTGGTGATAGAATGTATGGATTTCTTGATCGTTTAATTCATTTAGCATTACCTCGTGTACGTGATTTCCAAGGAATTAGTCCAAAAAGTTTTGATAAACATGGAAATTATAGTTTAGGTCTTGAAGAACAATTAATGTTCCCAGAAATCGAATATGATAAAATTGATCAAGTTCGTGGTATGGACATTTCAATTGTTACTACTGCAAAAAATCAGGAAGAAGGTTTAAAATTATTAAAAGAATTTGGTCTACCTTTTAAAGCATAAATTTTTAGAAAATCTTTAAGTTTTCTAAAAATTATGAATAGAAGAATAGTTAAATTCAGGTAATTTAAAAAATTTTCTCTGTTTTCTCTTATTTAATTAATTTATTGAATTAAATTTCTTACATTTAAACAACAAGGTTCCGTAAAATTTTTCTAAAAAATTCTAGTAAACCTTTCTTTACTTTGAGAACTTTAAAAACGAATAGAATTCACAAAAAATCAGATTTTATAGCTGAAATTTTTAGTGTGATTGTTAGATTTACAAGCTTAAAACTAACTTGCTTCCAAATACTCGAAATTCGTTTTTTTAAAAGTTCAAAACTAGAATTAATAAATTGTTAAAAACTATTTAGTCCATTTTTACGAGGTATTTATACTTTAGTAAATTTAAATGACACTTTTAACAAGTAAACACAAAAAAATTCTAGTTGAAAATTTATTTTTAATTTTTCTATGGTTAATGATAGTATCAGCGACATGTTAACACGTATTCGTAACTCAACTTTAACAAAAAAAACAATTGTTTTAGTTCCTTTAACTCGTTTAAATGAACAAATTGCAAGCATTCTAGAAAGAGAAGGATTTATTCAATCTTTCCAAATTTCTGAAGATTCAAAATCATTAATTTTACGTTTAAAATATCGCTCAAAACAAATTTCTACAACTAAAGTTAAAGAATCATGCATTACAAATTTAAAAAGAATTAGTAAACCTGGATTAAGAATTTATGCAAACCATAAAGAAATTCCTCGTATTTTAAATGGTGCCGGCATTATTTTACTTTCTACTCCAGTTGGCATTTTAACAGATCGAGAAGCACGTTCACGTGCTATCGGAGGTGAACTATTATGTTCAATTTGGTAATCAAATTTAGAAAAGAAATTCAATTCGCTAGCGCGAAGTTTGCTTCGCACAAGAAAGTTCAAATTTTTAACACACTTTCCTTTCTTCAAATGGCTTTCATTCTTTTCTAAGGTGCTTTTAAGTTGTTTTCTTCGAAAACATTTACTTATAAACAGTAATGTTGAAGAAAACAACTTAGAGAACTTTATTGGATTAAAATTAAAGTGGCTTTACCAAGTTCAAAAGTGGTTTTAGTACTTTTAAAAAATTTTTTACATAGTTCCATTTCCAAGGATTTTTGTAATACCTTATTGAAATTTGCTATAATTTAACATAAAATTTCTTTTTGCCTTTAAAGGTTCCATTATTAATGGATACAATTTTTGTTAACAATCCGATGAGCAATTTATTAATTATTTACGCTCAAAATCAATAGTTTTATCAAAATTTAGGAGATAATTATGACAACAATTCTTCAACTTGCGTTATTCGCTTTAATTTTAGTTTCATTTGCTTTAGTAGTAGGTGTACCTGTAGTATTTGCATCTCCAAACGGATGGTCTGAAAATAAAGGTACTGTATTCTCAGGCTTAAGCTTATGGTTATTCTTAGTATTTGCTGTAGGAATTTTTAACTCTTTTGTAGTTTAATTTGAAGTAAAAAAATAGCAATTGCTTTTAGCATTCTCTGAATTTACGGGAAAATTCTATTTTCTAACGTAAAGTTTATTCTAGTATTTGCTAATGGTTTTGTTAATTCTTTTAATCTTAAAATTAGTAAATTTCTCTTCGATATTATCGATAATTCTTAAAAAATCAATCTTTTAACTTTAGTGTTAAATAGCTTGGTTAATTAAAATCAATTGCTTTCATTAAGCATTTTACGTAATCTATTTGCCTTTTAGGTTCTTCTTTCCCATTGAAATAGAAAAATCTATGAAAATTTGTCTAACAATTCATAAAAATTTTTTTATGAGTTTTTAATATTAAATTTTCATTTGTTTAATTAAGTTTCGACTTAATTATTTAAGAATTTTAATTACTTTTAAAGTGATTAAATGTTCCTCAATTTATAATTATTGAATTTTTCAACTTATGGAAGTAAATATTTTTGGATTAACAGCAACAGCTTTATTTATTATCATCCCAACTTCTTTCTTATTAATTCTATATGTAAAAACTGCTTCAAATCCTGATTCAGAGTCATAATTTGGATTAATTTTTTCTCCTTTATAAAAAATACAAATTTTTAAGTTTGCTATTTAGCATCTAAAAATTTGTATTTTTTATTCTAAACCTTCTAAAGATTTATAGTTATTCGTGATTGGATTAATTACATAAATTTCATTTATGTTGACCAAAGTAAATTTTCTTTGGAAATTTGAATTCACGAATAATTTTTCGCTACATAATCTTTTTATTTTCAAAGTGCTTCATTGAAAAAGAAAATATTTGGGAATGTTCTTTCTAAAATAGTTTAAAGATTAGTGCTTTGCATTCATTCTGAGTTTTTAGTACGTTAAATATCGAAATGCACTCTTAGAATGAATAAACTAAGAATTTTGTTCGTAGAAAAAATATTACCCACAAAAGCTAACTTGAATTTTACTAGTTTCTTTGGTGAAATATTTCAAATGCATTTTTCGATATCTAAAAAGTAATTAACTGTTAGTTTTTTAGACTAGATTCCTATTTTTAATTTTCTTTATTAAACTTTTTTCTTTATAAATTTTCAAAGTAATTATTTTTAACTCTTAATTTTATGGCAAAAAAAAGTATGATTGAACGTGAATTAAAACGTCAACGCTTAGTAATGAAGTATGCAGCAAAACGTGCAGAACTAAAAGCACAAATTAAAAATGCTACATCTTTACGTGAAAAATTAGCATTACACCGCCAATTACAACAATTACCAAAAAATAGTTCAGCAGTTCGTCTTCATAATCGTTGTACGATTACAGGACGTCCAAAAGGTTATTTCAGAGATTTTGGATTATCACGTCACGTTTTACGTGAAATGGCCCATGAAGGGTTATTACCTGGTGTTATGAAATCAAGCTGGTAATTTTTGGCAGAAATCATTTTAAAAAGCTTGGAGCTTTTAAATTAGAACGTAAGTAAACATGATGTTATCATTAAAACTTAACTATGATTTAAAAGCTTTTAGCTTTCCTTTTTTAAGTTGCGTTAAATTACTTAAGCTTTTAATGATCTAAGAAATCTAGATAAAGTCTTTTTTTTTCAAGTTAAAGTTAAAAACTTTTTAAATCCTTTGTTTAGATTGAAATTTAAAATAAAATTCAAATAGTAAATTAAGAAAAAACTCCGTTTAGAAAATAACGTTTATTCACAAAGTGAGATTTCACCAGAAAAAACTTTGTTTATAAAAAAAAAGAATTTGTTATAATATAAATTGCAAATAGATTTCAAAAAATTAAATTGTTTTAAACAATTTAATGATATTTTAAACTAAGTAACTCTTTATTGAGTAAACAAAAATAAAATTATAAAATTTTACTTAGTTTAAAACTAAAATTGTGAAAACAATTTTTCTTACGTGATGATGAACTGTATTTATTTTGGAGATCTACGCAATGACGATTGCGATTGGTACATATCAAGAAAAAAGAACTTGGTTTGATGACGCAGACGACTGGCTTCGTCAAGACCGTTTTGTATTTGTAGGATGGTCAGGTCTTCTATTATTACCATGTGCATACATGGCATTAGGTGGTTGGTTAACAGGTACAACTTTTGTTTCATCATGGTACACTCATGGTTTAGCATCTTCTTACTTAGAAGGTTGTAACTTCTTAACAGCTGCAGTTTCTACTCCAGCAAACAGTATGGCTCACTCATTATTATTTGTTTGGGGTCCAGAAGCTCAAGGTGATTTAACTCGTTGGTTCCAACTAGGTGGATTATGGGCATTTGTAGCACTTCACGGTGCTTTTGGTTTAATTGGATTTATGTTACGTCAGTTCGAGATCGCTCGTTCAGTAAACTTACGTCCTTATAACGCAATCGCATTCTCAGCTCCAATTGCTGTTTTCACTTCTGTATTCTTAATTTACCCATTAGGTCAATCAGGTTGGTTCTTTGCACCAAGCTTTGGTGTTGCTGCAATTTTCCGTTTCATTCTCTTCTTCCAAGGATTCCATAACTGGACATTAAACCCATTCCACATGATGGGTGTTGCTGGTGTATTAGGTGGTGCTTTATTATGTGCTATTCACGGTGCTACTGTAGAAAACACATTATTTGAAGATGGTGACGGTGCAAACACATTCCGCGCTTTCAACCCTACACAAGCTGAAGAAACTTATTCAATGGTTACAGCTAACCGTTTCTGGTCTCAAATCTTCGGTGTTGCTTTTGCTAACAAACGTTGGTTACACTTCTTTATGTTGTTCGTTCCAGTAACTGGCTTATGGATGGCTTCTATTGGCGTTGTAGGTTTAGCTTTAAACTTACGTGCTTACGACTTCGTATCTCAAGAAATTCGTGCTGCGGAAGATCCAGAATTTGAAACATTCTACACTAAAAATATTCTTTTAAATGAAGGTATTCGTGCATGGATGGCTGCTCAAGACCAACCTCATGAACGTTTAGTATTCCCTGAAGAAGTATTACCTCGTGGTAACGCTCTATAAGATCGAATCTTTTTTCATTTATTTTCTTATGTTGGAAATTCTATTTTTTAGAATTTCCAACATTTTAGATAGCTTTCAAAAAGTAAAAGCTAGTTTTAAGTAGAAATTTAAATTTTTTACTTCAATTTTTTAAAGTTTTTAAAGAGTAAATTTTTTGTTTAAAAATTGTGAAAGAATAAAAATACGCTAATTTTGGTATAAAAAATTTGTTTTTTCTGTTCTCTTTTGTAGAGTTTCTCCATTATTATTTTTTAAATAAATTAAAAAAAATTTAAAATAAAATAAACTTTTTTTATTTTATTTCATATGCTATAATATAATGTAATGTAAGTTTTCGGTATGGCGGGCGTAGCCAAGTGGTAAGGCAATGGATTGTGACTTCATTATGCGCGGGTTCGAACCCCGTCGTTCGCCTTTTTAAATTTAAAAATCTTTTTTTTGTCTTTTCTTAGAAAAGACATTAAATACAAATTTATTCGAAATTGAAAATAAGTTTCAATTCGCTAGCGCGAAGTTTGCTTCGCACAAACTTTCTTTTTTTCGAATAATTTTTTTTTGTTAATTTAACCAAAATCAGACTTAAAATTTTATTTTAGTTATTTTAAGTTAAAGCAAAATGTATAATTTTCAGCCTTTAGTAATTTCAAAAATTCAATATGTACAAAAATAAGGTATTAAAATGATATTTAAGCGTTGCTTTTCCTCCTTATATTCAATGTTGAAGACAGATGTTTTCATCATTTACTATTGTAATTTTTCAAATTTTCAAATATTTTTAGGAGAAATTCCATGACAATTAGTTCACCAGAACGAGAAGTCAAAAAAGTAAAAATTGCGGTTGACCGCAATCCAGTAGAAACAAGTTTTGAAAAATGGGCGTGCGACCTGAAAAAGAGATATGAAATTTAAAATTTCTAAAATTTAATTATTCAAATTTTAAAGACAAAATCTTTAAAATTTCTGGACATTAAAATAAAAACGTTGTTTTTATTGAAATAGTTCAAGTGCAGTCAGAAGTTTACTCTAAGGTTCGGAATTTTGTTCATAGATCAAAATTCAAAACAAAATTTAGATACAACTTACTAAATCAAAAGATTATACTCTACGAAAAACTTTGTTTTTCGAGAAAATCTTTAAATCAGTTTTTTTTCGATTATTTTGTAAAGAAATAAATCGACACAATTTAATAAACTTAATATGTTAACAAACTCAATTCCACAGTTTTTTAGTTTGAAGGATGATCTTATTCTTCAACTACAGCAGCAAATTTATATATCGGAAATTCGAGGAAACATAAGGTTAACAAAAAAACTAAAAGTTCTCCTCTTAAAACATCCCTTATTAAAACTTCAAGTTTTAAGTTACCAATTAACAAAATTTGAACACAATTTTGTTAAAAAGACTAACAAATCAAATTCAAATTCTATTTCCCAAAATTTAAAGGTAGTGAATTTCTCTAATTCTCATCTTGTAACTGGGAAATTGAACGAAGTCAACTTTGCTTTTAGCAAATTGAACTCAAAAAAAAAAAATTTTTCAGAATTCTTAAATGTAAAAAAAGAATTGGAAACACAACTGATTATCAAAATTATTGAACCACTATGGGAAAGTCGATTTTCAGTAACTTCTTATGGTGGACGACCTGGGCGTTGTTGTTATGATTCTATTATAAAAATTCATCAAACGATTTCTCCTCGTGCCATGTATTTTTCTAAAGTAAATTTTGATTTCAAAGCAACAGCATCAGCTCTATATTCTCAATTTTTAAAAGAAAAGTTATTCGCATTTAGTAAAAATGAAAGTATTAATCTCAAATACTCTAATTTTCTTTTAGAAAAGTTATACTACTCAAAGACTATTAAAAAAAGAAAATCCAAGCCAGTTAATTCGAATTCTAGAAAAAAAATTGTTTATATAAGTGAACCTTATCTTGTTAAATTAAAAACAATTTTTCCAAGTTTTTACTTTAACATTTTATTTGAAATGCTAGAATCAGAGTTAATTCATTCAAGCTATTTATTAATGCAGAACTATTTTTTGAACGAAGTCAACTTTGCTGAAAGCAAATTGACCTTATTAAAAAAAAAATCTTTGAATTCAAATGGTTTGCCAGAGAACAATAATTTTAGTTCACAAAATCATACAAATAAATTTAAGAAAAAAAGTCTTTTAAATCTGAAATTTTTTAAGTCAATTCAAACCAATTTTGAATTTGAATTACCCATTATCCGTTTTGGAACAGATTTGGTAATTCTAAATTCAAATTTAGAAATTTTGAATAAATTTTTATTAATTCTACAAAATGTTTTTGATCGTTTTAATCTCTGTAATATTCACAAAATCGAAATTGGTCATACTTTATTGCCTTTTAATCAAAAAAATGCAGGTTTAACATTTCTTAATTTTGAAATTCATCAAAAACCACGAATTGAAAAGATTGGTTTTTCACAAATTTCTTTCAATTCAAATTTGCTTCAAATTCCAAATCAAAAACTTCTAATGAATAAAATAAATTTCGTTAAACGACTTTCAACAACTATTTCTCCATCTCAATTTGCTTTTAAAGAGCATATAACTGAGCTAAAAGCAATTGTTAAAACGTTGTCTAGTCAAACTCAAGAAAAAGTTATTTTTCAATTAACACCAAAAATTCGCTTTTGGTCAAATTATTTTAAAATTAGTACAACCAAAAAACTTCATTTTTTATGTGATTTTTTTGTCTTGAAAATATTATGGAGATGGGCTTGTAGACGCCATTCAAAAAAAAGTCGTCAATGGATTCGTGAAAAATATTTTCACTCTATTCAAGGAAAAAATTGGCAATTTGCTGTTTTTAAAAAAGAGACGAATTCATTGCTTTGTTTACCCCAGCATGCAGAAACCAATTTAATTTTGTATCAGAAAATAAATGAGGAGCAATCTCCATATTTAATATAGTCTTAATTTATAAATAAAAACAATTAATCTCAAATCGCTAGCGCGAAGTTTGCTTCGCTCAAAAATTTAAATGTTGTTTTTATAAATTATTTTTTATTAGAATGACTTCTGTCATTCAATTTCACAAAAGTGCTTGAGCCTTATGCAAATAAATTTGCATATAGGGTTCTTTGGGAGATTTTTAAGAGAATCTACCCGCCAAAACCAGGACATTTTTCTAGAACTTTAGCTAAAGGACCAAATACTACTACATGGATTTGGAACTTACATGCTGATGCACACGATTTTGATAGTCACACAAGTGACCTTGAAGAAATTTCAAGAAAAGTATTTAGTGCACACTTTGGACAATTAGGTATCATTTTCATTTGGTTAAGTGGGTGCGATACAACAAACACTAATTTTTAACGATTTCAAATCTTAAGTATTTTTAACATTTGCGAGTCTTTTGAAGTTGTTTTCCTAAAAAAACAATAATGGAATATCAGAGAAACTTTGTTTCTTTTGGTAATAAAAAATGTAAAACAACTTAATTATATTCATAATTATTCAATCATGTTTTTAAACAAAATTGAAGTTTTAAATTTCTATTTTGAAGCTTTTCAAAACTTTTTGATTAATTTATTTAATTTTTTAGTGTAAATGAGAAATTAAATCTAATAATTTACCTTATTACGTAAAGCAAATTAAAAAGAAGAAATCGAATTATAGAAAAGAAAAATGAAACTTTATGAAGCTTCAATATATACCGATGAACTCGGTCTTTTAATTTTAGAAAGAATCATCTATAGGAAAACTGTGTTCTCCAAAATGATTTTATTCAAAATTGTACTTTATTCAATTTCCACTTAGTTGAATTTAAGAATTTGCTTTCTGCAAATTTGATTTTTAGTTGAAGTAAAGAGAACATTTTTCTTTTTTTATTAGTGTGTTAGTAAACAATCATAAAATTAATGGTCCCAAGGTTTGACTTTATTTTATGACAGGAAACTCGAAAAGAATTTTAAATTCATAATCTCTTTTAATTAGAGGTGAAATCATTCAAATTGACTGTTCAAAATTCAAAATTTACTAAAAATAATTTTATCGTATTTTAGTAATTTGAACTCCTAATTGAAAATTTAAAAAATAAATTGGATTTATCCCAATGCCAAAACTTCGAGTTGATTAAAAAAAGAATCTCTAAAAAAAGAGATTTGACAAATCTGTGAATAAATTGTATTTCAAAAGTTTTAAACAAAAACAAATAACGAAAATTTTTTATTTTCGTGTTAATATAGAGAATATTAGAATTAGGCAGCAAAAAACAAATTAGTAAAACTTTTTGTTTTTAACTCCCAAGAATCTTCTGGTCGCCAAAATTTGGCGACCAGAGTTAACAACATCACTTTTTCTGTCTCCTTAAGGAGTAAAAGAATCAAAGTAAAATTGTTTTGTATTCTTGTTTTATTTTTGTTGATTATCTATATATAGGATTTTATTGTATGTCTAATACAGGAACTACTGGACGTATTCCATTATGGCTTATTGGTGTTGCTGTTGGTACAGCTGCACTTAGTTTACTAGGGATCTTTTTCTATGGAGCATATCATGGTTTAGGTTCATCTCTTTAATTCGTTTTAAATTTTAACTTTTATAGATCGAAAAGCAATTTTTGTTTTTCGATCTATAAATTAACTTGTATTTGAAAATTACTTAAAATTCAACTGCTTTCAGCAAGGTCTTTCTAAGAGAAAACTACCTTTTCTTTTAACAATAAACCAATTAACTCGTTTTTTAAATTTAGGTCACTAAGTTCTTTGGTTTTTACATTCCAATAAAAAAATATAAACAGTTCGTAAAAATTTTGATATTTTACACGTTTTCTACGTAGTTGATTTGAATGATTTCACCTCGGCGAAAACAATGTTTTCTCCCATGGAATGAAAAGCAAATTGTGAAAAACAATTATCCCATTCAAATCGCTAAATCTATTTAATGCTATTCCCAGAAAAAATTAAATTTTAGGTAATAGTATAGCAATAGCTTAGGTTATCGTGCTTTAATAAAATTTTTATTTTCTCCGGATGACGAAGTCATCTGAATGAATTTTTTCACTTGTTTCGCAAGTTAGAAAATCCATGTTTGTTTTTCATTGAAAAGCAAATAGGAATTTTTTTTCATTTTAAACAATTTAATGGTTTTCTTTTTATTGATTGTTGCAATACAATGAATATTGTATTTTTCAATATTTTTGTAAACTCTTAAAATGCTTTTTTTTATTTTATTTCAAAACTTTTTCGTAATAAAAACTTAAGGTTTTAGCGAAAGAGAAATAAAAGAATAAAGGAATTTTTTCCATTTGTTTTCACAAAAAACACTTGAAAAACACTTTGTGAAAACGCAAATTGTTTAATTCCAACATTTTGAGTTTGTTTCTGCTAACAATCCAAAAATTTTATTTAAATTTTTATTTATATATGACTGAATTTTTAATGAATCCATTTTCAGAAATTTCAGAAGTTTCTGTAGGAAAACACCTATACTGGACAATTGCTGGTTACGAAGTTCATGGACAAGTTTTAATTACTTCTTGGATCGTTCTAGGAATTATTTTTGTATTATCATTTTTAGGAAACCGTGATTTAAAATCAACTCCTGATGGTTTTCAAAACTTTACTGAATTAGTAACTGAGTTTATTCGTGATTTAGCAAAAACTCAAATTGGTGAAGAAGATTATTTAAAATGGGTTCCTTTCTTAGGTACTATTTTCTTATTTATTTTCGTTTCAAACTGGAGTGGTGCTTTATTACCATGGCGTTTAATCGAATTACCTGAAGGTGAATTAGCTGCTCCTACAAATGACATCAATACTACTGTTGCATTATCATTATTAACATCTATTTCGTATTTCTATGCTGGTATTCGTAAAAAAGGTATTGGTTACTTTGGTCGTTATGTACAACCTGCAGCTTTCTTACTTCCTATTAACATTTTAGAAGATTTTACTAAACCATTATCATTAAGTTTCCGATTATTCGGTAACATCCTTGCAGACGAATTAGTTGTAGGTGTATTAGTAGCTTTAGTACCTTTAATTATTCCTATTCCGTTAATGCTTTTAGGTTTATTCACATCAGCTATTCAGGCTTTAGTATTTGCTACTTTAGCAGGTGCTTACATTGGCGAAGCTTTAGAAGAACACCATTAATATTTTTAGTTTATTTAAAAATTTTTTTAAATAAACAAAGAAATTTTAAAAGACTAAAACCGATCATAACTTTATTTTCTAAGTTATGATCAATTTAGTAATTATACGAATAAAGAAAAGTGTTTATTATTTTAAACAAAAATTAAATTCTATTTGAAGGAAAAAATTTTATGAATAATTTTAAAACTTATTTATCAACAGCACCAGTAGTTGGGTTAGTTTGGATTGGGTTCACAGCTGGTTTACTTATTGAAATTAATCGTTTCTTCCCAGATCCATTAGTTTTCGCTTTCTAATTAACAACAATTAATTGTTGTTAAAACAAATAATTAACTTCGAACAAAATGGTTAGTAATTTTGTTCGAAGTTAATTTAATTTTTAATATATTAAAATTGATATCAATTCAATTTTTTTATTATATGAGGAAAAATTTTTACAACTTTCTATGTTAAATAAATTCATTTATTCAGTCGATTTATTGTTTATTTTAGTAAATTTTATTAAAGTTAGTTTAAATTGCTAGAATTAATACTTAGCCAGCTAAGTTTGAATTATTTTTACAACATAATGTATATTGTTTATTTAATCCGTTCAAGCTAAAGACTTGTATCGTTTATTTTCTATTTTAAGCTCTATGCCAACAATTCAACAACTTATTAGATCCGCTCGTCAAAACTTTACGAAAAAATCAAAATCACCAGCTTTAAAAGCTTGTCCTCAAAGACGTGGTATTTGTTTACGTGTATATACAGTAACTCCAAAAAAACCAAACTCAGCTCTACGTAAAGTAGCACGTGTTCGTTTAACTTCTGGATTTGAAGTTACAGCTTACATTCCAGGGGTAGGTCATAACTTACAAGAACATGCTGTTGTTCTTGTGCGTGGTGGACGTGTTAAAGATTTACCAGGTGTTCGCTACCACATTGTACGTGGTACATTAGATACTGCCGGTGTAAAAAATCGTCTTCAAAGTCGTTCAAAATATGGGGTAAAAATTGCTTCTAAATCTGCAGCAAAATCAGGTACTAAAAAATAAAAATAATTTTTATATTAGTTAATAGGCTAGCTCAAGCCATAATAGAAAAATATTTTTTAAACTTCGCATTAGTTCAGATTGCAATAACTTGCTTAAGCAAAACATTTGATTACAGCAAAAACAATGTTTTTGCTGTATAAAATTGGGAAATTGCAAAAACGTTTTAGATTGGATTCAATTCAACTAACTTGAATTCAAACTGTTTTTGGAAAAAACTATTTCGAAAAAAATTTTTTTTTCGAAATCTTCAAAATTAATAATTAAAACTAACAATTTTGTGTGCTCTATGTTCTTCAAATGAAACTACGCGGCGCACCTCACGGTACTCCGCTCGTTCTCGAACTGTACGTGATAGTTTCCCATCATACAGCTCTCCCGCTACCAAGTTGGTATCTAGAATTTGCTAGTTTTCAAAGAAAACTAAAGTTTGATTCTTGAAAGAGAATCATTCATTTATTTTTTTAAACAACAGGCCACTAGTGCCACCTGTTGAGGGATACCGTGAGTGGTTGAAAGTAAGTTGGTTACTTCAACTACTTGTTCATTGGGCATTGCCCTTTCGTTACAATCATTTGGTGTAACGGATTGGAGTTCTAATGCTTCGGCTTTTTTCATTAAGATCTCGAGGCTTTCACCTTCCTGAGCTGGGGTGCTTTAATTTCTAAAATTGCTGTTAACTTTTTTATTTTATTATAGTGTTATAGTTCACCGACTTTTTAATTTCGGTGAACTAAGAAAAAAATGTTTTGGAGAAAAAATTCGAAAAAGAAACAATTGTAGAATTTCTTAGATTAAACTCTAAGTAATTTGTATTACAAAAGAAAAAATTGTTTTCTCTTCTTATTAAAATTTTGAGATTTTTTCCTCATCACACTTGAAAAAATTTTATCCTTGGCGTTGTTTATGTTTTGGATTTGAACAAATAACCATAATTGTTCCTTTACGACGAATTAATCGACAATTATCACAAATTTTGCGAACTGATGCACGTACTTTCATAAAAATTAAAACTTCATTTATTAAAACAGCATTATAGCTTACTTTTTTTGAAAACATTTAACTCTACTTTTTTAAACAACCCAATTTAAACCAGAACAAAATCTAAATTTTCTTGTGTAGCTGAATTTGTTTGAGTTTGTGAAGAATTTAAATAAAAATCTGATAATAAACTAAATAATTCACGATCTGCTAATTCACGTGGAACTACACCTTCAGGTTCCGTCAATAATTGATCAGCAATATTTAAATAATAATCACATACATATTGTAATTCTTTTTCTGTTTCTGCCATTTCAAATAATGTTTTTCCTTTAACTCGAGAAACACGAATTTCTTCAATTAAAGGTAACACTTCTAAAACTGGCATTGGACATGCTTCTACATATTTTTCGATTAAATCTCGATGAATTGTACGATTTCCAATCAATCCTGCTAGACGAAGTGGGTGAGTGCGTGCTTTTTCACGAACTGACGCTGCAATTCGGTTTGCAGCAAATAATGCATCAAAACCATTATCTGTAACAATGATACAATAATCAGCATAATTCAACGGAGCGGCAAACCCACCACATACAACATCACCTAAAACATCAAAAAGAATAACGTCATATTCATAAAAAGCATTTAGTTCTTTTAATAATTTAACTGTTTCACCAACAACATAGCCACCACATCCAGCACCAGCTGGAGGACCCCCAGCTTCAACACAATCAACTCCACTATAACCTTGATAGATAACATCTTCAGGCCAAACATCTTCATAATGATAATCTTTAGCTTGAAGTGTATCAATAATGGTAGGAATTAAGAAGCCTGTAAGTGTAAATGTACTATCGTGTTTTGGATCACAGCCAATTTGAAGCACTTTTTTTCCACGACGTGCTAAAGCAATTGAGATATTACAACTTGCAGTTGATTTCCCAATACCACCTTTTCCATAAACTGCTAATTTCATAGTATTTTTGTTATTCAATTTTTCGTTTTTTTTTTAACGACCGTAAATAAACTTTGAATTAAAAATTTAAATTTTTAATTCATAGATATTATTAATATAATATAATATATTATATATTAGAAAAAAAATATTTCAAATGGTTAAAGCAATTTACTTCGGTAAGATTTAACAACGAAGTTTTCTTATTCATCGTAATTCACATTGTTTTTTTAGAAAACAATTTTCAGACAAAACGTTGTTTTTGAAAGAAATTTAATTATTTTAGTAAGTGGAAAAACAGTATTAATTATGGAACTTATCAACATTATTTCTAAAAATTTTGACCAACAAACGGTCGTTTTTTCGAAGAAAATTTCATTATATAAGTAATCCAAAAACTTTTTGGTAAACGTGTCACATTCTAAATCGACTTAATTTAGAAGAACGTTCTAAACAATTAAAAAATTTATAGAAAACAATCGAATTTGAATTAATAAAAAAAAAACCAAGTTTTAAAGAAAAAGGATTTTGAATTTTTTAAAGACAGTTTTTAAGAAAGAAGACAATTATTCTAACTTAACCTTAAAAACTTAAAATTATAACTTTCTATTAGATAGAAAAATTCATTCTTTATTTTCAACTTTTGAAAACTATCAAGAAACCGAGAGAACACTTTTCTCGAGTTCAATAAGCAAAGTTAAAAGATGAAATAGTTTAACTTTCTATCATTCAAATAGTTTTATAAACTAAATTTAGTATTTAGTTTACTTAAATTTGAATATGATTGAAATAAACATAAAGCTAAAACTTTTTAACAGCAGAAAACAATCGTCAATTAAAAAATTTAAATTTTCACATTCAGTATGCAAACAAATGTAAGAAATAAAAAAACAACAAATGCTAGAGCTAGCATGAAAGTTGGAAATGTAATGTCAGTAAAAATTAATGCAATCATCCAAAAAAATATGGGATTAGCAGAATTAACAAATGGAACACGTATTTTAATTCCTAATGCACAATTAGGAACAGAAGTTAAAGTAAAAGTAGAAAAATTCAAACAAAACGCTTTAACAAGTGAAAAATATGCCATTGGTAAAGTAATGGAAGTTGTAAATGCATCAGCACGAACAATTCCAGTAGAAGTTGGTCAAGTAATGACAGTAACTTGTAAAACAGCAGGTCCACGTAATTCAGGTGTAATTGAATTACAAGATAACTATAAAGTTTTTGTACCTAATTTTCCAATGGGTTCATCAAGTCAAATTATGATTACACGAGCAAAAGCAAATTTTGCTTTTGCAAAAGTAGTAGAAACACGTAAAATGGCAGCAGTAGCCTCATCAAAAGGTCAAGACTTTGAAAAAGGTACAACATTAAATATTGTAATTCCAAAAACAGCAAAATTTGTCAATAATTTTGCTGTTTTAAAAATTAAAGGTCGTGTAGTTTTTGTTCAATTAGGTTTTGGTGCTAAATTAGGTGACAAAGTTCAAATTCAAATCACAAAACTAGGTCAAACATTTGCAATTGCACAAGTAACAAAATTATCACCAATTTCAAAAATGGAAAAACAACTGCAGATTAAATCTTCAGTGCAAAAAATGTTAAAAAGTGGTTTACACTTCGGAGAAAAAGCTGAAAAATGTCATGCAAAAATGAAAAAATTTATTTGGTCTCATAAAAAAGGTCAACAAAAAAATAAACCATTAGTTCAACGTGAACGTCATTTAATTAACGTGTTAAAAACACGTCAATGTTTAAATTTAGCTTTAAAACAAGCAGCTAAATATGCAGCTAAAGGACATACATTTTTCTTTGTTGGAACAAAAAAACCAGCAGCAGGTTTAGTAGCCCGTGCAGCATTATTAACAAAAACATCATTCTTTGTTAATACTAGATGGCTTGGAGGTATGTTAACAAACTGGCAAACTATTTTAAAATCAATTTCTAAAATTCGTCCAATTTTAAAAGAAAAACAACGAATTATGAAAACGTTATTAGAAAAACGTCAACGTATTCAAAATCGTTTAATGGCTAAAGTTCAACAACTGAAACAAAAAAGTCAAATGTTAATTAAAAAAGGTCAAATTTTAATTACGAAAGTAAAAACAGAAAAAAATGACTTTGTTAATCAAACAACATTAATTTTAAAAAAACGTGAACAATTATTAGAACGTGGAAAAACACTTCTTCAAAAACAAAATCAATTAATTATGCAACGTAAAGAAATTTTTGAAAAAAGTTCACAATTACAAGAAAAAGCAAACTTATTAATTACACGTAAAAAATATTTAATTACTCAATTTATGAATTCTCGTAAAAAATTAAGAGAACTTCAAATTTTAATGTTATTAAGCATTGAACTGAAAAAAATGAAAAATCAATTCAATGAACAAGGAAAAAATGTTTTAACAATTTCATCTTCGAATTTTGCAAAACTTCAAGATACTAATTTAACTGGCTTTATGCCAAATCCACCAAAAGAAATTTTAAATAAATTAATTGCCACAATGCGTGACAAATATGATTTAAAAACTTCAAACTCTGCTGCATTAATGTTAGGAGTAAAAGCTGAAAATTCAACACAAACAATTGTTTTCAGCAAATTATTAAATCGTTTTACACAATTTTTACCTTTCTTAACGACTTCTATTCAAACATTAAAATCTCGAATGCAAGTAATTCAAACATTACTTGAAGATATTCAGCAAAATTTAGAGGTTATTCAAACGAAATTAGAAAAAGCTTTAAGCTTAACAAACAGATGTACTTCTGAACTAAAATTAATTCAGAACAAATTTGTTTCTGAACGTCAGTATTTCCAATTATTACGTTATAAACTTCAAAAAATCTCTGCTGAACAACGTTTACTACGTTTCTTACCAAAACTTCGTTGTTTACCAACTCCAGAGACTCGTTTAAGTTTAACAGTTCAATTACTTATGAAAAAATTTGTAGATCCTAAAATGATTTATCCTATTGATAAAATTTATGATCAAAAAATCCAATCTAAATCTAAAAAAATTGCTGCTACACGTAAGAAAAAATGGCAACGTCTTGAAAAATATTTTGGTGGTGTAACAAAAATGGCAAAAATGAAAAATAATCGTATTCAACAAAATGTTGCAATCATTATTGGTCAACGTGAAGAAATGAATGCTGTTTTAGAATGTCAAAAAATTGGTATGAAAATGATCAGTATTGTGGATACTAACTGTAATCCTGGCTTAGCTGATTACGTAATCCCTGCAAATGATGATTCACGTAATGCTATTCAATACATCTTAACAAAACTTGTTCAACATATTCGCTTAGCACAAAGTTTACGTCAAAAAGTATCAGCTTTAAAAAGTTCAAAAAGAGTTGAAAAAACTGGTTTCACATCTCGACGTTCACGTTAATTAACGCGGGAAAGAATCTTTTAAATTTAAATAGGAAAGATTAAAATCTATTTCATCGAAAAACTTTTTTGAAATGTTATATCAGAAAAGAGAAAAGTTTGGTTTCTCTTAGAAATTTAAAGAATTAACTAGAGAAAACTTTGTTTTCTCTAGTTAACTAAATTGTAGTTACTGTTCCTATTAAGAAAAACTACGTTTTTCTTAATACATAAATTTCAAATCGCTTGCGCGAAGTTTGCTTCGCGCAATAAAATTAATAGATTTCCATTCCAATAAAAATTTTTCAATTCGCTAGCGCGAAGTTTGCTTCGCACAATTTAGATTAGGAAAAAATGTTTCCTAATCTAAAAAAATCCACACTAGAAAAAACAGAAATTTTTTTAAATCTGTTTTTAAGTTTTAAAAAAAATGTAGATGAATAAAAAAAGTGCCTCTCTTCAGATATTTTCGAATAACAAAAATTGAAGGATTAAACTTAAGTAATAAAAACAAAATTAAGTTTTCAATTCGCTAGCGCGAAGTTTGCTTCGCACAAAGTTGAAGGCTAAGAAATTGTTTTAGCAACGTACTTCGTTGCAACTGTGGAATTTTACAAATTAATTTCCAAAACCTAAGAAATCCATAACTTTTCTCGAATTTCAATAATTGTTATTTGTTATAAACAATTATTAAATCGATTAATTTCGATTCAATAATTGAAGTGAAGTGAGAATAAATTTTGAGTTTAATAAAATTAAAACTGATAAATTAACATGTTAAATTCTTAAAATGCCCAAGTCGTTTAAATTTAAAAGACGCAGTCTTTTAAAGTTGCTTAGATTCATTTGTGCGTTAGAAAAAAAAGTTTTTATTAGGTTTTCAATTTTCAATTTCATAAATTCATGACAGAAATTACTGATGTTAATGAAAATTCCTTAAAAAATCCAAGAAAAAAACAGAAAAAACTTGTAGATGTTTTAGGTGTAGTTACCCATAATTTATCGAACGGTAAATTTCGTATTAAATTGGAAAATGGAGTTCAAGTAATCGGACATCTTTCAGGAAAAATACGACAAAATCGTATTAAAATCTTAGTTGGTGACAAAGTAACCATTGAATTAAGTCCATATGATTTAACTAAAGGACGAATTGTTTTTAGACATCGTTAATGTTAATCTTAATTACTAATGCATGCATTCTTTCATTGAGCGAAGCAAACTTCGCGCAAGCGAATTGACTTTATCTAATTTCCCATTATTTCTGGGAACTTGAAAATGAAAGATTGTTTTCACAATCTCTACGTTGTTTTCTTTATATTAAAGAAAACAACTTTAAATTTTTATTTTCTTAAAAATTTAACCTTGGGTAGATTTTTAAGAAAATAAAAATTTAACCTTGGGTAGATTTTGAACAAAATCTAGTTAGTTGACAATTTATTTAAATTTTTCTACAATAAAAACTATAGAATTGATTACAAATTCAAATTAGGTTCTTAAACAAGCCTATTTTATTTTCATAAGAGACAATGTTTCTATCATGTAAATCTTAATAAATTTTTTTATTAATAAAAAAATTTATAAGCAAATCGTAGAAAACAATGTAATTTGCTTTTAATTACATTGAAATAAAAACACGATTTTATTCGGCAATAATTAAAATCAAAGCTAAAAAATAAATTTAGATTCCTCTTTCTAGATTTATATAAGAAATTAATCAGGCGTTCTAAAGCTCGAAATGTTCACTTGGATAAAACATACTTCATTAATATTAGATTAAATATTGAAAGCTAATTAGCTTAGAAAGCTTTTCCATGCAACACTAGAGAAAATCAAATTTGAATACAACTTTAAAAGTATTTAAATTTGTTTGTGCGAAGCAAACTTCGCGTTAGCGATTTGAATATAAATGTTAAAAAAGGAAGAAATACTAAAGCAAACTTTGTTTGCTTTTAGACGTCTTTTATTTTAGCATTTCAGCTAACTTTTTTAAAAGCAATTAAGTAAAAACAAAAATTTTCCTTTTATATATTATGGGATTACCTTGGTATCGTGTACATACAGTTGTAATTAACGACCCTGGACGTTTAATTTCAGTTCACTTAATGCACACTGCATTAGTTGCAGGTTGGGCAGGTTCAATGACATTATTTGAAATCGCTGTATTTGATCCATCAGATCCAGTATTAAATCCTATGTGGCGTCAAGGTATGTTCGTATTACCTTTCATGACTCGCTTAGGTATTTCACAATCATGGGGTGGTTGGACAATTAGTGGTGAAACTGCTACAAATCCTGGTGTTTGGAGTTATGAGGGCGTTGCAGCAACTCATATTATCTTATCAGGTTTATTATTCTTAGCTTCAGTATGGCACTGGGTTTACTGGGATTTAGAATTATTCCGTGATCCACGTACTGGAAAAACAGCTTTAGACTTACCAAAAATCTTTGGTATTCACCTTTTCTTAGCTGGCTTATTATGTTTTGGTTTTGGTGCTTTCCACGTAACAGGTTTATTTGGTCCTGGTATCTGGGTTTCTGACCCTTACGGATTAACAGGTAGCGTTCAACCAGTAGCTCCATCTTGGGGTTCTGATGGATTTGACCCTTATAACCCAGGTGGTATTGCAGCTCACCACATCGCAGCTGGTATTTTAGGTGTATTAGCAGGTTTATTCCACCTTTGTGTTCGTCCTTCTATTCGTTTATACTTTGGTTTATCAATGGGTTCTATTGAATCAGTATTATCTAGTAGTATTGCAGCAGTTTTCTGGGCAGCTTTCGTTGTAGCAGGTACTATGTGGTATGGTTCAGCAGCTACTCCAATTGAATTATTTGGCCCAACACGTTACCAATGGGACCAAGGTTTCTTCCAACAAGAAATTCAAAAACGAATTCAAACAAGCTTAGCTCAAGGTTCTTCTTTAACTGAAGCTTGGTCAAAAATTCCTGAAAAATTAGCTTTCTACGACTATATCGGAAACAACCCTGCTAAAGGTGGTCTTTTCCGTACTGGTGCTATGAACAGTGGTGATGGTATTGCTGTAGGATGGTTAGGACATGCTGTATTCAAAGACCAAGAAGGTCGTGAATTATTTGTACGTCGTATGCCAACATTCTTCGAAACATTCCCAGTATTACTTATCGATAAAGATGGTGTTGTTCGTGCTGACGTTCCATTCCGTCGTGCTGAATCTAAATACAGTATTGAACAAGTTGGTGTTTCTGTTACATTCTTTGGTGGTGAACTTGATGGTTTAACATTCTCAGATCCAGCAACTGTTAAAAAATATGCTCGTAAAGCTCAATTAGGTGAAATTTTTGAATTTGACCGTTCAACATTACAATCTGATGGTGTTTTCCGTAGTAGCCCTCGTGGTTGGTTCACTTTTGGTCACGTTTGTTTCGCTTTATTATTCTTCTTTGGTCACATTTGGCACGGTGCTCGTACGATCTTCCGTGACGTATTTGCTGGTATTGACGAAGATCTTAACGAACAACTTGAATTCGGTAAATTTAAAAAACTTGGTGACACTAGCTCACTTCGTGAAGCTTTCTAAGCTAAAACGAACAATTCTAGATACACTTTTTGATCAAATAATTTTGTTTCTAAAATTTAATAGGATTAAATCGAAATTGCTAACTGCAATTTAGCTTTAGTTCCATAATCCATTTAATTTATCAAATTTTCCTCTATAAATGGGAAATTGAAAATGGGTGAAAGAATAATGGTGGTTTCACCACCATTATTCTTTGGGTTAAACCGTGAAATTAAATTTCACTTTATTGTTGTGCGAAGCAAACTTCGCGCTAGCAAGTTGAATGTTTAATTTTTATTATTAATTAGAAATTAAAAAGATGGGCTTGGTAATTTTTCAAGCAAATGAATTTTTTTAAGGTAAATTTGTGCGAAGCAAACTTCGCGCTAGCGATTTGAAAAATTTGTTTTATTTTCAGTTTAAATTTAAATTTTTAAAAAATTTCTTATGGAAGCTCTTGTTTATACATTCTTATTAGTTGGAACATTAGGTATTATTTTCTTTGCTATTTTCTTCAGAGAACCACCTCGTATGTTAAAATAATTTGATTTGCAATTTTTGTTGAATTAAGTTCTGTTGTTTTTCAACAGAACTTAACAATAACAAGAACAAAAATCCAATAAAATTACATAGAAACTTTCTATTTAGGTAGTAAGATAGTTTGTTTTTCTCTAAAAATTTAGAAAAAAACAATGTATTTTCATTAAAAAACAAGCTTTGAAGGTATGTCCTTAGCACAAAACAATAAATTACGTTCAACCAATGTAATTTGTTTTACTTAACTGAAAAAACTATGTTTTTTCAAATGATTTTCTACACAAATTGTTGTAGAAATCTAAAACAACGTAAATGAAACATTGTAATTTACGGTAATTAATTTGAAATTAATCTTCATGTTCTTCAAAAGGATCACGTAATTTTTTTGAAGGTGGGCCAAAACTAACATAAACTGAATACCCCGTTGCACTTAACAAAAGAAACCATAAAAAAAAGGTAAAGAAAAACGCTGGACTATCCATAGTTTTACGATAAATTTACTTGAGAGAAGAATTAAATTGTTAATTTAGATTTTGACAAAGTAAATTGTTTTCTAACGAAAACATTTTAATAAAGTCCATTGTTTTATTAAAATTAATAAAATAATTTGTGCGAAGCAAACTTCGCGCTAGCGATTTGAATTTTTAAAATAAACAAAAAATTGATAAAAAATATAAAAATAATATTCAATATTTAAAAATTTTTATCAGTTAACAATTTATAACTATTCAAAACAAGTAAATGTAGACAAAATGATTCTCCATGTACTATTTTATTACAGAAAGTAAAAAAAAACCAAAACTCTAAAAAATATATGGCAACAGGAACTTCTAAAACAAAAGGAAGCACATCATTTAACTCAGATTTTCAAGAACCAGGTATTGTAACTCCATTAGGAACATTATTACGTCCGTTAAACTCAGAAGCTGGAAAAGTATTACCTGGTTGGGGGACAACAGTTTTAATGGCTGTATTTATTCTTTTATTTGCAGTATTTTTACTAATTATTTTAGAAATTTACAACAGTTCTCTAATTTTAGACGACGTTACAATGAGTTGGGAAACTTTAGCTTCTTAATTCTTCGATTTGTGAATTAAACACTTGAATGCAAGTTTAAAATCTTTTTATTTACTTTTTGAGTAATTTAAAGGTTTATAAATTTTAAATACAACTTGTTTTCTTTTTTGGAAAACAATGTAAAAACATTTAAAAGTGTTCAAAAACAAATAGTTGTATCTTAGCATTATTTCAAAATTCTAATTGCTTTGTTCAAAAATATTAGGAACAAAATAAATAGAACTTCTGAAATTAAAATTACTCAGGTATTTACCCAAGTGATTTAATAGATTTAAAATCCTAAAGAATTAAATATTCAGTGATTTAAATAAAGACTTAAAAAAGTCTAGTTTTAAGGTAGAAAATTTTTCCGTTTCGATTACTTTAATCGAACTTAAGTTCAAAGTTGAACTAACTTTTTAATATTATGAAAATTGAAGAACATTCATACCATTTAAAAGACTCCGAAGAGAAAACTACGTTTTCTCTAGCATTTAATTGTCTTTTAGATTTATTTCTATCCTCGAGCTTGTGCTAGAGGTATTTGATTAAAAAGTTGAAAGTCAAAATTTTAAAAATTGAAGGAACACTTTGGAATCTATGGCTCTTATTCTTGCAAAATTACCAGAAGCTTATGCCCCTTTTGAAACATTAGTTAACGTATTACCTGTTATTCCTGTTTTATTCTTATTATTAGCTTTCGTTTGGCAAGCATCTGTAAGTTTCAGATAATTTGAAACTTAGGTATTTGTCACTTTTCTATGCTAGATGGAATGTCTTTTTAATGATCATTCCATCTATTATTTATCTCTTGTTTTTTCAAATTGTTTTTAAAGAAAACAATTGATTGAATACAGAACATAACTTGAAAAAAACTGACTAAAATATTGACAGCTTTTGTTTTTTCTTTTATAATAAGCTCTATAAATTTAACTAAAACTCTTCAAAACTAAAAAACTAGTTCAAAGCTTAAAATGGGATTGTAGTTCAATTGGTTAGAGCACCGCCCTGTCACGGCGGAAGTTGCGGGTTCGAGTCCCGTCAGTCCCGAATAAAAAAACGTTTCTTTAGAAAAACATTGTTAAAAATCTCCTTTTTTTATAAGAAAAACTTTATTTCTTATCTATAAACTTTATTGAGTTTTATTCGTGAGTGGTTGTTAACCACAACTTTTTAAAGAAGTTGTGAATCTGAAAAAAGATTATTCCGCTTTGGAATACTTAGCAAGAACTTCTAAATTTTGTTTTTTTTGCTCAAACATTAAGTCTAAATATCAAAATATTAAATAAGTTCAACTTTATTAAGACAAGTTTTGTACTGGCGGATAATTTATTTCAGTAAAAACGGAAATTAATTATCGTTTTTGCTTGCATATTGAACTCAAAATTAAAAATTTTTAATAGAATGGTTCAAAGTCCATTTATCAATAGAGCGGTTTTTTTGTTTTATAACTATAATAAATTTTATTTGTGATTAGAAAAAACTAAAAAATTAATGATTATTCACTTCGCTAGCGCGAAGTTTGCTTCGCACAATAATTAAGAAGAATTTTTCAATTAAAAAATTTTTTTAAAATTCCTTTTTAATCGTTGAATTTATACAGTAAGGCATTAACTTTTTCTGGAATTCAAGTGACTACTACCTTTAATTACAATTTATGAATCAACTTAGTAAATTTCAGGCACAGAAATAAAAGATTAAAATGATTTAATCTACTAAAATTCTAGCTTTTAGCTAGTAAAATTAGTCCAAGATCAATTTCCTTAATTTTTTGTTTTAAGTTTGCTTTTGCTAGTAACTAAAAAATGAATAATGTTTATTTTAAATTATTAAAAATAATTTAGTGTTTTTAAACTATTCCTGGTTTGAAATTAATTTTATTACTTAATTTCTTTTTGACTTTAGTAGTTTAGTAATAATCGGAAAAAGTAGGATTCGAACCCACGGTAACCTTGCAGTTACGTCGGTTTTCAAAACCGATGCAATCGACCACTCTGCCATTTTTCCACTGTTCTTGATTTAATTAAATTATAACATACTCTTTGTTACAATAATATTAAACTAATTATTTTTAAGTTAAATGGTAAAACCTTATAACCAACTATTTTTAGTTTTTTTTTAATATATAATTCAAATTATTTAATAATAATATATTAATTTTCGTAAAATATCAAGACTTTTTTTAATTTTTTGAAATTTTATTTCATAACTTGATTTTGATTAAAAATCAAAATCGAATAAAACGAAAACCTATAAATAAAAATAAAAACTAAATCTAAGAATTATTATTAAATTTATTTATGTATGAAAAACTGAGAAAACACTAAATTAAAATCAAACTCTAATTCATCAAATGATGAATTAGAGTGTAAAGTTTTCCGATTTATTTTTCTTTAATTTTACTCATCGGCTTTTTTATTTTCTGTTGAAGAATTTGTATCTTCGTCGCGCATGCGATTTACAAGTTTTTCAACAGCTGGATCTTCTGGTTTATTACTTAGAAGATATTTAGCAAGAAAAATTGCACGAGTTGCTTGCTTTGTAACTTTTTGTTGCCAAGCATTTTTACGTGTATTTTTTTTTGCTTTTGAAGTACGTTTTTGATAACCTAAAATCGTTTTAAATTGTGCGAAGCAAACTTCGCGCAAGCGAATTGATTTTGGATTCAAAACCATGTTTGATAATATTCTTATCTCATGGCTTCTCTTACTATAACCTAAGATTACTAAAGGTAAAATTCAAATTCAAAGAATTTGAACTGAAGTATAAAAATAAAACTTTGTTTTATTTTTGAACGAACTCACTTGGTGAAAACTTTATTTTCACCGCGGAACTTTACCTGAAATAAATTGCAAGCAATTTATTTTAAATTTATTCAACTCTATTAGTTACTTTTTGTTGATAAAATTAATTGTAAAAAAGATTCTGGGTCACAAATTGATAATTGAGCAATTACTTTACGATTTAATTTGATAGAAAATTTTTTTAAATAATTCATAAATTCATTATAATTACTACCGTAGCGGCGAACTGCTGCATTTACACGTGTAATCCAAAGACTTCTATACTGACGTTTTTTCTTACGACGATTTGCATAAGAATAACGTAAGGCTTTTAAATTTTGTTGATTTGCAGTTCTGAATAATAAAGATCCTGCACCACGGAAACCTTTAACCATTTTTAAAATTTTTTTATGTCTTTTTCGAGAGACATTCCCACGTTTTACTCTTGTCATAGAAATTAATTTTTTTTTTAGAATGATAAAAAGTTTGAATTTTCTATTTATATAATAGAAATAAATAGTTTTAAGTTTTTATCTTTTTATTAGTGAAAGTGATGTGAATGTTGTGTACCAACAAATTTTAAATTTTTGAGCGAGGAGGGATTCGAACCCCCGACACCG
>JACCEC010298525.1_pt1 | contig 35187 bp, 22 predicted proteins | sample 7450121 | NCBI WGS metagenome assembly JACCEC01 (sample SAMN15323455, study PRJNA562643) | freshwater metagenome | isolation source: river surface water | place: USA:Blue River Watershed | collected 2017-08-18 | reverse complement strand
GTGAAGTAGTAATAAAGTAATTAACAGGAAGAGCGAAGCGCACTCAAAAGGCCAAACCAAACCCAAAAAGCGTATTCGGATTATTTACAGCAAGCAATGCAAGTATTTTTGGAAAAGAGTCCCCAAGATCCTCGCAAACGAGTAGTGGTCGAATTTACGGTAAACGAGTTGGGGGAATTGAGCGAATTTGAGAACAAAAACAGGGCGAATATTCAGTTGTTTGAAGAGGCGAACGGCCTCCTCAAACAGGGAGAAAAATGGGAACCAATCTATAAAAAAAGTAGGCTACAATCAGAAAGAAAAAGGCAAGTTTTCCAGTTTTAGCAAAAATGGGAAGATTACTTCAATCGTCCCATTCCGCCATCTACGTTGAGTACTTGCCCCGTAATCCAGCTACCTTCGTCAGAAAGCAATAACTTCGCTACGGCGGCCAAATCCTGAGGCGTACCTACGCGTCCAATCGGGTGACGTTTGTTGGAGGCATCGCGTTTTTCATCACTCGACAACAACGAGGCCGCCAGTGGCGTGTCGGTCAGCGATGGCGCGATGGCATTGCAACGAATTTTGGTGGCGGCCAACTCCGCTGCCAACGAACGAGTCAAGCCTTCTACGGCTCCCTTGGCTGTGGCAATCGACGCGTGAAAACCCATGCCCGTTTGGACGGCAACCGTACTAAAAAGTACGATGGAAGCCCCGCCTGCTTTGCGAAGTCGGGCAAGGTTGGCCTGAATCGTAGCGACGGCTCCTAAGACGTTGATATTGAAATCTGCCTGAAAATCAGCCAATGAAAAGCGTTGAAAAGGCTTGAGATTGATGCTCCCTGGGGCATACACAATGCCGTGAAGGGTATCGGGTAATGCGTCAAAAAGACCTTCAGCGGGTTGAGTGACATCCCACGTAATATGCTGACTTTGAATATCCTGCGGCGCACGGCGCGAAGCCGTAAACAACGAGGCTCCTTCGGCTTGAAGGATTTGGGCAATGGCAAGGCCAATTCCAGAGCTTGCCCCGATGATAAGAATGTTTTTTCCTTGAAACGACATTAGAAAAAGGAGTTTGCTATATTTAACTCGTAGGGCCAGCGGATGGTTTTGAGATAACTTATTTTTGAGATGAACTATTTAACTTTTGAAAACGGAGACAAAATGCCCGCCTTGGGGCTTGGGACGTGGAAATCGGCCAAGGGAGAAGTATATACGGCCGTTAAGACCGCTATTGAGATTGGCTATCGGCATTTCGATTGCGCTTTGGTGTATGGCAATGAGCAAGAAATCGGTCAAGCGTTTGCGGATGCAATGAAAGAAGGAATGGTAAAAAGAGAAGACCTGTGGATTACCTCGAAACTTTGGAACAACAGCCACGAAAAACAGTATATCTTGCCTTCAATTAACACCACTTTAGAAGATTTACAGCTCGACTATCTAGACTTGTACCTAATCCATTGGCCAGTAGCGCTCAAACGAGCGGTGGCCTATCCCCAAACAGGCCAGGACATGCTCAGTCTTACCGAGATTCCTCTTTCAGAAACTTGGGCCGAAATGATTGTTTTAAAAGAAATGGGTCTGACGCGCCACATCGGGGTTTCTAATTTTAGCATCAAAAAACTAGAAGAAGTAACTGCCACCACGGGCGTTCGTCCCGAGGTAAATCAGTTGGAACTACATCCGTTTTTGCAACAATGGCCTATGATGGACTATTGCCGCGAGCACGGCATCGTTTTGACAGGGTATTGCCCTCTAGGCTCATCAGATCGACCTGCTAATCGGATTGTGGAAGGCGAACCAAAATTGTTTGAAAATGAAGTGATTCGCGCTTTGGCCCAGGCACGCGGGTGTTCGGCCGCGCAGTTGATGCTGGCATGGGCGGTCAATCGAGGAACGTCCGTGATTCCAAAGTCGGTTAACGCAGGGCGATTGCAAGAAAACTTGGCCGCCGCCGATATTGAGCTAACCGAACAAGAAATGAAAGCCATGCACGGTTTAGACCTACATTACCGCTACATCAAAGGAAACTTTTGGTGCTTAGCGGGGTCTGATTACACGTTGGAAAGCCTTTGGGATGAATAAAAAGTAAGCGAACGTACAAACAACGCCACTACAACGCTCGAAAGCACAAAGTAACTAGCCAGTGCTACGGTACCCCAAGGCATAGTTTCTGACATTCCGAACCAGCCGTTTTGGTAAATCACAAATAGCCCAATGACGTTTTTGAGCGCTTCCCATGCCCAGGCGTAGGGGTTTCTATCCATGAGTTCGGTATAGGCAAAAACGCACAGAAACAAGAAACCACCGTAAACAAAAATGTTGGGCATACCTATTTTGGCAATGTTGATAAAGAAGTAATTAATGAGCGCAAAAGTGAACAAAAACTGAATCCATGTCCACGTACGCAGTGCCACCGAAGCTTCTGGGGCGTACTTTTGGAAGTGGTACGGGTCGTCGATTTTGTAAACGGGATAACGTTCTATGACGTCGGCAGGGCGCCAGCCTGTTGGCATAAACCAAATCCGAACTTTATCCTTCCAACTAGTTGTCCGATAGGCATCTTTTATCAATAGCCACAAATGCTGAAAATTAATTTTGATGGGATTCCACGTCTGAACAGGGCGCGTGATACCATAAACAGGCGGTACGTCGGGGAGTTCTTCTTGAAACGTACCAAACAGTTTGTCCCAAATGATAAAAATCTGACCATGGTTTTTGTCCAAATAAATGGGGTTCATAGCGTGGTGTACGCGGTGGTGCGAGGGCGTCACGATGATGTGTTCTAAAACACCCATTTTGCCAATGTAAATGGTATGGTACCAAAACTGGGCAAACAAATGCAACGGCGCGACAATTGCTATGACTTTAGGTTCAACGCCCAACAAAGCCGCAGGAAGCAAAAAAATCGTGAATAAATTGACAAACGACGAAATGCTTTGGCGCAAGGCACAGGCCAAATCAAACTCTTCGCTGCTGTGGTGAATGGCGTGTTTGTTCCAAAAAAAGTTGATTTGGTGGCTCAAGCGGTGTACCCAATAGCCCGAAAAATCGAGGGCAATGAAAGCGATTATATACACCCAAATAGTCGATTGTACTTTGTACAGCGCCCAATGTTCGACCATGTAGCCGTAAGTCAGAATCGAAACACTAATGCCCAGTACGTCTTTGATGATGTTGGTATAGCCAGAACTGAGGCTAGAAAGTACGTCCATGGTGCGGAAAGGGTGTTTTTTTACCGCCCATCCGTACAGTTTTTCGAGTAAAACTAAGCCCAAAAAAATGGGCATGGCAATGAGAAGAATGCGTCCGTAGGTTTCCATTGAGTGACTTTTCTAACAAATTATGCAAGCATACTATTTTTAATCACAAATGTAAGAAATTGTTGACTTTTTTCAAGAGTCAACAATTTTTGGAGGAATTAAACCACTTCACCACCGCAACTACTGCCCGCGCCTGCGGTACAGCCGTAGCAATGCTGGTTGATGACAATGTCTCGTTCAGTAAGTTGTTGAAAGTCAAAGTCTATTAAGTGTTTCACCGAGCCTGTCACTTTTAAATCCAGCATTTGATTAAAATCACAGTCGAACAAGTAGCCGTCCCAGCCAATCGACAGAGTATTACGGCACATGACGTTACTAGCAGCGACGGGGTTAAAAGCATTGACGAGCTTTTCCATGTAAGAACCATAGTTGCCACTCACCAACAAATAGTCCAAAAAGCGACTGATGGGGATGTTGGTGATGCAAAAAAGGCTGTTAAAGTCAATGTCAAATTTAGTTTTTAGCGCCCGCTTAAACTCGCGCTCCAGCCCCGCTTGCCCGCTGGGTAAAAAAGCGCCCGCAGGGTTATAGACCAAATTGAGGGTCAAGCCCGAACCTTCTTGTCCATACCCAACGGCATTGAGGAGCTGAAGCGCTTTGATAGAATCTTCAAAAACGCCATTACCACGTTGAGAATCAGTGCGGTTAGCGGTATAAAATGGCAGCGAAGAAACCACTTCTACCTGATGCTTTTTGAAGAAATCGGGAAGGTCGTGGTACTTAGGATTGGCCAAAATAATGGTAAGATTGCAGCGAATAATGATTTTTATATCCTGACTGATTTCACGAATTTGCTCCACAAACCACCGAAAATGAGGATTCATTTCGGGAGCACCTCCCGTAAGGTCAACGATTTTGAAAGGGTACTTTTTCAAAGTATCCAAACACAACTGCATGGTATCTTGCGTCATAATCTCCTTACGGTCGGGACCCGCGTCCACGTGGCAATGTTTACACACTTGATTACACATTTTTCCCACATTGATTTGAAAAATATCAATTTGCGTGGGTTTCAACGGAAACAAACCGATGGGGGCGAGTTTTTCCTGAAATAAAGGAAAGTTATAGCCTAATTTTTTCGAATCGTTCAGTACATCAAGCTGGTACTGAGTATTTCCGAGTTCGTGTTTTTGTGCCTTGAGAGATTTAACGGGATTCATGAAAATGGGGGAATAAAACCTGCAAAAACTACATCGTAACTTCTTTCGCTTTGTTAATCATTTGGGTACTGTGTACCAAAGTAATACCTGCAGCCATTACCGCACTTACGTGTACAGCTTCCATCATTTCGTCTTCCGAACAGCCTTTTTCGAGGGTATCGGTGGTGTAAGCATCAATGCAGTAGGGGCATTTGAGCACGTGGGCTACGGCCAAAGCAATGAGTGATTTTTCACGAGAGGTGAGAGCCCCTTCGGCAAATACGTCGCCGTAGTATTTGAAAAAGTCTTGAGCTAAGTTTTTTGCGCCAAAATCGCCAATGGCGCCAAATTTTTTAAGGTCTTCAGAGTTGTAGTACGATGCCATAGTTTAAAATGTCTTGGATATTCATTTATTTACGCAAATAGAGGGGTTTTGGTTTTAAAAACTAGAGAAATGCAATGATTTTCGAGAAAAAATAGTTACTTTGAATAGAGGTATGAAAAGTATGAAGAAAAAATCACAGAAAACGCGTAGCACCAAAAAAGGGGGACGTACGCATCGACAAATAGTCTCGTTTTTGGATAAACTCAAATCCGAGATTGCTACTTTTTTTGAAATAAATACTGAACGGCCTTTTGAATTGCACGAACTCCATGATCATTTTGACGCTGACGATCCAAAACTTCGGCTTATTTTCAATGGACTGCTCGACGAGCTGGTCGATGAAGGCCAGGTAAAGCGAACCCGTGAGGGCCTGTATTCGACCAATGAAAGTGCGAATGTGTTTATCGGGAAAGTCGAACACGTCAATAAAAACTATGCCTTTATTGTCCTAGATATAGAGAAATCAAGCGAGCAACCTAAGTTAGAAAATACGGACATTTGGGTGGATTCAGACGATTTGCGTGGGGCGATTGACGGCGATACCGTTCGGGTAAAACTTTTTAGCGATTACCGAAGCGGCCGCCGCCGCGAAGGCCGAGTGGAGGAGATTTTGGAGCGTGGACGGGTCGAATTGGTGGGTGAAGTAGAGCTTTGGCCCAAATATGGCATTGTGGTGTTGGACAATCGCCGTATCTACGACGATGTGTACATTCCTGAGGCTAAACTCAAAAGTGCGAAAGACGGAGAGAAGGTACTGTTGAAAATTACACAGTACCCAACGCGTTCGCGACGCATGGAAGGAGAAGTGCTGGAAGTACTAGGAAAGGCAGGAACCCACGAAACCGAAATGCACGCAATTTTAGCGGAGTTTGGGTTGCCGTATAAGTTTCCTGAAGAGGTAGAAGCGGAGTCAAATGCGATTTCGGAAGTAATAGAGAAGGACGAAATAAAGCGTCGTCGTGATATGCGTGACGTGACTACATTTACCATTGACCCTGCCGATGCCAAAGACTTTGACGATGCGCTTTCGGTTCAGTTGTTAGAAAATGGTCATTTCGAAATCGGGGTGCACATCGCGGACGTTTCGCATTACGTACGCCCTAATACAGCGCTGGAACGGGAAGCATATGCACGTGCTACGTCGGTATATTTGGTAGATAGAACGGTGCCTATGTTGCCCGAAAAACTATCCAATAACTTATGCTCATTGCGACCCAACGAAGATAAATTGACGTTTTCAGTGGTGTTTGAATTAAACGAAAATGCCAAAATCGTTAACGAATGGTTTGGCCGTACGGTGACTCATTCTGATAAACGTTTTACGTACGAAGAAGCGCAAGAAGTACTCGAAGCGGCTGCCCGTGGAGAGGAAGCAGCAGGGCCTTTTGCCAAAGAACTTACGTTGCTCAATCAGCTAGCCTACAAACTTCGCGATGAGCGTTTTTCCAAAGGAGCGGTTAATTTTGAAACCACTGAAGTGAAGTTTAGGTTGGACGAAAATGGCAAACCGTTGGGGCTTTACACCAAAATTCGCAAAGATGCCCACAAGCTGATTGAAGAGTTTATGTTGTTGGCAAACAAACGCGTACCTGAGTACATTTACCGCAAATCGAAAAATAAAGAACAGCCAAACACCATGGTATATCGGATTCATGAGGAACCCGACATGGAAAAACTTCGGATGTTTGCCGCCTTCGCGAGTCGATTGGGCTATAAAATGAAGCTCGACGATGAAAAAGTAGTGGCCAAGTCGCTCAATCAACTGATGTCGGAGTTGGAAGGGAAACCCGAACAAAACGCACTCGAACAATTGGCGATTCGAACCATGGCTAAGGCGCGATATAGCACCGAAGATGTCGGTCACTTTGGTTTGGCTTTTCGTCGGTATTCGCACTTTACGTCGCCGATTCGCCGCTATCCCGATATGATGGCACACCGTTTGTTACAACATTATTTGGACGGGAAGCCATCGCCTGACCGAGCCGAGTACGAGCCTGCTTGCAAGCATTCGTCGTCGAGGGAGCAATTGGCCGCTAATGCCGAACGAGCAAGTATCAAGTACAAACAAGTAGAGTTTATGGCCTCAATGGACCCTGAGCGCGTTTGGGACGGGATTATTACGGGCGTTACCGAATTTGGCTTGTTTGTCGAAATTACCGAAACGGCATCGGAAGGACTGGTTAGAATGAACGACCTGAACGATGATTTTTACGAACTAGACAAAGAAAACTACCGATTGGTGGGAAAGCGTACGCAGCGTTTTTATACGTTTGGAGATACCGTAAAAGTAAAAGTCAAAGACACCAATATTTCGAGACGGAGTATGGATTTAACGTTGGCAGAAACTACTTCCAATGTCGTTTCTGCATTTCCTGTGCGTGGTCGTGGTAGAGGAAGTGCGCAAGAAAAACGTCCTCGAACGAAGGAAAGACGCCGCAAATAAAATAATCTTAGACCTTCCAAGTTTTGAAAACTTGGAAGGTCTATTTTGGAGAAAGTTTTGCGTCGGAGACGCTGGGCCGTATTTCGCCCCGAGCTTAGCTCGGGGCGAGTTTGTTTAGAAGCCTTCTTTCTCTTCTTCCTTTTCTTTCTTTTTCGCTGGGGCTTTAGCTGGAGGTGTTTGCGCTACTTTAGCACCTGGTTTTGCCTTAGGGTCTGTCGCTGTTGTTTTAGCAGCCGTTTTGGTGTCTTTCGCTTTCGGATCCGTTGCGACTTTAGTATCTTTCGTTGCAGATTTGGTATTTTTATCTGCCACCTTTACTTCTTCCTCTTCAGGCTCGTCGGCTGGGGCGGTAGTTATTACTTTTTGAGTAGTGGCAGGTACCGATTTTGACGCAGTCGATGGGGTAGTTGTTTTCGCAGGAGTACCTTTGGCAGGGGCTTTAGTGTCTTTGGCCAGCGGTTTCTTGACTTTCGGACGGTAGTACGCCGTGAAACGATCCACAAACAAATCGCGTTCTTCAAAGCCAATTGGCAGGATAGAACCATCTTTTTTATCTCTTGATTTAACTGAAATCAAATCGTTGATTTCCTGTACCGACGAGACCATGGCGAGTTTGTCTTGTTGCCAATCAAAATAATACCACACCTCTTCGGATGCTTCGATATAGATGCTCACTTCGTCGCCACGGGCATTTTTACGAATTTCAATCATCCCTTCTAGCTCGGCGTTGATGTCGGTATTGCCAAGGTTGGATACCCCAATTTTCCCCACACTATAAAACGCATTTTGAGACGCCGACCAGCGAAGATTGACGTTCGATAAAACGAGTGTACTGTTGAATTTAGGCGAAGCATCAAACAACGGCTTGTACGCAGCGGCACTGCGACTGATGTAGCCGTCGGTGGCTTTTCGTCCAATGAGGGCAGCCAATTTATTGCCCAAACGCTCAATACTTGGTTCGGCGGGGTCGCTGTTTTGTTCGTCTAAGTTGGTTTGAACAAGGTTTTCAGCGGCTTTTGTAATAATTTCACGGTTCGCAGGGAAATTGAGCGACATGAGGGAGTTAAAACGGTACGTACTGCTGTCGATGTTGGCTTGTACTCCTCCCGAAATCATAAAGAGCTGTTCAGCTTCTTTGGTGCTGCGGTCATTGATGAGGCTTAGTTTTCCTGAATACGAGATGGTTCCTTTGGCATCATTGAACGTATAGGCGTTTTCTTCGTCGACCAATTCATCAGCCGTTTTGGTCTCGGGAGTGATGCGGAATGCTTTTAGCTTATCATCAAAACGTAAAAGTCCGTAAGCTTCAAAAATGATTTGGTCGTTACGAGTTTCTTTTCCTGATAAAAAAGTAGGATACAACCCATCGGTGCCCGCCCGATAGTGCAGCCCTACCGAAATCGGTATATCCGCCTCGTTTTTGAGGCCAGGGGTTACTTTAAGCGCTACGTCTTTGGTTGGAGTTTCTTTGAATGGAATCCAAGAGGCAACCAAGTCAGGCCGTTTTTTAAGGATAGGTTTGACGTATCCATCAAATTGTAAGTTGGGTTCGGGGGCGAGCATTGTCATGGCGCCTTTGTACTGCAAGCGAGGGGCTGCCACAAAGTTGTCGAGTTCCACAATCTCGGCTTTAGCCACCGTATAAGAGGTCTTTTCTTTGGAAGGCGCCGTACGGTTACTACCCAACGACACCGCTACGCCTTGGCGCAGGCCAAAGTTACCCATTTTGACAGGAACGGTGTCGTTAGTAACGGTGGCATAGAGGTAGGCAGCGTCTCCCGTAAACTTCGTCCTTGATTCAATCTTGATATTACCGTTTTTGAGGCGGTGGTATTCGTTAAGGGTATCAAGAACCAAACGTGCGTTTTTAAAAGGCGTCATTTCTCCATTTCTGTGAATTACGACAAGTCCTTTATCAGGTAATACCTTCGCATCGGCTGACTTGATAAATGGAACACCACCAATATTAAGGGTCATTTTTTCGATTTCATACAAGGCCGAAGAGCCATTGAACGTCAACCCTGCTTGCTCAGGAGCAGTGGAGATAAACGTCGACGTAGCCACATCCCCTTTCATGGCAATCGTCTTGGCATTGATGTTCCACTGTGCTCGGTTGATGGACGTTCGGTAAGAAGCAAACGGGAATTCCATGAGTGGGCTTTCTAGCGTATTTTTACTGGTCGAAATACCAACTAATCCCTTTACAAGATTAAAGTCCACATCCACATTAGAGCCTAACAACACAGGTCGTATTGCGTTTGTGGCCGAGATAATTTTACACTGCGATTCACCCGCAAAAAAACCTTCTTTATTAAACTTGATGTCCTGCGAAGTAAGCTCAGAGTCGTCGCGGCGAAGGAGCCCTTTTCCGTACAAGCCTGTCGACCGAAGCACAATCCGCCCGTCGAGCTTAGTGGTTCCGTTGTAGAAGTTAAAGGTATTTTTTTGGGTAGTGAGCGACATACTGTCGGCTTTTGGTGTCCAGCGTAGGGTAAAATTGCGTAAGTCCACCTTAGGAAAATAGGCTTTACCAATGGTCGCTTCTTTGATTTCTGCTTGGGTCCCGTTGGCCACTAGGGAGTCTGACATAAACAAAATGCTCTCCGTTGGAATACGCGCACTCAAGTGGGTGATTTCACCTTGCGAACGTAGCCCTTGTTTATCCATTATAAGTTCCTTGGTAAACTTCAATACGGTATTGGTACCGTACAATTTATAGCCCGTAGCGGGTGGAATATAATTGAAACCTAGCGAGTTATCAGGCATAGAGCGGAGCTCGGCTTGGAAGGGGGGGAAAATACCGTTGGAATTAAATGTTCCAATAAACACGATGTCTTGAAGCCCAAGGCTATCGTAATCGAGCGACGGAATTTTAAAGAAAACTTTACGGTCATACTTTAAATTACCACGGTCGGGCTGGTCAAAATACACCGTCATCCCCTCAGGCACATGAAGGCGAGGGAAAATGGAGTTTTTACGCCCTCCTGATTTATTACTGGGGTCATTTAGGTAAATCCTACCAGATTTTTCATACACAATATCGCCTCCTGCTTCGGTATTACTTCCTTTATCATAGGCTGCTTTGGGAATAAAAGTGATGTTGTCGATTTTATTCAAATCCACAAAAAACTTATCATAGTTAAATATTAAGTCGCGGCCCTTGAAGCGGAAGTTGGCCGAAACCAACAAGCCATTCATGTGAAAATCACGGTTTTTGAGTACCTTGATTTCTTTATCCGAAGGCGAAGCGACGATTTTGAGCGAGTCACTAATGGTAAATTTATCAACTCCTCTAATAGTTAAAACGTTGTCTTTGAGGTCGATGCTTGCGTTGGCAATATCGTTGTTGGCTGGATACAGGGACGTGACTTTAAAATTATCAAAATCGGTTTGTTTGTTGTTGGCCAATACATAGAGAGCTCCTTTGTTGGTAAAACGAAAAAGGCCACTTTTGGGGTCAATGGAAAAAAAACCGTCGTAGTATAATTGTGTGAAAGCTGAGCGTACAGCATTCATGTCTCGTTTAAAAAACTGGGCAACTTCTTCGGGTGCAAAGCTGGTGACTTTTTGTTTGGTGACATAGTTAGACGCCATTTGCAGCGGGTGAAAACCCGACTGCTCGTTCATAGCACGAAAGCGCTCAGGTTTGAAATAGCTAAACGATTCGAATGAAATAGGAACGATGTTTTTCCCTGAAATGCGCAAAAACTCAATTTGATTTTTCGGAAAATTCCAACGCATCATTTCGGCATCGATGTACATTTTATGGTACGAGTCGGAATAAGGCGTGTAGTGAAAGCCGGATTTGACCGAAGCAGCTTGCGTCTTGACCGTCCCTGCCGCCTCACTGTACGAAAGTTGTACTCCTGGGTGGTGCAGTGAATCAGTACCGATGTAGCTGGTGAATGTCGCGATAGGAGAAGTAATCAACGAATCAGTGATGTCAAAGTGGCGACTACTCGATTTAAACGCCAATTTTCCGTTATAATTGACCGTCACCGTTGAAGGGGACTGACTCAAAGAAGCACTGGTCATTTTTTGACCAACCAATGAAACTCCTCCTTGGTACATAATGTTTTTACTCAAACCCTTGATGTGGGCGTCGTTACGATACGAAATAAAACGAGGATAGGGCGAAGATTGACCTTTGTTACGTCGTTTACTTTCGTATTCAAACACCCCTTCCACAGGAGCGTTGAGTTTGGCTCCGTATTGGAGTTTAGCATCGTCGGTGACTAGTTTTGGAAGTCCTACATTGAAACTATAAGCACTGAGATTGACAAAAATATCAGGATTTCCAGCCGTTTCCCAAGTTACTTTTCCTCCCATACCTACCCAGTTTCCTTCGCGAATGGCCAGTTTACCACTGGTTTGAAGAATGGGTACGGAGTCGTTAGCAGTGAGTATGACAAGGTTCGTGTTTTTAAATTCCACAATCGCTCCCGATACATCAGGAAGAGGCTTTTTTTCGTAGGCGGGTAGTAAAGCGACGGCGTTGGAGGTATCCGTTACGACTCCCCATCCGTCGTTGGCTGCACTGTTTTTGGCCGATTCTACGGTCTTGATAAGTTCGGAATTGACATCACTAAAACGGAAACTAAACGTTCCTTCAAGCGCATATAGGCGGTTGAAATTGGAGGTATAAATCAGGCGATTTTCAAACAGGTTTCGTGCCGTTTCAAAAAACTTTAATGTGGCTTTCGTGTCATAGGTTTCCAAGGCTTGAGTAGCGGTAGTAAGGTAACCATCTACTTCGTTAGGGGCGGAGTGAGTTCCATTAAAAGCGGCATAAAGGCTATTAAACAAGTGCTCAAAATGCGGTGTGGTAGGTTTGTACCCTTTTGCCACCATACGCTTGGTGAGGGTAATGATACTTTTTTGGTGTGCCTGCGTCAAACGACTGTCTAGCCAAAGTGTTTCAAGATTTTTGGCGGCTTTCAGATAAGAAGGATTACCACTTATAGCCATCGTTTTCTGTACATCGGCGATGAATTGCGCGGGATCGTCAGAAAGTTTGATGACCTGAGCATGAAGAACCAACCCTGTAAGCCATAAAAAAACAATGAAGTAGGGCGTAAAACGTTTCATAAGTATCTGCGGAATTTGTCGAAATCAAAACTAGGTATAGAACTATCAATATACCTATTTAACTCAATTTAATTCAAAATTATTTCAATAAAGCGCTATGTCCGAAGATTTTCTGTATTTCTTGTGGCAGTTTCAGTATTTTGATCCGGCCGCCCTCACAACTACAGCGGGAGAATCGCTCCAAGTGGTGGCGATTGGTCAACGAAATACGAACTCAGGCCCCGATTTTATCAATGGGCGCGTCATCGTGGGAAGTATCGAATGGGCTGGAAGTATTGAAATGCACCTGCGCAGTTCGGATTGGCATCGACATGCCCACGCCACCGACGCTTCGTACGAAAGCGTAGTTTTACACGTCGTTTGGGAAAACGATACCGATATTTGTCGGAACGATGGCACGGCAGTTCCTACATTGGCTTTGAAAAGCCTCACTTCTCCTAAGCTTTTGTACAATTACCATCGCCTTGCAGAAAGTAAAGAAACAATTCCGTGTGAAAATCAATTGGTAGCAGTTTCAGAACTTCAAAAACGAATGATGCTCGACCGAACTGCTACCCAGCGCCTTGAGCGTAAAGCGCAGGTCGTGTTGGGGTTATTGAGTCAAAACTACCAAGATTGGGAAGAAACGACATACCAACTGTTGGCTCAAAATTTCGGTTTTAAAGTCAATGCCGAGCCAATGCTTCGACTGGCACAAGGGCTGTCATTGAAAATTCTTCAAAAGCACCGCGACAACCTTTTTCAGTTAGAGGCGCTTTTGTTTGGACAAGCAGGGTTATTAGCAGCAGCAGCAGACGAATACGCACTCGCTTTACAAAAAGAATACAATTTTTTAGCAGCCAAATACAGTTTAAAATCTACCCAGCTACAGGTACACGAATGGAAGTTTTTACGCTTACGCCCTGCCAATTTTCCGACGGTACGGCTGGCGCAGTTAGCGGCCTTTATTCAGCAGCAACCTAATTTATTTTCACTGTTTGCTCATGCCGAAAACGTCAAACAACTAGAACAATTCCTCAGGGTCAAACAGTCGGATTATTGGCAAACGCATTTTCACTTCAAAAAATCAACGACAGCCAAAGTCCCTTTTTTAGGAAGAGCTTCGGTCGAAAATATTGTTGTTAATACAGTCGTTCCTCTATTGGCGGCTTACGCCGAGGCCAAAGATAATTTAGATTTTATGGGCAAAGCGATTGAGTTTTTGGAGCAACTCCCTGCCGAGACAAACCACCTCACCGAAATGTGGCAGCGGATGGGGCTAGAATCAAAAACAGCCTTTGATTCCCAAGCTATTATTGAACTTTATACCCATTTTTGCGTAAAAAAGGGATGTTTACAGTGTGCTATTGGAACAGCATTGCTAAAATCTCCATGACCGTTAGATAAATAGTTCGGTTCTTTTTAAACCAAACACTTACTATTTTTGTATTCTTGAAAGTTATAAAGACTATACAAACCCCCATGTATCGCCACCTTTTTTCCTCCTTTTTGGTTAGTGCGAGTTTTTGCGTAATTGTTGCGTTTCGAGACAATGCTGAATTTGTTTCGACTTTTCAAAAAATTAACGATGAAACCCTCAAAAACAGCCGAGCGTACGAAACTCTCGGCGATGCTACTTCGACCATTGGTCATCGCCTAACGGGAAGCCCCAACGGCGCAAAAGCAGAGCAGTATGCCTTCAATTTGCTCAAAAAATACGGCTACAACGACGTTAAATTTCAACCGTTTGAGGTGGAATCTTGGATGCGTGATACCGTTACTTTAGAGGTAGTTCCCAACAAAAGCGATAATTTCAGGACAGTACCTGTGGTGGCGTTAGCGCATTCGCCCGTTCGAGCCCGAGTGAGTGGAGCGATTGTAGATGTAGGAAATGGACTCGAAGAAGACTTTGAAGCTGTCAAAGATGCTGTTAAAGGTAAAATTGCTTTGGTGAATATTGGGTTAGTCAATGGTAAAACAGGACAGAAAAACCTTCATCGTTCAGAAAAGACAGCTTTGGCCATCAGATATGGAGCCACGGCCATCATTACGGTTAACCAAGTCGTAGGAAATGTACTGTTGACAGGAACGGCGTCGGTAACGGGTTCGTTGATTGGTATTCCTGCCGTCAATATTTCTAAAGAAAGTGGCGAAGAAATTCGAAATTGGATGAAGGTAGATACTGACCTACATGCCATCGTGGACATGACTAATGTGAGTAAAAAAATAAAAGCACGCAATGTCATTGCCACGCTTCCAGGTAAGAGCGACGACCGAATCGTGATTGGTGGGCACTTGGATTCATGGGATTTGGCCACGGGTGCTGCCGACAACGGCCTCGGCTCATTCACAATTATAGACATAGCCCGTATCTTTAAAGTGCTCAAAATCAAACCTAAACGTACGATTGATTTCGTATTATTTATGGGAGAAGAGCAAGGTCTGTTAGGGTCGCGTCAGATGGTCAAAGAGCTGTCCAAAGCGAAACAGTTAGATAAAGTCAAGTTTATGATAAACCTCGACATGACCAATAATGTGTACGGAATGAGCGTAGGAGGGCGCGACGAATTGATTCCGTTCTTCCAAGCTGTAGGAGAGCAAATCAAAAAAGTGGACGACACCTATTCCAACATTGTGAACAGTCGCGCAGGCCTCCACTCAGACCACCAACCGTTCATGCTAGAAGGTATTCCAACGGGAGCACCTGCAGGACGCTTGGCACCCAATGTTTATGGATGTTACCACGCAAACTGCGATAAATTTGATTTGATAAACCGTAGCGAAATGGTCAACGGAGTTCGTTTTTCGGCCATGCTACTTTACGCCTTGGCTAATGCCAGCGATTTGCCTGCTCAAAAACTCGATACCTACAAAACCCGCGACTTGCTCGTTGCCCAAGGTCTTAAAAAAGAACTGATATTGGGCAAAGACTGGAAGTGGACAGATTGAGGCGCTGTGCTAAGGCTTAATAACAAATAAAAGGCAAGCGCTCGTTCTAAGTGTTGCTCACAACCCGTTTGAAGGGATAAGGTACAACAACCCCAAACTGTAAACTGTTACTTCGTCTTAGGGCTACTCAATGCCTAAAATACCCCGTACGTTGACAACATCACAAAGGAAAATGCCAGCGTGAGTTGGATAGCTACGGGGTTTTGTAGTAAATTATCTCCAATATACCTCACCAATTCAAAAGGGTGAGTGGCTACGTGCCAACTGTTCCAACGCCCAAATCGCCCCAGATAAACCCCATAGCTTGAGAGAATTGAGCTGCCTCCAATGAGTAGCCAAACCAAGACTAACAATATGCCCCATTTTTCGATAAAACGATGCTCGGCCAAATCTTCTACAAGGCAAGCAATACCGAAAGGCACCCAAGCCAGAAACAGGTTCCAAGTTAGGTAGATACCACCGAAGTTTTCGGTGAATGTGACGTGTCCCAAAAAAGAACAATGCTTGTTAAGAATACTATAGCGAGAAGATAGTTTTTGTTTTTATAACAAAGAGTACTTTTAAATACAAAGTATTTAAAAGTTATTAATACAAACCAACAGCTGACTTCATTTTAGTTGTGTGAAAAACATGACTAAGGTCTTTTTTTAAAGAAATAAGCCACGTAATATTTGCCTGTAAGAAAAGTAATGACAGGCACTATTATTCAAAAAATGCTAAAACTGCCGAGTTACAAAATTGTTTTTGGCAAATGGAAAAACAACAAAAATAAACTACTTTGGGGACTTTTTTCCCCATAAAACATCCTTCAAAGATGGGTTATTGGTAGGCAGATTTGGCGTTTTTGTATGTGTGCAGAACAACTTTAATCTAGTTTTCATCCTAACAGATAATTTATTCTCTACTTTTGCTCGCAGAAATATTTCTTAATCTAAACTAAACAAAAAGTATGAAACACAGGTTTACACTGCTGGCCGCAGTGGCGATGCTCTTTTGTGGCCTAACGTTGTTTGCCCAAGACCGCACAATTATAGGCAAAATAACTGCCGATGATGGTTCTGTTCTCCCTGGGGTAAACATTACACTCCGTGGTTCTAACCGCGGTGCAAACTCAACTGCTGAGGGCACCTATCAAATTTCCGCTCCAAGCAATGCCGTTTTGGTATTCAGCTTTATTGGTTTCAAATCACAGGAAATTACGGTCGGGAACCAATCAGTAATCAATGTGAAAATGGTGGCAGATGCCTCACAACTTCAAGAAGTGGTCGTAACGGCTCAAGGTATCCGCAAAAGCCAACGAGAAATCAACTACTCATACGCCAAAGTAGCCAACGAAGATATCATGCTAGGTCGTGCACCTCGTTTGGCTCAAGCGCTTGCGGGTAAAGTAACGGGGTTGGCAGTATACAACGTAAACAACAGCGTTGACCCTTCGGTCAAAGTGGTTTTGCGTGGTTACCGTTCATTGACAGGGAACAACGAAGCCCTTGTGGTTGTAGATGGTATGCAAACAACTTCGACGGTATTGGCCCTTATCAACCCTAACGACATTGAGAGCGTGACGGTGTTGAAAGGAGGACAGGCCGCGACACTCTATGGCTCGGCGGGTATCAACGGTGCCATCGTAATTACGACGAAAAAAGGAGCAAAAGGTAAGTTGAAAGTGAACTACTCAAACAGTACTAACTTCGAAGAAATTAGCTTCTTGCCTCAGTTTCAAGATAAGTACGGTTCGGGCTCACACTATTCATCTTCTTTCGGTTCAGCGGGTTATTTGACCAACTACACTGACCGTATGAAAGAAAACTGGCGTCCTTACGAAAACCAACAATACGGCGATGCTTTTGATGGCTCAATGCGTATTCAAGGACGTGTGTTGGAGGATGGTTCTAAGTTGGAAATCCCTTATTCTGCTATTGACAATGTTCGTCGTAAGACGTTCGATAGAGGGGTTTCTATGAACAACCAAATCAACTTCGAAGGCGGAGACGAAACTACTACTTTCCGTTTGGCATTAGAGAATCAGAAAATTGCAGGTATCGTTCCTAAAGATAAAAGTGACAGAACGGGTATCCGTTTTGCTGCTTCAAAAGAATACAAGCGTTTGACAGCTAGCTTCACTGCTAACTATACACAAGCAAAATACGATCGTACTTCTTCAGACTTCTACAACGACGTATTGAACCAACCTGCCAACTTGCCATTGTATGATCTACGCGATTGGCAAAATAATAAATTTGCTAACCCTAACGGTTATTACAACGACTATTACAACAACCCTTACTTCAACAAAGATATCAACCGAAACAATTACAAAGACGCAAACATTTCAAGCAACATCGCCTTGGAATTTAGAGCGACTGATTGGTTGAGATTAGTAAACCGTTTGGGGGTTATGAACAATTCACGTACAGGTAAAAACTATACAAGCAAGTTCCTTTACACTGACTGGGCAAAAACAAAAGCATTTGTTCCTGCTCCTTGGGGTATCGATGACGTAGACGGAACAGGTATCTACCGCGCTATCTCAGACATCTTGGGTGGTGTGGCTGATTATTCAAGTACAGAAAACGTTATCAATAACGAATTCCAAGCGCACGTAAACAAAGATTTTGGCGATTTCAAAAATAACTTGATTTTGGGGGGAAGCGTATATCAGCGTTATACCAAAGCCATTTCAATTAGCTCTTCTTCAATCGTTGTACCTGATGTTTACAACGTCTCAAACCGCCAAGGTATCTTAGGGGGTGGTGAAGGAAACACCATGGAACGCCGTTTTGGATACTACGCTGACGTTACGTCAAACTACAAAAACTGGTTGATTCTTAACGCCTCTGGTCGTTATGATGCGACTTCACGCTTCTATAAGCCAACGCGTGACAAAAACTATTGGTCGTATTTGTACTACGGAGCAGGTTTGTCGTTCATTCCAACCGATGCGTTCCCAGGTTTAAAGAGCAATGTTCTTAGCTTTGCTAAGGTTCGTATGAACTACAACAAAAACGCAAACGATAACATCCCTCTTTATGGTTTGGATTTGACATATCCTAACGGTAGCGGCTTCCCATTCGGAAATACCGTAGGTTTGACGGTGGGTAACACTCTTCCTGACGCTAACCTTAAACCTGAAATTGTATATTCTGGCGAAATCGGAGCAGAATTGCAAATGTTTAATAACCGTGTAAACTTCGAATTCTCGGCATACAGCCAGACTTCAAAGGGTCAAGTAATCACCGTACGGGTACCTAACACAACTGGTTTTAGTAACTTGCTTATCAACGTAGGTGAAACCAAAAACTGGGGTTATGAAGGAGAGTTTAAGTACCTTATTGCTCGTGGAACTAAGCTTAACTGGGATTTTAGCGTAAGATATTCATACAACGACAACAAGGTTATTGACTTGTATCCAGGTATCAACGAGTTCCAATACGGTGGATTTACGTATGCAACCACCAACGTAATCAAAGGCGAACGTTTCCCAACGCTAAAAACAAACGGATATACATATGCTCCAGATGGCTCAGGTTATGTCCTTGTTAACCCAACAACGGGCTATCCTATTTTGAATACTGCCTTGGTCAATAGAGGGGGGACATTGCCACGCCACATTGCTGGTTTAGGTTCAAAAGTGAGCTACGGTAACCTGACATTTAACTTCAACTTTGAGTACCGTGGCGGAAACATGATGTTTAGTGATTTAGGGCGTCAGATGACTTTTACTGGATCGGGTAAATGGACTGAAAACCGTAATCCACAAATGGTTCCAAATTCAGCTACTCTCAATGCTGATGGTAAAACCGTTACACCAAATACAACAATTAACGTTCGTGAGTCGGAATATGGTTACTGGGTTGACAACTACCGTTTGATTTCAGAAAACTTCGTAACACCAGGTTGGTTCATCAAATTGAGAGATATTAACCTTGCGTACACATTGCCAACGAGCCTTTTGGAAAGAACAAAGATTTTCTCACGTGCAGAAATCGCGTTCTTCGGACGTAACTTGTTTACCATTGTTGATAAGAAAAACTACTACACTGACCCTGAGTTCAGTAACGTAGCCACTAACAACTTTACAGGAACAATTTCGTCGGTTACAGCGCCAAGTGCAGGTAACAACGTAGGTATCAACACTACAGGTCAAACGCCTCCTGTTCGTCAGTATGGTGTAAGTCTTAACTTGACATTCTAAAAAGAGAGTAACAAACAGGCTCTGAATGTTCCTCAATTTTTTACAACCTTAAAAGAAGTACACAATGAAATTAAAATCATATTTTCTCATTGCGGTGTTGGCTCTGCTAAGTACGGCTTGTAACGAGCAATTCTTGGATATTAATACCAACCCCAACTCGTTGCCAACGGCATCGCCTAACTACGTTTTTACAAACGCTCTCCGTCAGTCGGCCTCGAACATGCTCGGTCCGAACGAATTGGCTTCGTATTGGTCAGGTCAATGGACGCAGTCAAACGGTTACATCTTAAGTACGACTATTTTTACCTATAACTTCACTAATGGTGATTTTAACTATTGGGATGGTTATTATGATAACCTTCAAGATTATCAGTTTGTGATTGACAATGCAGATACTCAAAATCAGAAATTCTTGAAAGGACCCGCGAAAGTAATGAAGGCATTATTGTTTCAACAACTAGTTGACTTATACGGCAACCTTCCTTACACAGATGCCTTGAAAGGGGTATCTTCATTGGCTCCTAAATTTGATGAGCAGCAGTCGGTATACGATAACCTTATCAAACTTCTTGATGAAGCGATTGTAGACTTGAAAGCCAATGCGTTTGCTAGTGCTTTTGCTGGTTCGGATATTGTTTTTGCAGGAAACAACACCAAATGGATTCGTTTCGCTAACTCCGTGAAGTTGCGTATTTTGATGCGCCAAGCTCGGGTAGCTGCCAAAGAAGCCACTATCAAGACCGAAATTAATAAAATCGTTACAGAAGGCTCTGGTTTCATCACAGGTGAAGATGTAGGTATTGGTAGCTCTTCGTTTTGGCAACCAGCAGATGGCCTGATGAACCCTATCTATGAAAGCTGGGGTTACAGTGCCGCAGGTGCGAAAAAGGCGTTGAACAACTACCCTCGCCTTACCAAGTACTTGATTGATGGTTTGAAAACATCAGGCGATACACTTCGTTTGAAGCGTATCGCCTATGCGATTGGTGGTGAAGGTGCTACAGCAGGGGTAAGTACTCGTGCAGAACTTGCTGCCAACTACGCTGGGGTACCTTTCGGGGCTAGCTCAGGTTACTTGCCTACGACAGTATCGGCGCCTGGCCCAAGCATTATTGCAAAAGGGGCATTCAACCGTCCATACTTGATTATGACAGCGGCTGAAATCCAATTGAACTTGGCCGAAGCCAAAGAAAGATTTGGAACAGGCGTAAACTTGACAGGAACGGCTCAATCATACTTTGAAGAAGGTTTAGTACAGTCATTCCGTGCATTGGGGGCAGCTACGGCTGGTGCAGCGGCGTTTAAAGGAAGCAAAATTACGAACTACGACTACGTAGCTTCTTCTAATAAACTTACTGCAATTGCGTTCCAAAAATGGCTTGCTTCGTGTAACTTTAATGGCGTGGAAGCATGGGCAGAATACCGCAAAACGGGCGTACCTACTACACCACAAAGCCTTGGAGTACCTGATGCAAAACGTCCAGTGCGTTTGTTCTATCCAAACTCTGAAGGTGGTTCAAACTCTGCTAACGTAAATGCCCAAGGAACCGTAGATGTATTTGCTACAAAAATCTTCTGGGATATCGACTAATCGAACCTGCCAGAAAGAGTATTCATTCTAAAAGTAAAGAAGGCAGTGCCACGGCGCTGCCTTCTTTTTTGCTTTATAAGTGTACCTTTGTGCTCTAATTCCTAATGCAGATGAACACCTCGCCAAAACCTACTTTAGTTGATTACTTACACTTACATTTTTTAGTTGTAATTTGGGGCTTTACGGCCATTTTGGGCAAACTAATCAATGCTGACCTTTCAAGGGTAAGCCTGACTTTTTTTCGGACACTACTGGCGGCAGTCGGATTAGCTTTGGTACTAACCGTACGCAAAGAATGGAAAAAGGTGGCTCCCCAAGACCGTAACAAACTCCTGGGCGTAGGGGTGATTATGGGCGTTCACTGGTTAACTTTCTTTGCCTCAGCTCACGTGTCGAGTGCCTCGGTATGTTTGGCGGGGATGTCTACTACTTCGTTGTTTACGGCATTGCTGGAGCCGTTGTTTAGCCGCAAACAGGTACGCCCATTAGAGATTTTGATGAGCCTACTGGTAATGCTGGGATTATACCTGATTTTTCGCTTTGAATTTGATCAATCGTGGGGCTTAGGCTTGGCGTTGATTTCGTCATTGTTGGCAGCGTTGTTTACAATAGCCAATAGCCGTTTTGTAAAGACACACCCCGCTTTAGTCATTACGTTTTATGAAATGAACGGTGCTACTGTAGGGATGTTTCTAGGGTTAGTGGCTATCGGGTTAACAAGTGGCCTCACTCAGTCGCAAGTGGTTCCTCAAACGATGGATTGGCTATGGCTAGGGATTTTGGCCAGTGTGTGTACTGTTTACGCATATTCGGCAGGAGTGCATTTGTTGAAAAAAATGTCTCCGTTTACCCTTAATCTGACTATTAACCTAGAGCCAGTGTATGGCATGGCATTGGCATATTTTATCCTCAATGAGCGCATGACTGCAGGCTTTTATGCAGGTACAGTGGTTATCTTACTGACGGTTATTCTTTACCCAATTCTGAATAGTCGTTTTTCAAAAAACAAATTTATTCATACCAAAGTGCAGTGACAATTTGAACGTAAAAATACTATATAGATAATTAATCACCATTTATAACTATCCATCACAATACGCAAAAATAGTCTGCCCTCTACTCAGAACTTCCGAGACTAGGGTCGTTTTACAAAAAAATAGCCGAGCAAATACCCCGACTATTTTCAGTTTGTTACTGTCTCAATTACTTAGTCGCGACTTGAAAGCTTGGATAATAAGCGAAGCACTTCTATGTACAACCACACGATGGTAACAATCATCCCAAACGCGCAATACCATTCCATGTATTTGGGTGCATCATAGGCCGCACCTTGTTCGATTCTGTCAAGGTCTAAGACTAAATTGAAGGCTGCCAATCCCACCACAAACAACGAAAAGCCGATGCCAAACCAGCCTGTGTCATAAATAAGTGGCATTTCAATGCTAAACATACGCAACACCATAGCCACCAAATAAAAGATAGCCACTCCCGCCGTAGCTGCCATCACCGTCCGTTTGAACGTGGGTGTGGCACGAATAACCCCCGCTTTATACAAACCGACCATTCCCGTCAAAATGGCAAACGTGAGCAGCACCGCTGACAAGCCAATGCTAGGATACATACTTTCAAACACTAACGTAATTGCTCCCACAAAAATCCCTTCTACAACGGCATAAATAGGTGCCAGCGTGGGTGCGAGCTGTTGTTTAAAAGCCAAAATGAGGGCAATCACAAAACCTACAATTGCTCCACCGATGGCCAAAGGCATAATAAGTGTAGGATTGGAAGCAAACACAAACCAACTGCCCGCAGCAGAAGCAATGACCAATGCGCCTAATAAAATGATTTTGTTGACTGTACCTTGAACAGTCATCACTCCTTGCCCAATGCCTTCTTGAGCTGCTTTGATAAATGATTTTTCGGATAAGGTTGGATTCGCCATAGCTGAATTATTTTTGTAGAAAACGTTTATAAAGGACAATTTATGCGATTTTTAGAGAAATTCAAAGACTTTTTCATTAAACGCAGTTATTGATTGAGTGATTTTTCTTGGGAACTGACACCAAGGTATTTTAGGGCTTCTAGGCGCACAGGCAAGTAGTACAGAGTCGTCCCAACAAGCATCGAAACCATGAACCCATAAGGTAAGCCGAAGGCCAATGCCCCTACTAAAATTGCAATGATAAACCCTTTTTTATCTTGAACTGTATCTCTCACTAACAACATCAGTGAGATACCTTCAACGAGTAAAATTACCCCTAAAATAGGTAGAGGAAACACTTTTATCACTTCTTCAAAGCTATTTCCAAAAAAAATGCCAATCCCAATATAAAACAGTCCGTAGATAATTACGGAGCCACCTGTGCGCCCCCCAAAGGTATAATGCCCTATCATTCCCCCTGCTCCATGACATACAGGAACTCCGCCCAAAAATGGCACAATCAGATTCATCAAAGAGTACGTAATTCCAATTTTTTTGACTGTTAAATCTGTTCGTTCAGGAAACAAATCACTTGTCACTTGCTTGGTAGCCATGATGGAATTTCCCAAAGACAAAGGGATTTGAGGAAGTGCTAACAAAACAAACCCCTTTGAGACATCCTCCACCGTTGGAACAGTCATGCGCGGGAAGGAAACTCCAATCGCCTGAAAAAGAGCTTGAAAATCAACGCTGGCGATAAAAGCATACAAAAAACCCAAGCCAATGACCAAAATAGAAGCAGGGAATTTTTTATTATCGATGAAGAAGATGACGATTAAAAACGCACCAAATGCCAATAAATACCCCCACAGTTTATCAGCAGCTATGTATTCTTTGCAAGCAAGCGAACACAAGCTAATACCCAACCCCAGTTGCAATCCACGAATGACTGCTTTGGGAACCAGCTTGGTAAGTTTATCTAATAGTCCTGTAAAGGATAAAACCAACATCACTACGCCAATCGACAAACCCGCTCCTAGCAAAATAGGCCCTGCGATTTTTTGAGCAATGACGAGCGTAGCCATTGCTTTGAGAGGTTGCACTGGCATTGGAATTTTGTAGGTTAGCCCCGTTAAAATTTGCATCAAACCATACACGATTAACACACTCGGAGCGTGTAGATTTGCTGCCAATATCATAGCTATAATCAATGGAAAGTCCGTTCCAATGTCCCCAAAAGCTCCCGCAAACTCTTGTTTATTAAATTTTATTTTCTGTGTATTCATAGTAAAATCCCCAAAGCGCTATTTTTTCAAAAATATATCGCTTTGAGGAAATTACCTAATAGAAAAAAACCTTTGAACGGTTTGGAACCGTTCAAAGGCTGAAGGTGCATCTTACACTTTGGCGTTCGTCGTGCCGCCTTCGTTTATTAAAATATCGACGGGTGCAACTGCCTTGTATTCTTCGGTCGACATTCATTCATAGCCCGTTGAATAACGCGGGAGTTCGCTTGGTCTGTTCATCCACTTGTACACGTTCGTCGAGGCTCGTAGCGTAGCGTATGCCACAAAAGAATTGGAAGACCGAAACCTATTGCGCTTGCTGTCTTTAAGAAACTTCTGCGGTTATTTTCCATGTCTCCAAGATAGTCAATAAGTTGCTCTCCCGCCCGACAAATCAAAGGTAAAACCCGTAGTAAAGCTATTTTTGGGAGACACAATATAGGCCACCAAATTGGCGGCTTCATCGAGCGTACCACAACGTTTCATCGGAATTTTGTCGGTCATATAGTTGACCTGCACTTCGGGCATGGCATCAACCAGCGGCGTTTGAATCACTGCTGGTGCTAAAGCATTGACAGTAATGCCATACTCGGCGTATTCTTTTCCTTGTACTTTGGTCAGCCCAATAACTGCTGCTTTGGACGCTGAATAAGCCAACATACCCGCATTTCCTTCCTTGCCCGCAATGGAGGAAATGTGCAGGATGCGTCCGTAGTTTTGTGCCATCATAGAAGGCAAAACGGCTTTGGAAGTGTAAAAACAACTCATAAAGTTGACTTCAAAGACTTTATTCAAATTCTCACTACTTACTTCGTGGCTTTTAAGGTTGGTAATGCCCGTGATTCCCACACAGTTGACGAGAATATCAATCTTACCAAAATGCGATAACACTTGACTAATAGCACCCCTAACGAGGGCTTCATGGGTTACATCTATCTCAATAAGCAGGACTTGAGAGCCATAGTCTTCAAACGCCTGTTGTAACCCTTTTTTATTAAAATCAAGCAAGGCAAGCTGAGCCCCTTCGGTAAGGAGTTTGTGGGCAATAGCTAACCCGATTCCCGATGCTGCACCCGTCACTACTGCCACCTGTTTATTAAAGTCTTTCATTTTAATAGTCTGAATATGAATGGTAAAACTATATTTAAATGCGTATATCTATCCAAAAAGTTGCTTCTTAGGCATAGGATACTGCAATGTTGTGCTATTTTTACTTTCAAACCTCTCCCTCTCTTAATTTTTGACACTATTTCCCTAATTAGCATGAAAAAATCATTTTTTAGCCGAAGAATCTTTATCAAAAATACGGCACTCAGTACACTTGCTTTCAGTTTCATCAACCCTGAATCTGTTTCCGCAAAATCGGCGTCAGTAGGAAAGCGAGTAGGTATTATCGGCCTTGACACTTCGCACAGTACGGCTTTTACTAAGGTGCTCAATGCTCCCAACGCCAGCTCCGATTTTCTCGGATATAAAATTGTAGCCGCCTATCCGCACGGAAGCAAAGACATTGAAAGTAGTACTAAACGCATTCCTAGCTATACAGAAGAAGTAAAAAAATTGAATGTCGAAATCGTCGATTCGATTGAGTCATTGTTAGAAAAAGTAGACGTGGTATTGCTCGAAACCAACGACGGCCGCCGCCACCTCGAACAACTCCTTCCCGTACTTAAAGCAGGAAAACGTGTATTTATTGATAAACCCATTGCCGCATCGCTTTCCGACGTCCTCACCATCTTTGAAACCGCAAAAAAATACCAGATGCCGCTTTTCTCTGCATCTTCGTTGCGACACATAAAAGGCGTGGAGAAAGTGGATAAAACCAAAGTCGTAGGCGCTGACACCTTTAGTCCTGCGGTGTTGGAAAAAACACACCCCGACTTATTCTGGTACGGTATTCATGGTGTAGAAACACTCTATACCGTCATGGGTACCGGCTGTAAGCAAGTGACTAGAATCAACAACGAAGGTACCGACATCGTAGTGGGCACTTGGGCCGACGGGCGCGTGGGCACCTTCCGCGGAACACGCACGGGTAAACACGACTACGGCGGGACGGTCTATACCCAAAACGGCAACATCGTACTTGGCCCTTACGGCGGCTACGAGCCTCTTTTGAAAGACATTGTTGCCTATTTTGAAACGGGTCAAGTTCCCGTTACTCCCGAAGAAACAATTGAAATTTTTGCCTTTATGGAAGCCGCTGATGAAAGTAAGCGCCAAGGCGGAGTCCCTGTAACGCTCGAAAGTGTGTTAAAGAAAGCAAGAAAAAGCTAGACGGTGTACGTGGTTTCTCAAAACCCAGTTTGTTGGTAGCAAACCCCTCATTTTCACTAAAAAACGTGTATTTATATGCCTTCCCAACCCTTTTCACGACGAGAGTTTCTCAAACGAAATTCGCTCACGGGACTTAGCGCTGCCTTAGCTCCCAACCTGCTAACACCCCAACCTCAACAAGCCATAGCCAAATCGGTCACGTTTTCGTTGGCAGAACCTCCAGCGTTGTTGGGAGGCAAACCCGTACGGACGCAACAATGGCCTACCTGGCCGATTTGGAAGCCCGAAACGGATGAAAAACAACTCCTCGAAGTGCTTCGTAGCGGCGTTTGGTCACGGGCTAATGTCGTCACTGACTTTGAAGCAAAGTGGGCACAAGCCGTCGGTGCAAAGCGTTCGTTGGCGGTGGTCAATGGCACCAATGCCCTCATTACGGCGTTGGCACAGCTCAACATTCGCGGTGGCGACGAAGTACTAGTACCCCCTTATACTTTTATCGGGACAGTAGCTCCCGTCATTGCCAACGGCGCTATGCCCGTGTTTGTCGATGTTGACCCCGAGACGTTTCAGATTGACCCTGCCAAAATTGAAGCCAAAATTACCCCTCGTACCAAAGCCATTATCCCCGTGCATATTTTAGGCTTGCCTGCCAATATGCCGCAGATTTTGGCCATTGCCCAAAAACACAAATTGGCCGTGATTGAAGATGCTTGTCAGGCACATTTGGCCGAAATCAACCACCAAAAAGTAGGAACTTTTGGTGATGCAGGCTGTTTTAGCTTCCAAAATTCCAAAAACTTAGCCATCGGCGAAGCAGGAGCAATTGTGAGCAACAACGACTTGTTTATGGATCGTTGCTTTTCGTACCATAACTACGGCAATCCCTACGGCATGGCCTCGGGAGTGATTGGCGCGGGCACCATTATGCAGGGTACCAAACAACGCATTACTGAATACCAAGCCGCCATTGGGTTGGCACAACTCAAACGTTTAGAAGGAGAAACCAACCTCCGCAACGAAAATGCGGCTTACCTAAAAGCCAAAATCGAACAAATTCCAGGTGTTATTCCGTACAAACTGTACGATAATGTCACCAAAGCAGCCTTCCATTTATTTCCGTTCCGTTATCAAAAATCGGCCTTTAAAGGACTTTCACGCGACACGTTCTTAAAAGCGCTGACGGCTGAGGGGATTCCATGTTCGAAAGGTTACGCAACCCTCAACAACATGCCTTACCTCGACGATGCTTTCCAATCGAAAAATTTCCAGAAAATGTACCCCAAAGCCATGCTGGATTTTAAAAGCTACGTGGAGCGCAACCATTGCCCCAACAACGACCGCCTTTGCAACGAAGAAGCCGTTTGGTTTACCCAAAACATGCTTCTCGGAACCCGCGCCGACATGGACGACATCGCCAATACCATCGAAAAAATCTTTACCCACGCCGATAAACTCCTAACAATGAAATGAGAAAGCATCTTTGGCTAGTGGGGTTATTCATCATTTCGTCCACTTTTGCAAAAGGCTGGAAAGCAGGCGTTTCCAAAGTCGTTATTACGCCCAAAGAGGCCATTTGGCAAGCAGGTTATGCATCGCGTACCCACGCTTCTGAAGGAAAACTGCACGATTTATGGGCCAAAGCCCTGGCACTGGAAGACGAAAATGGCCAACGCTCGGTACTAGTTACTACCGACATGTTGGGGTTTCCCAAGGCCATGTCAGACCGTATCCGAAGCCAGCTACAGGCGCGTTTTGGGTTGAGTAAAGCGAATATTCTCTTGAACAGTTCACACACGCATTCTGGCCCTGTCTTGTACGACGCCCTGCACGACATTTATCCCCTCAACGCCACCGAGGAAGCCAAAATCGGCCAGTATTCCCGTTGGCTGGAAGGACAAGTGGTGGAGTTAATCGGCCATGCATTGAAAAACTTAGAACCCGTTGAGCTGTTTTCTCAAAACGGCGTAACCCGCTTTCAGGTCAACAGACGTAACAATAAAGAAGGGGCTTTGCTCGAACAAACTGAATTAAAAGGCCCCAACGATTACGCCGTTCCTGTCATCAAAGCTGTGACGCCCAAGGGAAAGCTCAAAGCCGTTGTTTTCGGCTACGCTTGCCACCCTACTGTACTCGACCTTTACGCCCTTTCAGGTGATTACCCTGGTTTTGCCCAAATCGAGTTAGAAAAAGCGCATCCCGAAGCTACTGCCCTGTTTTTTCAAGGTGCAGCAGGCGACCAAAATCCGCTACCTCGCCGCACGATTTCGTTGGCTAAGCAGTACGGAAAAGAACTCGCCGCCGCTGTGGAACGGGTGTTAGAAGAACCCATGAAACCGCTTTCGGCGCAGTTTCAATCGGCCTATGCCGAAGTTACTTTGCCGCTTTCGCCACCGCCCACGGAGGCACAACTGTTGAAAATCCAACAAACCGAAATGCCCTATATACAACGTTGGGCTGCCCGACTGCTCAGTGAAATGAAGCAAGGAAAGGCATTTGTATCGTCTTACCCTTACCCCATCCAACTTTGGAAACTGGGCGAGCAGGCTTTGTTCAGTTTTGGGGGCGAATTGGTCATTGAATACGCCATTGAGTGCAAGAAGCGCTACGGAACGAACATTTTTGTGGCAGCCTACTCCAACGACGTCATGGGGTACATTCCTTCCGCTACGATCCTCAAAGAAGGCGGCTACGAAGGTCAATCGTCGCAAATGGTGTATGGATTACCAAGTGTTTGGGACGCGTCGGTTCCCAGCTTAATTCACGCTGAAATAGACAAACTAGCGCAGCAAATTAAGCTCGCCCCGAAATAGGGTTAAAAGTCTATCACGCGGTTGTAAGCAACCGCAATATGAGGGTATGAGTACCCGCGCTCACATACCCAGAATACCCTCGTACACTAGGCGTTCACACACCAACAATTATTTGTTCGAAAAAACCACAACCACATGAATTCACTTACTGCCAAAGCCTACTTTTCAGGTTTTGAGTTAGCTCACGATACTTACAACGCCATTTCGGCGGCAAGCAACGGCAAAGTTTATTACGTTCTTTGTTCAGAATCGTATGACATCGGCGGACAAATGTACGCTTATGACCCCGCTACTGACCAAACCGAATGGGTAGCCGACCTTACCGATGTCTGCGGCGAAAAAGAAGCTAACGCCATTCCTCAAGGAAAAAGCCACGTTCGTTTTTACGAAAATAACGGCAAACTTTATTTTGCCACCCACATTGGCGTCTATGAAATGATTGAAGGCATGGAACGCCTTCCTACCCAAGCCCCCAACGGAAAAAATCTCTACCCAGGTGGGCATTTTCTTTCCTACGATTTGGCTACGGGCGAATTTGAAGACCTCACGCTTGCCCCTGACGGCGAAGGGATTTTAACCATGACCATCGACCGTGAACGAGGGCATTTGTACGGCATTACATGGCCGTTGGGGTATTTTATTGACCTCGACCTTTCTACCAAAACCCTTAAAAAAGTGGTGTTGGTTTCGGCAAACGGTGAAGCGGGAATTCCTGGAGATGACTACCGTGTTTTGTGTCGTTCGATGCTCGTGGACCCGCGCGACGGCAACGTTTATTTTTCGACTTCCGAAGGAGATATATTTGCCTATCACCCTGATAATGAAGGAATACACAAATTAGAAAACGTTGACTTACGTATCGACTATTTTGGTAAATACGACCCAAAACATCCAGGCAGCATGGGATACAATTGGCGGAAAATTTTCTGGTATGCTCCTGAACAAGTCGCCTACGGAATCCACGGAAATTCGGGATATTTGTTCCGTTTTGACCCCAAAGCACAAACAATAGAACTCGTTGAGCGCCTCACGTCGGAGCCTTCGCGGAAAAGTGGCATGTTCGACCAATTTAGCTACGGGTATTTGGGCTTTCAATTAGGACCCGACCAAGAAACCGTCTACTACCTCACGGGTGGTCCCATTTACATCGACGGGAAGCGCGTAAAAGGCACTGACCAAATTGCCAAAGGAGCCGCCAAGGGACTCGAAAACCTGCATTTGGTTACGTACCACTTACCAACCCATACCTACAAAGACCACGGTCCCATTTTTTACGCCGATGGAAACCGCCCTACCTACGTAAATTCTATCGCCATTGGCGCCGATGAGTCGGTGTATACTTTGGCACGCTTTAACCACCAAGGACACGAGATTCAAGATCTAGTCAAAATCAGCTTGTAATATTTTTTGAAAAGTACTACTCTATCTTTCATAACCATTGCAAAGAAGCAAGTAGGCAATAAACAAAAAGGACTTCTTCAAAAAGAAAAGCACAGTAGTATGTTTATCTTTAACTATTGTACTTACTCTGATTTCGTCACTGTAAATAAGCTATTTCGTTTTTCTAACCAAAACCTTTACATGAGCCAAAACTCAACTTCATCCAACAGCGCTTCTCGCCGCGATTTTCTCAAAAAAAGCCTAACAGGAACGGCCGTTTTATCCGTAGGCGGAGTTCTTCCAGGCTTTAGTGCTAAAAGTTATGCCAATATTTTAGGGGCCAACGATAAAGTACGCCTTGGCGTAATGGGCGTCAATAGTCGTGGCTTTGCTCTGGCGAGCAACTTTGCCCTCCAACCCAACTGCGAAGTCGTTACGATTTCCGACGTTGATTCAAGAGCAGCGGCTAAGTGTATCGCAGGCGTCGAAAAAATTCAAAATCGTAAACCGAAAGACACCCCTGACTTCCGTAAATCACTGGAAGACAAAGACATGGATGCCATCGTCGTGGCAACACCCGACCACTGGCACGCACCTGCGGCTATTTTGGCCTCTAAGGCAGGCAAACACGTGTATTTGGAAAAACCTTGCAGCCACAACCCGCACGAAGGCGAATTGTTGATGGCCGTAGCCGCCAAATACAAAAATGTGATTCAGATGGGAAATCAGCGTCGGTCGTGGCCCAACGTCAAACAAGCCATCAAAGAAATTCATGATGGAGTGATTGGTCGCCCCTATTTTGCTAAAGGCTGGTACACCAATAACCGTCCTACCATCGGTACAGGAAAAGCCGCTGGTGTGCCGTCGTGGCTCAACTTTGATCTATGGCAGGGCCCCGCGCCACGACGTGCGTACAAAGACAACGTCATTCACTACAACTGGCACTGGTTTTGGCATTGGGGAACGGGCGAAGCCCTCAACAACGGCACCCACATGCTCGACCTTATGCGTTGGGGATTACAAGTGAGTTATCCAACCAAAGTATCTTCTTCGGGTGGGCGTTACCGCTATCAAGATGACTGGGAAACACCAGATACCCAAGTTATTAACCTTGAATTTGGCAAAAACAAATTCATGACGTGGGAAGGCCGTAGCTGCAACAGCCGCAATATCGAAGGCAGCAGTGTAGGTGTTTCTTTTTACGGAGAAAAAGGAACGCTAGAGTACGGCGGTGGCAATGCGTACAAAATTTACGATTTGGACAATAAGCTCATCAAAGACGTTAAGAACGATATGCCGATTGACCCCCGCAATAAAATGGATCCTTCGCAAGCGTTGGATGCAACTCACTTCCAAAACTTCGTAGAAGCTATCAAAAAAGGGACTCCGTTGGCATCCGATATTATAAGCGGCCATCAAAGTACGCTTCTTTGTCAGTTGGGCAACATCGCTTTGCGTTCCAACAGCATTTTGGACATTGACCCCACCAACGGACACATCAAGAACAACAAAGAAGCGCAGAAGTTCTGGAAGCGTGAGTATGAAAAAGGCTGGGAGCCAACGTTGTAAGACTAAAAACCGCAAAGAGCATAAAGAAGCACTCAAATCTGAAACATCCTTTCTATGAAATCATCTACTGCTGCCGTTGAAGTAAGCAGCCTAAGCCCGCGCGAAACCACCGTTTCTATTTTCCTAATTGGGCTGATGTTTTTTATCTTCGGTTTCATTTCCTGGGTCAACTCCATTCTAATTCCTTACTTCAAAATTGCCTGTGAACTCACCAGCTTTCAAGCCTATTTGGTGGCATTTGCTTTTTACATTGCCTACTTTATTATGTCGGTACCTGCCTCGTATTTGCTCAAAACCAAAGGGTTCAAAAAAGGCATGATGTTTGGCTTTTGGGCTATGGCGTTGGGAGCGTTTATTTTCGTTCCTGCCGCCATGACGCGTACCTATGGTATTTTCTTAATGGGGCTGTTTACGATTGGCATTGGGTTAGCCATTTTACAAACCGCCGCCAACCCCTACATCACCATTCTAGGCCCTAAAGAACGTGGTGCTCAACGAATTAGTATCATGGGGATTTGCAACAAAGCCGCGGGAATTTTATCACCACTGGTATTCGCAGCCGTGATTTTACGTCCCACCGACACCGATTTATTTGCGCAACTTGGCACGATGAATCCCACCGAAAAAAGCGCTACTTTGGACGAACTCGTCCGCCGTGTGATTCAGCCTTATACAATTTTAGGAATATTTTTATTTGTGTTAGGGTACTTGGTGTATCGCTCGCCCTTACCCGAAATCAATACCGAACACGAAAGCCCCGAAGTCGCCAGTGCCAACGCGAGTAAAACTAGCATTTTCCAGTTTCCGCACCTTATTTTGGGAGCTGTGGCCATCTTCCTGCACGTAGGCACGCAGGTGATTGCCATTGATACCGTCATTGGATATGCCAACTCCATGGGAATTGATTTGCTCAAGGCCAAAACGTTCCCATCCTACACCTTGGCCTGTACCATTTGTGGGTACATCATCGGGATTATCACCATCCCCAGATTCATCAGTCAGGTCAACGCCCTACGCTTTTGTACGGTATTGGGAACGGTGTTTACCTTGCTCATTATTTTTGCCAAAGGCACTGTTCAATTTTTAGGCCATACCGCCGACCTTTCGATTTGGTTTGTGGTATTGCTCGGCTTGGCCAACTCACTCGTGTGGGCGGGGATTTGGCCCTTGGCGTTGGACGGCCTTGGGCGTTATACCAAACTCGGTGCCTCGATTCTCATCATGGGCTTGTGTGGCAACGCCATTATGCCGCTTTTCTACGGCTATTTCGCCGATTTGTACGACGTGCGCACTGCGTATGGGGTATTGTTACCTTGTTACTTGTACTTGGTGTATTACGCAGCATACGGTCATAAAGTGAAGGATTGGAGATTATGAAAATCAAAATCAGTAACGGGACTGTCCTGACGCCTTTCCGCGCCATTAAAAATGGGACAGTTGTGGTAGAAAATGGTCAAATCATCGGTGTACATGAAGGTAATATAGATATAACCGAGGCCGAAGAAATCGACGCCCAAGGGCAATACATTTCTCCTGGGTTTATAGACATTCACGTTCACGGAGGTGGTGGAGCCGATTTTATGGACGGTACCGAAGAAGCTTTCCTGGCTGTTGCCGAGCTGCACGCGCGCTTCGGAACGACGGCGCTGGTACCTACCACGCTTACCGCCGAAAAGGCAGATTTGCTTCATACCCTCGATGTGTATGAAAGAGCCCATCGACGCAATACCAACGGCGCTGCCTTTTTGGGGGTTCACCTCGAAGGTCCCTATTTTGCCCTAAGCCAGCGAGGAGCGCAAGACCCGCGTTACATTCGCAATCCTGACCCTGCCGAGTACGAAGAAATTCTGAACTATTCGTCGTCCATCGTTCGGTGGAGTGCCGCCCCTGAATTGGAGGGAGCGATTCTTTTTGGTCAACGGCTACGTCAAAAAGGGATTTTGGCGGCCATTGCCCATACCGATGCTTATTACGACGATGTGTTGGCAGCCTACGAAAACGGCTATTCGCTCGTAACACACTTGTATTCAGCGATGTCGGGCGTGACGCGCAAAAACGCCTTTCGCTACGCGGGGGTTATTGAAAGTGCGTACTTGCTCGACTTAGACGTAGAAATCATCGGCGATGGTATTCATTTACCCGCTCCTTTGCTCCAACTAGTCTATAAAATCAAAGGCCCTGACCGCACTACCCTTATCACCGACGCCATGAGGGGCGCAGGGATGCCCGAGGGAGAAAGTGTACTGGGGTCGTTGAAAAATGGCTTGCCCGTTATCGTCGAAGATGGCGTGGCCAAACTCCCCGATCGTACCTCGTTTGCAGGCAGCGTCGCTACCTTCGACCGACTAGTGCGCAACATGATTACGATGGCCAACGTGCCGTTGTTGGATGCCGTTCGCATGGCAAGCACTACTCCCGCCCGCATCATGGGCGTTAGCGACCGCAAAGGCTCGCTCGCCAAAGGCAAAAACGCTGATATTGTTATTTTTGATGAAAATATCAACGTTGGAATGACGATGGTGGGGGGGAAAGTGATTTATAAAAGCCAATTCTTTGTCATGCCGTAGGCATCTAAAATTTCACACCTGAAACGACTTATTCGACAATCATTTATTCGCGGCTTTTAGATGCTTTCAGCATGACAAATCGTTTAAATGTATCAACCTTAGGTTCAAAAAATGCCTCTTTTGCAAGAAACAACCATTGACAAACTTCACGTCAAATTATCCCAAAACCGCCTAGAACTAGGGCAATATGCCGCCGAAATGGCCGCCATAAACATTAAATTATTACTCCAAAGCCAAGAAACCGTCAATATTATTTTTGCCGCTGCTCCGTCCCAAAACGAGTTTTTGGACGCCCTCGCTGTTCAGC
>JACCEC012184513.1_pt1 | contig 35223 bp, 28 predicted proteins | sample 7450121 | NCBI WGS metagenome assembly JACCEC01 (sample SAMN15323455, study PRJNA562643) | freshwater metagenome | isolation source: river surface water | place: USA:Blue River Watershed | collected 2017-08-18 | reverse complement strand
ATGGTCTCTCCAGGAATGATTCGCACAAAAAATAAAAAACCGCCATTCCTGGCGGTTTTCAAGATTCGGTTCGCTGCTCTCTTTACGTGAACTTACCGCTTCTCCACCGCCGACGGGCTGGAATAGCTAAAGTAAAAGTCAAAAAAGACATGCAGCTTCAACATACTGTTTTGCGTGGTTCAGATAAATCAGAATGAGGATGGTGCTACAAAACCCGGAGGTTGGCAAGCGTGTTTCAAAATCAATAACTTAACCGGTGCCGCCCACGGTCAGATCCTCAATCCGCAGCGTCGGCTGGCCGACGCCGACCGGCACGCTCTGCCCATCCTTGCCGCAGGTACCGATACCGGAATCGAGCCGCATGTCGTTGCCGATCATGGAGACGCGGTTCAGCACGTCCGGGCCATTGCCGATCAGGGTTGCGCCCTTGACCGGATAGGCGAGCTTGCCATCTTCGATCATCCACGCTTCGCTGGCCGAGAAAACGAACTTGCCGTTGGTGATATCCACCTGACCGCCGCCAAAGTTCACCGCGTACAAGCCATGCTTGACGGACGCGAGTATTTCGCCCGGATCGCGGTCGCCAGCCAGCATGTAGGTATTGGTCATGCGGGGCATCGGCAGGTGCGCATACGACTCACGACGGCCATTGCCGGTGGGGGACATTTTCATCAGGCGCGCATTCAGCGTGTCCTGAATGTAGCCGCGCAAAATGCCGTCCTCGATCAGGGTCGTGCACTGGGTGGCATTGCCTTCATCATCCACGTTCAGCGAGCCGCGGCGATCCGCGATGGTGCCATCATCGACCACGGTGACGCCCTTGGCCGCCACACGCTCGCCAATGCGGCCAGAGAAGGCGCTGGAGCCCTTGCGATTGAAATCGCCCTCCAGACCATGGCCGATCGCCTCGTGCAGCAGCACGCCGGGCCAGCCGGGGCCAAGCACAACCGTCATCGGGCCGGCGGGCGCAGGACGTGATTCAAGGTTGACCAGTGCGGAGTTCACGGCCTCACTCGCGTACTTTTCCAAGAGTTCTTCAGAGAAATATCCGAGGTCGTAGCGACCGCCGCCACCCGAGGTGCCGACTTCGCGACGGCCATCCTGCTCGGCGATCACGGTCAGCGACAGCCTGACCAGCGGACGAATGTCAGCGGCGATCACGCCATCGCTGCGCACGACCAGCACCACGTCCTGCTCGCCGGCGAGACCGGCCATCACCTGCACAATGCGCGGATCTTTGGCGCGCGCGATGCGTTCAAGTTTTTCCAGCAGCTGCACCTTGGCGGTGGCATCCATCGATGCGACGGGATCTTTGGGCAGATACAGTGACCGCGCGCCTGCAGGTTGAATCTTGCCCGCGACCTTGATCTTGCCTGCCCCATGACGCGCAATGGTGCGGGTGGCCGCAGCGGCATCCAGCAGGGCGCGCTCGGAAATTTCATCGGAATAGGAAAACGCGGTGCGGTCGCCCGACACGGCGCGCACGCCAACACCCGGACCGCTCGAGAAGCTGCCGGTCTTGACGATGCCCTCTTCGAGACTCCAGCTTTCGCTGCGGGTGAACTGGAAATACAGGTCGGCGTAATCGACGCGGTGTGTGAAGATCGAGCCCAGCACGTTGAGCAATTTGCCTTCGTCCAGACCGTAAGGAGACAGCAGGATGTCGCGGGCGGCTTGATGAGTGGCGAGGTTGGGCTCGATAGGCTTCATGGGCAGGCGGATAAACGGTCGATGAGAAGCCCTGATGATACTGGATCGTACCGCTTCCCGCTGACCCGGAGCGACCAGCCCGCAGGGTGTTATGCCATCGTCAACCCAGCTTGCGGTGGGCGAGCGCCGGCAGGCTGGCCCGCACTCCGTACAGATGATCTGCCTCCAGCTCACCCAGCACCACCCCCTCGCCTTCCGGCAACTGAGCACGCACTTCGCCCCAGGGGTCGACCAGCATGCTGTGGCCCCAGGTACGGCGCCCGCTGGGGTGCTTGCCGCCCTGCGCAGCGGCCAGGACGTAGCACTGGTTCTCGATGGCCCGCGCGCGCAGCAGAATTTCCCAGTGAGCACGACCGGTGGTGTAGGTGAACGCGGCCGGAACGACCATCAGGTCGCAGTGTCCCATCGCACGATACAGCTCAGGAAAGCGCAGGTCGTAACAGACCGACAGGCCGACGCGCAGCTGGGGGGTCTGAAGCACCGCGACATCGTTACCGGCGAGGATGGTGCGCGATTCGTCGTAAGACTCCTGCCCGCGCGTAAAACCGAACAGATGAATCTTGTCGTAGCGTGCGGCCAGATTGCCATCGGGCCCGTACGCCAGCAGGGTATTGAGTACCTTGCCCGGCTCCGGCGAGACGAGCGGTATGGTGCCCCCGATCAGCCACAGGCCGTGGCGCTCCGCAATCGACGACATGAACTGCTGCAAGGGCCCGTCACCGGGCTGCTCCGCATGGGCGAGTTTGTCGGTATCGGTGTTGCCAAGCAGCGGCCAGTACTCTGGCAACAGCACCATCGAGGCGCCCGCGAGTGCCGCCTCTTCAATGCGCGCTGCAATGGCTCGCATGTTCTCCGCCGGCTCGGGCGTTGACACCATTTGTATGGCGGCGACGGTGGTTTTGTACGGCATCGCTGTCTCGCTCTTGATCAAAATCTCACGGGTGCTTCAATAGTTATTGTGCGTTCTTGTCGTTGTCTGCCGGAGGCAGCTTGCGACGAGTGGCGGCTTTCTTGATCACGGGATCTTTCCACGGCCCGGTAATCTGGTATTCCTGCGTCAATGCCTGCGACAGCGGGTTGCGCAGGAAGAGCTGCGCGAGGAACGAACCCAGACCGATCACGGGATTCACGGCCAGTCCGTACACCACGGAGGCGCCGCCGGCATTCAGTTCAGGGATCACGATCACGCTCAGATTCTGGGTCTCTTCATTCAGATCGACGGTGCCATCCATCAGCACTACCGCATTCACGCCGCGCATCTTGAAGCTGTCGGTCTTCAGCACACCGCGCGCAATAGTGGCCGTGCTGGCGATACTGTCGAACTGGAAGCCCTCGGAGAAGATATCGCGGAAATCCAGCGTCAGCCGGCGCGGCAGCGACTGCAGGCTCATCACCCCGAGCAGCTTGGCCACGCCCGGATCCGCCTTCAGGAACTGCCCGCTGCCAAGCTTCAGGCTCAGGTTGCCCGACAAGCTCGGGAAGTCGAACGAGGTCGGCGAGCCTTTCCAGTTGATCTCGCCATCAATGCGGCCCTTGCCGCCCCTGAGCGTCTTCTCGAAACCCACGCGATCAAGCAGCTTGCCGGCATCATTGATGTCGAGCTCATAGGACATTGATGACTGGCTGTCGGATGACGACACCAGCCATTTGCCGGTGGCGCGCAAGATCGCCTCTGGATTGGTAATCACCAGCCTGCTGATACGCCATTCCCGGCCCGGCCCGATGGCATTGGTCGCGGCAAGTTCCAGACGGCCCAGTCGCATGCCCCTCAACTCGAAATCGTCGGCGACGATATCAAGGCCCGGAAGCTCTTTCGAGGTCTTTTTACCGCTCAGCAGTTCCGTCATGTCTGACGACTCGGACTTCGGGATGACCAGCGATGTGAAGTGCGCGGTGAATTTTCCGGCGCCGCGCTCGAACCAGGGATCATCCCAGATCGCATGTCCGATGGCTTGATCGGAATGGATATTGAACTGCCATCCATTGCGCTGACGCGAGGCGCCAAGCACGGCGTTCTCGAGGGAGCGCTCTGCGACGATCAGCTGCGCGGTACGAACGCCAATGCTGTCGGGAGAGAAGAAGCTGCCGATATCTTGTCCGCTGCCAGCGCCGCCGCTTTCACTGCTGCCGCCGGAGTCGGCGGACAATGCCGTTACCGCGGCACGCCAGGCATCGACATTCAGCACCGGCATCGACAGGTTGAGCGCAATACCGGTATCCGGCTGTGGCGCCGGCAGATTGACGCCAATGCCGCCCCGCACCAGCTTCCACGGGGCACTACGCGCATTGACCCGCTGGCGAAGGTAACGCGCCGACACCGACCGACCGAGATTGATCCTGATCTCTTCCTGCTGCATGGTGGGGTCGGCCGACACCAGCGGAGACAATCCAAACCGCAGTGGCATGGTCTCGGACTGCGATTTGCCCAGCGGGGCAGGAAAATCCAGCGACAAGCCGGCCAGCGTGGAATCGACCGTGATCTCTGGCCCTTGCCCGCGAACCCGTACCAGCGCAGAGTAACGCGTGCTGCCCGACATCTTCTTCGCAAGACGTCGCATTGGGGCGGTGTTCAACCCGCGCGTGACACCGTCCACACTGACGGCCCCCTCTGCCTTGACCTGGGTGCTGCCATCTTTCTGAGTGCCACCGCTCAGCACGATCGGGCCACCGAGGAACCCGCCCTGCACACCATTGAGCTGGACCCCTCGCTCGGAGAATGCGATTTCACCCGATACATTCTGCACGCCGGGCACCGATCGCCACAGCTGCACCTCGTTGCCCTGAAAACGTACCGCGCCCTGCGCCACAGACTGCGTCGCGTCGGACAGAGGAATCTGCATTTTCAGTGACAGCCGGGCATTGCCGCTGCCTCTGGCCTCGTCGGTGAAGTTGTCTATCCATCCTCCCACCGGCGTGTTGTTCACATAGTTCAGCATCGCCTGAAGCTGTCCGCTCGCGGCACCACTCACATCGAGTACCGGACGGCTGGACAGGTAGTCAGGAATGACCGCATCCACGCCTGCCAGCTGCACGCCTGCGGTGCGCGCACTGTCAGCATGAACATGAAGGCGCGTCTGGTCCAGCGTCAGCACACCCTGAATGTCATCAATGCGATGCCACAGCGGCGTCCGCTTGTCGGAGGCTAGTTCCTGAGGAGCCGGATTCAGCTTGGCATGATCCAGCCTTGCGCTGATCTTGAATACGCCGGGCGGCTTGTCTCCGGGACGCTGAGGCTTGAAGGGAAATTTGTCGAGATTGCCCTTGATTGTCAACTGCAGGTCGCGGCCCGTGCCATCGACCAGAGCGCCACTGACCCAATCGCGGGTTCCCTGGGGAATACCCGCCGGCAAAAAGCCGGCGACGCGCGTCAGTTCCAGTGCCGGGACATGGAGATGCATGTCGATCTCGCCGAGCGTGTCCTTGCGCAGCGGCCGGGGCAGCCGGTGCGAACCTTCGAGGCTGCCTTTAAGTCCGGACTGAGAAAAATGCATGCTGGCGACATTCATCAGCAAGTGATTTTTATCCTTCAGCGACCAGCGAGTGTCAGCCTCCAGCTCCTCGAAAGACAAGGCTGGCGTGTTCAGCAGGTCTTCCACATAAAAGGTCACATTGCTGCCGCTGAGTTTTGCGCTGCCCCCATCCTGACTCGCATCAATCTGCCCGGACAAGCCGTCGAAGCCGGGCAAGGCATCGCTCAGGGTCCTGCCGTCGGCAGACACGACCGCAGCCTGTCGTTTGAGTGCGAGCTGACTGAAACGGCCGCTCAGCCGGTATTTGCCCTCCCCGGGAATCGCGCCATCCCAGCTGGCGACAAAGTCGTTTAATTGCCCGCGGGGCGCAAAGTCGTTCAGTAATCCGCGCTCGCTTTGCTTGAGCGGAAGATGTGCAGCCAGCCGGGCGAGCGCCTCCAGATCCAGCTCGGTGATCTGCAGTTCGTGATGCTCATCGCGACCATTGCGGGACACGGTGTAAAGATGCTTTGCGGTCGTCGACGGCAATACTTCGCCCTGATCAGTGCGCAAGGCAAACTTCGACAACGTGACCGCGTGGCCCTGAGTGCCGAAAGACAAAAGCTTTTCTTTGAGTCCGGTCGCTACCTCGCCAGCCGACACGCGTCCGCTGACTTCGACCAGCTTCAGCGGCTCCAGATCGTCACCCAGCTGTATCGACAAATCTCTCAGATCAAGGTCTGCAGTGAAATTCACCGCGACCCGGCGATCAAAGCGCAGCCATGCGCGTATCGCTCCCTTGCCCCCAGAGAGTTTGTAAGGCCAGGTCACATAGGGCGACCAGGCATCCAGATGGGTATTGCCCCAATCGGCATAGATCTCGCCCACCCACTGGCTCGGATCGGAACTCCGTCCAAACGCGGGATGCACGAATTCGGCACGCACATCGATGGGCGAGGCCAATGCTTCGGGCGGGGTGGCATGCAATGCCGCGCGGTGCGTGTACCACTGATTCTGCAACACGAAGCTGACCTTGCTGAGTACCAGATCGGGAGCATCACGCAGATGATCCTGCCATCGCACCCAGCCATCCCGGATGACGATCTCGCGTTGTGCGAGCAGCCATTCCAGTCCTCTGCCGTCGTCTTTCTTTGACGTATCCAGATAGATGCCGCCGACAAAGAGACGGCCCTCGCTGTCGCGTTCGATCTCAAGATCAGGGCGCGATATCTCAAGATGATCGAGTTGCAGCTGCCAGGTGAACGCCGACCACCATGACACGGTCGCCACGACCTCTGGCAGTACCAGAGCGCGCTCGCCCTGCTGGTTGTAGATGATCAGGTTATCCAGCCGCAGGCGCGGGTTCAGTCCGCTCCAGTTGGCGTAGATGGCATTGATGGTGACGGGCCGCTGCAGCAGGTGGCTGGCCACGCTTTCGACGTCCGGCTTGTACCGGTCGATGTTGGGGAGAATCAGATAGCGCAGCGACAGGAAGGCGCCACAAAAAACAAAGTACAGAACGACCAGCGCGATGAACAGCCAACCCAGTGCATGATGGGTCATGCGATTGGCGGCATCGAGGCCGGCGACGAGCGCGCGCCACGCCGGTGACAGGGCTTGCCTGAAACGATGGACTGGATTGGGTTGACTCGACATCCGTCGCTTGTTCTCTCATCACGTCGGGGACCTGCACTGGCCGCCGCGTGGCCGTCTCCGCTTCCTTTGTATCATAGCCACTGGATCCACACCGGCGGGCATCTGAACTGCCCCTGCCATGACATGATGAAACCAGCGCCACCCTTGCCTATTGCTCATGCTTCCCGCTTTGTAAAACGCTGGCTGGACGCCAGTCCGTCACGCGAGGCTGCGCTTGCAACATGGTCGGAATTATCGCTTGACCGGCTGGACTTTGACCAGCTGCTTTCGGAGCAGCGGCAAGACGGCGTGTCACTGGCAGGTGCGATGCGCCGCCTGCGCAATGGGCTGGTCGCTGCGATTGCCGAGCGGGACGTCAGCGGCAAAGCCGGTCTCGATGAAGTGCTAACCGCCATCTCGGGCTTTGCTGATTTTGCGATCCGTCGCCATCTGGACGACCTGTACGGCCAGCTGTGCACGAACCATGGCGTGCCGACCGGGGAAGACTCGGGCCGCGCGCAGCAGATGATCGTGGTCGGGATGGGCAAGCTCGGCGGGTTCGAGCTGAATGTGTCGTCAGACATCGACCTGATTTTCCTTTACCCGGAAGATGGAGAGACTCAGGTCACCGACGACCGTCAGCGACCGCTGTCGAATCACGAGTTCTTCGTCAGGCTGGGAAAGCGGCTGATCGCCGAGCTGGCCGAGATCACTGAAGACGGCTTCAGCTTCCGCGTGGACATGGCCTTGCGCCCGAACGGCAACTCCGGCCCCCTGGCCGCGAGCTTCGGCATGCTGGAGCAATACCTGATGGTACAGGGTCGCGAATGGGAGCGCTACGCGTGGGTCAAAGCGCGGGCGATCACGGGCGACGCCGACGACATCGCGCAGCTCGACCAGATTGTGCGGCCCTTCGTTTACCGCCGCTATCTCGATTATGGCGCGATCAATGCGCTGCGCAGCATGCATGCGCAGATACGCGCAGAGGTCGTGCGGCAAGAGACTCGTCATCCGGATCGCACCATGAATGTGAAGCTTGGGCGGGGCGGCATTCGCGAGATCGAGTTTCTTGCGCAAGTGTTCCAGCTGATCCGAGGCGGCCGCGATCCCGGATTGCGTGATCGTTCAACACGAGCTACCTTGCACACACTCGCCGAGCGCAAGCTGCTCTCGGAAGCCATCATTCAGCAGCTGCTGGATGCTTATACTTTTCTGAGAAATATCGAACACCGCATCCAGTATCTGGATGACGCGCAGACGCACGTGCTGCCTTCGTCACCGGAAGATCAGACTCTGGTCGCCCGAATGGCTGGCTTCGCAAGCGCGGAATCACTGATCGAAGCGCTGAATGATTGTCGCCAGCAAGTAGCGCTGCATTTCGACACGATTTTTGTCGACAAGCAGAATGGCGAAGGCAGCGATACCGGTGGCAGCACCGATAACGTGCCCATACTGGACAACATCGATGCCGAGACCTTGTCCTCTTATCTTGCCGCGACTGGCTTCGATGATCCTCCGGCTTCTGCGCAACGGTTGCTGACCAGCTGGAACTCCTCGCGGATACAGTCCTTGCCGGACGAGCGCCGTGCTCAGCTGCAGACACTGATGCGTGCGGCGCTGCCGATGATCCCGCGGCAGCAGGCGTCCTGCTCAGCAACGCTCAACCGGCTGGTGGATTTTTTCGAGACGATTGCGCGTCGCTCGGCATATCTGGCGCTGCTGACGGAATATCCGCATACGCTGGAGCGCGTGGTCCGCATGATGGCCGCCAGTGACTGGGCGGCAAAATACCTGACACGGCATCCGGTGCTGATGGATGAGCTGCTCGACGATGCGAGCCTGAAGGCCGAACCGGACTGGGATGACTTTGCACGCGAATGCCGGCGCCAGCTGGAAGCATTCGCCGGAGATACTGAACGGCAGATGGATGTGCTGCGCGAGCAGCATCATGCGCAGCTCTTTCGCTTGCTGGCCAAGGATCTGGGCGGATTACTGACCGTGGAGCGTCTCGCCGACCATCTGTCGCTACTGGCTGATGTGCTGATTGCGGCCACGCTCGAAGCCATCTGGAAGACGCTGACCAATCGTCACAAAGAACAGCCTTCATTCGCCGTCATCGCGTATGGCAAGCTGGGCGGCAAGGAGCTGGGTTATGCCTCAGACCTCGATGTGATCTTCCTGTATGACGATGAGGATCAGGAAGCTCCCGCACTGTATGCAAAGCTCGCTCAGCGCTTCATCAGCTGGATGACCAGTCACACCCCGGCGGGTATCTTGTTCGACATCGATATCGCGCTGCGTCCCGACGGCGCCAGCGGATTGCTGGTCTCGTCGTTCAAAGCCTTCGAGAAGTATCAGCGCGAGTCGGCATGGGTCTGGGAGCATCAGGCGCTGACCCGGGCGCGCTTCTGCGCCGGCGATGCCGAGATTGGCAAGCGCTTCGAGTCGCTGCGAACGGAGCTGCTGCGACAGGCACGCGATCCCGCCGCGCTCCGCGCGGAAGTGCTGGCCATGCGCCAGCGCATGCATGACGCCCACCCTAATCGTTCGGGATTGTTCGATCTGAAGCATGATGCCGGCGGAATGATCGACATCGAGTTCATCGTCCAGTATCTGGTGCTTGCGCACTCTGCATCGCACCCGGCCATGACCGGAGACATCGGCAATATTGCGCTCCTGAATCTGGCGGGCCATGTCGGCTTGGTAGACCACTCGCTGGCAACGACGGTCGCCGACGCCTACCGCCAGTTCCGCAAGCTGCAGCACCAGATCCGGCTGAAAGGGGCTGACAAGGCCAGAGTGGAACCCGAGACGGTCAAATCTCAACGAGCGGCTGTCGAGCGGCTGTGGCAACAGGTCATGATTGACCCGCTTTGAAGTCGCGGCGATGTCACTCGCTTTTGTCGCCGCATGACAACATAGTAGCGTAGCTGACATGTCATTTGTTTAATTTCTTTTCATAATCTTTCAATGCAAGCCCTGCCTGCATTTCTCCGGCGATCCTTGCAAAAGGCTCGCCTCTCCTGTCACTTACGGATCGCTCACATGAACCGCACTTTCCTTTCCCGGGCAATGGCCGTGCTGGCTGCCTGCCTGCTCGCTGCCTGCGCCACTGAAAGCTCACAAACCGTAGCTCCGAAGCAAGTCACTTCGGCCGGTACCGCCTACTCCGGCCCCAAGAGCACAATTGCTGTCGGGAAATTCGACAATCGATCCACTTTCCTGCGCGGCTTGTTTTCCGATGGCGTTGATCGCCTGGGGTCGCAGGCCAAGACCATCCTGATCACGCATCTTCAGCAATCCAACCGGTTTGTCGTGGTCGATCGCGAAAACATGAGTGAGATCCAGCAAGAGGCCAGGCTGCGTGGCAAGGAGCAAAAGCTCAGCGGCGCGCAATTTGTGCTGACGGGGGATGTCACCGAGTTCGGCCGAAAGGAAACGGGCGACCAGCAACTGTTTGGCATCCTCGGACGCGGCAAGACCCAGGTCGCTTATTCCAAGGTCAGCGTCAATGTGGTTAATGCACTGACCTCGGAAGTCGTGTTCTCCGTACAGGGCGCCGGTGAGTACGCCCTGTCGAATCGCGAGATTGTGGGATTCGGCGGCACAGCCAGCTATGACTCGACCCTGAACGGCAAGGTACTTGACCTCGCCATCAGAGAGGCGGTGAACCGGCTGGTGGAAGGTATCGAGCGCGGCGCATGGAAGCCGGACGTCTGATGCCGGAGCTGATCATGAATCGCTTCGGATCGCACCTCTTGCTCGTTGCCGCCGCAGTGATGATGACCGGCTGCGCCCAGCAGCAAGGTCTTTATCAATGGGGCAGCTACGAAGACCAGATCTATGCGATGTACAGTTCGCCCGGCAAGTCATCCCCCGATGAGCAGATTGCAAAGCTGGAAGCGGACAGTGAAAAAGCGCGTGCAAAGAGCCGCACGCCCCCACCGGGGCACTATGCTCACCTCGGCTATCTGTATTTCCAGACGGGCAAACTCGATCAGGCCGTAGCCTCGTTCGAGACCGAAAAGGTCTTGTTTCCGGAGTCGCGTCCTTACATGGATCGGTTGATCAGCAGACTCAAAAAATAAGGAACCATGATGAAACAGCGAGTTTGCTGCGCACTGCTGATCGGCCTTGCCCTGATCCTCAGCGGCTGTGCTACCAACGCTTCCTATGATTACTCGGCATTCAGACAGAGCAAGCCCAAATCGATTGTCGTCCTGCCCCCTCTGAATCTGTCGCCGGACATACGAGCGACGTACAGCATGCTGGCCACCGTGACCCGGCCTCTCGCCGAATCTGGCTATTACGTGCTGCCGGTCGCACTGGTCGACCAGACGTTTCGCGAAAATGGCGTGACCGAGCCCGGCGAGATGCATCAGATCCCTCCAGCCAAACTGGCCGACATTTTCGGTGCGGATGCCGCGCTCTACATCTCGATCGAGGAATATGGCGCGAAATACATGATCGTCAGCAGCGAGGTCATCGTCGCTGCCACTGCAAGGCTGATCGACACGCGAAGCGGCCAGTTACTGTGGGAAGGCAAAGCCAGAGCTTCGAGCGCAGAGAATCAGGATTCCAGCGGTGGTCTCGCGGTACTGCTGGTCAAAGCACTGATCAGCCAGGTGGTCAACAGCATCGGAGATCAGGGATATCCGGTGGCCCGGATGACCAGCTTCCGCCTGCTGAGCGCGAGGCCGGGCGGGCTGCTGCCGGGTCCCCGGTCGCCTGAGTACGCGAAGGTGGTGGGACAGTAGGCCTGCGGATGCTGAAGCCAAAAATATAGCCGCTTTCGCGGCTATATTTTTACGGCTGCGACGCAGCCTCCACTCGGTGTGGCGCAACGAGCGGGGCAGCAGTCCTGCTTACTTTGCACCCATTAATGCCATGGTCGTATCCAGCATACGGTTGCTGAAGCCCCACTCGTTGTCATACCAGGACGAGACTTTGACGAGGCGGCCAGAGACTTTGGTCAGGGTCGCATCAAAGTTCGACGACGCCGGGTTGTGGTTGTAGTCCACAGACACCAGCGGATCGGTGTTGTAGGTCAGGATGCCTTGCAGCGGACCGTTCGCGGCTTCTTTCATGATCGCATTGACTTCATCGACGGTGGTGTCGCGCGCTGCGATGAAGGACAGGTCGACGATGGAGACGTTGATGGTCGGGACGCGGATGGCGTAGCCGTCGAGCTTGCCGTTCAGTTCGGGCAGCACGAGGCCGACGGCGGCGGCAGCACCGGTCTTGGTCGGGATCATGGACTGCGTGGCGGAACGGGCGCGGCGCAGGTCTTCATGCATCACGTCGGTCAGCACCTGATCATTGGTGTAAGCGTGAACCGTGGTCATCAGGCCGTTCAGCACGCCGATCTTGTCGTTCAGCGGCTTGACCAGCGGTGCGAGGCAGTTGGTCGTGCATGACGCATTCGAGATCACGGTGTCGGAGGACTTCAGCACGTTCTGGTTGACGCCGTAGACGACTGTGGCATCGACATCCTTGCCGCCGGGTGCGGAAATGATGACCTTCTTCGCGCCGCCTTTCAGGTGCGCAGATGCTTTTTCTTTGGTGGTGAAGAAGCCGGTGCACTCGAGCACGACATCGACACCCAGCTCGCCCCACGGGATGTCAGCAGGATTACGCTGCGCGAACACGCGGATCTTGTCGCCATTGACGATCATGTGATCGCCCTCGACCACCACGGTGCCCGGGAATTTGCCATGGGCGGTGTCATAACGCGTCAGGTGAGCATTGGATTCGGCATTGCCGAGATCATTGATCGCAACGATCTGGATATCGTTCTTCTTGCCGCCCTCGTAGTGAGCGCGCAGGACGTTGCGGCCGATGCGGCCATAGCCATTGATGGCAACTTTGATGGTCATGAGGATCTCCTGAAACGTTGTGATGTGAATGGATATCGTGTCAGGTCAGTGGAGCACCGACTTGACTGCGGCCACGACTTTCTCCGTCGTGAAACCGAAATGCTTGAACAACACGCCGGCCGGTGCAGACTCGCCAAACGTATCGATGCCAACGACCGCGCCATCAAGACCGACATACTTGAACCAGAAGTCGGTGACCCCTGCTTCGACTGCCACTCGTGGCAGTCCCTTGGTCAGCACACTGGCTTTGTAAGTCGCGTCCTGTCGGTCGAATACCTCGGTGCTGGGCATGGAGACCACACGCACCGGGATGCCTTCGGCGGCCAGTGCATCAGCGGACTTCAGCGCCAGTTCGATCTCGGAGCCGGTGGCGATGAGGATGGCTTTCGCATTGGCAGCCTCTTTCAGCACATAGCCACCGCGACGGATATCCGCGACTTGCGCCGCGCTGCGCTCGACGAACGGCAGGTTCTGGCGCGAGAAAATCAGTGTGGTCGGGCCATGCTGACGACGCACGGCTTCGGCCCAGGCGACTGCAGATTCCACGGTGTCGCAAGGACGCCAGTTGTCCAGGTGCGGGATAAGACGCAGGCTGGAGACATGCTCGATCGACTGGTGCGTCGGGCCGTCTTCACCCAGACCGATCGAGTCATGCGTGAACACGAAGATCGAGCGGCGCTTCATCAGTGCTGCCATGCGCAGCGCATTGCGGCTGTAGTCGGAAAAGGTCAGGAAGGTCGCACCGAAAGGAATGAAGCCGCCATGCAGCGCCACGCCATTCATGATCGCGCTCATGCCGAATTCGCGCACGCCATAGTTCACGTGATTGCCCGGATGGCCGGCGCGCACGGCAACGCATTCTTTCCAGTTGGTCAGGTTGGAGCCGGTCAGATCGGCCGAGCCGCCCAGGAATTCCGGCAGCACCTGCGCCAATGCCTGAATGGCATTCTGGCTGGCCTTGCGGGTGGCGATGGTCTCTTTCTTCTCGATGCAGGCAGCGATCAGATCAGACACCGCCTTGTCAAAGTTCGCCGGCAGTTCGCCTTTCATCCGGCGCAGCAGCTCGGCGGCGTCGGACGGGTATTTTTCCTGATAGGCCTTGAACTTCGATGTCCAGTCGGACTGCAGAGTGGCGCCCTTTGCCTTGGCGTCCCATGCGGAGTACACATCAGCGGGAATCTCGAACGGCGCATGGGGCCAGTCGATCGCCGCGCGGGTCGCGGCGATCTCGGCGTCGCCCAGCGCGGCACCGTGTACCTTGTCGGTACCTTGCATGGTGGGCGCCCCCTTGCCGATCACGGTCTTGCAGCAAATGAGCGTCGGACGATCCGATTTTTTTGCAGCAGCGATCGCCGCATCGACCGCCTTCGCATCATGGCCATCGACATTCGGGATCACGTTCCAGCCATAGGCGTCGAAACGCTTCGGCGTGTCATCGCGGAACCAGCCATCAACCTTGCCATCGATGGAGATGCCATTGTCGTCGTACAGCACGATCAGCTTGGACAGGCGCAGCGTGCCGGCAAGCGAGCAGACTTCATGGCTGATGCCTTCCATCAGGCAGCCATCGCCGAGGAACACATAGGTGTGATGATCGATGATGTCGAAGCCGGGCTTGTTGAACTGCGCGGCGAGAAGTTCTTCGGCCAGTGCCATGCCCACGGCATTCGCAATGCCCTGCCCGAGCGGCCCGGTGGTGGTCTCGACGCCGGGCGTGATGTCCACTTCAGGATGACCGGGCGTCTTGGAATGCATCTGGCGGAAATTGCGCAGCTCGTCCATCGACAAGTCATAGCCGGTCAGATGCAGCAGCGCGTACAGCAGCATCGAGCCATGACCGTTGGAGACCACGAAGCGATCACGGTCCAGCCAGTGGGGATCGGCCGGATTGTGTCGCAGGTGGCCGCCCCACAGGGCGACCGCAATCTCGGCCATGCCCATCGGCATGCCGGGATGCCCGGAATTGGCCTTTTGCACGGCGTCCATCGCCAGCGCGCGTATCGCATTGGCCATCTTTCGGGGTTCGGGAGTGGAAGTCATATTGCCAACAATGTATGAAGAAACCAGTGGCCGCAGCATGCTGGGGAAAGGACAAACAGCAGATGGTCGCGCGAGCCGGAAAACCTGAAATTTTACCAGACCGAACCCGACCGAAGTCAGCTGCGAAAGCCGATAACAGGCACCGACAGGCTTACAATTCCATCAACAGGCCCACCAACCGGCCCATCAACCGGCGCTTCCCCGGAATGCGCCGGGATTGACGTGCAATTCACCAGACGTTCACCGAAAATTCACCCCAAGCCCCTCGACCCCACCCACTCTCTATCCCATGCCACGCTTTTACTGCAACCAGCCGCTAGACACCGGGACGCTGCTCGCCCTGCCCGAGGCCCTTGCCCGTCATATTCAGGTACTGCGCCTCAAAGAAGGCGAACTGATCACGCTCTTCAACGGCATGGGCGGCGAATACACCGCGCGCCTCGAACGCCTGGAAAAAAAACAGGTACAGGTGCTGGTGAAATCCTTCTCCGCACGCGAAGCAGAAGCGGCGCATGGCCTGTGTCTGGCGCAGGCCTTGCCCGAGGGCTCCAAGATGGACTGGATCATTGAAAAATCCGTGGAACTCGGCGCGACCGCGATCCAGCCATTGATCTCCAGCCGTTCCGTGGTGCGACTGAATGAGGATCGCGCCGCAAAGAAAATGCAGCACTGGGCGGGCGTCATGGCGTCCGCTGCGGAGCAATGCGGGCGCAACCGTCTGCCGCATCTGGCCGAGCCACAGCCGTTCGAGCACTGGATGACGCAACAAGACCTGCACCGCCGCATCCTGCTCTCACCGCGCGGCAGCCAGCCGCTGTCGCAGTGGGCGCGCCACCAGCCGGCGCAGGCCGTCACCCTGATCATCGGCCCCGAGGGCGGGCTGAGTCCGGCGGAAGAAGAGGCTGCGATCGCCCATGGCGCGCTCTGCCTGACGATGGGCGAGCGCGTGCTGCGCACCGAAACCGCGGGTCTGGCGGCCATGGCCGCGCTGCAAGCGGTCTGGGGCGAGTTGTGAGCACCGGTGCCGGCAACACATGCGCTGGCTGAGCTGGCTGCGACACCGGGTCGCGGGAGATCCGCCCACCATACCCGAAGACTTGTGGCAGGCCAGCCTGTCGCAACTGCCCTTCCTTGACTATCTGGGGAAGGACGATCTGCTGCGGCTGAAATCGCTGACGGAACAACTACTCGCCAGAAAGCCCTTCGCTGGTATCCAAGGTTTCGAACTGTCGGATGACATGGCCGTGCCCATCGCGACACAGGCGGCACTGCTGGTGCTGAACCTGAGCCTGGATCTGTATGACGACATGTCTGCCGTGATCGTCACGCCGGAGGCTTTCCCGATCAGGCAGCAGATGATGGACGACAGCGGCATCGTGCACGAATGGGAAGAGATGATCGCCGGAGAGGCGATCGACATGGGCGGTGCTGTCCTGCTCTCGTGGCCAGATATCGCCCCCTCGAACGCCCGCGATGGTCGCCCCTTGCACAACGTCGTCATTCATGAATTCGCGCACAAGATTGACATGGGGCGAGGCGGCGCGAATGGCTATCCGCCCTTTCTGTCGTCAGTTCATCGGCGGTCTGATTTCGTTGATTGGCCACACGTCTTCAGTACTGCCTATGAGGATTTTTGCGGTCGTGTCGATCAGCTGGAAGCCGCACTGCCCGAGGATTTCGATCCCGACCATCCGCTGCATGCCGAGCGCTACGATGCGCTGGCAGCCAGTCTGCCGATGGATCCGTATGCGGCCACGGATCCGGCCGAATTTTTCGCGGTAGCGTCAGAAATCTTTTTCGTCATGCCCTCCTCACTGGCAAGCGCCTATCCCGAGGCCTACCAGCTGCTCTCGCGTTATTACTGCCAGAATCCTCTCGAGGGCATGCGCTCTGCCTGATCACCCCTTTTTCGGGCGGTGTCATGCCGGATTCGGGCGCGGCCGACGCCGGGGAAAGCCCTGAAAACCACTATAATCGAGGGTTTTCGCGATGCGAGCCCCTTCCAGCCCTTTTCGGCCCAAGACATGAAAGTTTTCCGCGGACTTCCCAATGCTCAGGCGCGCCGGCCATGCGCGCTCACCATTGGCAATTTCGATGGCGTGCACCGGGGTCATAGGATGCTGCTCTCGCGAGTCACCGAGGCCGCGCAAAGGCTGGGCGTGGAATCGGCGGTCATGACCTTTGAGCCCCATCCGCGCGAATATTTTGCTCACCTGTCAGGCGACGAAAACCGAGCACCTCGCCGGGTGGCCAATCTGCGCGACAAGCTGCAGGCGCTGGAAGCCGCAGGCGTTGACCGCGTGATCGTCGAGCACTTCAATGCGCGATTCGCGGCGATGAGCCCGGAAGATTTCGTGCGCAAGCTGCTGGTTGATGGGCTACATGTGAAGTGGCTGATCGTTGGCGATGATTTTCGGTTCGGTGCAAGGCGCGCCGGCGATTTCGCGATGCTGACTGCCGCCGGACACGTGCACGGCTTCGACGTGGAATCGCTGGAGACTGTGATGCATGCCGAGGCGCGCATTTCATCCTCGGCGGTGCGCAGTGCGTTGCATGACGGTGATTTCGTCCGTGTGAGTGAGCTGCTCGGACATCCGTATGCGATTTCGGGGCGGGTGCAGCACGGCCGCAAGCTGGGCAGGACGATAGGCTTTCCAACACTGAATCTTCGCATTGCGCACAAGCGCCCTGCGCTCACCGGCATTTTCATCGTGCAGGTGCATGGATTGGCATCGCAGCCGTTGCCAGCCGTGGCCAGCCTCGGCGTGCGGCCGACGGTGGAAGACAATGGCCGCGTGCTGCTGGAAGTGCATATTTTTGATTACTCCGCCGACTGCTACGGCAAGCTGGTGCGCGTCGAATTCCTGCGCAAACTGCGCGACGAAGCAAAGTACGACGATCTGGAAACGCTGACTGCCGCAATCGCCAATGATGCACGCGCAGCGAGAGAATTTTTTGAGATACCTACCCTGAGCTGAACTCATGTCCGACCACAGCAAAAAATCTGATAACAAGTACCCGGTCAATATGACCGAGACGCCCTTCCCGATGCGCGGCGATCTCGCCAAACGCGAGCCGCAGTGGGTCGCCGAATGGCAAAAGAAAAATCTGTACCAGCGCATCCGCACAGCGTCTGCGGGCCGGCCGAAGTTCATCCTGCATGACGGCCCGCCGTATGCGAATGGCGATATTCATATTGGCCATGCGGTGAACAAGATCCTGAAGGACATGATCGTCAAGACACGTCAGCTGGACGGTTTCGATGCGCAGTATGTACCGGGTTGGGATTGCCATGGCATGCCGATCGAGATTCAGATTGAAAAGCAGCACGGCAAGAACCTGCCGACCGCTGACGTGCTGGCGAAATCCCGCGCCTATGCCGGCGAGCAGATCGAGCGCCAGAAAAAAGACTTCATCCGTCTGGGCGTACTGGGCGACTGGGACAATCCGTACAAGACGATGAACTTCCGCAATGAGGCCGACGAGATTCGCGCGCTCGGCAGCATTCTGGACAAGGGCTTCGTCTATCGCGGCCTCAAACCAGTGAACTGGTGCTTCGATTGCGGCTCCGCACTGGCCGAAGCAGAAGTCGAGTATCAGGACAAGCGCGACCCTGCGATTGATGTTGCCTTTCCGTTTGCCGAGCCGGACAAAGTCGCGACAGCCTTTGGCCTGTCTGCGCTCCCTGCGGGCAAAGGCTATGGGGTGATCTGGACCACCACACCGTGGACGATCCCTGCCAATCAGGCGTTGAACATGCATCCCGAGGTCACCTATGCGCTGGTGCAGGCCGAACGTCAAGGCGAACCCATTCTGCTGATCCTCGCAAAAGATCTGGTCGAGAGCTGCCTGCAGCGCTACGGCATCGAAGGCAAAATCATCGCCACCTGTCAGGGCGAGGCGCTGTCGCTGGTGAAGTTTCATCATCCGCTGCATGCGACGCACCCCGGCTATGACCGTCTGTCGCCGGTCTATCTCGGCGAGTATGTGACGACCGATGCCGGCACCGGGATCGTGCATTCTTCGCCCGCGTATGGTGTGGATGACTATGCGTCTTGCAAGGCACACGGCTTGAAAGATGACGATATTCTCAACCCTGTGATGGGCGATGGTCGTTATGCATCGACGCTGCCGCTGTTTGGCGGCATGACCATCTGGGAAGCGTCCAAGCCGATCTGCGCGGCACTGGAATCGGCCGGCCATCTGTTCAAGCTGGTGATGTTCGATCACAGCTATATGCACTGCTGGCGTCACAAGACGCCAATCGTCTATCGTGCGACCTCGCAGTGGTTCGCCAGCATGGACAAAACACCGAAGAGCGGCGGCGCATCGCTGCGCGAAACCGCGCTGGCTGCGGTGGATGCCACGCGCTTCTTCCCCGGCTGGGGCAAGGCGCGGCTGCACGGCATGATTGCCAACCGTCCGGACTGGACACTGTCGCGCCAGCGTCAGTGGGGCGTGCCGATGGCTTTCTTTGTTCATAAGGAAACCGGCGAGCTGCATCCGGACACACCGGCGCTGCTGGAAAAAGTCGCGAAGCTCGTCGAGCAGCACGGCATTGAAGCGTGGCACACGCTGGATCTGAACAGCTTCCTCGGCGCTGATGCAGCGCACTACGAGAAGAACCGCGACACACTGGACGTGTGGTTCGACTCCGGCACCACGCACCAGACCGTGCTGCGCGGCTCGCATGCGACTGAATCGCAGTTTCCTGCCGATCTCTATCTCGAGGGCTCGGACCAGCATCGCGGCTGGTTCCATTCGTCGCTGCTGACCTCGGCGATGCTGAATGGCTGCGCGCCGTACAAGGCGCTGCTCACGCACGGCTTTGTGGTCGATGGCGAAGGCAAGAAGATGTCCAAGTCCAAGGGCAATGTAGTCGCGCCGCAAAAAGTGTCGGACACGCTGGGGGCAGAAATTCTGCGACTGTGGGTCGCTGCAACGGATTACTCGGGCGAGCTGTCGATCTCGGACGAGATTCTGAAGCGCGTGGTCGAAAGCTACCGCCGCATCCGCAATACGCTGCGTTTCCTGCTGGCGAACACCTCGGACTTCGATCCGTCGAAAGACGCCGTTGCGATCGGCGAGCTGCTGGAAATCGATCGCCATGCGATCGCCCGCATGAACCAGCTGCAGACAGAGATACGCGCGCACTTCATCGAGTATGAATTCCATCCGGTGGTGGCCAAGCTGCAGATGTACTGCTCGGAAGATCTAGGCGGTTTCTATCTCGATATCCTGAAAGACCGCCTGTACACCAGTGGCGTTGACTCGACAGCCCGCCGCTCCGCGCAGACGGCGATCTGGCATATCACCCAATCGCTGCTGCGACTGATGGCACCAGTGCTGTCGTTTACAGTTGAAGAAGCCTGGTCGATCTTCGCGGATAAAGAAGCGTACGCTGCGTCGGGTGAGACCATTTTCACGCAGACCTTCTACACGCTGCCCGAGATCAGCGACGCCGACCTGCTGCTGGCGAAATACGAACAGCTGCAGACCATCCGCGCCGAAGTGCTCAAGCAACTGGAGGAAGTGCGTGTCTCGGGGGCAATCGGTTCCTCGCTGCAGGCCGAGGTTGAAATTCACGCCAGCAGCGACAAGCTCGCACTGCTGCAAAGTCTGGGCGATGATCTGAAGTTCGTGCTGATTACCTCGGCAGCGACGGTGGTGCCCGCTGCGAACTCTGCCGCTGAAAAAGTGATGGTCAAGGCGTCGGAGCACAAAAAGTGCGAGCGCTGCTGGCATTATCGTGCCGATGTCGGTTCGCATGCTGATCATCCCGGCCTGTGCGGTCGTTGCACCTCGAACCTGTTTGGCAGCGGCGAACATCGCCACATTGCCTGAAGCGCGAGATTACGGAAGCTATGGCAAAAAAATCCGGCGGCATGTTGATCTGGGTCGGCATCGCGATCATCGTGGTGCTGCTCGATCAGCTGACCAAGATCACCATGACCCGCTTGCTGGCCTATGGTCAGTCGGATCCGGTGACGTCGTTCTTCAATCTGGTGATGGTCTACAACCGGGGAGCCGCATTCAGCTTTCTGTCGGATCAGCCAGGATGGCAGCGCTACTTCTTTACCGGCGTGTCGGTGCTGGCCTCACTGTTCATACTGTGGATGCTGAAGCGAAACCCGACGCAACGGCTGTTCTGCTGGGCGCTGGCGCTGATCCTCGGCGGCGCACTCGGCAACCTGATTGATCGTGTAGCCTATGGGCATGTGATCGATTTTCTGGACTTCCATATCGCCGGCTGGCACTGGCCGGCGTTCAATGTGGCGGACGCCGCGATCACGGTGGGCGCGCTGCTGTTCGTGCTGGATGAATTTCGGCGCGTGAATCGCTGAAACCAAGCGCTGAACCTGATCGTTGGCACTGTCGGGCATAGGGAAAACATGAACCTCGCGGGCAAAAAAATCGTGCTGGGCCTGACCGGTGGCATCGCTTGCTACAAGGCCGCCGAACTCGCGCGCGGCCTGGTGAAGGCCGGTGCCAGCGTGCAGGTGGTGATGACCGAGGCTTCGCGTCACTTCATTACACCGGTGACGATGCAGGCCTTGTCGGGCAAGCCGGTCTATACCGATCAGTGGGACAGCCGCATCTCCAACAACATGGCGCATATCGACCTCTCGCGCGAGGCGGATGCGATCGTGATCGCGCCCTGCTCGGCGGACTTCATGCGCAAACTGGTACATGGCGCGGCGGATGATTTGCTCTCCACACTGTGCCTCGCGCGTCCCTCCACCGTGCCGCTGCTGGTGGCGCCCGCGATGAATGTGGAGATGTGGGAAAACCCGGCCACGCGGCGCAATGCCGAACAGCTGCGCAAAGACGGCGTGAGCCTGCTCGGCCCGGTTGCGGGCGATCAGGCCTGCGGCGAAACCGGGCTTGGCCGCATGATGGAACCCGAGCAGCTGCTGGAGGATCTGTCGGCCTTCTTTCAGCCGAAGCGGCTCACGGGAAAAAAGGTCCTGATCACTGCCGGCCCGACGTTCGAGCCGATTGATCCGGTGCGTGGCATCACCAATCTCTCGTCGGGCAAGATGGGCTACGCCATTGCGCGTGCTGCGCGTGCAGCGGGCGCCGAGGTCACGCTGGTCTCCGGCCCCACGGCGCTGGCGCGGCCTTCAGGCGTCGCCCTGCTGCCGGTGACAACGGCACGCGAGATGCATGATGCGGTGATGTCGCATATCGCCACGCAAGATCTGTTCATTGCGGTGGCCGCCGTCGCTGACTGGCGCGTGGCCGCGGTCAGCGAGCAGAAGATCAAGAAGCAGGAAGGACAGGTACCGTCGCTGCAGTTCGAGCACAACCCGGACATACTGGCAGCGGTCGCCGCGCTGCCCTCACCCCCTTACTGCGTGGGTTTCGCGGCGGAGTCTGAAGACCTGCTCATGCACGGCGCCGCCAAGCGCGAGAAAAAACGCATTCCTCTGCTAGTCGGCAACATTGGCCATCAGACCTTCGGCAAGGACGACAATGAGCTCGTGCTGTTTGACGACCAAGGACATCATCGCCTGCCGCGTGCGAGCAAGGATGCACTGGCACTCAGCCTGATCGAAGAAATTGCTCGCCGCCTCAACGCAAAAAAATAACCATGAAAACCATCGACCTGAAAATCCTCGATCCGCGCATGCAGGAGCACTTGCCAGCCTATGCGACACAAGGCAGCGCCGGTCTCGACCTGCGTGCCTGCATTGACGCGCCGCTGACGCTGGAGCCCGGCAGCACACACCTGATCCGCACCGGTCTGGCGATACACATTGCTGATCCTGCCTATGCGGCGATGATCCTGCCGCGCAGCGGCCTCGGTCACAAGCATGGCATCGTGCTGGGCAATCTGGTCGGACTGATCGACTCCGACTACCAGGGCGAATTGATGGTTTCCACCTGGAATCGTGGTAGCACGAACTTTGTGCTCAATCCGATGGAACGTCTCGCACAGCTGGTCATCGTGCCCGTGTTGCAGGTAGGATTCCGGGTAGTCGAGTCATTCGAGGGCAGCGAACGTGGCGAAGGCGGTTTCGGGAGTACAGGAAAAAAATAAGGACACCAGAGGCTGTCATGCTCTGGTCACCAGTATCCATCTGACCGCGCTGCTGCTGCTAAGCGCCTGCGGAACGATGCCTACTACAGGTAACAACCCACCTGCCACCCCCACACCGAGCACGACAAGCGCCACACCTGCCCGTGATGCGACACTGGAAGCACTAATCGCGCGACAGGAGCGCGTCTATCGTATCGCCGCCCCCCTGATCATCAAAAACGCCGTACTTTGCCGCACGCAGGCGAGGCCACTGCTGGGCTTCACGGCGAAAAATGTGCATTCATATCCGCCGGAACTGGCAGGCGCAGCGCGCAAGACGCTGGGACTGGGTGAGCGACTACAAGTGATGCAGGTACTCGATGGCAGCGGCGCTCAAAAAGCCGGCATGGCGCGCGGCGACATCCTGCAGACCCTGCAAGATCTTCCGATGCCGGAAGGACCGCAAGCCGAGAACGAGGCAGCGAAACTGCTCGCACCCGTGCTGAAGAATCTCACCGATATCCGCGTCAGGGTGCTGCGTCGCGGACAACCGGTCGATCTTCAGGTGCCGCTGACACTGGCCTGCGCATTCGCAATCGACATTGGCAATGCGCCGAACGTGAATGCCTACACAGACGGCAGGCGCATCATGATGACGCGAGGCCTGCTCGACGCCCTGCCCGGAGATGACGATGTCGCTGTGATTCTTGCGCGCGAGCTTGCGCACAACGTGCTCCAGCATCCGAGGCAATTGCAGCAGACAGCGACATTGTCCGGCGTTATCGACAGCCTGCTGCCCCTGAAGCCCGACCCTGCCAGCTATACCGGCAGCAGCGGCATCAAGCCCACACCCGAGAAGATGGATCAGGAAGCCGACCGGCTAGCATTGTTCATGCTCGCACGCGCCGGTTACGATCCACTGAATCTATCGAAAGTGTCGCAAAGGCTGGCCGAAATCGCGCCAAGCAGCCAGATCAACAGCTACAGCGCACTGCACCCTTGGACAGAAGAGAGACGCACTCTGGTACAGGCCATCGTAAAAGAAATACGCCAGAAACAAGCCGCAAAAAAACCACTCGTCCCCTGACCCTCCGCAAAGGGACACTCACTTTGTTTTTGGGCTCTCCCCACGAAGGGACACTCACTTTGTTTATGGCCTTGAAATCAAAGTGAGTGTCCCTTTGCAAGCCCCAGTGTCCCTTTGCAAGCCCCTTTGCAAATTCGAAAACAAAGTGAGTGTCCCTTTGAGGAAGCACCTTTGAGGAAAACCTTTAAAAAAAACCCCTGTCCGAGGACAGGGGTTGGGGTGCTTTACAACCAGCCTAGCGACGCTTATTCGACTTCCGCTGTTTCTTGCGGCGCGGCTGGTGGTGGGGTGTCGCCTTCGGCAAACTCGAGCTTGATGTTGTCTTCTTCGTCGAGATCGACGGTCACGCGGCCACCTGACACCAGTTTGCCGAACAACAGCTCGTCGGCCAGTGCCTTGCGGATCATGTCCTGAATCAGTCGCGACATCGGACGCGCGCCCATCAGCGGATCGAAGCCCTTTTCGCCGAGGAACTTGCGCAGGCTGTCGCTGAAGATGGCCTCGACCTTCTTCTCGTGCAGCTGCTCCTCCAATTGCATCAGGAACTTGTCAACCACGCGCAGGATGATTTCCTCATCGAGCGCCTTGAAGCTGATGATCGCATCCAGGCGATTGCGGAACTCGGGCGTGAACATACGCTTGATGTCGGCCATTTCATCGCCGGCCTGCTTGGTGTCCATGAAGCCCATCGTGCGCTTCTGCAGGCTTTCGGCACCCGCATTTGTGGTCATGATGATGATCACATTGCGGAAGTCAGCCTTGCGACCGTTGTTGTCGGTCAGCGTGCCATGGTCCATCACCTGCAGCAGGATGTTGAACACATCCGGGTGGGCTTTCTCGATCTCGTCGAGCAGCAGCACCGCATGCGGCTTCTTGGTGATCGCCTCGGTCAGCAGACCGCCCTGATCGAAGCCGACATAGCCCGGAGGCGCACCGATCAGACGGCTGACTGCATGACGCTCCATGTACTCGGACATATCGAAGCGGATGAGCTCGATACCGAGAATGAACGCGAGCTGCTTGGCGACTTCGGTCTTGCCGACTCCGGTCGGGCCGGAGAACAGGAAGGAACCGATAGGCTTGTCGGTCTTGCCCAGGCCGGCTCGCGCCATCTTGATTGCCGAAGCGAGCGCCTCAATCGCCGGATCCTGACCGAACACGACGTTCTTCAGGTCGCGGTCTATCGTTTGCAGCTTGCTGCGGTCATCCTGGTTGACCGAGGCCGGCGGGATGCGCGCGATCTTGGAAATGATGTCCTCGATCTCGGGCTTTCCAATCGTCTTTTTCTGCTTGGACTTTGGCAGTATGCGCTGGGCAGCACCGGCTTCGTCGATAACGTCGATCGCCTTGTCCGGCAGATGACGGTCATTGATGAAGCGCGCGGACAGCTCGGCAGCCGTCGTCAGGGCAAGCGCCGAGTACTTCACGCCATGATGCTCTTCGAAGCGCGACTTCAGACCGCGCAGGATCTGAATCGTCTGCTCGACCGTCGGCTCGTTGACATCGATCTTCTGGAAGCGACGTGAGAGCGCGTGATCTTTTTCGAACACGCCACGGAATTCGGTAAACGTCGTCGCACCGATGCACTTGAGCTGGCCGCTAGACAGCGCCGGCTTCAGAAGGTTCGACGCATCCAGCGTGCCGCCGGAAGCAGAACCGGCACCGATGATCGTGTGAATCTCATCGATAAACAGAATGCCATTCGGGCTGGCCTTCATCTGCTTGAGCACCGCCTTCAGCCGCTGCTCGAAATCACCGCGATACTTGGTGCCCGCGAGCAGCGCGCCCATGTCGAGCGAATACACGACTGCATTCTGCAAGATCTCGGGCACATCGCCTTGCGTAACACGCCATGCCAAGCCTTCAGCAATCGCGGTCTTGCCCACACCAGCCTCACCCACCAGCAGCGGATTGTTCTTGCGGCGGCGGCACAGCGTCTGAATGACGCGCTCTACCTCGGCCTCGCGACCGATCAGCGGATCGATCTTGCCTTCTGCCGCGAGCTTGTTCAGGTTCTGCGTGAACTGATCAAGTGCGCTTTCTTTCTGCTGACCTTCCGGCTGACTCTCTTCCACGCCTTCGGAGGCTTTCTGCGGTTCGGACTGCTGATCCTTGCGCACGCCGTGCGAGATGAAGTTCACCACGTCGAGCCGAGTCACGCCCTGCTGATGCAGGTAATACACCGCATGGGAATCCTTCTCGCCAAAGATGGCGACCAGCACATTTGCGCCGGTGACTTCCTTCTTGCCATTCGACGCCGACTGTACGTGCATGATCGCGCGCTGTATCACCCGCTGGAAGCCCAGCGTCGGCTGAGTGTCGACCTCGCTGCTACCCGGCACGGTTGGCGTGTTGTCGGTGATGAAGTTGGTCAGTGTCTTGCGCAGGTCATCGATGTTCACTGCACACGCACGCAACACCTCGGCCGCCGAGGGGTTATCCAACAGCGCGAGCAGCAAGTGCTCGACGGTGATGAACTCATGGCGCGCCTGTCGTGCTTCGACAAACGCCATGTGCAAACTGACTTCGAGTTCCTGGGCAATCATGCTTCCTCCATCACGCACTGTAGCGGGTGTCCCGCTTTGCGGGCGTGGGTTAAAACGAGTTCTACTTTGGTGCTTGCGATGTCCTTCGGATATACGCCGCACATTCCTTTGCCATCGCGATGCACCTTCAGCATGATTTGCGTGGCCGTCTCGCGATCCTTGTTGAAGTACTCCTGAATGATGGCGACGACGAATTCCATCGGGGTGTAGTCATCATTCAGCAACAAAACCTGAAACATCGGGGGCGGCTTGACCGCCTCCTTCTGCTCTTTACGTACAAGGACCGTGCCATTCTCTTCGTTAGTTGCCATGCTTCTATTCTAATGCCTCCAACTTCCACCGACCCCGGGGAAATCACCAATATTCCGCATCTCTTTTGATATTACGCCCTTTCCGGAACGGGCGCAGAAACCTGACTTTCGAAGCACACACAGAAGCGTTGTTTGATAGGAATTTTCTGATAATCTGACAAATTATAGTACTTTTGGCAATTAACTTGACTTTTGGGTTTTTTACCCGAACAATGCAAAACATCAATATGTGCGGGTTGGCACGGATTGATTTTGGAGGAGCAATATAAGAGGGGGCAGCGTTACGCGAGGCTTCTTGCTTCTAGGGCTCGTGTGATTCGTTAATAAGGGAAAGACGTTTTTATGGCAACTGGTACTGTCAAGTGGTTTAACGATGCCAAAGGCTTCGGTTTTATCACTCCGGACGACGGTGGCGAAGATCTGTTCGCACACTTTTCGGCCATCAAGATGGACGGCTTCAAAACCCTCAAAGAAGGGCAAAAAGTCTCGTTTGAAGTAACGCAAGGCCCCAAAGGCAAGCAAGCTTCCAACATAATGAATGCCTGATTATCTCTCAGGACTCGCTAAAAACCCCCGGTATCCCCGGGGGTTTTTAGTTTCCGGCAGACATAAAACCTCGTCCCTCAACGTATTGATTGACCGCTCGACTAATAAACGGTTCGCGATTCGAATAAATTTCTGATTAACAAATATTAAATACCAGAAAAACTTTCGTACAAATAACAAGGGCCGGATAACCCGGCCCTTGTTATTCTCGTCATCAGGAGAAGTTACATATTGGCAATCATCACATCGCCAAAGCCGGAGCAAGAGACCTGGGTAGCCCCCTCCATCAGTCGGGCAAAATCGTAGGTCACTTTCTTGGAAGTGATCGACTTCTCCATCGAGCTGATAATCAGATCAGCGGCCTCGAACCAGCCCATGTGACGCAGCATCATCTCGGCCGACAGGATCACCGAGCCCGGATTCACATAGTCCTTGCCCGCGTACTTGGGTGCCGTGCCATGCGTAGCTTCGAACATCGCCACTGAATCCGACAGGTTGGCACCCGGCGCTATGCCGATACCGCCCACCTGAGCGGCCAGCGCGTCGGAGATGTAATCGCCATTCAGGTTCAGCGTGGCGATCACGCTGTACTCGTTCGGGCGCAGCAGGATCTGCTGCAGGAAGGCATCGGCGATCGCATCTTTGACGATGATGTCCTTGCCCGTCTTCGGGTTCTTGAAGCTGCACCACGGGCCGCCATCGATCAGCTGGGCGCCGAATTCTTTCTGCGCAAGCGCATAGCCCCAGTCGCGGAAACCGCCCTCGGTGTACTTCATGATGTTGCCCTTGTGGACCAGCGTGACCGAGGGCTTGTCGTTATCGATCGCGTACTGGATCGCCTTGCGCACCAGACGCTCGGTACCTTCGCGCGAGACCGGCTTGACGCCGATGCCCGAGGTCTGCGGGAAGCGGATCTTCTTGACGCCCATCTCCTGGATCAGGAAGTCGATGATCTTCTTCGCGCCATCCGTGCCTTCCTGCCATTCGATACCAGCATAGATGTCTTCGGAGTTCTCGCGGAAAATCACCATGTCGGTCTTCTCGGGCTCGCGCAGCGGCGAGGGCACGCCCTTGAAGTAACGGACGGGACGAAGGCAGACATACAGGTCGAGCTCCTGACGCAGTGCGACGTTCAGCGAACGAATGCCGCCACCGACCGGCGTGGTCAGCGGGCCCTTGATCGAGACCACATAGTCCTTCAGGACCTTGAGGGTTTCCTCCGGCAGCCAGACATCCGGACCATAGACCTGCGTCGACTTTTCGCCCGCGTAGATTTCCATCCAGCTGATCTTGCGCTTGCCGCCGTAGGCCTTGGCCACCGCAGCATCGATGACCTTGATCATCACGGGACTGATATCAACACCTGTGCCATCGCCCTCGATATAAGGAATGATGGGGTTGTCCGGCACGGTGAGGGAGAAATCGGGGTTGACCGTGATTTTCTGTCCCTCGGCGGGCACCTTGATATGTTGATACATCGTCGTTATCTCCGAAGATTGGCGGATAAAAGAAATTGTAGTGGGCGTCTGTTGAACGGCAAAGTCCTCTGACGGGGCCGGGTTCGAACCCTGCGTCAAGTCGGAACGCGGGTCTTATATAAGACATAAGACCAAGATTTTGTATTATGCACTAGAATTTCGCGCTCTGCCATAAAAAACCGGGCCCGGTTTGGCTATCCCGCCACGCCCGAAGCCGCCGATAATCTCGCATGTCCTTGATATTGTTTAACAAACCGTTTGGCGTCATGAGCCAGTTCTCCGCGCACCCGACCCGCGCGACGCTAGCGCGCTACATCGACGTGCCCAACGTCTACCCGGCCGGCCGGCTGGATGCGGACAGTGAGGGCTTGATGCTGCTGACCGACGACGGCGAACTGCAGCACCAGATCAGCCATCCGGATCATGGCAAGCTCAAGACCTATCTCGTGCAGGTGGAGGGACTGCCAGAGAGCGGGCAATTGGAACAGCTACGTCAGCCGATGAACCTGGGTGATTTCATTACGCGCGGCAGCCACACCGTGCGGATAGAGCCTCCGGCATGGCTGTGGCCCAGACACCCCCCGGTCCGCGAGCGACAGCAGCAACCGACCGCGTGGCTCGCCATCACGCTCTCGGAAGGCAAAAACCGACAAGTCCGACGCATGACTGCTGCTGCAGGACTACCGACGCTTCGTCTCGTGCGCAGCGCCATAGGACCTTTTTCGCTGAGCACTCATCCGTTGCTGCCCGGAGAATGGCGCGCTGTCAGCGAGCAGGAGTGGCGGGAAACGACACAAGGCGCCGGGGGCTGAGTCCCGGAGTTTCGCGGGTCATCGCGGGTCATTCAAGGGTGATATCCGCACCTGCAACGTTTACAATCGGGCCCGCTTCGTTGCAAACAAGCCTTTCGAACACCACCCCATTCACCATGAAAACACTGCTGCCCGCACTCGCTCTCTGCGCAATCGCCCACGTCGCTCTTCCGGCAGGGGCTCAGCAACGCTTCCCGGTAACGACGCTCAACATCGGTGTTCACCTGATACAAGCCGAGGTGGCGGTACGCGACGAGGAGCGCGCCCAAGGCCTGATGTTCCGCGAGCAGCTGGGCGCCAATGAAGGGATGGTGTTTCGCTTCCCCGAAAATCGTCCGGTCTGCATGTGGATGAAGAACACCTTCATTCCGTTATCAGTGGCCTTCATTGATGAAGCAGGCAAGATCATCAATATCGAGGACATGCAGCCCCAGACTCAGGATGCGCATTGCGCGAAGCGGCCTGCGCGCTATGCGCTGGAGGTGAACCAGGGCTGGTTCCGCCAAAAGCATGTGAAGCCCGGCTCGAAGATCGACGGATTGCCAAAATAAAAACCCGCCCGGCGCAAGCCGGACGGGTTCGGGAATGTGAGCGGGCCCGGCGATGCCGGGCGGGGATCAGGCCAGTGCCTTGATCGCTGCGGACAGACGGCTCTTGTGGCGAGCCGCCTTGTTTTTGTGAATGATCTTCTTGTCGGCGATGCTGTCAATGACCGACACCGACGATTGGAACACTTGAGCCGCCGCCGCCTTGTCGCCGGCTTCGATGGCCTTGCGGACAGCCTTGATCGCCGTGCGCAGCGTGGAACGCTGGCTCGAGTTGTGCGCATTCAGCTTGACGGCCTGGCGGGCGCGCTTGCGTGCTTGTGCGGTATTTGCCATGACTTCTTCTTCCTGTCTGGGGGCTCGAGGGCGGGCCCCGGGCGAAAATTCGAGAAACGAAGATTATATAGACTTTTTGTCGGCCCGGCAAACCTGCCCGGGCAATGCCATGCCTGACGCCTGTTGCCCGAGAATGTTGTCAAACCGTGAATGGCCGGCGAAGTGGGCGCTCAGGCAGCCGCTATAATGGCTCGCCATGAACTTGCACAAAACGCTAGCCACCGTGTCTGGCATGACGATGCTCTCGCGCGTCACCGGACTGATTCGCGAGTTCCTCATCGCCCGCACCTTCGGCGCCTCGGTCTACACCGATGCCTTCTTCGTTGCCTTTCGCATTCCCAACCTGCTGCGCAGACTGTTTGCCGAGGGCGCGTTCTCTCAAGCTTTCGTGCCGATACTGGCGGAGTACAAGAACCAGCGCGGCAACCGCGCAACCCGGGTGCTGACCGATCATGTGGCCACGGTCATGTTCTGGGCGCTGCTGGCCACCTCGGTGATCGGAGTGCTGGCAGCACCGCTGCTGGTGCTGCTGATGGCCAGCGGATTTGCGTCCAATGCGCAGGCGATGTCGCTCTCGGTCGCGATGACGCGCATCATGTTTCCTTACATTCTGTTCATGTCGCTGGTGGCGCTGGCGGGCGGCATACTGAACACATGGCGCGAGTTCCGCGTGCCGGCATTCACCCCGGTATTGCTGAACCTCTCCTTCATTGCTGCGGCGCTGTTGCTCGCCCCGCTGATGTCACAACCCGTCTACGCACTGGCCATTGCGGTATTCATCGGCGGCGTGCTGCAGCTGGCCTTCCAGCTGCCGGCGCTGCGCAAGATCGGCATGCTGCCGCGCGTGGGGCTGAATCCTTTCATTGCGCTATCGGACGATGGTGTGCGACGCGTGCTCAAGCAGATGTTGCCAGCGACCTTTGCCGTCTCGGCAGCGCAGATCAGCCTGATCATCAACACCAACATCGCGTCCCACCTTGCGGATGGCAGCGTCTCCTGGCTGTCTTACGCGGACCGCCTGATGGAGTTACCCACCGGGCTGCTCGGCGTCGCGCTCGGCACTATTCTGCTGCCCAGCTTGTCCAAAGCGCATGCTTGCGATGACCATCGCGAATATTCCTCTTTGCTCGACTGGGGGCTGCGCCTGAGCTTTCTTCTTGCGATGCCATCTGCCATTGCACTGATCGTGCTGGCAGTACCGATCACCGCCACGCTGTTCCACTATGGCAGGTTCGATGCCTTGTCGGTGGACATGACGGCACGAGCGCTGATCGCTTATGGTGTCGGCTTGATAGGACTGATCATGGTGAAGATTCTGGCGCCCGGTTTCTACGCGAAGCAGGACATCCGCACGCCGGTCAAGATCGGAGTCGGTGTGCTCGTTGCCACCCAGCTGATGAACCTGCTGTTCGTGCCCTGGATTGCCCATGCCGGACTGGCATTGTCCATAGGACTCGGAGCGACCGTTAACGCAGCCCTGCTGTTTATCCTGCTTAAGAAAAACGGCATCTATCGGCCAGAGCCCGGCTGGACCCGGTTTTTCATTCAGCTCACCGGGGCGCTTTGCCTGCTCGCCGGCGTCGGTCTGTGGCTGGGCACCCAATTTGACTGGATCGCGCTGCGCGCCACCCCCTGGACGCGTATCTTTACACTGGCGCTGATCGTGGTGGCCTGTGCTGCCTGCTACTTTGCCGCATTGCTGGCAATGGGCTTCCGCTTTGCGGATTTCAAACGCGAGTCGAACTGAAGCGATCTGCCAATGGCCCAATACACCATGCTCAAGCCGCTTGATTACTTCGCCTCGCTGGTACAACAAGAGGAACAGATTCCGTTGTTCGAAGCGGCGCTCAGCGTTGCACAGGATGACGATCCTGCGCTGGATCTGAGCCAGTGTCTGCTGGAGGTGGACAAGTTCGCCGCACGGCTCAAGCGCCGTATGCCGGCTGATATCGCTCAAATACCCAAGCTCCGGCTGCTGAATAATTTTTTCTATCAGGAATTGGGCTTCGCCGGCAACCTCAACGACTACTACAACCCGGACAACAGCTATCTGCACAAGGTATTGTCGACCCGGCGCGGCATTCCGATTTCGCTTGCGGTCATTTACATGGAGATTGCCAGCCAGATCGGGCTGGACGTGAAGGGAATTTCTTTTCCGGGACACTTCCTGATGAAGCTGTCGGTGAAGAGTGGCGACATCATTCTTGATCCGTTCAACGGCAGCAGTCTGTCGCGCGAAGATCTTGAAGAAAGGCTGGAGCCCTATTTCCTGAATGGCCGCAGCCCGGATGATCCGCCGCTGTCCAGTTATCTGGCGGATGCGACACCACGCACGATTCTGATCAGGATGCTGCGCAATCTGAAAGCGCTGTTCGCCGAACATCCTCACTGGCGGCAATTTCTGAATGTTCAGCAAAGACTGGTCATTCTGCTTCCCGATGAAATCGTTGAGCGGCGCGACCGGGGATTAGCGTACGCCAACCTTGATTGCCCGCAAGCGGCGTTACAGGATATCGAGGCCTATCTGGCAGAATGTCCGCAAGCCTCGGATGCTGAGCTGCTGCGCAAACGTTTACCTGAACTCCGGGCGGCGACGCGCAAACTCAACTGATCAACTGCGCGTGCGCGCCTCGATCGCCTCCCATCGTTCCAGACTTTCCATCAGCAACTGATCGATCTCGGCAAAGCGCTGATTGAGTTTCTGTACTTCATCCGGTTGTTTGCGATAAAGCTCCGGGTCGGCCAGTCGCTCTGAAAGGCTCGCCTGCTCCGCTTCGAGATCAGCGATTTGCTGAGGCAGCTGCTCCAGTTCGCGCTGCTCCTTGAAACTTAATTTTTTGGGCTTGGTGGCCGAAGTCTCAGGGGTACGTTCTTGGGGCCTGGCATCACTCGCAGTCTGTGGAGGGCTTGCCGCTTTTTCTGCTGACCTGCTCCCGTCTTTCGATGCTTCGGTGCGGGATTTTGTCACACGTTCCCAGTCCTCATAGCCGCCGATATATTCCTTCCACACGCCGCCACCCTCGGCGACAAACACCTGCGTGGCGACATGATCGAGAAAGGTGCGATCATGGCTGACGAGAAAGACAGTGCCGTCATAGTCTTCCAGAAGCTGCTCCAGCAGTTCGAGTGTGTCGATGTCGAGGTCATTGGTGGGCTCGTCCAGCACCAGCACGTTCGCCGGCTTGGCAAACAAGCGCGCCAGCAACAGCCGGTTGCGCTCGCCGCCGGACAAGGTCTTCACGGGAGAACGAGCACGCTCGGGCGGAAACAGGAAGTCGCCCAGATACGTCATCACGTGCTTGCGCTGGCCATCGATGTCGACCCAGTCGCTGCCCGGAGCGATGGTCTCAGCAAGACTCGCTTCTTCATTCAGCTGCTCCCGCATCTGATCGAAATATGCGACCTGCAGACGGCTGCCCTGACGCACGACACCGGAATCCGGTTTTTCTTCGCCCAGTATCAGGCGCAGCAAGGTCGTTTTGCCGGCGCCGTTCACGCCGATCAGCCCCACCTTGTCACCACGCTGGACGATCGCGCTGAAGCCTCTGACGATGGATTTGCCGTCATAGGATTTGTCGACCTCGATCAGCTCGGCGACGATCTTCCCTGAGCGCTCACCGGAGGCGAGTTCCATCTTGACCTGCCCTTGCTGCTCGCGGCGGCGAGCTCGGTCCAGCCGCAAGGCTTCCAGCCTGCGGACGCGGCCCTCGTTACGAGTGCGGCGTGCCTCGATGCCTTTGCGTATCCACACCTCTTCCTGAGCAAGAAGCTTGTCGAATTTTGCATGCTCGACCTCTTCCACCGCCAGCTGCTCGGCCTTGCGCACCTGATACGCACTGAAGTTGCCGGGATAGGATTGCAGCTTGCCACGATCAAGCTCGACAATGCGCGTGGCAACGTTATCGAGAAAGCGGCGATCATGGGTGATGAATAACAGACTGCCCCGAAATTCTCGCAGCAGATTCTCCAGCCACACGATGGAGACAAAATCCAGATGGTTGGTTGGCTCATCCAGCACCAGCACATCGGGCGAACGAACCAGCGCGCGCGCGAGTGCCACGCGTTTTTTCATGCCACCTGAGAGCGTGCCCAGCAGGCGATCGCGATCGAGTCCCAGTTTTTGCAGCGTCGTGGCGACGCGATTATCCAGATTCCAGCCATCGACCACATCGATCAGGGACTGCAAGCGCTGCATGCGCTCCAGCAGCTCGCCATCATCTTCCGAACCCAGCTTCGCCGTGATCTGGTCATAGTCGCTGATCAAATCCCGAATCTCCGCGAGTCCCTCTGCGACCGCGTCGAAGACGGTGGTGCCCGGATCAAAGACAGGCTCTTGCTCGACATAGGCAATGCGCAAGCCCTGCTGAAGCGTCAGAAGGCCGTCATCCAGTCTTGCCACGCCGGCGATCACTTTCAGCAACGATGACTTGCCGGTGCCGTTACGGCCGATCAGACCGACCCGCTCACCCGCCTCCAACGAAAACTCGGCATGGTCGAGCAGGGCCACATGGCCAAAAGCGAGCTGTGCATTACTGAGAGAGATGACGGACATGGGACAGGGTCGGCGAAGGAACAGGAGAGCGCCGCAGCGCTGAGAAGCCCGGCAGGCAAAGAGCGCTATTGTAACGACCTGCCGACATAGCGCATCAAATGGGCAGCGAACGGCGACCGACAAGCCTCCGCTGTTGTTACACCGGCCATTCTGGGTCAGGTTGACTGGGCTATAATTTGCAGCGCACAACGCCACTGCCAGCTGGCGTGGTTTGTCACAGCGTCTCGCCGTAGTTCAATGGATAGAACGAGTGCCTCCTAAGCGCTAGATACAGGTT
>JACCEC011526152.1_pt1 | contig 35253 bp, 34 predicted proteins | sample 7450121 | NCBI WGS metagenome assembly JACCEC01 (sample SAMN15323455, study PRJNA562643) | freshwater metagenome | isolation source: river surface water | place: USA:Blue River Watershed | collected 2017-08-18 | reverse complement strand
GGATGAAAAGACTGGGTTTTGGGTTAAAATACGGGTATCCGCTTGAGTAATAGTTTGATGGATTTTACTTAAAAAGTTAGGGCCTAATGGTAGCATTCCATCCAAACAAACTAAAGCCACCATCCGCATTAAAGCGGCATCTTGATAATTATTATTCAGGGCGTTAACAAATTCTTGAGGATTGGGTTGAGGAATACCATTTAACTTACAAAAGGCAATAATCTCAACCGCAATTTTTAAGACTAAATCAAAGGTTTGGGTAACTTCCGCTTTAGGCGTAATACTGCTTAAAATAGACAAAAAGCTGATTTTTTCTCCAACTTTATTGGCTAAAGCTGCCGTTGCAATGGCGACATCCGCCGTATCAATGGTTTGATACAATTGAACGGCTGATTGATAACCATATTGAGGATCATGATATAAAACAACCGCCCGATCTCGAATTTTTTGAATGATTTGAGCATCGGTTTCTCCGGTAAGAGTACGGATACTATTCTCAAAGCCGACTAAATTTGTCCACTGTCCCGGCATTAAATAATCAATAGCCTTTAGAACTTTCACCGTAATATTATCGGCGGGTAGTTCATCCACTAACTGCACAATGGATTTATCCATAAATTGGAGTGTCAACCCTCTAAATTGTCACCTTTAATTCTACGCTATTAACCTGAATAATCGGGATTTCTTTATCAAATTTTTAAATTAAGCAATCACCCAAACTGCAAATTAGGATAACATTGAGTCCTAAGATTATGTAAAATAGATATAAATATTTAAAAACATGATATAATGGAAAAAGTTTGTTCATCGTCAAAACAATAATAATAATGAGAGTATGCTTGATAAACTAACTCGCTTGACAATTAAAAACTTTCGTTCCCTAGCCAATCTAACAATCGACCTCAATGACATCAACGTTCTTTTTGGTTCTAATGGATCTGGTAAATCAACATTTTTAGATACAATATGGTTTATTAGGGATTGTGCTATTAATGGAGTCGAATCAGCTTCTAGTAGCCGAAGTCATGGAATCGGTGCTTGTTGGGATGGGGCTGATGAAGGTGCAAATATTTCGATTACTGTAGAAACTCAACAAGTTCAATATGAAGTTTTATTTGGATATTCTGGGGGAAGAATAGAACCTTATGTTGGGGAAAAGCTGATTCTCAAAACTCGTGAAAATCTTTGCCTAATAGATCGTAAAATGGGCAGTGAACAAGCAAAATTTTATTTATCTACTCCCCAAGAATTTGTAACTGTTACACTCAGAGAACCTGAAAAACTTGCTTTCAGTCGATACATTGATTTTAAAGATTCGATGGAAGAAGCCAATGATTTAGACCGATTACTCCACTTTGTCCATTTTTATCATGCGAGATCAACAAATCTGTATCGTTTAAAAACGCGAGGTTCTGATTCGAGTTACCAAACTATGCTGTGGGATAGAGGCGAAAATTTATGGTCTGTTTTAAATAATTTAAACCATAAAATAAAAGTTGATGCTGATAAAAGATATGATAAAATTATTGAATTGATGAGACAAAGTTTTCCGGGTTTTGATGATATTATCCTTGATCAAACTGGCCCTACAACAATATATGGAAGCTTTTTGGACAAAAGACTACGCCAGCCCATTTTTGCGTCAGGTGTTTCTGATGGACATCTACAAATGTTACTGCATCTAACCGCATTGTTTTCTGAAGGAAAAAATCGAGATTCACTTATTTTGTTTGATGAACCTGAAATTTCCCTTCATCCTTGGGCTATTGCTGTTTTTGCTAAAGCCATTAAATTAGCGGCTGAAACCTGGAATAAACAAATTTTTATTGCAACTCATTCTCCGGTATTAATGAGCCAATTTGCTCCCGAACATATATTAGAAACAAGTATTGACGAAACAGGTCAAACTGTTATTCGTAGACTTAATGAAATTTCAGAAATTCAAGATTTACTAAAGGATTATGCTGTGGGTTCTCTCTATATGGCTGAGTTAATCGCACCTCAAAGTAAACCTTATTGATTAAATGATGAGTAATAATAGGATGAATAATACCTCACAATGCTGTTATTTTAAATTTGGACTTCTTGTAACTGGAGACACTGAAGAAAAGCATCTCCCAGCACTATTTAGAACACTGATGGAAACAGGAATATGCACGTTTGAGGTGATTCGTAAAATTCGTCAATGCGCCCCAATTACTTCAGAGATAAGAAAGCTAAAGATGGTAGGAAGTGGGCAAACAATACCCAATAAAGATGAACAAGATATTGGTTTACCTAGTAGAAAATATTTACAAGATAATCCTTGTGCTTACATTTTGTTAATCGATGATTTAGAATATAATCGTAGAGAGCAAGTAGGACAAATTTTTCAACGCTACCGTCAAGCATTAGATACAATTCTTTCAGAGGAACAACAACAACGAGCTTCAGTCCATTTTTTAGTTAATATGATAGAAGCTTATTATTTTGCAGATGCTCAAGCAATTAATCAAGTTTTAGGCACTAATTTAGCTGACTATTCAGAAGATGTTGAAACAATCCGTCATCCCAAAGGCGAATTAAAGCAGATTTTTCCTGAGTTTGATGAAGTTAAAGATGGAGGAGAGATTCTAGAACATCTTAATATTGATCAGGTCTTATCCCGTCCTGAAACTTGTGCATCATTAAGAACCCTATTCAGTTGGTGTGTAAAGATATTACAACAATATCCCTATGAACAAATGTTTATAGATGATCGATATTGCCTTGTTACAGGAAATCGCTATCCGATCACTGATGGTCAATAAATAGATTCATCTTAAATTTATATTACCTTATAATTTTGATGAATTAAAATTTTAGAATCAGCCATCGCCCATTTTTATTAAAATAACAAATCGTGACCTAAATCCTGTAAAATCAACCTGTGTCACCCCTTGCCTTGGTTCACCTCCATGCTTTGCGACTACTTAGTACAAATTCTCACCGCCCGTGTTTATGATGTTGCTCAAGAAACACCCTTAGAATACGCTCCTAATCTCTCCGCCCGTCTGAATAATAAATTACTTTTAAAGCGAGAAGATATGCAGTCTGTCTTTTCCTTCAAATTGCGGGGAGCTTATAACAAAATGGCTCATCTTCCGCCCGATTTATTAAAGCAGGGAGTGATTGCAGCATCAGCCGGAAACCATGCCCAAGGTGTTGCTCTCGGTGCCTCTCAATTGGGAACAAAAGCCATTATTGTTATGCCTGTAACCACCCCTCAAGTTAAAGTCAATGCCGTTAAAGCAAGGGGGGGAGAAGTGGTTTTATATGGGGATACTTTTGATGAAGCTTGTGCTTATGCGCGTCAATTAGAAACCGAAAAAGGATTAACCTTTATTCACCCTTTTGATGACCCCCATGTGATTGCCGGACAAGGTACAATTGGCATGGAAATTTTACGACAATATCAACAACCCATTCATGCAATTTTTGTTGCCATTGGTGGAGGAGGATTAATCTCAGGAATTGCCGCTTATATTAAACGATTACGCCCGGAAATTAAAATCATCGGAGTTGAACCCGTTGATGCCGATGCGATGTCACAATCATTAAAAGCCGGACATCGAATTAAATTATCACAAGTAGGGTTATTTGCCGATGGGGTAGCGGTGCGAGAAGTGGGTGAAGAAACCTTTCGATTATGTCAAGAATATGTGGATGAAATTATATTAGTTGATACCGATGATACTTGTGCTGCGATTAAAGATGTTTTTGAAGATACCCGTTCTATTTTAGAACCTGCGGGAGCCTTAGCAATAGCCGGAGCAAAAGCTTATGTTGAACGCGAACAAATCCAAGGAGAAACCTTAATTGCGGTTGCCTGTGGGGCAAATATGAATTTTGATCGTTTACGATTTGTAGCCGAACGCGCCGAATTTGGAGAACGCCGAGAGGCTATTTTTGCTGTTACAATTCCTGAAAAACCCGGTAGTTTACGCAAGTTTTGTGAATGTATTGGTAAACGAAATTTAACCGAATTTAACTATCGCATTGCCGATGAAAAAGAAGCCCATATTTTTGTGGGAATGCAGATTCAAAATCGGGCTGATGCTGTTAAAATGATCGAATATTTTGAGGAAAATGGCTTTAAAACCATTGATTTAACCGATGATGAATTAACTAAATTACACCTACGCCACATGGTCGGAGGACGGTCTAGTTTAGCTCATCATGAATTATTATATCGGTTTGAATTTCCCGAACGTCCAGGGGCGTTAATGAAGTTTGTTTGCTCCATGAGTCCAAACTGGAATATTAGTTTATTTCACTATCGAAATAATGGCGCAGATTATGGTAGAATTGTGGTAGGAATGCAGGTTCCTCCTGAAGAAATGGCAGAATGGCAAGCTTTTTTAGAGGGTTTAGGTTATCGGTATTGGGATGAAAATAAAAACCCTGCCTATAAACTCTTTTTGTCCTAAAAAGCAAACAAAAATAAAAGTAAATTTTCGGGTACGGGTTGGGTTTTCCAACCGGATTTATATCTGGGTTAGGATGAATGCAACCCCTATCATAAAATAGGACAACATTAGGGAGAATTACTCTGTATTAGATTCCGATTTGTTTCATAAACCAAGTTCCGATTTCTGTATTATCCTGTTGGCGACTACGTTTTAATCCTTCCTCTAATAAACCGATTTTAAAACCGGGTAATATTTCAGACTCTGTAATTCTTTCACTTCCATAATTTGATAAAATTTTAAAAGCAATAATTTTAGCCGTTTGCACATCCACAACCCAATATTCTTTTACCCCTAACTCTTCGTATAAGATGCGTTTTTGTCCTAAATCATCCCCTAACGAACTATCCGCAATCTCAATCACTAAATCTGGGGATGGATTTTCATCTAAATTAACAATAGAACTACCACGAGGTGATAATTTGACTTGTTCTCCAATATAATAAGAAGCATCAGGTTGAGCTTCTCGAATGCCTATTTTTCGATAGCTACAATTGACGAATAATCTCATGGGAATACCGCGAAACATACCCCATAAATTGACTAAGATCACAATAATACCATTATCATCAGCATGATTCGCCCCGACTGCTGCCATTTCAATCCTCATCTGTTGATTAGAATAATAACTCCTTGCTTTTGACCAGTTTGGTTGTGCTAGGATTTGCAGATATTCATCCCAAGTAACAGTTATCCAGGTATCGGTTTGAACTTGAGTTTGCAGTTGAGTTATCATGGTTCAATCTGACCTCAAATTATGAATAAAAATGATTTTAGATCAAATCCCGAAAAGAATACTAAAAAAGGGAACAGGGAATATCAGGGAAAATCGGGGATAGGGGATGAAAAAAAAGTGATTAGCCATCTGAGCAATTATTGGTAGCAAACATTTTAGAAAAAACTATTTGATTTGATCAAGTCTATGAGATCGGCGGGTTTAAATTCATCGCAAAAACCCGCCCTGACCCTGAATTAAGGTTCAATAAAATGTGCCCAAACTGAACCATCTGGCCCTGCAACTTGATTCATATAACCAGAGGAATAAATAATCCGGCGACCCTCAGTATTTGAATAACCCGTATAGGCATCTCCCCAAGGATCATTAACAATATATCCCTGATTATTATAGCCAATAACGGTTAGAATATGACCCGATGGAGTCGTATCGACACCAATCACAACCGGACGCCGATTAATTAATTCAGTTTTCAAATCTGACCAATACCGAGTGGTGCTAAAACTGGTTTTAAATCCATAGGCGCGAATTAAAGCCGATAATACATTATGATCGGTTTGAGAACCTGTTCCCGCATAATTAAAACACCATTGTAATAATTCATCCTCCAATTGTCCGCCCCATTTCGGTCGCACGCCGTAATAATACATCACCATTGCAATAGAAGTGACGTTACAAGTAGACCAATAAAAACGCGGATTATCTCGTTGAGAAAAATAGGGAACATTTAACTCTAATTGAGGCGGTAAAGGGTTAAAGACTCGTCCTCCCCGTTTGAATTTAACATACTGGGGAAAAATATAACCCGTATTCCCAAAATTCGGCAATTCTTCCAAGAGAGAAACCTTAATATGGTTATCTTCCAAGGCATAACTTTTAACCCCATAAACCCGTCCCAAGGGTAAAGTTGTACGCTCAGAGTCTTGCAATTGGTTAGAATCAATTGGCTGTTTCTTTAAAATGGTTTTTTCTAAAACCGTTAGGGTAATTGCATCAGGATCATAACCTATTTCTTGACCATCTCGAATTAATTTAACGTGCTGCCAATACACATAACCTACAGTACCAAAACCGGGAATTGATTGAGCTAAGGTGACACGAAAATGTCCTTTAATGCAGGCATACCCCTTAATTGTAAAGGTTTGCCCTAATAATAACTCTTCAAATTGTTGAGGATCTAAATAAGAAGAATCAACGGGTTTTGCTTTAATTTTTGTCGTTTGTAATACCAACATTTGAGCATTAACATCGGTATCAGGAACGTCATCAATATCAAACCGAAATACTTCTGCTCCTTTTTTTAATCTGACATAATCGGTATAAAGATAACCAAAGTTACCAATGGGCGGAATTGTATTTTCTAAAACGACTTTCAGATGACCATCCACTAAACCATATTTCAAAACTTTGAAGGTTTGACCCGCTTTTACCGCTATTTTTTGTTGTTGATTTAAGGAAGCTGAATCAAAAGGAACAATTTTAAATAACGTATCTTCAAGGATTTCTAAGGTTAGAGATTCTCCAACGGTCATGGCATTTTCACTAACAGTAATATTAATCACTTGACTAGCGGTAACATTGTCTTGAGAGTCCAGAGCTTTTAACCGTAACCACCGATATCCAGCATCACTAAATCCTTGATTTAATTGACAATTCCAGGTACTTTCCTGCGAATCTAAACTCACCTCAAAGGCATAACGATCTTCAGCAAATAAAGTGATTTGAGCAGTGGTTTTCGGATCAAAGGTTCCTTTTAAAACCACAGGAGTATTAACTAAAACTTCCGTTGGCCCTTGATAGGTTAAGGTTTTATTAGAAGTTAAAGAAACATTTCCCCGACTTAGGAAGATAAAATCGGGATACAAATAACCCGTATTCCCAAAATTAGGAAAATTTTCGGTAAAAGCGACTTTAATATGACCCGCTTCTGAAGTATAACTTTGTACCCCATAAACCATTCCAGCAGGGAGAGTAATTTTTTCTGAGGGTTCAAGGTAAGCTGAATCTACAGGACGTTTTTTTAAGGGTGTTGTATTAACAATTGTGCAGGTTATGGCATTATTATCAAAAGGGATTTCTTGACCTTTTTCTAACAGTTGAGCATGATAGCGATAAACATATCCTGATTTACCAAAACCCGGAAATTCTTGATTGAGAGTTACCCGTAAATGATCGGCAATACAGGCATATCCTAACACCGTATAGGTGCTCCCTTGAAGCATTTCAATATATTGATGGGATGCTAACTGGGATAAATCATTGGGTTGCAGTTTAAGCGGGGTTGTTTGGGTGATCCACAATAGTTGACTCCCTGGAATATGATCTGGAAGTTGATTGGAATTAAACCATAATAATTTTGACCCTTTTGCTACAACAACATGGGGTTGATAAACATAAACAAATTTGCCTAAATTGGGTAAAGGTTGATTCAGTTCGAGTTTTAAATGATCGTTGATTAATTCTAGGCTATCAGCAACTAAACTTTCTCCTAATTTTAGGGGCTGTTTTTGTTGTTCTGTTAATTGTGAAGAATCAATGGGTTTAACTTTTAATACAGTATCTTGTTGAGGAATAATGGTATAATTAAACCGAGTATTAATCCCTTCTTGATTGACCATACAATCAATCACTTGCTCCACAACTGTATTGTTTTTATCATCTTTTCCTTGCAATCTTAACCAGCGTTTTCCGGCGGTATTAAATCCATTGTCCAGACACACTGACCAAACACCCGCTTGAGAATTACAATCAACCGTGAGAGGATATTTATCTTCTGCAATAACAGCAACAGTTTGACATTGTTGAGGGTTATAGGTTCCCACTAAAACAGTAGGTTGATCAATTAGAATATCTTTAGGGCCGAGATAGTTTACCATGGTGACAACTCGCTTTTGATAGAAATGAATAAACGGTTAAAATTAGTAAAAAAACCGCCCAGAAAATTCTACGGGCGGCCCGATCAAAAATACGGATAATTTTAATGACGATTAAACGCCAACCACCGCTAAAATATCTTGGGCGTGGGTTTCTGTTTTGACAGACGCATCAACGTGGATAATTTTACCACTACCATCAATCACATAAGTCACCCGTTTAGCATAACCACCCCCCTCTACATCATAAGCTTTGGTAATGCTTCCGTCAGTATCGGCTAATAAAGGGAAGGGTAAACTATATTTCTCAGTAAACTGTTGGTGGGAGGCTTCGTCATCCATGCTAACCCCTAAGACAACGATATCTTTTCCTTGATAAGTTGTATAGTTATCGCGGAAACTACAAGCTTGTTTAGTGCAACCGGGGGTATCATCTTTCGGATAGAAATACATCACAACGGTTTTGCCTGCAAAGTCAGACAGAGAAACGGTATTTCCGTTTGTGTCTTTGACGGTAAAGCTAGGGGCGTCTGCGCCAACTGCTAAAGGCATTGTATTTCGTCCTCCTCAATTAGACTGAACTTGACGTTGACTGTATTAAGTTATTTTAAGACATTTTGGGCAACCTGAAGAAAAAAGCATGAAGTGTTGATCGGGTATCTAGGAGTTGTCAGTAGATTTTGAGTTCCCTATTTTCTGTAAAAAATCTTTGTAAGTTAAAATTTCTGTCCCCTCAAAATTGACCAAACTTAATAAATCTGTATCTCCTGTAATTAAAAAATCAGCTTGACTATCTTTAGCTAAAGCTAATAAATAATTATCTTTAGCATCTCTACAAATAGAAACTTCTGAAGTTATTTCTATAGATAAACCAATAATTTTCAACAATTCCAGCAATTTTTGGATTTTCGATGCTGGAAAATATTTTTGAAGTTTTGGTTTTTGAGTTACTCCATTAATTTCTTCTAGGAGTTGTTTGCACAAGACAACCTGGAGCGTTTTATTGACGATTAATAGTTGGAGATTGCCTAATTCTTTACCAATCAAAAAGCTAATCCAAAGATTGGTGTCTATAATGACTTTAAGAGGTTGGTTTTCTAGCATGAATTTCGCTTCTAACTGCTTCTACTTCTTCCGTAATAGTTTCTAAAGAGAGTTCATCGGTTTTGAATGACTCTAAAAGCCCTGTTAATTGGCTGTTTAATACTTCTTTTTCAAGTTCTTGGCTTAAAAGCAATTTTTCTGGATAGGGCAGTTGTTTGACTAAGGCTAAAACTTGCTCAAAGTTCAGGGAAAGTTGATAGCTGGCTGGAGTCATTGTTCGTTACACTTAGGGTTTATGGATATTTTATCTTAAATTTTGAGATTGTATCTAACCCTCAACAAAATTGTGCTAGTTACGGTTAAGTTAACACGGGATTGCGCTATCTATGACTTTGGCATTTTCTGGGTTTTACTGTGTATGGAGATAGTTAATATTAACTTTATGATTTAGTCTATGTTCAACCGAATTCAACAGAAACAGAATAAGAATTTATTCCTAGCGCAGTATTCAAACGTTAAGTTCTGCAACAGTTTCTTTGATTAAAATTGAAATTGTGTAACTCTGGATACAGAAATAATTTGAGTTATCAAGACCAACGGTTGATGGGGGACAAGGAACGATGAAACTTAATCTCAAACAAGCGGATACAGAAATTCAACCGCAATGGCAACCGATTGTGGGGTATTCCTGGCGGCCTGAATTTCAATCCTCAACCTGGGTACAACTGCGACAACTTCCTAACCCCTACAGCCATGATCAAGCGTTGCTGTTGTGCCAACTTTCTGAGGATGAATGGGTGGGGTGGATTCCCGATCACGGTGAAACAATATTATATCGTGATCAATTCTTTCGGCCTTAACTTCTGAGATGGGGTACAGTACAAACAGAACCTTATTCCATCCTGTTATGACTGTTTTGGACGCTCCGGGGAAGTCTTCAATCGAATATTCTGAACCCACTCTCAAACGGGCTGAACGAGCACTTCGGTGTTCTCCGTTTCAACTGCAACTATTCACGACCATGCGGTTTAACAGTGTCAGCCTCAATGGAATTGCAGGACAGTCTGGGGTTAATTCTGCCTATACCCGGACTGCATTAACAGAACTCGCGGTTGAAAATGCCTTACTGTGGCTGATTCAAGTGGGGATTCTCCGTCGAGAAGTTGATGGTCAGGGAATTACGGATAGTTTTCGTCTAACGCCTTTGGGACGGAAATTAATTGACCAATGGGAAAGCCAAAATCAAGGGATTCCTCAGCCTTCATTGTGCGATCGCTCGATCAATAGTCTCAATCGTTGGTTACGATTTCCACTTTAACAAGGTTAACAGCCTAGATGCCTGTTCCACATTATTTCCCTTTAGATTGTAATAACTGTAAAATTTCAGCTTGAATCCGTTGTCTAAAGCGAGGATTACTTTGTTGTTGACGGGTCATTTCATTGAATTGAGAAACCGTTAATCCCTTCGACTCAATAATCCGTTTAGCTTGGTCGCAGTAACTCACCGCCAGTTGAGGTGCATTTCCGGGTAACGCACTAAAACTGGTGGGTTGATCACAAACGATGCGGGGCACATCCCCAACAATTTTTTTAATTTCATTCGCCACTTCATGACGTCGAGATTCTAAGGCTAAAGCCGCACGAGCATAATTTTTGATTGTTTCTTCACTATAGTTAAAACTTTCTTGGGCGTGGGCAGCCGAACCCAAGCTGAGAGAAGGAAACAATTGGGAGGGGGTTTGACTCCATCCGATGAAACTCCCACAGGCGGATAGAATCGCAATTGTTAAAGATTTCGATAGAAATTGACGAGTGAGAAATAACGTTTTCATAGCAAGTTCAGAATATATTCACTGAATATGTTCTGCTGGAAACAGAACATGAAACTTATATCAGAGTCAGATGTATTAATCCTAAGTACCAGACCCATTTTGTAGGCGCTGGAGTTCCGTTTGAATGCGTTTTTGCAAAGCCGGGTCAGCTTGTTGACGTTGGGTAATTTCGTTAAAACGGTTAATAGTTAACTCGTTCGTTTCAATAATGGATTTTGCTTTAATACAGTAATTCACAGCGATGTCTCGAACTGCTTTTTCCTGACGATTAATCGTTCGAGTTTCATTACAAACCATATCAGGAATCGACTTTTCGGCTCCCAAAAGGGTTTGAATGTCGTTATAAGCGGTTTGACGGTTGGGTTCAATTTCTAAAACAGCACGAGCATAATTGCGAATTTCGATTTCACTAAACTCTGGGGACTGCTGCGCTTGAACAACGGTATTCAACCCAGAAGCCGTTGAACTCGATAAATCGGGGACAATTCCCAACACAATCGCGCCACTGGAAAACACTCCCAGCAGTAGAGCCTGAGTCAGTAATGGGTGCGGACGCATAAATCGCAAGGGACACAAAAAATCCATCATATTGAGACGTTGTAATACCAAAGGCGACGGTGAAAGTGCTTAGTTCTCTTGAATTATTTTATGCCTAAGAAGTTCCTCATCCAAAACTTAAAAATTTTTCAGCTAAGAATTTGAGCCCCAATCACAACTTCTGCTGCCAACGAAGGGAGGGTTTCACTAAAATACAACAAAAAACGGGATCTCCAAATATTGCTATCGGATGAACCCACATTTTTGAGGTTATTAATTATTGTATCCTGAAAGGTTGAGAAATTGCTTTAAATCAGAACTTTGAACATGATTAAGAAAGTACACGGGGTAATTGCCGCAGGACATCCAGAAACCGTTAAAGCAGGTTTAGCCATGTTTGAGGCGGGAGGAAATGCTTTTGATGCGGCGATCGCTTGTCTGTTAGCGGCTTGTGTGACGGAACCCGGTTTAACGTCGCTGGCGGGAGGGGGATTTTTATTAGCCCATACTAACAGCAATCAAAACATTTTATTTGATTTTTTTACTCAAACTCCCCAATATAAATGTCCAACATCCCAGTTAGATTTTTATCCAGTGGGTGTTAATTTTGGCACGATGATTCAAGAGTTTCATATTGGTTTAGGATCGATGGCGGTTCCTGGGGTTTGGGCAGGAGTGATGCGGGTTCAAGAAAGTTTGGGACGTTTACCGCTTTCTGTTGTTGCTGAACCTGCGATTATTTTAGCAAAATCTGGCGTTGAAGTCAACTCTTTTCAAGCTTATACGTTTTCTAATTTATTGCAACCAATTTTATTAACAACGGCAGAAGGACGGGAAATTTACGCACCGAATGGTAATATTTTAAAGGTGGGCGATCGCTTAATGATGAGCCATTTTGCCCAAACTTTAGAAGCGTTAGTGTCTGGAGGACGTGAAGAATTTTATCACGGGGAAATTGCGCAAAAATTGGTTCGAGATTGTCAAAACAAGGGCGGACATTTGACGTTAGAGGATCTTAAATATTATACGGTAATTGAACGGAATCCTTTAACCCTTAACTATCGAGGGAAAACTTTATTAACGAATCCTCCTCCAAGTTCGGGAGGAACGTTAATTGCTTTTGCGTTAGAACTTTTATCCTCGGTTGATTTGAGCAATATTCCCTTTGATAGTGCCCAATATTTAAACCTGTTAAAAACCGTCATGCAAGTTACGAATATTGCTCGTAAGGAAAGGTTAGATGGCGAATTACATCAAGTGAATATTGCTGAAAACTTTTTATCTTCTGTTTCTAATTATCAACAACCTTTCCTACATTCGGTGAATAAATGGGGAAGTACCACTCATATTAGTGTTTTAGATCAAGACGGAAATGCAGCCAGTGTCACCACGTCTAATGGGGAAGGTTCAGGATATATTATCCCCGAAACTGGAATTATGGTTAATAATATGTTAGGAGAAGAAGACTTAAACCCTCAAGGATTTCATCAATGGTTGGAAAATGTCAGAATTTCTTCGATGATGTCTCCGACTTTAGTGTTAAATGATGCTCATAAACCGGATATTGTGCTGGGTTCTGGGGGGTCTAATCGTATTAGAACAGCCATTTTACAAGTATTATTAAATTTAATTGATTTTAAGATGTCCGTTGAAGATGCGGTGAATCGTCCTCGTGTCCATTGGGAAAATCATCGCTTTGATATTGAACCTGGGTTTGATGAGGAAACGGTTAATCATCTTAATTTATCTCCCCAGGATTTTATCAGATTATGGCCAGAAAAAAATATGTTTTTTGGTGGGGTTAATACTTTAGTTAAAACATCGGACGGAGAGTTATTCGGTGCAGGTGATATCCGTCGCAATGGAGTTAGCTTAACCAGTACAATTTAAGCAATAAAGCCCAATGCAAAAAGGATGAGGGTGATCTAAAATTTGTTGTTTTATTCCGGGGTCAGTTGATGAATTTTTCCGTATAATAAAAAGTTCACCAGAGGAGATGTCATCAGCGTTGTTACGATCGCCATAATCACCATCATAGTGAAAAGAGTAGGCGTAATCACACCTTGTTCTAAACCTATATTGAGGATAATTAACTCCATTAAACCTCTGGCGTTCATTAGGGCTCCAATGGTTGCAGATTCACGCCAATTTTCGCCTACTATTTTAGCAGCTAACATACAAGCAATGCCTTTACCAATAATTGCGATCGCCAAAATGATGATTGTAAGGCCCCATAATTGGGGCGTATTGACTAATCCAATTTGTGTGTTTAAACCCGAAAAAATAAAGAAAATTGGAAGTAAAAAGCTAGAGGTGAGAAATTCTGTATAGTGGCGTATCTGTTTGGCGAATTCTCCACGCGGCATAACCGTACCCAAAATGAATGCACCAAATACCCCATAGATTCCCATTAAATCAGTAAACCAAGCGCATAACATCAAAAGGATTAAGAGTACAGTTAAGGTTTGTTGGGTGACTCGACGATCACGCTTAGTCCAACGAGTAAAAACTTTGAATAGGGGTTTTCCTACAAAAACCATGAATAATACATACTCAATACCGCCACCAATTGCTAAAGCTGCAATGGTCAAAGAATCTTTCATACTAGCTAATACAATTGCGAGTAAACACCATGCTGTCGCATCATCAATTGAACCTGCTGCTAATGCTAAAGTTCCAAAACTTGTTTTCGCAATATCCCGTTCATACAACATTCTGGCTAACAGGGGAAAAGCCGTAATTGACATGGAAGCACCTAAATATAAAGCTGCCGCCCATGAAGTAATTTGCGGATTAAACAGTTGGTTATTACCATATAAAAATAACGCAGCGATCGCACCTAAAGTGAAGGGGGTAATGACACCAGCCAGAGAAACCAAACCTGCGCTTTTGATATTGTTTTTTAACTGATCGGTATTTAATTCTAAGCCAATCAGAAACATATAAATCACTAATCCAATCTGACTAATGGCAAAAAGAATTGACATGGATGGATTAGGAATTTTAGTGCCTGATTCCAAAATTAGGGGAACGTTAGGAAATAACCATTGTTGGATATCAGGTGCAATTAAACCCAATAAAGATGGCCCTAATATAACTCCAGCAATCATTTCACAAACTACATCGGTTTGTCCGACATAACGCCCCATGATGGAAACAATACGACAAGTACCTAAAATTATTGTTAGTTGTAATAATAATTTCAGCACTAGCTCAAAATTTGACATGATCTATTTCTACCTCATGCAGCCTGTCTGGTTTACATTTTTTTGAGTGGTCAATCCTTAAACAGTCGTTCAAAACTGAACCCTGTCTTTAAAAGTATACATGACAAAAAAATATCCATGTTAATACGAATCACGAATATAAATCTCAAAAAACAAAAAGCTACAAAATCGAAATAGAGAATATAAAAAAGGGAACAAAACCAATAAAAAATGCTACAAAATCCGAAAACTTATCAATTTATTACTTTTGTATTTTGCCAGGTCAGACTGAATATCAAGTCGTTTTCTTTTAAAATAGATGAGTATTTTTACTAATGCTGATCACTGAGGTTGGGCGGGATAACCCCGCCCCTACACATTATTTGGCGCCATAATAAAACAGGATTTCTTTATCTTTTAATCCTTGAAATCCGGCATCAATTAACAGTAGATTCAGTTCATCTTGAGCAATATGTTTAGCCCCAATCCGAACAATTCGAGAACGCATTGTATTACTAACGCCACTGCGTTGACGTCCGGCTTCTAATCCCATGACTTTATGGTAGAGATTGAGTTTGGCTTCAGGAATGGGTGTTCCATCAAAGTCAATTCCTTTGGTGATCGCCACATCAATTGCATCTGCACCAGTGGTTGATTCCGTCGTTGTAGGAGTTTCTGAAGTCATGATATTTTCCAATTGAATTGTTAAACTGTTCTATTCTACCTTGAAACCTTTAACGATACATTTGAGTTTCTAAATCTTTGATCACCCGTTGTTTATCCGGTTGTCCTTTTAACAGTTTTAATAATCCTAACCCTTGAGGAATCGATTTCTGGGCTGTGGGTTCAGCAAAACCACTGACTCCATCAATATCATTCATTAAAGTTCGATAAAACGCCACACCGAATAAATGATGAATGGGTTTTTCACCTTCTCCAAAGGAACCGACCGCCATCCAATTATTACCAATAGCTGTGGCTTGATTTCCGGTATTTGAAACCGCAGGAATTCCTAATTTAATTTTATCACGAGTTGAACGTTCTGCCACTTGAGCGATCGCAACTCTTGCGGTCATTTCCATTAACGGAACAGCACCTTTAATAATCATATTTCCTGATAATAATCCTAATCCGCCACGAGAGACCGAATTATAAGATTTTTCAGCTAATCGATCAATTTTAACTTCCGCAATATCAATGCCTTGAATTCCGGTTGCTGGATAATCTGGATAAGTTTTAAAAACCGATTGTAGAGTCTCCTGAATAATTTTAAACGATTCTAAATAATCATGATGATCAAACTCATTGTTTAAGGATAAATCCGGTTTGCGAATTAATTGATAAATCACTTTTCCAAGGGCAGGAATTTCAGCATTCATCATCCATTCATCTAAGGCGACTAATGTTAAAGCATCCAGAACCGTTTGTCCTTCTCGGATTTCAATATAGGTTTTCGCGTATCTTTTTCGATCAGATTCTGATAACTGAGGATGGTTATAAATGGCACTAATAATCAGAATATCTAAGGTTAAAACCCTCGATGTCACACTTCCCCGTAAATAGTATTTTTTTAAATCCGCCTTTAAGGATGAATTCAGAATAATCGAATCAATTTTAGTTAAAGCTTGTAAATCAGGAACCGCTTCTCCCGAACGAACATACTGATAGGTTCCTTTTAATCGCATTTTTTCATCTAAATCTAAATCCGATGTTTCTAATGCCTTTTCTAAACATTGTTCTAAACCCAAGAAACGGGAATGATGGCTGGCTATAATATAGCGTTGACCCATATCCGAATACAGTTTAGAGGTTAGAACTAAATAATCTAATAAATCCAAGGCGGTAAAATCTTGAGTCGGTTGCCCATAATTTAAACGATTATAGGCTTCTAAACATCTAGTTTTAGTTTGTTCATACAAGGAAGTTTGATTAATTAAACGGTTAATTTGTCGATCTAAATTCGCTTCAGCATTATAAAATGTATGAAGGACTAAAAACGCATCATTTCCTTGAACGCCACATCCTTTTAGTCGTAAATTAGCACCTTCTGTGCGGTTCGGCGGAATTCTAACGGTGTAAGTTTTTCCACTTTTTAAAGTTACGGTTTGATTGCCCCCTTGATAAGCAGTTTGATAGGAAATAAAAATATGATACAGTTCATCTAAGCTACAATCTGGTGCATTAGGATTCGTTAAGGGTTCTGGGGATTCTGAACCTAAATGATCCACCCAATCTTGACCTTTTTTCCAAGTTGATTCTACAGAATGAGTCGCCGTATCCCGAATAGTTTTTCCGGCTTCGGCAGCTTTATGACTAATAGTTTCTCCCAGATTCGACACGGAATGTTTTGCCGCTTCTGTGGCTTTTTCTGTTAAAGATTTACTGGCGTTCGCTGCTTTTTGACTAACGCTATCTTTCAAACCTTCTGCTTTTTGAGTGATAGAATTCCATATAGATTTATTTTGGCGATCGCTCATTAATTTACTCCCTCTTTAACCGTCTTGAAACCCTGATCTAAAACACAGATGATCTAATTTAACCTAAAGTTCAGTTAGAACAATAATCTTAATAACATCGGTGTTGCTGATTCTAAGAATCCCAAAAAACCACCACGAGGTTGATTTTGGTCTGGATTTTGTCGATATTCTAAGACTTCAACTAACTGAAGTGAAATTTTTTCTCCTTCTGGAGAATTCAACGTTTGATAGAGTTGTTGAGCTTGTTTAGCATCAGCAATTGCGCCAGGTAAGTCGCCTAAATCTGCCCGTGCCATACCCCGAGCAAAATAAGCAGCCGCTAAATTTGGATCAAGTCTTAACGCTTGATTATACAAATCAATGGCATTGACATAATGACCCGCCTTGGCTTCCGCCACCCCTAAACGGTAAAAGTCCTCAGCATTGCCACTATTGGCGGGTAGTCCCACCACACCCACTAACTGAGTATTATCGAGACTTTGGGCGTCTAAAATCGCATTAGTCAGATAGGCACTTCTTAAGTCTGTGCCATTGAGAATGGCTCCCGTCAGATTAGCTCCTGTTAAGTTCGCTCCAAATAAACTCGCCGCAGTCAAGTTCGCTCCCCGCAGGTCAGCACCCGTCAGGTTTGCTCGACTGAGGTTTGCGCCTACCAGGTTTGCGCCATTGAGGTTGGCCCCGACTAAATTCGCCAGTACCAAACCTGCCCCACTGAGGTCACAATTCTGACATTGTTTCGTGGCGAGAAGTTGTTGAGTTTGTTCTAAATTTTCCGCGCTGGCTGGTGTTAGAGGACTGAGCATCCCTAACAGGGCAATACCAACTATGATTCTCTGTTTCATAGGACAGATTACAAAAAAGCCATTGTCGTTATCATAAAATATTCTTTAACGAATTGCTATCGGCTGCGGAGACATCGAGAATCAACAATATTGATAAGAATCACAGTTAAGCAGTGAACTAGATCACAGTGATCGGGGGTGTTGGATCACGGCCCATTGTCTAAATTGAAGGAACAATAAGGCATGAAGATGAGGTGCGTATAGGTGATGTCTATGTTGCTCAGTGAACCTACGGTTAGCGTTGAAAGTAGCCTTGAGACATTAGTAAATCAAATTTTCTATTCTCGAAAAATTACCCGCAGTGATCAGCGAGTTTTAATGTCGTTATTACTCTCCAAAGATACATTAACTTTAGAAGAAAGTTCTTATATTGATGAAGTTTTTGAACGCCTACGCCGAGGATTAATTCATGTTGTGGATTAATCTTTTTACCTTACTCCTGACTTAGAAATTGTAACCACAGGCGAATGATCCCTGTGGTTAAATTTTGACTTTTATTTTTTCAAAAATTACGATGAAGTTTTATTTTCAAAGCGTTGGTAAGGAAAACGTCCTGTTTTCGGATCAAACCATTGGTTCCACAGTTGCAAATTTTCATCCGAGGTAATCGTTTGATTGACTAAAGTTCCCCATTGGCGACTATTTTTCGGTAAAATACAGCCATAATTTTCAAAGGTTAGGGGTTGTTCAGGAATCAAACGAAATTTTTTAAAGTCTTCTCCTTGTTTCCATAATTCACCTAATAATAAAATTCCATCACTGACCATTAAATCAATTTCTTCGGATCTTAATCGACGAATTCCATCTTCACGACTCCCCACAACTTGCCATTGCGCTTCAGGATAAACGGGTCTAAATTCATCATCTGTTGTGGTTCCGAGTAAAAAGCCAACGGTAATACTATTTTCTCGAATTGTTGCTAATTGAGTTTCTGAGGTCTTGGTGGGATCTAAACGTTCTGCATCCGCTTCTCGAACTAACACTTGAATTCCACTGGTAAAATAAGGAATGGAAAAATCCACCGTTTCTTCTCGTTGAACTGTAATACTTGTGGCTTCACAAACAATATCTAATTGACCTGTTTCTACTTGACTAAATCGATCTTTTAAGGTGACACTTTTTAAGTCTAATTTAATCGGTTTATTCAATTGTTTTTCCAGTCGCTTTTGAATCAGTTTAATTAAATCAACAGAATATCCTTGTAAAGTGTTATTTTTATCCGTATAACCAAAGGGAACCGCATCCGTCCTCACCCCTGCTGTCAGTACCCCTGTCCGGTTTACTTTTTCTAATACGGTTTCAGCCCAAGTTAATAAGGGAAAATTAACGGTAAATAGAAGAGTCAAAAGAGAAACAGCAAGTTTTTTGTCCATTGATGTTAGATTTCTCGCCAGATTAAAATATCTTGTCATCCTATAACATTAATGGGGATCTGAAGGCAAGAGGGACAGAGATTGGCTGGGAAGCGGTTATGGGATTTAAGTGATTAACATCATGCAATTTTACCTAATTTTAGAGGTTTTATACTCTTTTTTATTAGGCACGAGTATAATATAATTGAAAAGCACTCCAGTTTAGTAAAATGTCTCATATCGGTTTAGATTTTGGTACAACTAACTCGATTATTTCCTATCTCAACTTTCATGGAGAACCGGAGGCTTATTCCTGTCCGCCTCCAGATGGTTCTAAATATATCCCTTCTTTTATTGCCTATCATCATGATCATTATATAGAAATTGGTAATGCGGCTCACATGGCGGGAACCCAGGATCATCAAGTCGAAACCTACGGTCATTTTAAGATGCGATTACCCTTAGATTCATCTGAATTTTCTCAATATTTCTCCTCGAATCGCACCCCCATGAGTGTAACAACAGATTATCTACGAGAACTGTTAATTTCTGATGAAAATTCCTATAGTTTTAGAAGTCAAAAGGGTGAAATTCAAACCCTAGTTGTTTCTGTTCCTGAAATTTGGCAACGAGATATTTATAATTTAGGTCGAGAACGTTTACAAACCTTAATTAAACAAGAATTAGGCTTAGAAAAACAGTTCTTACAACTGGTGAGTGAACCTGTGGCGGCGGCGGCTTATTATGCTTGGATGACCCAACGCTCTAATCAGCAACAAAACCGTAAACCGTTTCATGGTAATTTGCTAGTTTGTGATATGGGGGGTGGTACATTTGATGTTAGCCTTTGTCGTATTTATGGAGATCATAAGGTTGAAGTTCTCTATTTTGATGGACAAGGAGATAAAGGATTAGAATCCGCCGGAGTCGCTTTTGATCGTCGGATTGTTCAGCAAGCTTATCGTAAAAAGCAAGGTGAATTTTTACAAGAATCTGATCCAAAATTAATGAGTTTAATGGGGGATTTTGAACGAGTTAAAATTAATACTCATGACCGCAGCACGAGGTTATTTGTTAATTATCTCAATCTTGAAGAAAAAAATGATAAAATTAATGATGAAGTCTATAAATTTAGTGGTTATTCTATCACCTTTGGAGAATCAGAGGAGGCATTTAAACCTATTAAACAAGGAATTGAAACGGTACTCAATCGAGTTCAATCCTATCTAAAAGAACAAGATATCAAGATTGATAAACTGTTTATGGTAGGCGGATTTTGTCAGTTTATTTTAGTTCAAAGAGCGATTATGGATGCTCTAGGAATTGATAAAAATGATCCGCGCATTGACCGCAGCTTTAATATTACGAACAGCGCCTATGCAATTTCCTACGGAGCTTGTTTAATTGCCAATGGGTTAGTGAATCCAATCGAAAAATATGTCCATACTGTAGGAGTTATTTTAGAAACCATCAATACTCAAACCCATGAACTCGAAAAATTAGATATTTCTTTAATTCAAGGCGGGTCGAATTTAGACGATTTAGCACAACCTAATTTTTATTCTCAACCCCTGACTCCCATTGATCATAAAATTTCCATCACCCTGTGGTTACAATTATTATCAAAAGGAAAGAAACATCAACATTCCCTTCCTGATATGATTGAGTTACCCCATTGTTCATTTGAGACTAAATATAAAATCGGAATGAAAGTGGATCGATCTCAAATTGCTTATTTAGTTCTCGAAGAACTCAGAAGCGGAAACCGCTTAGAATATCCCTTGGGAAATGTCGTTTCTGAGATGTTCCCTGGTCATGTTTTAATTGATGGAATTTAATAAACATTATGCTGCAAAATCAAAAAACTCTCAACTTAATTGAACAAATTAAAACTTGTCAAAATTTCTTAGAATTCGATAATATTTCCTTACCTTTTGAGTTGATTCAAGCTATTTTTGATGACTGTCAATTAACCTTTACTCCTGAAGTATTCAAACAGTTATCAGAAACGGAGGAGGAAACCTTAGAAGCTTGGGCGATCGCTCTTTCTAAAACCTTAGCAACTCAATTAGAATTACTCAACGCTTGGCAACCCTTACTAGATTCGTTGCCGATTTCTGCGAATCTAAAACAAAGAATTAGCGATCGCAATCAATCGTTAAAAGCCTTAATGAGTGAAAAATCAGAACTATTAAAATTATCTAGCTTAATTTTATCAAAAGAACAACAAATTTGTCAAGAAACTCAGAAATTAAAAACCCTAAAATCTAAGATTCAAAAGTTAACGACCCTAGAAGCAGAATTGCAAAGCGTCAACTTAGAACAACTCAGAACAACTATTACCGAAAAAGCCACCCAACTAGAACCCCAACAACAAATTCTCACCAATTTACGCCAACAAAAAGCCGAATTAGACGAACAAATTAACGCCTTACAACAGCAACAAACCCTATTAAAAGAGGAAATGACCTATTGGCAATCTCGACAAAACCATTTAGAACAAACTACCCGCAATTCCGTATCCGAATTAATCACCTTAACCCAACTCCAACGTCAACGCTTATCAGAAGCGCTCGCCCAAGAATTAGCGAATTTAGAAACCCAGAAACAACAACTGATTCAACAACAAGAAAGCTATAACCAAGTGCAGCAACAAATCCAACAAACTCAAACCGATTTTGAAACCTATCACACCGTAACCCAGGAATTAATCACCCTGTTAAATAGTCATTATCAAACCAATGCAACATTAGGAAAACTCTTACCTGTGAATTGTGAAAAAATCGATCATCTGCTCAAAACCGTACAGGAAACTTTAGCAGAAATTGACCAAGAATTATCAACCTCTCGACAAAAACAAGAGCAGATACAACAAAAAATCCGTTTTACTTTTTAATACTTTTCTTTTGTTGCTTCGTTACCAATTTGACGACGCAAGATATAGAAGATATTAGTCACAGCATGACCTGAAATATATCCCTGAACTTGTCCCTGTTTCACTGTGTTTAATGCTTGTGTGGAAGCGACAACAAATGACTGACGTTGAGCTAAAACATCCAACAAGACATCACTATCAAATAAAACCCGTTTCAACTGTATTTTTCCTCCAAATAATCTATATAGGACTCAAGAGAATCATCTGCATTGAGTTGAATTACACCGATCAAACTTTGAGTCCAAGGATCAAGATCAGTAATTAATTCAACGCTTGGAGTCGGAGAAATAGATAACAGAGTTTCTTGCTGAATTGAGGCTAAAATAGACTGGACTAACTGCCAGCGATCGCGAATTGGTAATTGCAATACTTGGTTTTGTAATTCTTGCAGTGTCATCATCACTCTCTCCATCGTTATAATAGTTAATCATCAACAGTTTTTGACGGCTCCCTACTCCTAAAATGACCTTACTTAATCTTGCTGAAATTTGCCCTTCAACTCGTACCCTTGGCCCTGGTCAACGGTTTGCAATTTGGGTGCAGGGATGTTGTTTTAACTGTCGGGGTTGTGTTTCTCCAGAGTGGATACCCCAGAAACAAGCCACAGAAATTGATTCCCAACACTTAGCCAATTATATATTATCAATTCCGGGTACAGAAGGATTAACGGTTTCTGGCGGTGAACCGATGTTACAAGCAGCCGCATTAAGTGAATTATTTAATAATTTACGTCAACAACAGGATATTTCTATTATTTGTTTTACTGGGTTTACTTTAACACAACTGCAAGCTCAAAACAACCCCGAAATTGATCAAATTTTAACCTTAATAGATGTTTTAATTGATGGACAATATCTTCCTGAATTTAATGATAATCAAGGTTGGCGAGGTTCATCAAATCAAGTCGTACATTTTTTAACTTCTCGTCATTTACCTGAAGCCAGTTTATTTACACAACGTCAGCGAGATGTAGAAATTCATCTACGCTCCAATGAAGCACTAATGGTTGGTGTTCCCCCTCTAAATTTTTCCCATCAGTTTAAAACCACCATCGATACTGCCACAAAGTAGGGTTTTTCATCGCAGTGCACGCACCATTATCCTTTGTTAATTAGGAATATCTTCTAATCTAAAAGTTCGCATTTCTTCCCCTGATAAATACTCCATAACAATCCGACTTTTTAAACGTTGTACCATTTTTTCATAAAGGTTTCTGACCTCTCGACCATTGCCAAAATTTCGCCCACGATTTCTATACATCTCTCGACATAAAATTAACAATTTTTCTGATACTTCTGGGGTAACTATCCACCCTCCTTGCTGACCCATTCCTAAACAAATTTGATGTAATTCTTCTCCGGTATAATCAGGAAACTCAATAATATTACTAATTCGAGATTTAATCCCCGAATTTGCATTCATAAACTCTTGCATTTCTAGGGTATATCCTGCTAAAATAACAATTAGGCGATCGCGTTCATTTTCCATCATTGGCACTAACGTATCAATCGCTTCTCGTCCAAAATCATTCCCAGAATCACTGCGACTTAACCCATAAGCTTCATCAATAAATAATACTCCATCTAACGCAGATTCAATAATTTCTTTCGTTTTTAAGGCCGTTTGTCCCACATATCCAGCCACTAAATCACTACGATTTGCTTCAATAAAATGCCCTTTTTGTAACAGTCCCAACGCTTTAAAAATTTGTCCAATTAATCGCGCTACCGTTGTTTTTCCCGTCCCTGGATTTCCCGTAAATAAGAGATGGCGAGTTTGCTGTCCTTCATTAACAGAAATACCCGCTTCTCTTAACCGTTGGTTGGCTAATTGTTCATTCACAATTTCTCGGATATTCTGTTTAACAGAATCTAATCCTGTTAATCGATCTAATTGTTGTAATAACTCCTGTAAAACTTGCTCATTTTTTCGAGATTCTTGACGATATTCCGGGGGTAAATCTTGGAGTTGAAACGGTTCTTTTAACTGATCTAAATTCTGCTGAATGACACGCTGAGAACGTAATTGATCCATTTTGTCAAATAAATTTTCTACTACTCCCGCATTACCAAAATTTTGATCCCGTCGTCTATATAAATTCGTAAATAAACTCACTAACGCTAATTCTAATTCCGGTGTCATTGAACATTGCACCCGCGATAACCGTTGTTGAAAAATTGCTAACAATTCCGAGGGTGTATAATCTTCAAAAATAATCGTAGTGGGTAAGCGACGTTTTAACCCCGGATTACTTTCTAAAAATTCATTAATATTATCAGGATATCCCGCAATAATTACCGCCAGTCGATGACGGTCATCTTCCATTCTTTTCAGCAAAGTATCAATCGCTTCTTGACCAAAATCATTATTTCCCCCTTGACTTAACGTATAAGCTTCATCAATAAATAATACCCCATCTAAAGCTTGATCAATCACTTCATTGGTCTGAATAGCAGTTTGTCCCACATATCCAGCGACTAAATCTTGTTTAGCAACTTCTCGAACATGACCCCGTTTTAATAATCCTAAATCTCGATAGATTTCTCCTATTAATCGCGCTACGGTGGTCTTTCCTGTCCCCGGATTTCCTGTAAAGATTAAATGCAGACGGGGTGGGTCGGTTTGTTGTCCTTGTTTTTGACGTTGTTGTTGTACAATTAGCTGGGGTATTTGTTGACTAATTAAAGTTTTAACACGGGATAAACCGATCATTTGATTTAACCTTTCTAAAGCAGGTTGGGTGCTAATATCCGCCGTCAACCAACGCTTTGCTTTTGCTTGAGTTAGGGAAATTTCAGGGACGCTTTTAAATCGATGATACCAAGTATTTAAAGATTGATTTTCCGCCGATATCCATTGGGAAAGTTGATTAAGATTTTTCCAGACCAGGGTTTTTTGTTGCTCTAAGCGAAAATACTGTTGTAAGTTATTAATTTCTTGGATATCGGGAGATGCTAGGCGAATTAAATTTAAAGATTGAGTTGTAGAATTATCTCGGTTTGTGATATAATTAGACAGAAGCGTGAAACCAATGCGATCGCAATATTCTTGCAATTTAGAACTGGTTTCATGGTGAGAAATAAAAATACACAGGTTAGAATTTTGCGGCGGTAAACGTAACCAATTAACAAACCGCCCAAATAGTTCGCGGCGTTGATCAAATTGTCCTAAATCTTCGGTATTGGTAAAAATAATAACGGATTTTTGGTTAATATCCTGCATGACTGTTTCAAAAATCGGCAGAATATTAACGTCTTGTAATCGAGTTTGAGAATGGTGAGTTGTGGGTTGGGGTGTAACTGTTGGTGGGGGTGTTTTTCGCCCTAATAATCCCCGTTTTCTTCCTAATGAACCGGAAAATCTGAGATCTTGACAGGGGGTGGAATTATGGTTAGATTGCGTTTGGGGAAGACAGCGATCGCGCGATGCTTGATCTAAGAAATACAGTTTTTCTACTCCAGAATAAAACAGGATTCTTTGATAACCTTGGGATAGGAAATAACGATGTAAAACCTGTTCTATATCTTGTAATAATAAATCTGGAGTGCAGAAGGTATCGCTGGTATGAGTTCCATAGAAGATAAAAAAGCGATCGCCTGAATCTAAATTTAACCCGGATTTAATTCGTTCAACGGTCATATTTAAAGTTTTCAATTGGGTTATTAAGATGTTATATTATGGAGGGGTTCAAATAGATAGTGTAGCGATCGGGAGTCAACCTATGCAAGCGATTCTTCTAAGTCGTGAAGAGGTGGCGCGACGTGCAGAACAACTGTACGAGTCTGGAATCCGTCAAAAGGTCGAAATCGACGAAAATATTGGCAAAATGGTGATCATCGACATTGAAACAGGTGATTATGAAGTCGATAAAACTGGGTTACAAGCATCACGAAATCTTAGCAAAAAGCACCCAAACGCCCGCCTCTTTGGTATTCGCATCGGCTACAATGTTGCTGTCTCATTTGGTGGTGTTATGGAGCGTGTCTATCAGTGATTTCTGGAATTGTGATAGATAGACATCCAACAGTCTCGCTGACGTTTTTGTTACCCAATGGCTCAACCATACCCATTGAGTTTGTTATAGACACAGGCTTTACAGGAGAACTGTGCCTTCCACTAGAAGCGGTTTCATTGATGGGCTTACCCTTCAGACACGATACTCCAGCAAACTTGGCAGATAACAGCCCAGTCCTGCTACCAGTTCACGAAGCGACCGTCCTCTGGGATGATGAAGAACGAGAAGTCCTAGTCATTGCGACAGGGAGACGACCCTTACTGGGAACTGCTTTATTAGATGAGCAAGAACTCGTCATTCAATTTACAGAAGGCGGGTTGGTGACAATCGATGAGTTGTAAATGCCAATCTAGCATTAGGTAGCGCAGGCTAACAACACAGTAGAGCGGACGGTAAAAAGTCTTCGCGCTTTGTTTCAGTCCTATCTGCCACCCCTCATTTTAGCCGTTCTTCCATTAAACATAAAAAAGCGATCGCCTGAATCTAAATTTAACCCGGATTTAATTCGTTCAACGGTCATATTATTAGGAATGAATATATCAATAAACCCGTAGGGGCGAGGCGCGCCTCGCCCCTACACCTGAAATTGATTTCAATGCTTTTGGCATTAAGTTGAAACTGATGAAACCTGCCACGCCCCTAAGAATCCTAGCCAGAAAGGGAGAAAGCAACCCGAAACCCGTAGATGCTGACATAGTTGCCGGGATAGTCCCTGACACGAACAGCAGAACGGCAGCTATCAGGATTGCCGCTCCACGAACCGCCGCGCAAACAATGATATTCTCGGCTTCCTAGTAAATTTACTAAATTATCAACATTATAAACTTGATAAAGATTATCATTCTGATTTAGATCATCCCAAACTTCTCCTCGGATTGGCGCACCCGTATAGTTTTCATGCCAAGGGTCGGCACACCATTCCCAGACATTGCCATGCAGGTCATACAACCCAAAGACATTGGGGTAAAACTCCCCGACAAGATTGGTTTGCTGGCGATATTGCCCCTTGGGTTCGCTGGCATAGATTTTGCTGCCGTCATAGTTGGCTAACTGACTGGTGATCGTTTCCCCAAAGTAGAACGGCGTTGTAGTTCCGGCGCGACAGGCATATTCCCATTCTGCCTCCGAGGGCAAGCGATAGGGCGTTCCTGTGTATTGATAGAGTCGGGCACAAAATTCCACCGCATCATACCAGCTTACATTTTCTACAGGTCGGCGATCGCCTTTAAACCTAGAAGGGTCTGGTGTTAGGTCACGGTGAACCTTTGGTAAGTTCGCAACCCGTTTCCATTGCACTTGAGTAATGGGATATTTACCCATCAAAAAAGGCGAAACGGTAACTGGATGTTGGGGTTTTTCTTGATCATATCCTTCCCCCTGGGGTGAACCCATCAAGAACGTCCCACCCGGAATAGACACCATTTCTAAAATAATATTGTTGCCTAATTCTTCCAGAAATTCCTGAGCTTTGTGGGTTGGATAATTAATAATTTCTCCTTGACGATTAACCGTAACCGGTACAAAGCTAAATTCTTGCAATTTTATCTTTAAAGACGTAGAAGGTTCGGGAATAGGTTCTTCTATTTTAGCGAATTCCAGTTGTGTTTGAATAGCTGTTAACTGTTCGCTAATGGGGGTAAAAAAATCGAGTAAGGTTTGCGGGGTAACGATTTCTTGGGCTAATTTTTCCTGATATTTGATTTGAGATTGGTTTAACTGATTAATCTGGGTTTGGAGTTCCTGACGTTCTGCGGTTGCGGTGGTTAATTGTTGTTGAATGGTTGTTAACTGTTGGGTGAGAATCGAGATAGATTCTGTTAATTCTTGACTGGGAACTTGAGAAAATTGATCAAATTTAGTTAAAATTTCTGTTAACTGTTGTTGAGAAGCAAGTTGTTGTTCTTTTAACTGTTTTTGCTGTTTTTTTAATTTTAACCAAGCTTGTTTTGCCCAATTGAATTTAGCTTTTTCCTTAGCAACAAATTCATCAGGGATATGTCCAGGGAAAGTCACAGGATAGGGCGTTAAATCCCATCCACAAGTTGTACAGAAGCTAACTTGATGTTCTGTGTATTCTGTTTGACAGATCGGGCAATTCGCCATAACTTTAGGGTTTGCAATCTTAAATAAAATTATATCAGAAACCGGGTTTGTTATATCAGAAACCGGGTTTCTATAGCCATCCTAAATCAGTTGTAATATTTCCATCTATCTCGACGCCTCCCAACCCTCCCCTTACTAAGGGGAGGGCTAGGGTGGGGTTCTATATTTTGATCGCAAATCATTTAGGATTGCTATAGTAGAGTTTCTCAAGTTTGATTCCGTTGTTTAACTTTCTCCAAATTTTGATATTGAATTTGAGGTTGATCACGACATTCTATATCTTTCAAGTCAGGATCTTTACCTTGGACTCCTTCTTGTTGTAACGCTGTAAAAATAGATTTAGCTTGTTGATTAACGGAATTTTCATCAATTAAGGTTTGACTAAAGGTATTAATTGAAACTGAATTAGCACCAAATTCCGCTTCAGGACTAATTACCGTTACCACTTCATCTCCAGCAACATTTTTAACTTTGACCACAAAAGCATTACGTTGATCTGAACCTTCATAAACCGCATCAGATTCAGGATCAAGGAGACGATATCCTAAAGATTCTAAAACATCAACTACACGATCAGCAATTTCTACCCGCAGTTGAGATCCTAAAATTGACAATTTCGCCTGTTCGACAATTTCTCCTAATAGCGGTTGTAACGCTAAAATTTGATCACTCAACTGTTTAACCTGTTCCGTTGTTAAAGTTTCGGATTGAGTTTTAAGTTGAGTTTCTAACTGTTGTAACTGTTGTTCATATTCAGTTAATCGACCATTCACCCAATAATCAACCTCTAATTTAAAGGTTTCTGCATCATCTCCCTGTCCCACTTCTACCTCACAGTTTCGATTCGCTTGTACCTCTGTAATTAAGGTTTTTAAATCCTCTAAAGCTGCCTGATAAAGTAATAGCCATTCTTGCTCTTTTTGTTCTAATTCCAAGCGTAAATCCGCTAATTCTAAATAGGTTTGTTGAGTCGTTGCGATCGCAGCTTCCATCACCCCATTTTGAATATTAGTCCGGGCTAATTCCAAACCTCGACGCAATTCTGCTAACCGTCCAGGGGCAAACTTTTGATGTTGATACTCTCGATCAATTTGTTGCCAAATTGTTTCTACATCGGCTAATAAATCTTGGGCGAGTTGGGATTTTTGCTCACGTTCCTGTTTTAAATCATTGACAACGTGATCAATTTGTTGTTGTAAAATTCGTTGTCCTTGCTTGCGTTCATTGCGTTCTTCTATAATTAATTGAGTGAATTTTTGATCCTGTTCTGTAATTAACCGGGTATATTCCTGACGCTGTTGTTGGGTGATTTTTAAATATTCCTGACGCTGTTCTTTAAACCCTTGACGCATTGCAGTTTCTAAACGGTTAGTTTCCTGTTGTAGCGCCTGTTGTTGACGTTTTTCTGAGTCTCGGACTGCGGTTTTAAATTCCTGACGCTGTTGCTGTAACCGCTTTTGGGTATTGCGTTCTAAATCTGCTAAACTACTTTTTAAACGTTGGTTTTCCTGTTCCTGGCGTTGGGCACGTTGTTCGAGGGGAGCAAAACGCTGTTGAAACTCTTGTCTCGCCTGTTCTCGGACTGCATTTAACCGTTCGGGGAGATCCTGTTGCACCGAACGCAGACGGCTTTCCTGTTCCTTCAGACGTCGTAATTCCTGCTCTTCAACACTAACATATCGCCGTTTTTCGCCACTCATGGTCTTGCTTTCCTCTGTTTGGCTGAGATGGTTTCTATGTTCCGATTTTAATCTATATTTTTCGGTTTTACAATCTCCTAAAAAGCTATAATTTTTATCGATTTAATGAGATATAGCAATTTCAAAAACTGGTAATTAATATAAAATCTTTAAAGGTTTGCTACACATCCGTATTGCGTAGAGATGTTGTATGCAACGTCTCTACGATTGTAGGGGCAATTCATGAATTGCCCCTACCACAAATCAAATAGGATTGCTATATAAAGTTTTATGAATAAAATGTAGGGTTAGCAAAAAATTCTGCTCTGGATTTAAAGATTGAGTGAAATTAAGACCTATCAGAGTATAGAGGGAGACTGGATGAGGGTGATTATAGTATATTAAGAAATATAGAGGGCTTCTTCAGCACAGTTTTTGATGCAGAAGCGATTTTTACACCGAAAGGCGTTTAAAACCGAAACAATTACTCAAGCTGCATCCAATCAAAATCGGGCTGTATGAAACCCACAACCCACAGGGGGTCATCATGACTGGATTAGAACTCACTATCTTTATTGTAGGGCCGTTAGTATCGTTTTTATTTGCGATCGCATTAACCCCCAGTAAAGCAGAGATTGTTTCTGATCAGGAACATTCTTAGATTTAATTTAATAAAGGTTTACGGGAGTGAGAGCAAAAGTCTCGTAAACTAGAATCAGATTATTCTGACGCTTAAAACCGATGATAGGTTCCGTCACTGTTAAACGGTTTTCACAAATTCTACTCGGTGCTGTGGGTGGAATTTTTGTCTTGAGTTTTCATCAGGTACAAGTTGCTGTATCCTTCCCCATTGTTGAATTAAAAACTGAAAATCAAGTTGTTGCCACCGAAATTAATTCTTCTGAAGATTTAATTGAAGAACCTGCACTTCCCCCTTTAGGAAAACCCGACCCTTTTCTTCCTCAAAAACCCTTTCCGCCTCCGAGTTTAAAGAAACCCGAAAAACCTTATTATTCTTTAGTTCCCGAACGCTATAAAGGCAAAACGATTTATCAGGTTTCTCCTCGAAATCAAGAAAAAGTAATTGCCTTAACCTTTGATGATGGCCCCTGGTTAGAAACCTTAAAAGTTTTAGCAGTTTTACGACAGTTTGATATTAAAGCCACATTCTTTATTTTAGGTCGTAATTTAATATTATACCCTGAAATTATACAACAGGTTGTTCAAGGGGGTCATGCGGTGGGGAATCATACTTGGACACATCCTTATGGAAAAATGGAACCCCGAAAAGCTAAATCAGAAATTGAAAATACATCGGCAAAATTACAGTTGATGACGGGGGTAAAAACCCGCTTATTTCGTCCTCCTGGGGGAATTTTAGATAATGGAACTGCGGAGTATGCGCGCAGTAAAAATTATGCGATTATTATGTGGTCAATTGATACAAAAGACTATCAACAACCCTCGGCGGAAGTTTTAGCAAATCGTGTGTTAACACAAGCTAGTCCTGGGGATATTGTTTTAATGCACGATGGTGGCGGAAATCGGTTTCAAACCATAGAAGCTTTAAAAATTATCATTCCTGAATTACAAAAACGAGGCTATCGGTTTGTAACGGTTCCTGAATTATTAGCCTTATCTGAATAACTGCGGTGATGAGTCTGCGCCGAGGTAGCATCGAATCCTTAAAGGAATTTTTCTTTGAGAAATAGCACCCCCAGGTTTAACTGGTTATAGATCATCATAAACTTTCTGGACAAGAGGGATCTCTTGACCCATAATACTTTATACTTGTTTTCTCCAGAATCACAGCTTGACTTCAACTATCAACCTCTGATCATGACTCAAAATCTCACTTTAATTCCCGAATTAGGATTAGTTTGTATAACCGCTTCTCCAGAGGTACGATTTCGAGCTTTAACGCGAAAACGATTATTACAATTAACCATTCCAGAACAAGAAAAAACCCTGAGAACGCTGTATACAGAAAATCTCAAACGTTTAAATCAAGCGGTTGAGTTTTGTGTACGGGAAAATATCCATTTATATCGATTGAGTTCGGCTTTATTTCCCTTCGCCGATGAACCGATGGGAATGACGATTTTACTAGAATTAGCTCAACAACTTGAGTTAATTGGAAAACAGGCGAATTCGTTGGGAATTCGTTTGGTTTTACATCCTGATCAGTTTGTGGTTTTAAGTTCAGATCGTCCAGAAGTGATTGAAAATAGTATTAAAATCTTGAAAACCCATGCTCAAATTTTAGATTTATTAGGGTTGCCGCGATCGCCTTGGTCATTGATGAATATTCATGGCGGAAAAAGCGATCGCTCCCAACGATTAATTCAAGTGATTCAAGATTTACCCGATGAAATTCGACTGCGTTTAACCTTAGAAAATGATGAATATGCCTATAGTTCTGAAGACATTTTAGAAGTTTGTCATGCAGCTAAAATTCCTATGGTGTTCGATGCTCATCATCATGTTATTCATGAACATTTGGACAGTTATGATCATCCCAGTGTAGCCTTAATGTTAGCAGAAGCTCAAAAAACTTGGGCAATTCCTGAATGGCAATTGGTTCATATTTCTAATGGGGATAAATCTTTTTCTGATTCTAAACATAGCGATTATATTCAGTTAATGCCAGATTCTTATAAAACCGTTCCTTGGATTGAAGTGGAAGCGAAACAAAAAGAATTAGCGATCGCTCAACTTCGTAAAAATTGGCTTGATTTAATACACCAGTGAACGAAGGAGCCATTGACAAGATTCTCGTCATACATTAAACTCCCAAACATTTCCTATCACAGAGTTATTTCTTAAGAAAGCAAAAAGGAAGTAAAAGATCAGTCATGTATAGAGATTGTGACTCAGAAATCAAGTTAGAGATTACCTAATTTTAAGAAGGCAAGAATAAACCCCCCATGCCTTAACGGATGAGGGGGTTTATTTTTATTGATTTAATTTGGTGGCGGGGAGCGGATTTGAACCACTGACCTTCGGGTTATGAGCCCGACGAGCTACCAGGCTGCTCTACCCCGCGTCGCTTGTTCCTTTCCTAGTATAACCATAACCTTCTGGATTTGACAACCCCTTTTTTAAAATATTTTTTCGGGCCGAGGGAGCGGGGGGAGCAGGGGGAGCAGGGGGAGCGGGGGGAGCAGGGGAAGCAAGGGGAACAGAGGAGGAAGAGGAGCAGGGGAAGCAGGGGAGGCAGGGGAAGTAGGAGGGTTTGCGATCGCTTATAGCCTACAGTCAAGCATCAATATCTAAGCTTTAAAGAAATGCTAATTCCCCAATGACGTCTAACCGTTTGAAGTCGCTGAGGGTGAGGAATTTTTCACTGAGGGTTTCGGCGATGGTGGGGGTAATCCATCCCATTTGTTTTAATAGATGAATGGCGGTGGCGTATTTAGCGCGTTTTGATCCGTCCATGACTTTAATTGCTAATCCCATACCTTCGCCAATGCGTCCGATACATTGCACGCCTTCGGCTCCCGATTTGCTGACGAGTTCTCCTTCGGTTAAGCGCATTAATTCTGTGTCAAAATGTCCCTCTCCTGCGACCATTTCCGGGTGATGGGTCATGGCGCGAACAATTCTTTCTCGATCTAGGTTATCCCCGGATGTCAATTGACCATAGAGAATCGCCATTTGGCCTAATTCCAGATAATAGGTTGGGGCACCGCAGTCATCTCTCGCACCCAGGAACTCATCGGCGGGTAATCCTAATAATTCTCCGACTTTGCCAATAATGAGTTGTTGTAGCGGATGTTTCCGTTGCAAATAGCTTTCTAACGGCCAATGGCATTGTTGACAAACCGCTAACATTCCCGCGTGTTTCCCAGAACAACCATGTTGCAGGCGGCTATTTTTCCCTTCGGGAATGGGACACTGGAGTTGTACCGGGTCAACATCTGCTCGCCAGAGAATATTAAACGCTTGTCGAGCTTGTTCGATGGTTCCTTGGTGAGAACTACAAATAATCGCTAAATCAATATCGGTTAAATCGTATCGTTCTAGTGTCCCTGTGGTGATCACCGCTAATGCTTGAAAGGGTTTTAAAGCAGAACGGATAAAAGTTGCCGTGTCGGAATTTCCCGCAACGGATAGGACTCGTCCACGATGATCACAAACCGTTGCTTGCACCCGATGGGTAGACTCAACCAGTCCTTCCCGCAGGAGTCTAACTTCCAGTTCTTTTGCTTGTGTTCGTTTTCCCCGTGTCATATTTAAAATTAAATTTGGATTTGATCAGGTAAGTATTTACAGCAAGATCCAGATCAGTCCTCCCCCCGCCAATAATCCGGCTAAACCGTAATAAGTTTTTCTCAATCGAGTCAGAATGGGTTGCACTTGGTGGGTGAGAATCAGTTGATCTTGCAGTAAAAATTCAGGAGTTTTTTGCCAGGTTTGGCCGTCGTACCATCCTGATTCTTCATAAAAAATTCTAGGATTTAATAGACGGGATCTAATATAGTACCAGCCTAAAGATAACCGAATTACGACTAAGGTTAAAATTAAACTGGCTCCGGCGGCGGCACTGAGAATTAATTGGCCAGGATATTTGCTAGGGGTAAAACTAGCGGCAGCAACAGGACAAAAAATCACCCAGCTAATCAACCACACCCAGATTAATTTTCTCAAATACTGGGGCCAGTTGAGCGTGACCCAGCTAAAAAACCAAGATGCTTTGAGTTCTTGATATTCATTGACAGGACGTTGTTCAGGAGGAACTGGACAGGCGGACACGGAAACCTCTCTCATATCAAACGTTGAGATTTTTTAAGATGGGCTAATGATTTTACGGTTATCCAAATATGATAACGAATGGAATGGGGTTCACTCCTCATTCGATGGCTAGGAATTTTGACCAACGCTTCTGAGCAAATCTTAAAATATTATAAAAAATAAAGACAATCTAAATTTTTATGCTACCTTCTACCCATCTCCTAAACAAAATCATGGGTAAGAACGCAAATGATTGACTGTATCTCCTAAATTTGGGCTGAATCAAAACTTAACTGTAGAATTCTTTGGGTTTCGGGGCATTATATTTGCCCTTTATTTGTGGGGGGGGGGCAGGGGGAGCAGGGGGAGCAGGGGAGGCAGGGGAGGCAGGGGAGGCAGGG
>JACCEC012262554.1_pt1 | contig 35278 bp, 27 predicted proteins | sample 7450121 | NCBI WGS metagenome assembly JACCEC01 (sample SAMN15323455, study PRJNA562643) | freshwater metagenome | isolation source: river surface water | place: USA:Blue River Watershed | collected 2017-08-18 | reverse complement strand
TTTGCTGAATTCTGGCAAGACGCGTAAAATAGCACGAAGTTTTCACCGCCGAGTTAATCAGACAACTTGCGAGGCGGTCTACAAATTTCGCTAAAGCGTCGCAGGCTCACTGGGTTGACCGCGACACCTTGTCAATCTTTTTTTAGGGGAGCTTGCATGTCAAACGAATACCTGTTCACTTCCGAGTCGGTGTCCGAGGGTCATCCGGACAAAGTCGCCGACCAGATCTCCGATGCGATTCTTGATGCGATCCTTGAGCAGGACCCGCGCGCGCGCGTCGCTGCCGAAACGCTCTGCAACACCGGTCTGGTGGTGCTGGCCGGCGAGATCACGACGAGCGCCAATGTGGATTACATCAAGGTCGCTCGCGATACACTGAAAGGTATCGGTTACGACAACACCGATTTCGGCATCGACTACAAAGGCTGCGCGGTCATGGTTTGCTATGACAAGCAGTCGCCCGACATCGCTCAGGGCGTCGATGAGGGCAAGGGCATCGATCTCGATCAGGGTGCGGGCGATCAGGGCCTGATGTTCGGTTATGCATGCAACGAGACGCCGGAACTGATGCCTGCCGCGATCTACTATTCGCACCGTATCGTCGAGCGCCAGTCGCAGCTGCGCAAGGATGGCCGCCTGCCCTGGCTGCGTCCGGATGCAAAATCTCAGGTCACGCTCAAGTATGTCGATGGCAAGCCGGTCGCGATCGACACCATCGTGCTGTCCACCCAGCACGCGCCCGAGATGGAGCACAAGCAGATCGAAGAAGCGGCGATCGAGCAGATCATCAAGCCCGTTGTGCCGAAGGAATGGCTGAAGAACACCCGCTATCTGGTCAATCCGACCGGACGCTTCGTGATCGGTGGCCCGCAGGGCGATTGCGGCCTCACCGGACGCAAGATCATCGTTGACACCTACGGTGGCGCAGCGCCCCATGGCGGCGGTGCATTCTCCGGCAAGGATCCGTCGAAGGTTGACCGTTCGGCCGCGTATGCCGGCCGTTATGTAGCCAAGAACATCGTCGCCGCCGGCCTCGCAGAAAAATGCCAGATCCAGATCTCTTATGCGATCGGCATTGCCCAGCCGACCTCGGTGATGGTCACCACCTTCGGCACCGGCAAGGTCAGCGATGAAAAAATCGAAGCGCTGGTGCGCGAGCATTTCGACCTGCGTCCGAAAGGCATCGTGCAAATGCTCGACCTGCTGCGTCCCGTCTATCGCAAGAGCGCCGCGTATGGTCACTTCGGCCGTGAAGAGCCTGAGTTCAGCTGGGAGCGCACGGACAAGGCAGCCGCACTGAAAGCTGCAGCCGGCCTCTGATCGGTATCCGGCATCAATTAAACGGGCAGGTTTGCACAGCAAGCCTGCCCGTTTTTTATTCCGTTGAACTGAGCCCGAATTACCTCTCAATGCCAGCCTGAGAAAAAAATTTCCGCTGCTACAGTGCCTCGCGTCTCATCAGCTTCTTTGACGTGGCGGAAAGATTTTCATGCGCATCACTCTCTTGCGGCGCAGCCAGCTTGCGCTGTGGTCGGCCGGGATCGTCGGGCTTGCTCTTTACAGCCCGCCATCATTTTCTCAATCTGCTGGCCTGCATCTGAAGGCAGGCTCGCAGCTGAGCATACCCGCCGGCGTGCCGCCAGTGGCACCGGCCGTCGCGCAGGTCGACCGGCTGATCGTCACGCCGCATCCCGCGCGTGGTGGCAAGCTCGGCGCGCAGCTGGCCAATCAGGAACACGGTCGGCTCGCAGCCATTGCCAGCGTGCCGCTGGCGGTCGAGCGCTCTCTTTCCGGTCGCTCTCATCTGATCCGTCTTGCGCAGCCGCTGACGATCGATGAAGCGCGCGCATTGTCGGCCAGACTGCGCGCCAGCGGCGAGGTCGAGTCTGCCGAACCCGATTGGCTGATGCAGGCCGATACATCGTCGCCCTCGGCTTTGTTGCCGAATGATCCTGGTTATGCGAGCTCGCCCGGGCAGTGGCATTACATGGCGCCCGCATTATCGAATCTGGGCGGAGCCGCCCTGCCTGCTGCCTGGGACATCACGCTGGGCAGTGGCAATGTGACGGTCGCCGTGCTCGATACTGGCTATCGGCCTCATGTCGACTTGCGGGCGATGCTGCCGGGTTATGACTTCGTCAGCACGGCGCGTATGGGCAACGATGGCAATGGCCGCGATGCCGATGCACGAGATCCCGGAGATTATGTCGCCGCAAATGAATGTGGCAGCGGTTCTGTGGCATCGCGTTCCAGCTGGCATGGTACGCATGTCATGGGAACGATTGCCGCGTTGATGAACAACGGGCTGTATGGTACGGGCGTGGCGCCCGATGTGCGGCTCCTGCCAGTGCGTGTGCTGGGCAAGTGCGGCGGCTATACCTCCGACATCGTCGATGGCATGCGCTGGGCTGCAGGTCTGTATGTGCCCGGTATGGCAAGGAATCTTTATCCGGCACGGATTATCAATCTCAGTCTGGGCAGCACAGGCACGTGTTCGGCTGCGTTCCAGAGCGCGATCAATGACGTCAATGCCGCCGGCGCGATCGTCGTGGTTGCCACCGGCAATGGTGGCTATGACAGCGTGAACCAGCCGTCGAACTGCAATGGCGCGCTGGCGGTGACAGCTCACAGCGTGGATGGCGACAATGCGGATTACGCCAATATCGGCACACAGACAATGATCAGCGCACCGGGTGGTGGCTGTGGCACGCTGGCCTATGGCTGTATCCCGGGACTGAGCACCCATGGTCCGGCGGTTTATTCTCTCGGCAATACCGGTGCCAGTGCGCCGGCCAGCGACACCTATGCGCTCAAGCGCGGCACCAGCATGGCAGCGCCCCATGTGTCCGGCACCATTGCGTTGATGCTGTCGCTGAATCCGTCGATGACGAGAAGCGAGGTGGTATCGACACTGCGGGCGTCGGCCCGCGCCTTCCCCGCTTCCAGCGTATGCATGCTCTCGGCCAATCAGGGACTGTGCGGGGCCGGCATGCTGGATGCGCAGGCGGCGCTCCGTTCATTCGCGCCCATGATTTCGATGACCAGCGCATCTCAGGTGGTATCGCCGGGTGCTGTGGTCACGCTGGATGCCAGCGCAAGTTCGCCCGGCGGCGTGCCGATGGCGAGCTATTCATGGAGAGCCGCTTCATCCAATCCGGCGGTCGTGACCCTGATGAACGCCAACACACCGAACGCCAGCTTCATCGCTCCGGCGCGTGGCACGTACCTGTTCACGCTGACAGTCACCGACAGCAATGGCGCGAGCAGCACCGGGAGCGCCAGCGTTCGGATAAACAGTGTGCCAGTGCTTCTAGCTGTCGCCCAACAGACCGTGCGCGCGGGCGGCGCATTGAAGCTGACACTGAAAGCAACGGATGCGGATCGCGACAAGCCCGTGTTTCATGCGCTGGCCTTGCCACCGGGCGCGAGCCTGAGCCCGGCTGGCGTGTTCAACTGGCCATATGCGGTCCCAGTGGGCAGCTACAGCGTCAGCGTTGCTGCAAGCGACAATGATGGCAGCAGCCTGCCGCTGAATTTCGCGATCAGCGTCACTGCGGCGTCGGCGGCCAGCGCCGCCAGCGGAAGTTCGGGAGGCGGCGGCGCCGCCGGCGATGAATGCCTGCTGCTGGCAGCGGGCTGGCTGCTGATCCGCCGCCAACGGAGGGCAAAAAAATCGGATGGCCACACCCTCCGGCCATGATCCGGCCATGACACGGCGCATTTCATGGCACTGATCTCTGGCACGATGGCCCGTCGTACGGCACCGGCGCTGCTGATCATGATCGTGATAACCGTGTCGTTGCTGGCGGGCTTCTCTCCCGCAAATCCGCTCGTCTGGCAGCGTGAGGCGTTGAACGAAGGCGAATGCTGGCGGCTCTTCAGCGCCCATCTCGTACACCTGAACCTGCGCCACCTTATGATGAACTTGCTCGGTCTGTGGCTGGCAAAGGAACTGACGTGCGCGACGCTTACCACCACTCAGTGGCTGTCACTATGGATGGTCAGCTCGCTGGGCGTCAGTCTATTGTTATTGCTGTTGCAACCTCAATTGCAATGGTATGCAGGCCTGTCGGGCGTGCTGCATGGTTTGTGGTCAGGTGGCGCAGCGTTTCGCTGGATCGTTGAAAGAAAAAACATCTTTCTGCTGGTCTTGCTGGCCTTGTTCATCCGACTGACGATTGGCGGACATGTCAGCGACGAGTTTTTGGTGATAGCAGAAGCTCACTGGTACGGCGCATTCAGCGGCTTGCTGTGGTTCGGCTGGATAGCAGTGTATGAACGCCGCCGCGTTTTCGATTAAAATGCGGGCAGCCAAGGAGCGTTGCGACAGGTTTTCCATCCTGCCAGGCTTGGCGAATCACCATGCAACGGCGCTCACGTTACTTTTTTCCAAGGAAAGGAGGGCGTGATGAGCGCCGTACTCAAACCCGCAAGTTCCCACGACTATCACGTTGCCGACATCAGCCTGGCTGACTGGGGCAACAAAGAAATCCGCATCGCCGAAACCGAAATGCCCGGCCTGATGGCCATCCGCGAAGAATACGCGGCCAGCCAGCCACTCAAAGGCGCGCGCATCACCGGTTCGCTGCACATGACCATCCAGACCGCCGTGCTGATCCAGACGCTCGAGGCGCTGGGCGCGCAGGTGCGCTGGGCGTCGTGCAACATCTATTCGACGCAAGACCATGCGGCCGCGGCGATTGCCGCCAGCGGCACGCCCGTCTTCGCCTACAAGGGCGAAACGCTGGATGAGTACTGGGACTACACGCATCGCATCTTCGAATGGGCGGATGGCGGTTACTCGAACATGATCCTCGACGATGGCGGCGATGCCACATTGCTGCTGCACCTTGGCGCGCGCGCCGAGACCGATCTCAGCGTGCTGAACAACCCGGATTCGGAAGAAGCAGTCTGCCTGTTCAATTCGATCAAGAAGAAGCTCGCCACCGACAAGACCTGGTATTCGACCCGACTGGCGCAGATCAAGGGCGTGACCGAGGAAACGACGACCGGCGTGCACCGCCTGTACCAGATGCACAAGGAAGGCAAGCTGGCTTTCCCGGCGATTAACGTGAATGATTCGGTCACCAAGTCAAAGTTCGACAATCTGTATGGCTGCCGCGAATCGCTGGTGGATGGCATTAAGCGCGCGACCGATGTCATGATCGCCGGCAAGATCGCTGTCGTCGCCGGTTATGGCGATGTGGGCAAGGGTTCGGCGCAGGCACTGCGCGCTCTGTCGGCGCAAGTCTGGGTGACCGAGATCGATCCGATCTGCGCACTGCAGGCGGCGATGGAAGGTTATCGCGTCGTCACGATGGATTACGCGGCCGAGCACGCCGATATCTTCGTTACGGCGACCGGTAACTATCATGTGATCACGCATGAGCACATGAAGAAGATGAAAGATCAGGCCATCGTCTGCAACATCGGCCACTTTGATAACGAGATCGAGGTCGCCGCGATCAAGCAGTACAAGTGGGAAAACATCAAGCCTCAGGTCGATCACGTGATCTTCCCGGATGGCAAGCGCATCATCCTGCTGGCCGAAGGCCGTCTGGTGAACCTCGGTTGCGGCACCGGCCATCCATCGTATGTGATGAGTTCGTCGTTCGCGAATCAGACTATCGCACAGATCGAGCTGTACTCGAACACCAAGGCTTATCCGGTGGGCGTGTACACGCTGCCCAAGCATCTGGATGAGAAGGTCGCCCTGCTGCAGCTCAAGAAGCTGAACGCACAGCTGACCAGGCTCTCCGATGAGCAGGCCGCCTACATCGGCGTGAAGAAAGAAGGTCCGTACAAACCGGACCACTACCGCTACTAATCGGCTCCGATTGTCAGCGATTCACCGGTGGCAGCGCCACCAGCCCTCCTGAGGCTGGTGGCGCTGTCTCACCGGACCCCTGCCTGAAATGCTTCCATGCGCCTGCTGCTGATCTGGCTGATTAACACCGTTGCCCTGTTCGCCATCCCGCAGCTGCTGGATTCGGTGCAGATCGACAGTTTTTCTACTGCCCTGCTGGCCTCGCTGGTGCTCGGACTGGTGAACACTCTGCTACGTCCGATTCTGATCCTGCTGACGCTGCCCGTCACTTTCCTGACGCTGGGATTGTTCATCTTCGTGATCAATGGCCTGATGTTCTGGGCGGCCGCCGATCTGGTGAAGGGATTTCAGGTCGATAATTTCGGCGCAGCCGTGTTGGGTGCGCTGATCTACAGCGTGCTTTCCTGGCTGCTGTCCGCGCTATTTCTCAGAAAATAAATGTCAGAAAAATCGATTCCCTCCACGACCCGGTTCAGCGTGGAGTTCTTTCCTCCCAAAACGCCCGAGGGCGCTGAAAAGCTGCGCGCAACCCGCAAGACCCTCGCGGCGCTGCAGCCCGAATATTTTTCGGTCACCTTCGGCGCCGGAGGCTCGACGCAATCCGGCACACGCGACGCTGTGCTGGAGATTCACAAAGAAGGCCATGCGGCCGCGCCGCATCTCTCCTGCATCGGCCGCTCGCGCGCCGATCTGCGCGAGCTGCTTGCCGAATACAAGAGCGCCGGCATACGACGACTGGTCGCGCTGCGTGGCGACTTGCCCAGTGGCTTCGGCGGGCTGGCCGGTGACTTCAATCATGCCAACGAGCTGATCGAATTCATTCGCGCTGAAACCGGTGACTGGTTTCACATCGAGGCCGCCGCTTATCCGGAGATGCATCCGCAGGCGAAATCGCCGCAGGACGATTTACAGAACTATGCGCGCAAGATCAAGGCTGGCGCCGACTCTGCGATCACCCAGTATTTTTACAATCCTGATGCGTACTTTCGTTTCGTCGACGAGGCGCGCAAGATAGGCGCCGACGTGCCGGTGGTGGCCGGCATCATGCCGATCACGAACTACACGCAGCTGTCACGCTTCTCCGACATGTGCGGCGCGGAGATACCGCGCTGGATACGCCTGAAGCTGGCCAGCTTTGGCGACGACAGCGCCTCCATCCGCGCATTCGGGCTCGATGTCGTGACCGGGCTGTGCGAGCGCCTGATCGGAGGCGGCGCGCCCGGTTTGCATTTCTATTCGCTGAATCAGGCGGAGCCTGTACAGACTTTGTGGAAGCGTCTGATCAGTCAGTGATGATCAGATCCAGCGCGATGTCATGCGGGTCCGTCGGAAAACTGACCCGCGTGCTCGCATAAGCAATGCCCAGCGCTGTGGGGCGCGGCGTCATCGCCAGCGTGCGGTCGAAATAGCCGCCGCCAAATCCCAGCCTGAATCCCTGTTCATTGAATCCCACGCAGGGAGCCAGCACCACCTCCGGTGCTATCTGAGCATCCCGCGCAGCGGGCGCCTGCATGCCGCTGGCATCACGCGATAGCGGCTCGCCCGGCAGCCAGCGCTGATAGATCAGCGCAGCACTTCTTTCTGTTGCCACCGGCATCGCCAGCGTGATGCCTCGGTCAGCCAGCCTTTCATAGAGCGGCATCAGTTCCGGTTCCCCCGCCAGCGCCAGATAGCCGCCGAGCGAACGCGGCTGATGCTGATCAAGCCAGGCTGACAGCGCAGCCATGATTCGCGCATCGGCCTGCGACTTCACATCGGCCGGCATCGCCCGCCGTGCTGCAATCAGCTGGCGGCGTAAATCCGCTTTGATAGACGGGTTTTCCATCGCAAAAATAGACCCTGATCCTTGGATTCAATGAATTACTGCATGGTATTCTAAAGAGAACTTTTTCTGTCAGAAATTCGGAAGTGTCGATGATTCGCAAACGCTGTACAACATGGATGGGCGGACTGTTGTTGTCTGCTTCCGTGCTCCTCTTGCCGGCAGTGGTGATCGCTGCTGCTCCGAAACGTGCAGTCATCACGGCCACCGGTGCCGATGCTGATTTCATTGCATTGCGCGAAGCTTCGCTGCGCGGCGATACCGGCGATGCGGGAAGGCTGGCTGCACGGCTCACCGACTACCCGATCCAGTCTTACGTTGACTACTACCGGCTGTATCCGCGTCTGGCGTCGTCCCCCGAAGGCGAGATACGCAGCTTTCTCAGCCGTTACGATGGCACGGCCATCGCCGATCGGCTCAGGAATGACTGGCTGCTGATGCTCGGCCGCGCGCGGGACTGGCGCGTGTTCGATGAACAGTATCCGTTGTTCGTGCTGAATGATGATACGCAGGTCAAATGCTATGCACTGTCTTCGCGGGTTGCGAAGGGCGAATACGTCGTGAAGGCCGCGCGCGAGCTGCTGGTGCAGCCAAAAAACTATGGCGAAGCCTGTGTCGATCTGATCAGCCGCCTGTACCAGAACAAGCAGTTCAGCGAGACGGATCTCTGGCATCAGGTAAGGATCGCTGTTGAATACGGCAACTTCAGCGCAGCGCGCCGCATCGCCTATCAGATCGATGTCAGCGAACGTCAGCTGATGCCTGCGATCGACAAACCGGCGGCGGTCGTCGAGCGGGGTGCGGCCGGCTCCCGCGCCACCAAAGAGTTGTTCATCATCGCTCTGGGACGGCTGGCAAAGGATCATCGTGACAAGGCCGAGCGTGCATTGCACAAGGCGCTGTTCCGGCTCAGCCATGAAGAGCAGGCGCAGGCCTGGGCGCAGCTGGCGCTGCCGGCATCGCTGGCGCTGTCGAAGGAGGCGGTCGGGTTCTGGCGCAAGAGCTGGGATGCCAACCTCTCATCCGACGGATATCACTGGCGGGTCCGCGCCGCTCTGCGCGATGGCGACTGGCCGATGGTCGCTCGTGCGATCGACAGCATGCCTGCCGACATGCAGAAAGATGCCGGCTGGGTCTACTGGCGCGCGCGTGCGCATCAGGCCGCCCATCACACCGAGCAGGCAAACAAGCTCTTGCAATCGATTGCGGCCCAGCACACCTTCTATGGACTGCTGGCGGCAGAAGAGCTTGGGCAGAAACTTGCCGTGCCGCCGCGTCCGCAGCCGCCCACCGCAGAAGAAATGGCCGAGGCCTCGGCCAACACCGGCTTTCGTCATTCGCTGAAATTTTTCGAGCTGGAACTGCGCTTTGAAGGCAATCGCGAATGGAACTGGCAACTGCGCAAGCTGAATGAACGGCAGCTGCTCGCTGCCGGTGAATTCGCCCGTCAGAGCGAGGTGCTGGATCGCATGGTCACGACGGCTGATCGTGCAAAATCCGAAATCGATTTCAGCCAGCGTTTCCCCACCCCGCATGACGACATCATGAACGCTGCCGTGCAGCCGCTGGGACTGGACAAGGCCTGGGTGTACGGTCTGATGCGTCAGGAGTCGCGCTTCGTGAAAGCCGCCCGCTCGAATGTCGGCGCATCGGGATTGATGCAGATCATGCCGGCGACCGCGCACTACGTCGCGCGCAAGATAGGCATGGCCGGTTTCTCGCTCAGCGGCCTGAACGATACGCGCACCAACATCACCCTAGGCACACAGTACCTGAACATGGTGCTGGGCAGCCTTGGTGGCTCGCAGACACTGGCGACCGCTGCCTACAATGCCGGCCCCAGCCGGCCGCGGCTCTGGCGCTCGACGCTGGAAAAACCCGTCGAGGGCGCGATCTTTGCCGAGACCATTCCCTTTTCGGAGACACGCGGCTACGTAAAGAACGTGCTCGCGAATGCGACCTGCTACGCCGCACTGTTCGACAGCAAGGCGTCCTCGCTGAAATCACGGCTGGGCATCGTGTCCCCGCGCGACGCGATGCTGAGCGAGCTTGGCGATCTTCCGTGACGGTGGCGCGATGAAGCATGAATCCATCCTCGTCATCGGCGGCAGTGGCTTCATCGGCTCGCACATTGTCGCGGGTCTGGCGGCCGGCGGCAGGCGCGTGATCGTGCCCACCCGGCGCCTCGCGCGCGCGCGGCCTCTGTGGGTGCTGCCTACTGTGCAGGTGATCGAGGCCGATGTGCTCGATCCGGCGACGCTGGACAAGCTGCTTGCGCAGTCCGATGCCGTGATCAATCTGGTCGGCGTGCTGCACTCTCGTCCGGGATCGCCCTGGGGCCCTGCATTCGAGCGCGCGCATGTCGAATTGCCGCGCCGGCTGGCGGCAGCCTGCCAGCGGATGGCCGTAACGCGTTGCCTGCACATGTGCGCGCTGGGCGCAGACAGCCGCGGGCCGTCGATGTATCAGCGCTCCAAAGCCGCGGGCGAGCAGATCATGCTCGACGCTTCCGGTCTTAGGGTGACGAGCTTCCGGCCATCGGTTGTCTTTGGCCCGGAAGACAATTTCCTGAACATGTTCGCCAAGCTGCAGTCGCTGCTGCCTGTGCTGGCGCTGGGAGGATTGCAGGCAAAATTCCAGCCGGTGTATGTGGGCGATGTTGCGCAGGCCTTCACCAACGCGCTCGATGATCCTGATACGACCGGCAAGGTGTACGAGCTGACCGGGCCCCACGTCTACAGCATGAAAGAACTCCTGCATCTGGCCGGTGTCTATAGCGGCCATCCTCGCCCCGTGATTGGCTTGCCGGATTCTCTCGCCCGCCTGCAGGCATTTTTTCTTGAACATCTGCCCGGCGGTCCGCTGATGAGCCGCGACAATCTCGATTCAATGACATCCGATAACGTCGCCAGCGGCCACTATCCCGTGCCGGAGCGCTGGCAGCCGACGCCGCTGGAAGCGGTCGCGCCCGGCTATCTCGCAAGGCATTGACCGGCATGTCGTCGTTCAAGACCTATGTCGTGGGGGGCGCGGTACGCGATGCGCTGCTGGGACTGCCGGTCAAGGACAAGGATTACGTAGTCATCGGCGCGACGCCGGCGCAGATGCGTGACGCAGGCTTCACCCCGGTCGGGAAAGACTTCCCCGTATTTCTGCATCCGCAGACGCATGAGGAATATGCGCTCGCGCGGACCGAGCGCAAGACCGCGCCCGGCTACGCCGGTTTCGCGTTTCATGCGGCACCCGATGTCACGCTGGAACAGGATCTGCTCCGCCGCGACCTGACGATCAATGCGATCGCGCAGGACGCCGATGGCACACTGATTGATCCTTATGGCGGCCAGAAAGACATCGAAGCCAGAGTCTTTCGGCATGTGTCGCCCGCCTTTGCTGAAGATCCGGTGCGCATCCTTCGTACCGCGCGCTTCGCTGCCCGCTTCACCGGGTTCAGTGTCGCGCCGGAGACGCTGGCACTGATGCGGCAGATGGTGTCAGCGGGTGAAGTCGACGCACTGGTGCCCGAGCGCGTGTGGCAGGAAATGTCGCGCGGACTGATGGAGGCTAGCCCGTCGAGAATGTTCGGGGTGCTCAGAGATTGCGGCGCGCTCGCGCGCATCTTTCCCGAGCTGGACGCGCTGGCGGGCGTGCCGCAGCCCGCAGAGCATCATCCCGAGATCGACACCTTCGTTCACATAATGATGGTGGTCGATCTCGCGGCGCGCCAGCAGGCGTCTCTATCGGTGCTCTTTGCCGCACTGGTGCATGACCAGCGCAAGGGCACGACTCCCGCAGAAGACTGGCCGCGTCATATCGCGCATGAACCCCGCAGCGAAAAACTGGCTGATCAGGTTAGCCGTCGGCTCAAGCTGCCGAATGAGGTGCGCGAGCTGGCCTTGCTGGCCGCGCGCGAGCACGGCAATGTGTCGCGCGCGCTGGAGATGCGTGCGGCGACCATTGTCCGTTTGCTCGAACGCTGCGATGCGTTTCGCAAGCCGTCACGCTTTACCGAGCTGCTGACAGTCAGCGAATGCGACCATCGCGGTCGCGCCGGTTTTGTCGATCGCTCGTTTCCTCAGGCCGCGCATTTACTGCAAGCGCTGTCCGCGGCACAGAGCGTGAACGCTGGCGCGGTGGCCGCTGAAGTGACGGCCAAAGACCCCGAGCGTCCTGCCGAACGGATTGCCGCAGCGGTTCATGCGGCCCGAGTGCACGCGGTCAGCACAGTACTGTCAAAAGAATAAAAAAACGGATCCGATGGGTTGACCGGATCCGTAACACGCCTTCGGAGGCGCGGAGGCGGGGCCAGGCGGCAGCCCCCAGAGGAGGGAAAATCTCTTTCAGCGTGCAGGACGCTCGGGCATGCCGGCGCGAATTTCGTCTTCGGTCAGCCTGCCATCCTTGTTCTTGTCGAGCTTGTCAAAATCTCGGGCGAGCCGGTGCATCTTCGCCGTGTCCACTTCCGCTCGGCTCAGCGCGCCATCGCCATCTTTGTCGGCGCTCTTCCAGTGCTCGCGCATCTTGTCCCGCATGCTTTCGCGAAATTTGTCATGCATGGCCTTGTGATGCGCCTGCATTTCTTCCTTCGAGATGAATCCATCCTTGTTCGTGTCAACGTCGTTAAACATACGGTCCGTGCCTTCGCGCGCCTCGTCGCGGCTGATGCGGCCGTCATTGTTCTTGTCGAACTTGGAGAACATGGGCGGCATCTTGTCGCCGTGCATTTCGCCATGCATATCACCATGGATGGCACCGCCGCCGTGATGATCGGCAAGTGCAATGCCGCCAGACAGCAAGCCCGTGAGTATCAGCGGAGCAGCGATGAGAGGAACAGCGATGCGGTGTTTCATGAGTCACCTCGGCGAGTGGTGTGAGTGGATGACGCGATAGTCACGCAGCTGCCGTCCAACGGGCAGGAGATTTACCCCTTGTTACAGATGGCACCGCAGGCATGGAGCAGAGGAAACACCGCGGCGGCAGCCGCAGCCGTCGCTAGCACCGGAACAAGCACAGGCCGGCAGCAGGAATAACCGACAGGTTTCAGCAGGCGGGCGCATCGCCCGTATATACTTCAGAAAAAACGCCTCTCGCAGGGGCCGCCACTACTACGGGGACCATCATGAATGCACCGCTCGACCGGCAGCAGGCATTGCAGCCGGACGCTATTTCCCTCGACGACAAATACACGCTGGAGCGTGGCCGGGTCTTCCTCACCGGCACCCAGGCACTGATCCGGCTGCCGATGATGCAGCGACGCCGTGATCAGGCGGCGGGTCTGAACACGGCGGGCTTCATCACCGGTTACCGCGGCTCGCCGCTGGGCTCGGTCGACCAGACGGCGGCCAAGGCGAAAAAATTTCTTGCGGCGCATCATGTGCAATTTCATCCCGGCGTGAATGAAGACCTTGCGGCGACCTCGGTCTGGGGCACGCAGCAGACCAATCTTTTTCCGGGTGCGAAATACGACGGCGTGTTCTCGATCTGGTACGGCAAGGGCCCGGGCGTAGACCGTTCCGGCGATGTGTTCAAGCATGCGGTCGCTGCGGGCACGGCAAAGCATGGCGGCGTGCTGGCGCTGGCCGGCGATGACCATGCGGCCAAGTCCTCCACCACCGCGCACCAGAGCGAACATATCCTGAAGGCCTGCGGCATTCCGGTGCTGTATCCGTCGTCGGTACAGGAGTATCTCGATTACGGCCTGCATGGCTGGGCGATGAGCCGCTACGCCGGTCTGTGGGTGGCAATGAAATGCGTGACCGATATCGTCGAGTCCGGCGCGACCGTCGATGTCGATCCGGATCGCGTGAAGATCCTCCTGCCGGAAGATTTCGAGATGCCGGCCGGAGGGCTGAACATTCGCTGGCCCGATGGCATCCTTGAGCAGGAAGAACGTCTCGTCAATTACAAATGGTATGCGGCGCTCGCCTATGCGCGCGCGAACGGCCTGAACCGCACGATCTGGGACAGTCCGAACGCCCGCTTCGGCATCTTCACCGCCGGCAAGTCGTATCTCGACACCCGGCAGGCGCTGCAAGATCTGGGCATAGATGAACAAGTCGCGCGCGACATCGGCATTCGTCTGCACAAGGTCGGCATGAGCTGGCCGCTGGAGGCGGAAAGCACGCGCAAATTCGCGACCGGGCTGGAAGAGATTCTGGTCGTCGAAGAAAAGCGTCAGCTGCTCGAATACCAGCTGAAAGAAGAACTCTACAACTGGCGCGATGATGTCCGTCCGCGCGTCGTCGGCAAATTCGACGATACCGGCGAATGGAGCAACAAGCGCAACAGCGGCCATGGTGACTGGCTGTTGCCGGCCACCTATGAGCTGAATCCCACGCTGATCGCGCGCGCGATTGCGTCGCGCATTTCAAAGTATTTTGCCGGCCATCCGGTCGAACAGCGCGTGCGCGAGCGGATTGCGTATCTTGAGTCGCGTGAAGCGGTATTGAAAGTCAGCGTCACGCCCAATCCGCAGACCGATCGCACGCCCTATTTCTGCTCGGGCTGCCCGCACAACACGTCCACGCGCGTGCCCGAGGGCAGCCGCGCGACGGCAGGCATAGGCTGCAGCTACATGGCCTTGTGGATGGACCGTTCCACCGCCACCTTCACCCACATGGGCGCGGAGGGCACGAACTGGATCGGCCATGCAATGTTCACCAATGAGCAGCATATCTTCGCAAACATCGGCGACGGCACCTACTATCACTCCGGCTTGCTGGCGATACGCGCCGCCGCTGCGGCGGCCTCGAAGATCAACATGACCTTCAAGATCCTGTATAACGACGCAGTCGCAATGACCGGCGGGCAGACGCATGACGGCCCGCTCGATCCCTCGGCCATCTCCCGCCAGATCGCCGCAGAAGGCGTGCGCCCGATCGTCGTGGTCACGGATGAACCGGACAAATATCCGTCGAACATCGACTGGGCGCCCGGCACCACGATCCGTCATCGCAGCGAACTCGATGCCGTGCAGCGCGAGCTGCGTGAGATCAAAGGCGTATCGGCGATCATCTACGACCAGACCTGCGCATCCGAGAAGCGCCGCCGCCGCAAGCGCAATGAATATCCGGATCCTGCGAAGCGCGCAGTGATCAATGAAGCCGTGTGCGAAGGCTGCGGCGACTGCAGCGTCAAATCCAACTGCCTGTCCGTCGAGCCGCTGGAAACCGATTTCGGCCGCAAGCGCCAGATCAACCAGTCCAGCTGCAACAAGGATTTCTCTTGCGTGAATGGCTTCTGCCCGAGCTTCATCACGGTCGAGGGCGGACAACTGAGGAAGCCGAAGAAAGCTGCCGTACAGGGTAGCGGCGGTGCCTCCGCGCTGGAACGCGCGGCCGCTTTGCCCGCGCCTGCGCTTCCGGCGCTGGAGCAGCCGTTCGGCGTGCTGGTCACCGGCATTGGCGGCACGGGCGTGATCACGGTCGGGCAGATACTTGCGATGGCCGCACATGTCGAGCACAAATCCTGCAGCGTGCTGGACATGAGCGGCCTCGCGCAAAAGGGCGGCCCGGTGATGTCGCATGTGCGGCTGGCTGCCAGCGACGATCAGATTCATTCCACGCGCGTCGGTACCGGCGGCGCGGATCTCGTGATCGGCTGCGATGTGATCGTCGCTGCCAGCAAGGATGCCGTGGCCCGTATGGGGCAGGGACGCACGCACGCGGTGATCAATGCGACGCTGGCGCCGACCGCGGCCTTCGTTCGCAACCCCGACTGGGAATATCCCGATACCTCGGCCGCCGACACCATTCGCAAGGCCTGCGGCGAAGACGCGGTTGCGGCCATCGAGGCCGGCAAGATTGCGACGGCGCTGATGGGCGATGCAATCGCCACCAACATGTTCATGCTGGGCTATGCGTGGCAGCGCGGCTGGGTGCCGCTGACCGAAGCATCGCTGATGAAGGCGATCGAGCTCAATGGCGTCTCGGTCAGCTTCAACCAGCAATCATTTGCCTGGGGTCGTCTCGCCGCCAGCGATTTCGAGTCGGTGCAGCGAGAGATCAAGGCGGCCTCGCCGGCGCAAGTGATCGAGTTCAAGCGTTCGCCATCGCTGGAAGACATCATCAGCAAGCGCACTACTTTCCTGATCGGCTATCAGAACGCAGCCTATGCAAAACAGTACCAGAGCCTGATCGAACAGGTGCGCGCCGCCGAGAGCAAGCTGGTCGGGCAGGGCGCACTGAAACTGACTGAGGCAGTCGCGAAGTATTACTTCAAGCTGATGGCGTACAAAGATGAATACGAAGTCGCTCGTCTGCACAGCGACCCGGCTTTCCGCCAGCGCATCGCCTCGATGTTCGAGGGCGATTACAAGATCAAATATCACCTCGCGCCACCGATGCTGTCATCGAAAGATGCGCACGGCCATCTGATCAAGCGCGAGTTCGGCAGCTGGGTCGGCTGGGTTTTCCCGTTGCTGTCGGCATTCCGCTTCCTGCGCGGCAGCTTCCTCGATCCGTTTGGTCATACCGAAGAGCGCAAGACCGAGCGCGCACTGATCACGCAGTATCGCGATCTGATCTCCGGATTATTGCCGAAACTGTCCAGCGAGAATCTTCCCACCGCGATTGCGCTGGCCAGCATTCCCGAAGACATACGCGGCTACGGGCATGTGAAGGAGCGCCATCTGCGCAATGCAAAGCAGAAGGAAACCGAGCTGCTCGCCAGGCTCGATCCGGTGGTGCGCTCAGACGGCGATACAGGGCGCCACGCAGCCTGATCAGTGAGGTGAAAACCGGCGCGCGGCGTCAGCCGCCGCGCGCATTGCGCACCAGACCTCGTTGGGGGTCATAGCCCGCCGCGGCGATCAGGTAAAACACAATGGTCGAGATGATGACCACACCCAGTGACAGCGCCGCTACCTCGCCATACAGCGCATGGCGCATGGCCTCCACCGCGTGCGTGAAGGGATTGAACATCGCCACCCGGTAGATCCACTCTGCCCCGGCATCCTGCATCCGCTGTATCGGATACAGCGCCGAGGACAGGAAGAACATCGGGAAGATCACGAAATTCATCGTGCCCGCAAAATTTTCCAGCTGCCGGATATACACCGACAGCACCAGCCCGAAGGCCGAGATCATCAGCGCGCCCGCCAGCAGCACCGGCAGCGAGATCAGCACCTGCCAGGGCGACAGCCCGATGCCCCACACCACGACGATCACCATGTAAGCCAGTGCCTGCAGCAGCGACAGGAAGGCGCCGCTGGCCAGCTTGCAGGCGAGCAGATAGTCACGCGGCAGCGGTGCGGTGAGCAAGAGACGCATGACACCCATCTCGCGGTCATAGACCATCGCCAGCGAAGACTGCATCCCATTGAACAGACAGACCATCAGCGCCAGTCCCGGCACCATGTAGAGCCGGTAGTCGAGAGTCGGGTCGAAGGGAATCACATTGCCCAGATCGGGCATTTGCCGAAAGCCCGCCGCGAACACCACCATCCACAGCAGCGGGCGCACCAGCGACGAGGCGAGCCTGCCCGGTTGCCTGACAAATTTGTGGACTTCGCGCCCGGTAATGGCCCGCAGCGCCAGCCAGCCATGCATCAGCTTCATGCGCGCGCCTCCTTGCGTGTCAGGTGCAGGAAAGCTTCGGTCAGATGCTTGTGACCTTCAAGCTTGATCAATTCTTTCGGCGTGCCGGCAAAGCGGACGCTGCCTTCCGCCATCACGATGATGCGATCCGCTGCCTCGGCCTCATCCACCAGATGCGTCGCCCACAGCACGCCCATGGCCTGCTCGCGGCATAGCGCTTTCACGTCATTCAGGATCGCATTGCGTGAGGCCGGATCAATACCCACCGTCGCTTCATCCATCAGCAATAGCTGCGGCTGGGACAGCAGCGCGCGCGCCAGCTCGACCTTTCTGCGCGTGCCACCCGACAGCTGCCGGCAGGGCTCGGCCGCGCGCTCTGACAGGCCGAAACGATCCAGCCAATGCGCGATGCGCGCTTTCGCTTCATCGCGGGGAATGCCGTGCAAGTCGGTCTGAAAACGCAGGTTGGCCTCGACCGTCAGATCCAGATCGAGCGCCGGCTGCTGAAACACGATACCCAGTCGCGCCAGTGCGGCGATCGGCTCCTTGCCGATGTCGAACCCTGTGACGCTGGCCGTGCCAGAGTCGGGCACGAACAAGCCTGAGAGCATCTGGAAAAGCGTGGACTTGCCCGCGCCATTCGGGCCCAGCAGCGCGACGAACTCGCCGGCGGCGACGGAAAAGCTGACAACATTGACGGCATGACGCTCACCGAAGGATTTGCGCAATTCACTGATGATCAGCGGATCGGGGAAGAGAGAGGACAAGCGATCTCCGGTTCTTTTTTTGACGGGAGATTGTAGCGGCTTTGGTTGAAGGGCGTGATCGGACAGACAGGGTCTTCAGGGAGCGTCGGCCAGATGCACAGTCTGCAGCGACTGCCATGGGCGACGGTTACGCCAGTCCGCGATCCATTCGGCGGGAATCGCCAGTGCGAACGCACCCATGTCGGTCACCAGCTCGCCCAGCGTCGCGCTGTGCACGCTCACGCCGCGCGTCAGCGCGGGAAAGCGTGTTTCGATTTCCTGCCGCACCAGCGGCGCCAGCAATGTCTCGTTATGCCGCCATACGCTGCCACCGACAAAAATCGCCTCGGTATCAAGAATCGCCGTCAGGTTGTACAGCGCCCTGCCCAGCCAGCGCGCCGCTTCCTGCACCGCAGACAGCGCAGCGGCATCGCCGTGCTGCGCGTCACGGAAGATATCTCCCAGCGGTCTGCCCAGATGCTTGCCGAAATTGCGCCCGCCGATCATGCCTTCGAGGTCGCCGCGATTGCCGCAACCGCATAGCGCCTCCGAGGTATCGGACAACAGCATGTGGCCCGCATGCCCGGCATTGCCCGCTTTGCCACTCAGGAGTCGACCGTCGACGCACAAGCCGAAACCGATACCCGTGCTCCAAGTCACGTAGATCGAATTGGCGGGTGCGGTGCCGAATGCACGCTCCCCGTGAAGCGCTGCAACGCAATCATTTGCGATATGCACCTCAGCAAAGCGCTCGCGCAGCACGGATTCCAGCGGCAGGAAAGTCCAGTCATTGGGAAGGTCTTCGCCGGTCGGCAGACCGCCGCACAGATTGGGCGGGATGATGCCGAGCGCACCGTCGCGAACTTCGAAGGGCCCGCAGCTGCTGACCCCCACTGACTGAACCCGGGACGGATCAATCTGCAGCTGACGGCAGCAGTCATCGATTAGCTGAAGACCTTGCCGCGCGATGGTGTCGGGACTGCCAGATTTGATCGTCGATTGCGTCGCGCGCAGCAGCGGACTCCTTGCATCGGCAATGCAGGCGGCCATCTTGGTGCCGCCAATGTCCAGCGACGCAAAGAATGACTGCTCGCCATTCATGCGATCAAACGCTGATAGGTTTATAACGAATGCGCTTGGGTTTTGCACCCTCTTCACCGAGGCGCTTCTTCTTGTCTGCCTCGTATTCCTGATAGTTGCCGTCGAAGAAGGTGACCTGCGAGTTACCCTCAAACGCAAGGATATGCGTCGCAATACGGTCGAGGAACCATCGATCATGCGAAATCACCAGCACGCTGCCAGCGAATTCGAGCAAGGCATCCTCCAGCGCGCGCAGCGTTTCCACGTCCAGATCGTTCGACGGTTCATCCAGCAGAAGCACATTGCCGCCCATCAGCAGCGTCTTGGCCAGATGCAGACGGCCGCGTTCACCACCGGAGAGATTGCCGACAATTTTCTGCTGATCGCCCCCCTTGAAATTGAAGCGGCCGAGATAAGCGCGTGAAGGCATCTCGAAGCGACCCACCGTCAGGATATCGGCGCCCTGCGACACATCGTCGAACACGGTCTTTTTGTTATTCAGATCTTCGCGCGACTGATCGACCAACGAGATTTTCGCGGTCGGCCCGATCACGACCTCGCCGCTGTCGGGCTGTTCTTTGCCGGAGATCATGCGGAACAGCGTGGATTTACCGGCGCCGTTCGGGCCGATGATGCCGACGATCGCACCGGGTGGGATGCGGAACGACAGATTGTCGATCAGCAGGCGATCGCCGTAGCCTTTGCTCACATTCTTGAATTCGATGACCTCATTACCCAGACGCTCGGCGACCGGAATGAAGATCTCCTGTGTCTCATTGCGCTTCTGATATTCGAATTCGGACAGCTCATTGAATCGCGCGATACGCGCCTTGCTCTTGGCCTGCCGGCCCTTGGGGTTTTGTCGTACCCATTCGAGTTCTTTCTTGAGCGCTTTCTGGCGTGCGGATTCGCTGGACTCCTCTTGTTTGAGGCGATTTTCTTTTTGCTCCAGCCAGGAGCTGTAATTGCCTTTCCACGGAATGCCATGGCCGCGGTCGAGTTCGAGTATCCACTCAGAGGCATTGTCGAGGCAGTAGCGGTCGTGGGTGATCGCGACCACGGTGCCGGGGAAGCGCTGCAGGAATTGCTCCAGCCAGTCGACGGATTCAGCATCCAGATGATTGGTGGGTTCATCCAGCAGCAGCATGTCGGGCTTTGACAGCAGCAACTGGCAGAGCGCGACGCGGCGCTTCTCGCCGCCAGACAGCACCTCGATCTTTGCGTCCCATGGCGGCAGGCGCAGCGCATCGGCGGCGACTTCGAGTTGCAGTTCAAGATTGCCGCCATCCGCAGCGGCGATGATGGCCTCCAGCCGTGCCTGTTCGGTCGCCAGTGCATCAAAGTCGGCATCCGGCTCGGCATAGGCGGCATACACGGCGTCGAGTTTTGCGCGGGCTTCAAATGCCTCTCCGAGTCCGCTTTCCACTGCCTGCCGCACGGTCATCGACGGATCAAGTTGCGGCTCCTGCGGCAGATAGCCGATCTTCAGGTTCGGCATCGGTATCGCTTCGCCTTCGATATCCTTGTCGATGCCAGCCATGATCTTCAGCAGCGTCGATTTGCCGGAGCCATTCAGGCCCAGCACGCCGATCTTCGCGCCGGGGAAGAAGGACAGCGAAATGTCTTTCAGGATCTGACGCTTGGGCGGGACAATCTTGCCCACGCGATTCATTGTGTAAACGTAGTTGGCCATGGTTTTTACTTATAAAAAAGGATGCGGCACTACCCGCCGCAAAACCTGCAGAGGATACCCGAAGGGTCGGTTCGGGTACAGACTTGCGCGCTTCGGGAAGCGTCCTGAAAGCATCTCACGCGGGTGCAGGTAGCTGCGGTTGGCTTTGTCTCCATGCCCGCCAAAGACCATCTGCAGAGAATAGTGCCAGCGCACCCCAGATCAGCGCGAAACCGGTCAGTTTCTCGTTGCCGAAGGGCTCATGATAGAGCCAGATACCCAGCAGCAGCTGGATGCTGGGTCCGATATATTGCAACAGGCCGACGATACTCAATGGAATGCGCCTTGCGCCAAACGCAAACAACAGCAACGGGATAGCGGTAACCGGGCCGGCTGCCACCAGCAGCAGGCTGAGCGTCAGCGAATCACTGGTGAAGGCGTGCGAGCTGCCACTGCCCGGCACCAGAAGAAAAGCGCAGGCCGCAGGAAGCATCACCAGAGTTTCCACCGCCAGGCCTTCCAGCGCACCCAGCGGTGCGGTTTTGCGCAGCAAGCCATACGAACCGAAACTGATCCCCAGCAGCAGGCCGATCCACGGCAGATGTCCGGCACTGAAGGTGAGCCAGCCCACACCGCAGGCGGCCAGCGCCACGCACAGCCACTGCACCGAATGCAGACGTTCTCCCAGCAGCCTGCCGAACAGTACATTGAACAGCGGCGTGATGAAATAACCGAGACTGGCGTCAATCACCCTGTCTGCATTGATGGCCCAGATATAGATGACCCAGTTGGCACCGAGCGCAGCCGCGCTGGCAATGAAGGTCAGCGCAATGCGCGGATTCGCACGCACGCTGGCTACCCAGCCCCACTGCCGACGCCAGAGCAGCACCAGCGACAGAAATACCACCGACCACACCACGCGATGCGACAGGATCTCCAGCGGCGGCACGCTGTGCAGCAGTTTCAGATAGATGGGAAAAATGCCCCAGAGGGTGAACGCAAGCCCTGCGCTGATCACGCCTGGCAGCATCAGGCGTCCTGCTCCGGCAGGTCCAGCGCGAGCGGCAGCTGCGGTGTCTCGCCGGCGATGGCGGATTTTTTTGATCGCGTCGTTCGGCGCGGCCGGCCCTCACGCTGAGGATTGCGGCTGCCGTGACGGTGAAAGACATTCATCGCCTCAGCCCGAACCTCAGGATTGCGTCGCAATGCCCACAGAGTGTTGCGAGCGTAAGCTGCGGTTGCCAGATGATCGACTACTGGATCGGGATAATGCTCGCCGATTCGCACGCCGCAGTCCGCTTGAATGTCCTGCGGCATTGTCCAGGGTTCGAAGATGAATGCCTGTGGCACGTTTTCCAGCTGCGGCAACCAGCGTTTAACGAAGATACCCTGCGGATCCTGATCCTGCGCCTGTTTCACCGGGTTATAGATGCGCAGCGTATTGATGCCGGTGACGCCGCTCTGCATCTGTATCTGCGGATAGTGAATCCCCGGCTCGTAATCCAGAAATTCGCGCGCCAGATGCAGCGCAGGCTCGCGCGAGTGATTCCACAGCTGGTAGCTGGAAAAACTGATCAGCAGCGCGCGCATGCGGAAATTGATCCAGCCGGTATGCGCCAGCATCTTCATGCAGGCATCGATCAGCGGGAAACCCGTCTCGCCCTTGCGCCAGCGCTCGAAATATTCCTGACTGAAGTTGTCCTCGCGCAGTCCGTCGAAGCCGCGATGCACATTGCGCAGCTCGATCTCGGGCTCGGATTCCAGCTTCTGAATGAAATGGCAGTGCCAGTGCAAACGGCTTTCGAAAGACTTCAGGCTGGCCAGCACGCCTTTCGGCTGCGCAGGATCCGGCAGCGCCTGCACTTGTGTGCGCATCTTCCAGACCTTGTGCATCAGCTCGCGCACCGATATCACGCCATAGGCGATATACGGCGACAGACGCGAGCAGGCATCCTCCGCCGACAGCGGGCTGGACATCGCGTAGCGATAGTGCGGCAGCTGCTTGTCAAAGAACAGCTTGACCTGCTGCGAGGCCAGCTTGCGGCCACCGCGCTGCCGCCCCGGCTTGTCGGCATCATCGCGGCCCAGCTGGCGCGGCGTCATCTGGCCATTTGGCGTGAGCATCTTGCCGGGCGAACGCAGGAAGTCGGGCGCGCTGACCAGTGGCTGGCGCATGCGCTGCATCCAGATCGCCGACCATTCATCGCGCGACGCCAGTCGCCGCACCACGCCATTGCTGGGCGACTCTTTCCAGCTGACGCCGTTGGCCCTGCACCAGTCCGCAACGCGCACATCACGGGCATAGCTGATCGCATTGCCTGTCTCTTCATGCGAATACAGCGTGAAATGGCCGAACTCTTCTTTGATGCGTTTGAGTACGTGGATGATTTCGCCATGAACGATCTGCAACGGACTGCCCCGCCCGCTCAGCGCCTGATCGAGTTCGGTCAGACATTCATTGATGAAGCCCAGATGCTGCGCCGAAAAATCGGGCGCGCGGATGATCTCTGGCTCGTACACATACAGTGGCAGCACCGCCGAATGGCCACTGGCCTGCAGCAGCGGCAGATGATCGAATACGCGCAGGTCGCGCTTGAACCAGACGACGCCCAGACTCATCGATGCCACGCGCGCCGGGGCGCGTCCTCCGAGCCTTGCGTGCAGATGCTCCAGAAAGCGGAGAACGAGCGGCAGGCTTTGTCCGGGTCGGGAAAACGGCGCGCCGGCGCATTCAACAGCGTGCATAGCGCAGGCAGCGATTCGCGATAGCCGGGATTAAGGGTGGCGACAGACTCAATGCTGACGGCGTCGGTCAGCGCCGGGCGCAGCTCGTCAAGATCGCCAATGAACAGCGCGTCCGTCACGTGCTGCAGCCGCTGCATCACGAATTTCCAGCGTGCCGCCGACCACGGGAACTGACGATGGAAAGGCAGGTGAACCACACCGATGCGCATGCCATCAAACGGCGCGCTGTCCATCATCCACGGATGCACCAGCCGCACCCGCGTACCGGCGGGAATCCGCAGCGGAGATGTCGCAACCGAGGGTGCGGCATGCCGCGCCGGCTCGCTCATGCCCAGCAACGCGGGCGAGATCTCGACGGTCTGCGCGCTTCGGGCAATGGCGTCCAGCGCTTCGTATGAGGTATCGAGTGCGCTGCGCTCGCACTGCCAGCCTGCCGGCGCGTAGCGCGCGACATTCTCGGCATTGAACAGATAGGGTTTGCTGCTGAACGTGGCCGCGACCCACTGCCACGACAAATGATTGGACGCGAGGTCGCCATCCAGCAAATGGGCGAACATCCAGTCCGCACCCACGCGCCAGTGCAGCTTGCGCAGATGGACCAGATAGCTTGCCACCCACATCCGCGCATGATTATGCAGATAACCCGTCTCGTACAGCGTATGAACTGCCTTGTCGATCACGGGCAGGCCGGTGCGGCCTTCGCGCACATCGTCGGGCAACTCGCGGCCGTACCGTACGCCGGGCAGACCCGCGCGCATATCGTCGAGGATGCCGTCACCCGCGCGGTGCCATACATGGTGAAAAAATTCCCGCCAGCCGAATTCAAAGGCCAGCTTGTCTTCCAGCGTCAGCCGGGGCAGGCGCTCGAACAGGGCGGGAATGCTGATGAAGCCGTGGGTGAGGTAGGGCGAGAGCCGGGTGACCCGGCCCGTCAGGTGATTGCGGGTTTTTTCATAGGCCCTGATATCGATCGCGGATATCAGGGCCTGCAGTGCGTCGTCAGTCGGGGCAAAGAGTTCGGCCATGCCCTCGATTGTAGCGGGCGCTAACGACGGCTGCTTACATGCTGCGCCGGTACTGTCCGCCGACCTCGAACAGGGCGTCGGTGATCTGGCCCAGCGAGCAGACGCGCGCCGCGTCCATCAGCTTTGCGAACACGTTGTCGTCCCGGATCACGGCCTGCTGCAGCTCGGCCAGTGCCTTCGGCGCTTGCGCCTGATGGCGCGAGTGGAAGTCGGCCAGACGCTGAAGCTGCGACTGCTTCTCTTCCTCGGTCGAGCGCGCCAGCTCCAGCTGCTGCGGAATGGTGTCACCCTTAGGATTACGGAAGGTGTTCACGCCGATGATGGGCAGGCTGCCGTCGTGCTTCTTGTGCTCATAGAGCAGCGACTCTTCCTGAATCTTGCTGCGCTGGTAGCCGGTTTCCATCGCGCCCAGCACGCCGCCACGCTCGGCGATGCGCTCGAATTCCTGCAGCACCGCTTCTTCGACCAGATCGGTCAGCTCTTCGATGATGAAGGAGCCCTGGCTCGGGTTTTCATTTTTCGCCAGCCCCCATTCACGGTTGATGATCAGCTGGATCGCCAGCGCCCGGCGCACTGATTCATCGGTCGGCGTGGTGATCGCCTCATCATAGGCATTGGTGTGCAGCGAGTTGCAGTTGTCGTAGATCGCAATCAGCGCCTGCAGCGTGGTTCGGATATCGTTGAAATCGACTTCCTGCGCATGCAGCGAGCGGCCTGAGGTCTGGATGTGATATTTCAGTTTCTGGCTGCGCTCATTCGCGCCGTATTTTTCGCGCATCGAGACGGCCCAGATGCGCCGCGCAACGCGGCCGAGCACGGTGTACTCCGGATCCATGCCGTTCGAGAAGAAGAACGACAGGTTGGGTGCGAAATCATCGATATGCATACCCCGCGCCAGATAGGCTTCAACAAAAGTGAAGCCATTCGACAGCGTAAATGCCAGCTGCGAGATCGGGTTCGCGCCGGCTTCGGCGATGTGATAGCCCGATATCGACACTGAATAGAAATTGCGCACCTTGTGATCGACGAAATACTGCTGAATGTCGCCCATCACCTTCAGCGAGAACTCGGTCGAGAAGATACAGGTGTTCTGGCCCTGATCTTCTTTCAGGATATCGGCCTGTACCGTGCCGCGCACGTTCTGCAAAACCCAGGCGCGAATCTGCGCGGCTTCTTCAGCGTTCGGATCGCGGCCTTTGTCAGCCTTGAATTTTTCTGTTTGCTGATCGATCGCGGTATTCATGAAGAACGCGAGTATGGTCGGTGCCGGGCCATTGATCGTCATCGATACCGAGGTCGTCGGGTCGCACAGATCAAAACCGTCATACAGCACCTTCATGTCGTCCAGCGTGGCGATCGACACGCCGGAATTACCGACCTTGCCGTAAATGTCGGGACGCAGCGCCGGGTCGGCGCCGTACAGCGTGACGGAATCGAACGCCGTCGACAGCCGCTTGGCCGGCATGCCCTCGGACACCAGCTTGAAGCGTCGGTTGGTGCGGAATGCATCGCCCTCACCGGCGAACATGCGGGTCGGGTCTTCGTTTTCGCGCTTGAACGGGAACACGCCGGCGGTGTACGGAAAGTAGCCGGGCAAATTTTCTTTCATCAGCCAGCGCAGCAGGTCGCCGTGATCGGCGTATTTCGGCAATGCGACCTTGCGCACCTGGTTGCCGGACAGCGTTTCGGTGAACAGACGGGTGCGAATTTCTTTGTCGCGGATCTTCACCACGTGCTCATCGCCGCTATAGGTGGCCTGAAGTTTCGGCCATCCGGCCAGCGCAGTGCGCGTATCGGCATCGAGCGCATGCTCGCGCTGCGTAATCAGATCATCAAAATCCGCCGGCTTGCCGGAGGCCGACAGCAGACGCTTCGCTTCAGTCAGCTGCTGGCGCTCGCGCGCGACGATCGCCTGCTTTTCCACGCGGCGGTGGTAGCCGCGCACGGTATCGGCGATTTCGGCGAGGTAGCGGCTGCGCGCGGGCGGCACGATCGCGTTGCGACCGGACGAGAAACGCACGTTGACTGTTTCAAGCTTGCCGGTGATCGTTTTGAGTCCCAGTTCCTTCAGTTTCGGCAGCAGGCCCTGATACAGCGCGGTCACGCCATCATCATTGAAGCGCGAGGCTTGCGTGCCGAACACGGGCATCTGCTCGGTCGGCACCGTCCATGCTTCTCGGTTGCGCTGCACCTGCTTGGCGACATCACGCAGCGCATCCTGTGCGCCCTTGCGGTCGAATTTGTTGATCGCGACAAAATCGGCAAAGTCGAGCATGTCGATCTTTTCCAGCTGCGACGCGGCGCCGAATTCGGGCGTCATTACATACAGGCTGCAATCCACATGCGGGACGATCGCGGCATCTCCCTGACCGATGCCCGAGGTCTCGACGATCACCAGATCAAAGCCTGCGACGCGACAGGCAGCGACCACATCCGGCAGTGCCTGCGAAATTTCCGAGCCGGCTTCTCGCGTGGCGAGCGAGCGCATGAACACGCGCTGCTTGCCGCTCCACGGACTGATCGCGTTCATGCGGATGCGGTCGCCGAGCAGCGCGCCGCCCGATTTGCGGCGCGATGGATCGATCGATATCACCGCAACGTTCAGCGCATCGTCCTGATCGATGCGCAGGCGGCGGATCAGCTCATCGGTCAGCGAAGATTTGCCTGCGCCGCCGGTGCCGGTGATGCCAAGTGCCGGCGCCTTGGTACTGGCGGCGGCCTCATGCAGCGCTTTTTTCAGCTCGGGCGAGACCTTGCCGTTTTCCAGCGCCGTGATCAGCTGCGCCAGCGGACGCTGGCGTGCACCGATGTCGCCCTCCGTCAGCGCGGTCAGCGAGGTCGGCGCATAGATCGACAGATCGCTGTCGCAGGACTGGATCATGTACGTGATCATGCCGACCAGTCCCATGCGCTGGCCATCTTCGGGGCTGAAGATGCGCGCTACACCGTAGTCATGCAATTCCCTGATCTCGGCCGGCACGATCACGCCACCGCCGCCGCCATAGACCTTGATGTGCGCGCCGCCGCGTTCTTTCAGCAGGTCGATCATGTACTTGAAGTATTCGACATGACCGCCCTGGTAGCTGGACACCGCGATGCCCTGCGCATCTTCCTGCAGTGCGGCAGTGACGATCTCTTCGACCGAGCGGTTGTGACCCAGATGAATGACTTCCGCACCTTGCGACATCAGAATACGGCGCATGATGTTGATCGAGGCATCATGGCCGTCGAACAGGGATGCCGCTGTCACGAAACGCACCTTGTGGGCGGGCGTGTAGCCAGTAAGGTTCTGGGATACCGACAGGTCGGTCATGGCAAATTCTCCGGGGATGAGGGTGGCCGTACGGTTGCGGCGAGGTTGACGCTTACGTTAACGTCAATTTTCCCGAGTATAGCGTGAATGGCCGTGTTTCTGGCAAGGCGGACAGACTGAAAAGCGCGGGCTTTTGCGCTGCCGAAGCGGGGCTTTGATCTGAAGGTGTGTGTCTGCGGACCTCTGGCTCGCAGAGTTTGACCGAGTGCTTACTCCACGGTGACTGACTTGGCCAGATTGCGCGGCTTGTCGACATCCGTGCCGCGGGCGAGCGCCGTGTGATACGCGAGCAGCTGCAGCGGCACCACATGCAGAATGGGCGACAGCAGTCCGTAATGCTCTGGCAGGCGGATCACGTGAATGCCATCGCTGGAGGAGATATGCGAATCCGCATCGGCGAACACATATAGCTGGCCGCCGCGTGCGCGGACTTCCTGCATGTTGGACTTCAGTTTTTCGATCAGCGCATCGTTCGGTGCGACCGTCACCACAGGCATTTCTTCGGTCACCAGCGCCAGCGGTCCGTGCTTGAGTTCGCCGGCCGGGTAGGCTTCTGCATGGATGTACGAGATCTCTTTCAGTTTAAGCGCGCCTTCCAGCGCGATCGGATAGTGCAATCCGCGACCGAGAAAGAGCGCATTTTCTTTTCGCGCAAAGGCATCTGCCCAGGCGATGATCTGCGGCTCCAGCGCGAGCACCGAGGACAAGGCAGCGGGCAAATGCCGCAGGTTTTTCAGATGGACCGCCTCGGCGTTCGCATCCAGCCGGCCGCGCAGCTTTGCCAGCGTCAGGGTCAGCAGATATAGCGCAGTCAGTTGCGTGGTGAAAGCCTTGGTCGAGGCAACGCCGATTTCCACGCCGGCGCGTGTCAGGTAAGACAGCGTGGTTTCACGCACCATCGCTGAGGTGCCAACATTACAGATGGCCAGCGAATGACGATGGCCGAGCTCTTTCGCGTACTTCAATGCCGCCAGTGTGTCTGCCGTTTCGCCGGACTGCGAGATCACCACCACCAGCGCATTCGGATTGACCGCAGGTTCCCGGTAGCGATATTCACTGGCGATCTCGACATGGGTCGGCAGGCCGGCGAGCGACTCCAGCCAGTATTTGGCCGTCATGCCCGAGTAATAACTGGTGCCGCAGGCGAGTATATGAATCGCATCGACGCTGGCGAACACTTCCTGTGCGCTCTTGCCAAACAGATCCGGCGCGAAACCCAGCACGCCCTCGAGCGTGTCGCCGATCGCGCGCGGCTGCTCGAAGATTTCTTTCTGCATGTAATGCCGATACGGTCCGAGATCGATCGCGCCGGAATACGCATTGACGGTCTGTGTCTTGCGCTGAACCTTCGCATCCTGCTTGTCGGTGATGCTGATGCCGGTCAGGCGCACATCGACGACGTCGCCTTCTTCCAGATAGATGATCTGGTCGGTCGTCCCGGCCAGCGCCATCGCATCCGAGGCGACGAAGTTCTCGTGCTGGCCTATACCCACGACCAGCGGACAGCCGACGCGTGCGCCAACCACACGATCGGGCTCGTCCTTGCAGAACACGGCGATCGCAAATGCGCCGTGCAGGCGCTTGACCGCTGTTTGCACGGTACGCAGCAGATCGCCATCGTAAAGTTCATTCACCAGATGGGCGATGACCTCGGTATCAGTCTGCGATTCGAACACATAGCCGAGTTTGATCAGTTCGCCGCGTATCTCTTCGTAATTTTCGATGATGCCGTTATGGACGACAGCAATGCGGGCATCGCCGTTTTTTGAAGAGAAATGCGGATGCGCATTGTTGGTTGCCGGTGCGCCGTGGGTGGCCCAGCGCGTGTGCGCAATGCCGGTGTGGCCGGTGAGTTTCGTGTCGGCGACTTGTGTTTCCAGCTCGGCCACCCGCGAGACGCTGCGCGAGCGCTTCAGTCCTTGCTGATGGACGGCGACGCCGCAGGAGTCATAGCCGCGGTATTCCAGCCGCTTGAGTCCTTCGAGCAGAATGGGAACGATGTCGCGCCGGGCGACGGCGCCAACGATGCCGCACATGGAGGATCCTATTTTTTCAATTTGACGGGTCGCTGCCAGCCCGCGATGCTGGTTTGTTTCGCGCGCGACACGGTCAGGCTGTCTGCCGGCGCATCTTTGGTCAGCGTGGTGCCGGCGCCCAGCGTTGCGCCGCGACCGACGGTGACTGGCGCGACCAGTTGCGTGTCGCTGCCGATGAAGGCGTCGTCCTCGATCACGGTGCGGTGTTTGCTCGCGCCGTCGTAGTTGCAGGTAATGGTGCCGGCGCCGATGTTCACGCGCTGACCGACGCTGGCATCGCCCACGTACGCAAGATGGTTGGCCTTGCTGTGTGCGCCGAACTGGCTGTTCTTCACCTCGACGAAATTGCCGATATGGACGTCGTCTGCCAGCACGGTACCGGGACGCAGCCGGGCGTAGGGGCCGATCTGAGACTCCGCGCCGATGCTCGCGTCCTCGATATGCGTGAAGGGCTTGATCTGCGTGCCGGCGGCAATGCGTGCATTACGTATCACGCAGTTTGCACCGATCTGCACCCGGTCGCCCAGCGCGACCTCGCCTTCGAACATGCAGTTCACGTCGATCATCACATCGCGGCCGCAGTGCAGCGATCCGCGCACATCAATCCGTGCCGGGTCGGCGAGCGTCACGCCCTGTTCCAGCAGCGCGCTGGCGATATTTCTCTGATAGACGCGCTCCAGTTCTGCCAGTTGTACCTTGCTGTTGACGCCCAGTGTTTCCCAGATGTGCGCAGGCTGCGCCGATTCAACGGGCATCCCGTCGTTGACCGCCTGCGCGATGATATCGGTCAGGTAGTACTCGCGTTGTGCATTGTCATTCGACAGCCGTGACAGCCATTCCTTGAGCTTGCGGGTGGGCGCAACGAGAATGCCGGTGTTGACCTCACGTATCTTGCGCTCGTTATCGTCGGCATCCTTCTGCTCGACAATGCGTACGATGCGATTGCGCTCGCGAACGATCCTGCCGTAGCCGGTCGGATCATCGAGCTCAATCGTCAGCACGGCCAGTTTGTCTTTGCCAGCGGTAGCGGCGAGCGATTTCAGCGTGCCAACGCTGGTCAGCGGCACATCGCCGTATAGCACCAGAGTGGGTTCGTCGTCCCTGAGCACGGGCACGGCCTGCATCACCGCGTGTCCGGTGCCCAGCTGAGGCTCTTGCAGCACGAAATGCAGATCGTCTGAGGCGAGCCGGGTCGGCACGGCGTCACCGCCATGACCATAGATCACGCAGCAGCGGGACGGTGACAGCTGGCGGGCGGTATCGATGACGTGAGAGAGCAGGGGCTTGCCGCCCAGCGCATGCAGAACCTTGGGCAGGTCGGATTGCATGCGCTTTCCCATGCCTGCAGCGAGAATGACAACGTTCATAGGCGGAATTTGGAGAGGTGCAAAATTCTAGCATGCACCCCCAGCGCAGCCTTGCAGGAAATCAGGGGATTTCGCAGGTATTTCGCGGTGATTCAGAACCGGTCGGTCAGCAGCCAGCCATTAATCGCCATCATCTTCTGCATTCACCGGATGCAGACGGATGATATTGACCGGGTCGCCGGTCGCACAGGGTTCTTCGTCGAAGGCGATGTCGCCATCGGCACTGGCGACGCCGGTCGCTTTCAGTCCGGCGAAATCAAACATCGAGCGATCCATCAGGTGCGACGGAACCACGGTCGACAGGGCGGAGAAGATGTTTTCTACCCGGCCGGGGAATTTTTTCTCCCATTCGCGCAGCATGCCCTTGATCTGCTTTCGCTGCAGGTTTTCCTGGCTGCCGCAGAGATCGCAGGGAATGATGGGAAAATTTTTCAGCGCGGCGTAGCGTTCAGTATCGGCCTCGCGCACATAAGCCAGCGGACGTATCACGACATGCTTGCCATCGTCAGACTGCAATTTCGGCGGCATGCCCTTCAGTTTACTGGCGAAGAACATGTTCAGGAAGAAGGTCTCCATGATGTCGTCGCGATGATGGCCAAGCGCGATCTTGGTCGCGCCCAGCTCATCGGCGACCCGGTACAGGATGCCGCGCCTGAGCCGTGAGCACAGTGAGCAGGTGGTTTTGCCTTCGGGGATGACGCGCTTGACGATGCTGTAGGTGTCTTGCGTCTCGATATGAAAAGGCACCTCGATGCTGCGCAGGTAATCCGGCAGTACATCCGCCGGAAAATTCGGCTGTTTCTGATCGAGATTGACCGCGACGATATCAAAATGAATCGGTGCCCGTTCACGCAAGGTCAGGAGGATATCCAGCAGCGCATAGCTGTCTTTGCCGCCGGACAGGCAGACCATGACCTTGTCGCCGTCCTCGATCATATTGAAGTCGCCAATGGCCTGCCCGACCTGCCGGCAGAGCCGCTTGTGCAGCTTGTTGTTCTCGTAGGCGACTTTCTCCAGCTGTCGCGCGGTGAGCGGGCTGTTCATCTCAGGCAGCCTTCATCTGAAATATTTCCACGCCGACGGCCTCGCAGTCGGGATAGACATCCGGTTTCTGCGTCGAGATCTGCACGGCTCTGACTTTGGGGTGCGCGAGCAGCGTCCGGGCGATGTCGTCGCACAGGGTTTCCTGGAGCTGCACATGACCCTGACCGATCCGAGTCACGATGGTGTCCCGAATGAAATCATAATCGACGACTTCGCTGAGCTGATCACTGACCGGCGTGGATTCTGCGAGTGGAATAAACAGCTCGACATTGAAGAGCACGCGCTGCTCGCCTTTTTTTTCAAAGTCATGGACGCCGATATTGCTCATGACTTCATAGTTGCGCAGGAACAGTCTGCGGCAATGGGTAAGTGCGGGGTGCAGGAAAAAGCTGGACATGGGTGAAGTCATTGGGTGAATCTGTTGAACAGGGGCTTGTTTAGGGTGCTTATTTGGCCAGAAACATCACATCGCGAGACAGTGGCATCAGATGCTGGCCGCCATCGACGACCAGCACCGTGCCGGTGACTGCCGCAGCCCCGGCCAGATAGCGTGCTGCAGCAACGATGTCGTCCGGCGTGCTGCTTTTGCCCAGAGGTGTCTGCCGGTGTGCGATGGTGAAACCTTCTTCCGTCTGATCGCCCGATACCAGTGTGAGCCCCGGCGCCAGTCCGACTACGCGAACTTTCGGTGCCAGCGCCTGCGCCAGAAGCACCGTCGCCGACTGCAGTCCAGCCTTGGACAAGGTATAGGACAGGAAGTCTGGATTAGGGTTGAACAGTTTCTGGTCCAGCAGGTTGATCACCACGGATTGCGAACCGTCGGGGGTTGATTCATACAAGGCTTGTGCCAGCAGCACCGGTGCCGCCAGGTTCGTGTGCATGTGATCATCCAGCGTCCGCACAGAGAAGCTGCGCGTATCGTCGTAGTCGAACAATGACGCGCTGTTGACCACGCAGCGGATCGGTCCGAGCGCGGCGTCCGCGCGAGGCAGCAGCTCGCGGGTGGATTGTTCGTTCGCGAGATTGGCATCGATGGCAATGGCCCTGCGGCCCATTTGCCGGATTTCTTCGGCAGTGGCCTGTGCCTCGGTGGCCGACGAACGGTAGTGGACGACGATGTCCCAGCCGTCGCTGGCCAGTCCGAGCGCGATCGATCTCCCCAGCCGCTTCGCGGCGCCGGTTACCAGGGCAGTTTTTTTCGCGTCAGTCACGGGCGTGGTCAGCTGGGGCTTGTCGGTTTGGGGTGCTGTGCCGAGAATATTTGCGGCTTGGGTCGGCAGTCTTCTCTACAATATTGTGATGCAACTGCCCGAGCCTTCCGCAGACGCTCTGTCTGCGTCTTCAGCGCTGGAGTCCCTGATTCGAGAGGACATCCGCGCACACCAAGACTGGATTCCTTTTTCACGCTTCATGGAGCTTGCGCTCTACGCAAAAGGGCTCGGCTACTACGCCGGCGGTGCTGCAAAGCTCGGCAAAGACGGAGATTTTACAACCGCGCCGGAGATGTCGCCGCTGTTCGGCGCGACCCTTGCGCGGTTTGCGTCTAGCCTCAACCGGCCATCCCCATTGCCTGTACTCGAGTTTGGCGCCGGCAGCGGCCAGCTGGCTGACGACTTTCTCGCCGCCGCCGCCGATATGGGCCTGCAAGTGGGCAGTTACCAGATTGTCGAGCTGTCAGCAGAACTGCGCGAGCGGCAGCAGCGGCGGCTGGCGGGGCGCGGCGAGGTGTCATGGCGCGATATACCGCCCGCGTCTTTTTCCGGGCTGGTGCTGTGCAACGAGGTGCTGGATGCGATGCCGGTGCCGCTGGTGATGCGCCGACAGGGCCGCTGGATGGAGAGGGGAGTAGCGGTTGAATCCGGACGCTTCGTGTTCAGCGAGCGCGTGGCGAGCGAAGGCCTGTGCGCGCAAATCCCTGATGCAGAGAGTTTGCCTGATGGCTACCTGACCGAGGTTCATCCTCAGCAGGCGGGCTTCGTGCGCATGCTGGGCGACATGCTGACACGCGGGGAGGGCGGGATCGCGGTGCTGATCGACTACGGTTTCCCTGCGCATGAGTACTACCTGCCCCAGCGCTCAGCGGGGACGCTGATGTGCCATTACCGGCATCATGCGCATGACGACCCTTTCTATCGGATCGGGCTGCAGGACATCACCGCGCATGTCGACTTCACCGAGATGGGGCGCGCCGCGCTGGATGCCGGTCTGGAGATTGCGGGCTACATGAATCAGGCCTCATTTCTGCTGAGTGCCGGACTACCTATTCTGCTGGAGCAGCGGCGGCCGGAAAATCCGTCCGACTGGCTGCCGATGGCCAATGCGGTGCAAAAGCTGACCTCCCCGGCCGAAATGGGCGAGCTGTTCAAAGTGTTGCTGCTGGCAAGCCGGGCGGAGATGCCGCAAGCCGTCGCTGCAAGGGATCAAAGTTACCGATTATGATGCGATGTGAGCGCTTGCTACTTAGGGATACTCCATGATTCGGTGGCTCTTTATCATTTTTGTGGTGCTGGTACTGTTTTCCTCGGCCTTGCCCTGGCTGGAGAAGTTGGGCATAGGGCGCTTGCCGGGTGATCTCAGGTTCAGTATTTTTGGCAAAAAGATATTTTTGCCGTTCGCGTCCACCATTCTCGTTTCGCTGGTGGTTCTGGTGCTTTCCCGATTTGTCTGAATCGCGATGATCCGCTGGGTTTTTGCAATTTTCCTGCTACTTGTCGTCTTTTATCCGCTTTTGCCGTTTCTTGAGCGGCTATGGGTGGGTCGTGTGCCGGGTGATGTTCGTTTCCGGCTGAAGGGGATCGTCCTTTGTCTGCCGTTTGGCTCGACGCTGATCTGGTCGGTGATAGCCTTTCTGATCGCTAAGCTGGTGCGGATTTCCTGATCTTTTCAGGCCGGGGTGGTACGCGGAATCGGCGCAGAGTTCCTTGCGCTGAAGGTATCGCCGGCATTATTTCAATTGACAAAAGCAATGCCTCCCTCTATAGTTTGCGGTTCCCTGCGGAGGGGTGGCCGAGTGGTTAATGGCAGCAGACTGTAAATCTGCCCTCTTGCGAGTACGCTGGTTCGAATCC